>ERZ1023886.766-NODE-766-length-10503-cov-11.813170_pt1 | contig 10503 bp, 8 predicted proteins | sample MGYA00380395_ERZ1023886 | MGnify/ENA primary metagenome ERZ1023886 (study PRJEB33179, sample SAMN07449002) | human gut metagenome | biome: Human-gut; feature: Human associated habitat; material: Faeces | host: Homo sapiens | place: India: Bhopal | collected... | reverse complement strand
ACGGACCTAACCAGGGTGCCACAACCTGCCAGCTCTACATGCGTAAGTTCAACGATGGCGACGTTATCACTGTTGAGCCTTGGCGTTCGGCTGCTTTCCCAGTTATCAAGGACTGCATGGTCGACCGTTCTGCATTCGACAAAATCATGCAGGCAGGTGGTTATGTAAGCGTTCGTACTGGCCAGCCCCAGGACGCTAACGCCATCCTCATCCCGAAGGAAGACGCCGACGAGGCAATGGACTGTGCTACATGTATCGGTTGCGGTTGCTGCGTAGCTGCATGTAAGAACGGTTCTGCAATGCTATTCGTAAGCTCTAAGGTTAGCCAGCTCGCTCTCCTTCCTCAGGGTCGTCCTGAGGCTGCTAAGCGTGCTAAGGCAATGATCGCTAAGATGGAGGAGCTTGGCTTCGGTAACTGCACCAACACCCGCGCTTGCGAGGCTGAGTGCCCGAAGAACGAGTCTATCGCCAACATCGCTCGCCTCAACCGCGAGTTCATCAAGGCAAAGCTCGCTGACTAATTCAGTCAACAACAAATATACAAAGCGGATGCGAAGCACTCTCAGAAGTGCGGCGCATCCGCTTTGTTTGTATCTCCAAACGTCTCATTCCATCTTCTTTTATGTCCTAATAGAGTAAATTATTTCTCTTTTATTATCTTACGCATATATTAATATGTACGTATGTTCCTATTTATGCGTAAAATCTTTGCTTTTGCAACATAGTTGCATTGCTTATTCCTTATCTTTGCACCTGACTTTTTTTAGCTTATTAATAAATACTTAATGAAATATGCTTAGACGAATTACTTATTACTTATTATCAGTAGTCTTCGTGGCGGGAATGGTCGCTTGCAGAGGCAAGTCCCATGACCATCTCGATCACGACCATGACCATGAGCATGCCGAGGAAACCGAGCACCACGACCACGATTCCGAAGAGGAAGGTCATGAGGCTAAAGGCGCCCATACCGACGAGATAATCCTCTCGCCTGAGAAGGCTCGCGCAGCCGGAGTGAAGGTGGAGGAAGTGAAGCCGGGCATGTTCCATGGCGTCATCCACACCAGTGGCAAGGTGATGTCGGCATCATGCGACGAGACAGCCGTTGTTGCCACCATCAGCGGACGCGTGCAGTATAAGAACCATGTGAGTGAAGGACTGAAGGTTGCTGCCGGAACCACGCTCTTCTCCATAACTTCCGCAGGAATGCAGATGGCTGACGGCGACCCCGTACAGCGTGCACGTATCGACTACGAGCGTGCCGAGCGCGACTATACACGTGCGAAAACACTCATCAAGGACAAGATAATAAGCGAGAAAGACCTCGCCGTAGCCAAGGCTGAATATGAGGCTGCCAAGCTCACCTACACCAGCATGCAGCGCACACGCAGCGCCGGCGGTGTGACGGTCACAGCTCCTCGCGGCGGCTATATCAAGCAATCTATGGTCAATGGCGGCGACTATGTGGAAGCTGGTCAGCCCCTTGCCGTTATTACCCAGAACAAGCACCTCTATCTGCGTGCCGAGATACCGGAGCGTCACTTCAACGAGCTTAACAAGATACGCTGTGCCAAGTTTCGCACCAGCTACAGCAAGCGTCTATACGACATCACCGATATGGGCGGACATATCCAGTCTTACGGTCGTTCGGCTGAGGTCAACAACTCGTACATCCCCGTTATATTCGAGTTCAACAACACAGGCGATGTTGTGCAAGGCTCGTATGCCGAGATATATCTCATCACTCAGGATCGTCCTAACGTTATAAGCTTACCGCTTACAGCCATTACCGAAGAGCAGGGCATCCACTTTGTGTACATTCAGGTGGACGCTGAGGGCTATCGCAAGCAGGAGGTTACACTCGGCGAGAGCGACGGCGAGCGTGTGGAGATACTTACGGGAGTGAAGCAGGGCGACCGCGTCGTGACTAAGGGTGCCATGCAAGTAAAGTTGGCTTCGGCTGCTAACGCTATTCCTGCACATAATCATAATCACTAAAAATCTATGCTAAATAAGATAATACGTTTCTCGCTTGAGAACAGAATACTTGTGTTGGTGGCGTCGGTGCTGCTGGTCATCGCCGGCTTATACTCCACCAGCAAGACCGATGTCGACGTGTTCCCTGACCTCAACGCCCCTACCGTAGTCATCATGACCGAAGCTGGTGGCATGGCAACTGAGGAAGTGGAACAGCTTGTTACATTCCCTATTGAGACCGCCGTCAATGGCAGTACCGGTGTGCGTCGTGTCCGCTCTCAGTCCACCAATGGTTTCTCTGTAGTGTGGGTAGAGTTTGATTGGGGCACCGACATATATCTCGATCGCCAGATAGTAAGCGAGAAACTCGCCGCTGTAGGCGAACAAATGCCCGAAGGAGTGAGTGCTCCCGTGCTCGGTCCGCAGTCGTCCATACTCGGCGAAGTGCTCATTGTGAGCCTCACCAGCAAGCACACTTCGCAGCAAGACCTTCGTACTTATGCCGATTGGGTGATACGTCCGCGCCTGCTTTCTACCGGAGGCGTGGCTCAGGTCAGCGTGCATGGCGGCGACATCAAGGAGTATCAGATACTCGTAAGCCCGGGCAAGATGAAGCACTTCGGTGTTTCGCTCTCCGACGTAATGGCGAGTACTCGTGGCATGAACGTCAACACCAACGGTGGCGTGCGCTACAAGTACGGCAACGAGTATATAATCCGTGGCATCACTTCTACCAACGACGTAGAGAAGTTGGGCACATGTATCGTCAAGAAGAACGGCGAGAGTGTCATAACCCTCGCCGACGTAGCCGATATAAAGGTGGGCAATCAGTCGCCCAAGCTCGGTGTGGCAAGCGAGCGAGCCCAGTCAGCCGTACTCCTCACCGTAACCAAGCAGCCCAATACCAGTACTATCGACCTTACCAAGCACCTCGACCTTGCTCTGGAAGACCTTCACAAGACTCTTCCTGAGGATGTGCATATATCAACAGACATCTTCCGTCAGGCCGACTTCATCGAGAGCAGTATCGACAACGTACAGAAGTCGCTCATCGAGGGCGCCATCTTCGTTGTGATAATCTTGATGCTCTTCCTCGCCAACGTGCGCACCACGGTCATCTCGCTTGTCACCATACCCATCTCGTTCCTTGTAGCTATGATAGTGCTCAATGCTCTTGGCATCAGCATCAACACCATGACCCTCGGCGGTCTTGCCATTGCCATAGGCTCGCTTGTCGACGACGCCATTGTGGATGTGGAGAATGTGTACAAACATATACGCCAAAACCGCGAATTGCCCGAGTCAGAGCGTATGCCAATAATAGAGCTTGTGTATAACGCATCACGCGAAGTGCGTATGCCTATACTCAATTCTACGTTGATAATAGTAGTAAGCTTTGCGCCGCTGTTCTTCCTCAGCGGCATGGAAGGCCGTATGCTCATACCCCTTGGCATAGCCTTCGTCACCGCCCTCTTTGCGTCAACCATTGTAGCCCTCACGCTCACCCCCGTGCTATGTAGCTACCTGCTTGGCAAGAGCAAGGGCGAGATGCCTAAGGAAGCCTTCTTGGCAGTATGGCTCAAGACATATTACGAGCGTGCATTGCAGTGGGTGCTTGCCAACACACGCAAGGTAATCGTAGGCACCGCTACGCTGTTTGTAGTGGCTGTAGGCGTGTTCTTCTGCCTTGGCAGTAGCTTCTTGCCCAAGTTCAACGAAGGCTCGTTCACCATCAATATTTCGTCGCTTCCAGGTATTTCGCTCGAAGAGAGCGATTCTATCGGTGCACGTGCCGAACGCTTGCTGCTTCAGGTGCCCGAGATTAAGACCGTGGCGCGCAAGACCGGACGTGCCGAACTCGACGAACATGCCCTTGGTGTAAACGTGAGCGAGATAGAAGCACCTTTTGCACTAAAAGACCGCAGTCATGAAGAGGTGCTCAACGACGTACGCAAGCGTCTCTCTGTACTCGCAGGAGCTAACATCGAGATAGGTCAGCCCATCTCTCACCGTATCGACGCTATGCTCTCTGGAACCCAGGCGAGCATAGCCATCAAGCTGTTCGGCACCGACCTCAACCGAATGTTCACCATAGGCAATCAGATAAAGAATGCCTGTCAGGACATAGAGGGCATAGCCGACCTCAACGTCGAGCAGCAGATAGAACGTCCCGAGCTTAAGATTGTGCCACGTCGCGAGCTGCTTGTACGCAACGGTATCACCCTTCCCGAGTTTAACGAGTTCCTCGCTGTCAACCTTGCAGGCGAAACTGTTTCTCAGGTATACGAGGCAGGACGTGCCTTCAACCTTGTTGTTAAGGCCGCCAACTACGACGAGATAAACGATCTCGTTATCGACACCCAGGATGGACGTAAGGTTCCGCTTAGCGATGTGGCAGATATAATATCGAGTGCCGGCCCCAACACCATCAACCGCGAGAATGTACAGCGTAAGATTGTAATCTCTGCCAATACCAGCGGCAGAGCTTTGAGCGATGTAGTGGCAGACATCAAGGAAGCCGTATCAGAGGAAGTGCAGCTGCCCGAAGGCTATCATGTAGAATATGGCGGTCAGTTTGAGAGTCAGGAGAGTGCCAGCCGTGTGCTCTATCTCACCTGCATCCTTGCCATTATCGTAATCTTCTGTCTCCTCTTCATGCAGTTCCGCAACGCTATGGAAGCCGGAGTTATACTTATAAACCTCCCATTGGCTCTCATTGGCGGCATCTTTGCAATAGTGTTCACCACGGGCGAGATAAGCATCCCAGCTGTCATAGGCTTCATATCGCTATTCGGCATCGCCACACGCAATGGTATGCTGCTTATCACCGAGTACAAACGCCTGCGTACAGAGGAAGGCAAGAGCATCCGCCAAGCCATCATCGAAGGTTCGCTCTCGCGTCTTAACCCTATCCTCATGACCGCTCTTACCTCAGCTCTCGCCCTCGTGCCGTTGGCACTTGGAGGCGATTTGCCTGGCAACGAGATACAGTCGCCAATGGCAAAGGTTATACTCGGCGGACTTATAAGTTCCACATTACTCAACGCATTCATCGTACCTATTATATATGAAAAGATTTCTAATCGCCACAATCGTGGCATTCAGCACGTATAGCATAGCTCTCGCCGACAACATCGGCGACGTGCTCAAGCAAGTAGCATCCAACAACCTCACCCTCCAGGCTCTCGTCCACGACAATCAAGCCGACGTGCTCGACATCAAGGCATCCAACAGTATTGGCGGCCCGTCTGTAGAGTATAGTCCGTTCTTTACCAAAGGCTACTCAGGCGTGGCAGAGAGCGAGCTTGTGGTTAGCCAGGAAATCGACTTCCCCACAAAGTATGCTGCACGCAACAAGCAGGCAAAGATGCAGAATATCGTAGGAGAGCAACTTCTTATCAAGCAACGTCGCGACATATTGCTCCAGGCACAGCTCCTTTGCATCGACCTTATACGTCTCAACCAGACACTGTCCATGCTCCACGAGCGACTTGCCAACAGCGAGACTTTGTTGCAGATGTATCAGAAGCGTATGGATGCAGGCGATGCCAACGCCCTTGAGCTTAACAAGGTAAAGCTTGATTGTATGGAGGTGCGCACCCTTGTTAACGAGGCGCAGGGTGAGCGCACATCTCTTCTGCAGCAACTTAGGCAGCTCAATGGCGGCAAGCCAATAGACGTTATAGATACCGTGTTGCCCGAATATCCGCAGATAACCAACTTTGAATCGTATCGTGTTCTTGCACTTGCCTCTGATGCAGATGTGGCTGTGGCGCAGACGGCACTACGTGCAGCCGACATGAACCTAAAGTTGCAAAAGAACGAGTGGTTGCCCAATATCTCCTTTGGCTATCGTCGCAATACCGAGCATGGCGAAGGCATCAACGGCTTCCTCGTAGGTGTAAGCTTCCCTCTATATAGCAACAGCAACAATGTCAAGGCTGCCAGGCAGCGCCGTGAGAGTGCCGAGTTGCAGGTGATGCAGGCACAGAATGAGGCTGAGGCTTCCATGCGCACCAACTACGAGCAGTTGCAGGGTTTGCAGCAGGTTATCGACCACAGCGATGTAAAGCTTCTGCAAGAGTCGCTCACGCTCTTTGCCAAGGCTTTGCAGCATGGTGAAATCACCGCCCTTGTCTATTATGTCGAGATAAACAGCATCTACGAGAAGTTGCAACGACACATCGACCTGCATTGTCAGAGCGTGAAGCTATTGGCAGAACTGCACAAAGCAGAGCTGTAATTAGTTTAGAGTTGAGGATTGAGAGTTTAGAGTTATGATTAGTATTGAAAACTCAACATTCAATAATTCAAAATCGCCGTAGGCGACCAACTCAAAAATCAAAACTCAAAATTCAAAATTCGTCTATGCCCCGATACAATATTTGCATTTCTAACCGCTCAAAACAGCGAGTTGAACGCGTCAAAGATAGGCCTAATCCTAAAAAATATATATGATTTTTGGGATTATAATCCCAAAAGTTAGTGTGATTTTTGGGATTAGACTATTTTTTTCTTATCTTTGCCTCGACAAACAATCCATACATCTATGATAGAACGACAGTTACAGCAAAAGATAGAGTCGCGTATGTTTGCAGGCAAGCCAATCATTATTCTGGTCGTTATGCCAACAGCTATTTCTGGCGCACTACTCAGCAGCAGGAGATTGACTATATAGAAGAGTGTGACGGACAATTCACCGTCTTTGAGATGAAGTGGAATCCGCGTCGCGCCAATACTCAGTTTCCATCATCATTCCTTAATGCGTATGATGTTAAGGAGACAGCTGTTATTACTCCAAACAATTGGATGGAATGGGTGGTTTGATGTGTACTGAAAGTCCTTCTCTTTGCCAGTTGCTTTGGATTTGATACTGGTTTTTCTGCTGGTTGGTTTGGATTTGATACGAAAATCAGCGAAAGTTGGTTTGGATTTGCTCGGATTTTCATTGATTTTTGGTTTGGATTTGAAAATATTGTGTATCTTTGTCATTGACTTATAACCATTTAGATATGTTCAAACGAATAGCACTCAATTATCTTCGCGACTGGGCACGTAAGGAAGAACGTAAGCCCTTGGTTTTGCGTGGTGCCCGCCAGGTGGGCAAGACAACGCTTGTCAAGATGTTTGCCGAGGAATTCGACAATTACATCTACCTTAATCTTGAGGAGAACGAGAATGCAGCGTTGTTTGCTGCCGACCATTCTTTCGACGATTTGCTGTCGGGCATCTTCTTTAAGGCAAATGTACGTCAGGACAACTGCCGCACACTTATATTCATCGACGAGATACAGAACGAACCTAAGGCTGTGCAGTCGTTGCGCTACTTCTATGAGAAGCGTCCCGACATATATGTCATAGCTGCTGGCTCACTATTGGAGAGTCTGATGGACCGTCACATATCGTTTCCAGTGGGTAGAGTAGAGTATATGGCTCTCCATCCCTGCACATTTGTAGAGTTCCTTTCGGCTATAGGCGAGCAGCTTCTTGCCGAGCAGGTTGAGGCTGTATCGGTACCTCAGTCACTGCACAGCTATACGCTCGACCTCTTCAAGAAATACATGATAATAGGCGGACTGCCAGAAGTTGTTGCCAACTATGCACAGTATCGCGACATGGTGCGGCTTGGAGGCATATTAAATTCGCTGCTCTCGGGCTATCGCGACGATGTGGAGAAGTATGCCGCCAAGCCGAAGGAGCAGGATTCTATACGCTATATTCTTAATTATGGCTGGACATCGGCTGCCCATCGCATACAGTTTGCCAAATTCACCAACTCCTCGTTCAAGTCGGCTGATGTTAGCAATGCCTTCCGTACGCTTGAGAAGACTCTGCTCCTCGAACTTGTCTATCCTCTTACGTCAACATCGTTCCCCATACTGCCCGACCTGAAGAAGAGTCCAAAACTGTTATGGCTTGACACTGGTCTGGTCAATTACGTAGCTGGAATGCAAGAAGAACTGCTCTTCACTACCGACAGCGACGAACTGTGGAATGGTGATATTGCTGAACATATCGTAGCTCAGGAACTTCTCGGTGCTACAACTATGTTTGGCGAGAAGCGTATGTTTTGGGTGCGCGATGCTCGCAACTCTCAGGCAGAAGTAGATTTCGTGATACGCTATAAGTCGCATCTGCTGCCCATCGAGGTAAAGACTGGCAACAATTCAAAGCTCCGCTCCCTGCATCAGTTTATGGAAGAGTCGCGTGAGAATATCGCCCTACGATTGTGGAACGGTCCGCTGACCTCCGATGTCATCACCCGAACCGACGGCCGAGCATTCACTCTCTACAACATTCCGCTTTATTATGCAGGCCATTTGGACAATTGGCTTAACTCCTTAACTCCTTAACTTCTTTCGCTCGTGAAGTTCTTGCTAAGCAAACTGCCAAACCGAGCGAATTGACAAATTGTCAATTATTTGTGTCTGTTTGTCTAAAATCTGCCAAATCTGCTTACTATTTAACATTTCTGCCTTCATTTTATCATTGGCATGTAAGTTGCGATAAGGATAGTGCAAGCCGAGAGCGATAAGCTCGGGGCAAGCAAAACGATAAATAAACAACTAAAATATAATTGGAGGTTTTTGATATGTTACCAGTAATGAGAAATTCTTGGATGCCTGAAGTTTTCAATGACTTTTTCGACACTGACTTTATGCCACGTACAAATGCTACGGCACCGGCAATCAACGTTAAGGAGACCGAACACGAGTATACAGTGGAGCTTGCTGCTCCTGGCATGAAGAAGGACGACTTCAACATCAATATCGACAACGATGGCAATTTGCACATCAAGATGGAGCAGAAGAACGAGAAGAAGGACGAGAACAAGAAAGAGCATTATCTGCGTCGCGAGTTCTCTTATTCAAAGTTCGAGCAGACTCTTATCTTGCCTGACGATGTCGACAAGGAGCACATTGCAGCCAACGTCAACGATGGTGTATTGACTGTTGCCCTTCCTAAGGTTGAGAAGAAAGAGGAGAAGACAACACGCCAGATTGAGGTCAAATAACTTAGTTAGTGTGTTGTGAAATTTTGTCACAAACATATAATTTTAAGGAAGAATGAAAGCCATATTTGCTTCATTCTTCCTTTTTTTGTTATTTTTATCCGGCAGAACATCCGCAGCCCAAGGACAAGTTTAAGGAAGAGAATATATCGTACAACGTCCACAAGAAGTAAAACTATTTCTGCATTACTTCCAGCAAAGCCTCTCTTAGGTCTTTACCAGTAGCAAGCCCCAGCTTCTTGCGTATATGTATACGTACAGAACTTACGTTGTTGGCGTTTTTGTGTAGGATGGAAGCAATCTCTATTATAGTCTTTCCACCGATAATCAGTCGGCATACTTCCTGCTCTGTGGGTGTTAGGGTAGGGAGTACAGCCGATATGTCGGCATGTTGCATCTTGCGCTGAGCCACACGTTGCTCCACAGCCCTTATAAGGTTAGCCTCTGTACGCTCGTCGAGACGGTTGAAGAAGTCGGTGATGTCTTTGTCGCTCTGCTCTCCTCGTCCTAATTGTATATAAGCCAACAGCTCGGTCTTGGTCATGTGGAAGGTCGATAGCACTCGGTTAAGTGTAGAGTGATAGTCGGCATTTTCCCGTTGCATACTTCTTATTCCCCGCCTTATCATTTCGCCAAGAATACATGTAAAAATCTCCACAATAACGAATATCACCACAATCTGTCTGTTTATTTCCCCGTCGGTATATAGGTAAGCCGATGTTATCGTTGCGATGCTCATTATGGCTAATATGGTTGGCATATGTCTTACGGCAGCCATTACCATATAGATTATCAGGGCGAGTGATATAACCTGGTTAAACACAATAGTCTCCTCAAACCCATCCGGACGCTCCATTGCCACGTATACTATACGGGCACTTTCTGCCAACTGTGTCAATATTCCGAACGATGATATCGCCACAGTCAGCCTCATACGCTGCGTAAGGTACATAACCAGTATAGCAAGTGTTGCAGCCCACGACATTGCCGATATGGTATATAGTGTGGTGTCGCTGCGACCTATCATTCCTATGACATGCATCGGCACACCCAATACCACCGACAGACTGAGCATAAGGAACGTGATAAGGCACATTCTTTGTTGCCAGTTGTGGCTACGACGGTCAAGAAATATGGTTAGTCGTTGTATTAGTTTCGATTTCATTGTTTTCGAATTTTGTCGTACAAAGTTAGTCCCTTTTTGTGGATTTTACCCCTTTTTACCCCTCTTTTTTCACTCTTTTACGTTATTTTACGGTAGTTGTTTTTTGGTTGTATTGATTATTTGGTCTAATTTCGTGCCAAATAGTACTAAACTTTACAACAATCATGATGAAATTCTTACTCTCTAAACACTCTCGCAGCATATTTATATTTGCGTTGCTCTCGTTATTTCTGTGTATGGCTGCTGGCAAGGCGTCAGCCAAAGAACGCAACCCAGTTGTCAAAATCGACAACACGTCCTATACAAGCAGTGGCACGGAGGTCACGCTTAAGTTATGGATGTACAACGA
>ERZ1023886.765-NODE-765-length-10510-cov-20.465328_pt1 | contig 10510 bp, 3 predicted proteins | sample MGYA00380395_ERZ1023886 | MGnify/ENA primary metagenome ERZ1023886 (study PRJEB33179, sample SAMN07449002) | human gut metagenome | biome: Human-gut; feature: Human associated habitat; material: Faeces | host: Homo sapiens | place: India: Bhopal | collected... | reverse complement strand
TTTGTATCAATTTGTGCCTTGGCACAAATTGAGTATAGTATGTAAATAAGTATGTAAAATTGTATGTTATGTATGTTCTCGCGCTAAGCGACTATAAGTAGATGTTAAAAGCATGCTGCTGCCGCGGGTTACAAACCCGCCCCCCAATTAGGCAGATAAATTGTTTGCTCCACTTAGCAAGTGCTTACATTATAAATGTTATAAACTACAATTTTGAAAAAAAAGAATTACAAAAACGTTGCACCAATCAAAAACAAAGCATTATCTTTGCCGCGTAATATGAGTCGTTGTGCATTGACATGACACCCGCCATATTATATAAGGTGTAAAAACGCTCCTTAAAGCTATGAACTTATTCTATGTTTAACTTTATAAATTACTTACGCAAATGAAAAGGTTTTACAATTACTTCCTTTCATTGCTTCTGCTCATGGTAGCAGGAGTTACGAGCGCAATGGCTCAGGCGTATCAAGAAGGTGACTTGCTCGAAACAGAAGAAGCTGTTACGAGTCAAGATGTCCTATTGATGTCGACTGGTGGGTACCATGCTAATGAGTACCTCTGTGGCCAAGGATACGCTACAAGTGTATCTAAAGATTGCGTTTATCGTTTTGAAAAGGTTGATGGCACAGCTGATGGCTACAACCTCTACGTTCTCAAGCGTGTCGCAACAGGCGAGTACTTCGCTGACTACACGGTTGGTGATGAAGAAGATACTTCAACCCCCCCTCCTTTCGATGGTCACATGACAAAGTTGACTACCGACAAGGCTCAAGCTATGAAGTTCACAGTAGTTCCAGGTGTTGAAAATAGCGATGACCCTCGTGCTTCTTCAGCAGGTGGTAACCAAGACTACAGCCGTGTAGGTTTCGTACTTGCTACTGACCACCGTGCTGATAATGCTGGTGCTAACGTACAATACTTAGGTCACTATTCAGAGCCTTTCTATTCAATTTATAATGATACCAACTATTGGTTGATCTTCTCAGTATTCCAGCCTACAGGTAAGGACAAGCTCTTGGCTTACACTACCGCTTATTACGGTACAGACAATGCTGACCCTGCATTAAATTACCCTGCTGGTACAACAGCTGGTTATTTCAAGGCAGGACTCGTTGATGCTGCACACGCTGCTTGGCAAGAAGCTTATGACATCCTTCAGGTAGAAGGTTCATACACGCTTACTGATGAAGAGACGAACGTGCTTTGCGATAAGATCGAAAACACTATGACTGCTCTTACAGCTGCTGACGCACGTTTCCCATTGACTGCTGGTCGTTACCTCATTAACGACAACCGTGATACAAAGCTCTACTTGAATGCTACTACAGTTAGCAACAAGGACGCTTGGGCATGCTCAGCTTACACAGTTCCTGAAGAATTGGATTACTCAGCTGCAAACTACCTCTGGGATGTTGAGATTGCAGGTCAAGACTCAATCTACTTGAAGCACTTGCTCACTGGCTTGTACGTTCAGAGCACAATGGCTGACGATCATCACTATGCTCTTGGTAAAGAACCCGTTGCTTTGAAGCTTTCTGCTCCTACTGCAGGTAACAGAGCTACATTCTGGATCACTCCCAAGGGTAACGAACGTGCTTGTACTAACGGCGCAGGTTGGATGTTGAGCTGGACGGACGTTAACGATGCTGGTAACCACTTCACATTCACTGCTGTTGACGTAGACGATGCTAAGGTTGCACAATGGGCTGCTGAGGCTAAACAGATCAAGTTGAACGAAACTTTGGCTGGACTCTATACTGCAGCTGATGGCCTTTACAAGGAAGGTACAAGCTACAAGGCTGCAGAAGGCTTCACTTATACCAACGACTTCACAGAAGAAGGCAAGTTGGTTTCTCCTGCAGAAGGCGAAGATGATGCAACCAAGGAGGCTAACTCACATTGGTATTCTAATAAGAAGCAAGGCAATGAGGGTACTTACGAAGCACTCGTAGATAACAACCCAGACACATACTTCCACTCTAATTGGGCAGAAGGTGGTTTTACTCCTTCTATCACTAAGAATCACTACTTGGTAGCAACACTTGATGCTCCTGTATCAGGTGACATCATGGTGAAGATGGCTAAGCGTATGAGAGGTGATGACTTCCCCCTTCAAGTAGCTATCTATGGTACTAACGAGTTTGACAAGGCGAACGCTAATGCAGCTCAATGGACCTTCCAAGGCTTCTCAGACATCTCTTGGGCTGACTCAGTTGAAATTTCTGGTAAGGATGGTACAAAAGACAAGACTCTTCCCGATGGCGTAGGTGCTGCTTATATGCACTTAGACGGTAGCTATAAGTACATCAAGATTGCTGCAACAAAGACTGTCTACAATCTTAATCCTAATGATGTAAACAACAAGAACGGCTTCCTCTACAATCGTGGTTACTTCTGCTTGAGCGAAATGAATATCTGGCCTACTTCTGGCTTGGTTACTACTCTCTCTCCTGAGTACCAAGAAGCAATGACTGCTGCTCCTAAAGTGTACGCTGCACTTGGTGAAGAAATCAACAAGGCCGCTGCTGAACTCGCTGCAAATAAGGCTACTCAAGCTCAGATCGATGCTTTGAATGCTGCTATTGAAGCGTTCAAGAACAACCTCCCTGTTCCTTCACGCGTAACTGACGCTTATAATGCTGCTAAGGCATTCCTCGATGCTGCTAACACCAACAACATGATCGGTACAGAGCTCGCTCAGTACTCTCAAGAAACTGCTGATGCATTGCAAACTACTTTGGCTAAGTACGAGACATTCGACAAGATTGACCTCGTAAGCATCAACGCTGCTGTTAACGACATCAACGCTGCATTCAACGCATTCAAGGGTTCAGTTCGTTTGCCCGAAGCTGGTAAGTTCTACACAATCAAGAGTGCTTCTACTAAGGTAGTTGCTGAAGCTGATAAGGACTCTCAGGGTTACCAAGGCGCTATCTACAACGCTATTGTTTACTCTACAGGCAACAACAAGTCTAACTCACTCTCTGACGCTAATAGCGCAGTACGCTTCACTTTCGCTAACCACTCAAGCGAAGTAACTGCTGATGGTGAAACTTCACTCGATGCTATGATGTCTTCTTTGTCAGACTCTATCTCATTGAAGGACGATGCTTCATACGTATGGAAGGCTGAAACTGCTCAAGACGGTAAGATGGTTCTCCGCAACCTCGCTACTGGTATGTACCTCACAGGTGCTAACGGTAAGCTCTACCAGAGCACTGAGCCTACTCCTATCCTTGGTGAAGGTGTTAAGCCTAACGTATTCCGTTTCAACCTCGGTGAAGATGCTAAGGGCGTAACTCAGTACATGAACACGAAGGGCGCTACAGGCACTGTAGTACCTTGGAAGGATCCTGCTGATGAAAACTCTTACTGGCAGTTCAACGAGTTGGCAGACGACGACTACACTACTGAATGCTTCGCTGTTAAGGGTGTAAAAGAAGGTCAGTTCTATGCTTGTACCTTCCCTGTTGCTGTTACTCCTGATGGTAACGCAGTTCCTTACACTGTGCTCGGTGTAAATGAAGCTAAGGATAAGCTCATCTTGGCTGAAGTTGAAGACGAAGTTCCTGCTGGTACTCCTGTTATCCTCCTCGCTGACGTCCTCACTAACAACGGTGAAGGTACAGTAGGTAATCTAACAGTAGGTTGCGAAGACCTCGCTTCTGCAGAATTCGTATTCGAACCTAAGGTAGGCGACGGCTTGTGCGGTGTACTCTGCGAGCCTGTTGAAATCGCTGAAACTTGTGGTCACCTTGCTAACGGCAAGATCGTTACTGGTGCTTACACAGTTCCTTGCAACGGTGCTTACCTTGCTAACGCTGCTATTACAGCTGAGAAGGGTAATGCTTCTATCGATTTAGCTAAGGGTGTTGGTGACACGCTCACTGGCATTGACGATGCTAAGGTAGTTGTTCTTCCTTCAGTAGTTAACGTTTACGGCATCAACGGTCAGCTCATCAAGAAGAGCGTTAAGGCTGCTAATGCTACTAAGAACCTCCCCGCTGGTGTTTACGTAATCGGTGGTCAGAAGGTACTTGTAAAGTAAACCACGTTTCCTCTCTCACTCTTTTCTTTTGAGTGAGGAGTGAACATAATTTATTCAGCGCGCCCGCACATCAAGTGCGGGCGCGCTTTTTTGTGGGGCGATGTTTGGAGGGCACAGTTGACGATTATCTGCAATTTGTCTTCCTAATTGGGGGGCGGGTCCTCACCTGGGGGCGACGCGTCCCCGCGTCGGCATTTGTTAGTCAAGGCTCGATGTCTTGACTAACAAATACATGAATGGCTCTGTAACGATTCGTATGGGTATGCTGCAATTTGTCATAAAAGCATTTTACCCACACTATTCGTTACTGAGCCATAATAGTTTTTGAGGAAATAAACTAACCGCTACCCACACGAATCATTCATGTATTTGCAAGTCAAGGCCTCGAGCCTTGACTTACAAATGCCGACGCGGGGACGCGTCGCCCCCAGGTTAGGACGCCCCCCCCAATTAGGCCGACAAATTGCAGTCTATTTGTCTTTTATTTTGCATATTATTTCTTTTTTTCTTGATGTCGCTTTGCGTTTCTCCTGTCCATGCTTTTTCGCCCCTTAAAACGCACGTTAATTGCCAAAAAATGAGTATTTTTGCGCATAATATACCTGTAAAGAAAAAACAAGTTTAAAACCCTATATGGAAGAAATAGAAAACAAAGGCGCAGCCGCTTACAGTGCCAGTAATATTCAGGTGCTTGAAGGCCTGGAAGCAGTACGTAAGCGTCCCGCTATGTACATTGGCGACATCAGTGAAAAAGGTTTGCACCACTTGGTGTACGAGACCGTCGACAACTCCATTGACGAAGCCCTTGCGGGGTATTGTACACACATCGAAGTAACCATCTGTCCTGACAACTCTATCATTGTACAAGACAATGGTCGTGGTATTCCTGTCGACATGCACCCCAAGGAACACCGTTCCGCCCTCGAAGTGGTAATGACCGTGCTCCACGCTGGTGGTAAGTTCGATAAAGGCTCTTACAAAGTGTCAGGCGGTCTGCATGGTGTAGGTGTAAGTTGTGTGAATGCCCTTTCAACCAAAATGGTCAGCGAGGTGTTCCGCGACGGCAAAGTCTATCGCCAAGAGTATGCTAAGGGGCACCCCCAAGCACCTGTAGCCATAGTAGGAGAGACCGACATTCGTGGTACACGTCAACACTTCTGGCCCGATCCTACAATCTTCACTACGACCACTTACAAGTATGAGATTTTGGCCAACCGTATGCGTGAGTTAGCCTACTTGAACGCAGGTATTACCATTACGTTGGTAGACGAACGCCCTGACGAAGAAGGCAACACCCGCAAGGACGTGTTCCATTCCGACCTCGGACTGCGTGAGTTCGTTCGCTACATCGACTCTTCACGTCAGCACCTCTTCAACGACGTGATCTATCTCAATACTGAGAAGAACAATATCCCCATCGAGGTGGCCATTATGTACAACACCTCGTATTCAGAGAATATCCACTCTTACGTCAACAATATCAACACCATCGAAGGTGGTACCCACTTGGTCGGTTTCCGTCAAGCCGTTACCCGCGTGTTGAAAAAGTATGCTGAAGAGACCGCAGGCAAGCAAATCGAAAAGGCCAAGGTAGAAATATCAGGTGAAGACTTCCGCGAAGGCTTGACCGCCGTTATTTCCGTGAAAGTATCTGAACCCCAATTTGAGGGTCAGACCAAGACGAAGTTGGGTAATAGCGAAGTGACGGGTGCCGTCAACCAAGCAGTGGGCGAAGCCCTTACCAACTACTTAGAGGAGCACCCCAAGGAAGCCAAACTCATTGTCGACAAAGTAATCCTTGCCGCCACTGCTCGTATTGCTGCCCGTAAGGCACGTGAGAGCGTACAGCGCAAGAGTCCCCTCTCAGGCGGTGGACTGCCAGGCAAGTTGGCTGACTGCTCTTCAAAGGACCCCTCAATCTGTGAGTTGTTCCTCGTCGAGGGTGACTCAGCAGGTGGTTCGGCCAAGCAAGGTCGCAGCCGTGCAACACAGGCCATTCTTCCCCTTCGTGGTAAGATACTGAACGTAGAGAAAGCCATGTGGCACAAAGCCTTTGAGAGTGATGAGGTAAACAATATCATTCAAGCCCTTGGTATTCGCTTCGGCATGGGTGAAGACTCTAAGGAGGCCAACCTCGACAAGTTGCGTTACCACAAGGTGATTATCATGGCCGATGCCGATGTCGATGGTCAGCACATTGCTACGCTTATCATGACCCTCTTCTATCGCTACATGCCTCAGATTATACAAGACGGCTACCTCTACATCGCTATGCCGCCCCTCTATAAGTGTACGAAGGGCAAGGTGTCAGAGTATTGCTACAACGACCGCGATCGTCAAATCTTTATGGATAAGTATGGCGACGGTACCGAAGGCAGTATCTCTACCCAGCGTTACAAAGGTTTGGGTGAGATGAACCCAGAGGAATTGTGGAGCACAACAATGTGTCCCGACAGCCGCTTGCTCAAGCAAGTTTCGCTCGAAAACGCTGCCGATGCTGACTACGTATTCTCTATGCTGATGGGTGACGATGTAGGCCCGCGCCGCGAGTTTATCGAGAAGAACGCTATCTACGCCAATGTCGATGCGTAAACGCTATTAACATTCAACATTCATAATATCGTTGCTATGAACGGTAATGGACGTTAAACGTTAACGTTAAGTCGCGCTTCGCGCTTAGTTTTAAACATTAATGTTTCATTAATCTATCATTAATCTTTTTCGTTAATCTATTTCATTAATCTATTTATGTAGTACAGAATGAAACTTAAAGATTAATGGAAGATTAATGAAAAGATTAATGGATGATTAATGGAAGATTAATGTTTACACAAAAGCGCGAAGCGCACCAATTAACGTTTTAGCAACGGGAATTAATTGTTCATTATGAAACAGTACAATCTGGTGAATAACATCCTTGGATGGCTCACCTTTGCCATTGCGGCTTTCACCTACTGTTCTACGGTAGAGCCCACGGCAAGTTTCTGGGATTGCCCAGAGTTTATCACCACCGCCTACAAACTTGAGGTGGGGCACCCCCCTGGCGCCCCCTTCTTCATGTTGACAGGCAACTTCTTTACGCAGTTTACGAGCGACCCCTCCAAGGTAGCCTTTTGCGTCAACATCATGTCGGCCTTGCTTTCGGCCCTGTGTATTCTGTTCCTCTTCTGGACCATTACCCACTTGGCTCGCAAGCTCATCACCCCCGACGGCAAAGTGACCACCCTCACCCAACTCATCACCATTATGGGTTGCGGTCTGACAGGTGCTTTAGCCTATACGTGGAGCGACACCTTCTGGTTCTCAGCCGTCGAAGGTGAGGTATATGCCTATTCAAGTATGTTCACCGCCTTGGTGTTCTGGCTCATACTCAAGTGGGAAGACCACGCCGACGAGCCTCATTCCGACCGTTGGCTCGTACTCATCTTCTACCTCACTGGTCTGTCAATCGGTGTCCACCTGCTCAATCTCCTCTGCTTGCCCGCAATCTCGTTGGTATATTACTACAAGCGCAATCCGCAGGCCAATCTCAAGGGCTCACTCGTAGCCTTGATTATCTCTATGCTCTTAGTAGCCGCTGTACTCTATGGCGTTGTGCCAGGCATTGTAAAGGTAGGCGGTTGGTTTGAATGGTTCTTTACCAACGACCTTGGTCTCTCGTTCAACGTAGGTATGATTGTTTACCTCGTTATCTTGGTAGCCGTCGTATTGGCCGCTATTTGGAGTACTACGACTGTTAATCACCTTCGCACGAAAGTGCTCTACCTCTTGAGCGTAGCCTTGTTGGGTATTCCCTTTATGGGCAAGGGTACGATCTCAATCGTGATAGGTCTGATCGTATTGGCAGCCCTTTATTTCTTACTCGATTACAAAGGCAAGGACGGCAACTACGTGGTGCGCAAGCGCTTCTTAAATACCTCTTTGCTCTGCATGCTGATGTTGATGATTGGCTATTCATCATACGCTATCATCGTGATACGTTCAGCGCAAAATCCTCCCATGGACCAAAACTCGCCTGAGGACGTGTTCACCCTTGGTTCGTACATGGGACGTGAACAGTATGGCCAGACACCCTTGCTCAAGGGAGAAGCCTTCTGCTCACAGAGCCAAGCTTACCAAGTAGGCGCGATTGGCTATCAGAAGAGCAAGCGTACACAGCGTGTCGAGAAAGCCAATGCTTCAGAACCCGATCGCTATGAAGAAATTGAAGAGACCTCAGGCCTTACCTATCCCTCAGGCTTGACCATGCTTTTCCCTCGTATTCATAGTGCGGCTCACACCTCACAGTATCAAGAATGGTTAGGTGACGACCTGCAATACAAGGACGTTACTTTTGCCGACAACGAAGGCAACACCTATCCAGGCCAGATGCCAACGCAGTGGACAAACTTGAAGTTCTTCCTCTCTTATCAGGTCAACTTCATGTATTGGCGCTACTTCATGTGGAACTTTGCCGGCCGTCAGAACGACATTCAAGGCAATGGCGAACTGGAACACGGCAACTGGATAACAGGTTTCTCTTTCATCGACAATGCTCTCTATGGCGACCAAAGCCTCTTGCCCAAGTCGTTGCAAGAGAACAAGGGACACAACGTATTCTACTGTCTGCCCCTCATCTTGGGCTTGATAGGTCTCTTCTTCCAAGCCTACAGAGGCGAGAAGGGCGTGCGTCAGTTCTGGGTAGTCTTCTTCCTCTTCTTCATGACAGGTTTGGCCATTGTGCTTTACTTGAACCAAACTCCCAGTCAGCCTCGTGAGCGTGACTATGCTTATGCAGGTTCGTTCTACGCCTTTGCTATCTGGATTGGTTTGGGTGTTGCTGCCCTCGCAGCAGGCCTTGAGAAGATGTTGAAGAGCAAACCACAGTTGGCCGCAGCCGTAGCAACCATTATCGGTGTGCTCGTGCCCATTCAGATGGTTAGTCAAACTTGGGACGACCACGACCGTTCAGGCCGCTACACTTGTCGTGACTTTGGTGCTAACTATTTGAACACGTTGCCCGACAAGGGTTGCCCCATTATCTTCAGTAATGGCGATAACGACACCTTCCCCTTGTGGTACAACCAAGAGGTAGAGGGTACGCGTACTGACGCCCGCGTCTGCAACCTTTCATATTTGCAGACCGACTGGTACACCGACCAGATGCGTCGTCCCGCTTACGACTCTAAGGCATTGCCTATCACGTGGAGTCGCTACTTCTACGTTGACAATGGTAAGCACTCCTTCTATCCCATACGTCCAGAAGGTAAGGCCGAGTTAGACGAGCTGAAGAAGCAGAATCCGAAGGTTGACCCCTACGAACTCTCTTACATACTCGACCACTACGTGAAGAAGGCTGAGGGAGGTTACTTCCCCACCGACTCAGTTGTAGTGAGCGTCAATAAGCAAGCCGTCATCGAGAGTGGTATGTACTTGCCGATGGGTAAGGACTCTATCCCCGACAAGATGATTATCTCGCTCAAGAGCCTTGCGCAGAATAGAGGCGGCCTTTATCGTAATGACGTGATGATATACGAGATGTTGGCACATGCTGACTGGAAGCGCCCCATGTATATGAGCGTAACCCTTGGCCCGGAGAACTATGCGGGACTTGAGAATTACCTCGTGCTGGAAGGCTTGGCTTATCGTATCACACCGTTCAACTTCGGCAACCGTGGCGTAGTTGACGCTGACTTGATGTACAACAACATGATGAACCGCTTCAAGTATGGCAACGTAGCTGACAAGAACTTCTACTTAGACGAAACGGTAGGCCGTATGTGCGAAACCCATCGCCGCATGTTTATGATGTTGGCCGATGCTCTTGTGCGTCGTGGCGAGAAGGATAAGGCCCTTAAGGCCTTGAAGAAGTGCAAAGAGGTACTTCCTGCTTACACTGTTCCTTACGACGATGACGACTCGCAATTGGCTGCTATATGGCTTGCTGCAGGTGACAAGCAAGAAGCTGCTCGCGTAGCGAAGGCTGTGCTCGACTATGATATGCAGTACATGCGCTACATCAGTTCGTTGGGTCAAGACCATGTCAACACTTATGGTCGTAGCTGCTACTTCATGTTCTCAAGCATTATTGAGGCCAGCGATGCGCTCAAGAAGGCCGATCCGAAGGCTCACAAGATGTATGAGATGCAAATCCAACGGATGATTTCAACTCCTTCCTTCCAACTCGGTATGCAGTACTATCAACAGCAAATGAGTGCTGCTGCGCAATAATTTTTTGCTGAACAGATAGACTCTATAAAACATTAAAACGGACAGGCTAAAGACATGCTTTAGTCTGTCCGTTTTTATTTGCGAATGATAAAATACTGAAGTTTCGGATTTAACAAGGGCGGGCTGAAAGCCCAATGTAGCACATAGCCCAGGGCAAGCGAAGCGACACCCTGGGTTTTCGCATAGTAGAGTCCCCGCGCCCTGTAAGGGCAAAAGCTTTACCCCTTTATGTTGTTATTCTTGCTTGAT
>ERZ1023886.764-NODE-764-length-10532-cov-16.381311_pt1 | contig 10532 bp, 9 predicted proteins | sample MGYA00380395_ERZ1023886 | MGnify/ENA primary metagenome ERZ1023886 (study PRJEB33179, sample SAMN07449002) | human gut metagenome | biome: Human-gut; feature: Human associated habitat; material: Faeces | host: Homo sapiens | place: India: Bhopal | collected... | reverse complement strand
TCGACCGCAAGCGCATCACGCAGGAAGAAATAGAGCAGGGAGAAGCGTATTAAAAGCTAAAGAACACGAAAACCGCTAGGCGCAAGAAGACACGAAAACCGCTAGGCGCAAGAAGACACGAAAACCGCTAGGCGTCCCGCCGGATTTGCAATCCGCAGCAAAGGAAAAGCATACTCCTTTGCTGGGGGATTACAAATCCCCCGGTTTTAATAGGTCGAACTTTTTTTGACAGCGGATTTCAAATCCGCCGAGACGCCTAGCGGGGTTGCGATTCCTAACAAAAAAATCTGTGTTAATCTGCGAAATCTGCGTGCCCTTTCCAAAGACCGAAAAGGTCCAGAATCTGCGTTAATCTGCGAAATCTGCGTGCCTTTTTTCAAAGACCGAACAGGTCCAGAATCTGTGAAAATCTGTGAGATTTGTGGGACAAAGAAAAATCCTATAGCTCAATCACCTCCAAATCATCCGGAACGAAGATTCTCCCCTTGAAGTTCTTGGCAGCTTCACGGGTATAATTTTCTTTACGACTAGCGAGCGTTTTCTCCTCCGTATGATACAGGATGAGATTCTTTACGCCCAGTTCAGCAGCCAGCTTTCCGGCATCAAGCGCCGTACTGTGGCATTTCTCATAAGGCTTGAACGTGTATCGCGGTCGGCATAGAGGCAGAACGCCTCACACATCATCCAGTCCGCCCCTTCTATGTAGCGACGGTTCTGCTCGTTATAAGGCTCATCGCCCAGGCACGCAAAGACCAAAGGTTTAGCATGATTTTCAGATGCAGCTTTATCGGATGCAGCCTTATCTTCTGAAGCATAATCGGATGCAGTCTTATCTTCTGAAACATTATTTTCTGAAGTTCCTGGCAACTCAGCCCGGAATCCGAACTGCTTCTCCTTAGTAGATTGAATATCAAAGCATTCCAGCTTCATATCCCCCACTTCGAAACACTCCCCATCTTCCAGCTGATGGAACACCACCCTTTCAGCCACCTTAGCCAGTTGCTTCTTGGCAAGAATCATGTCGATGATGGTCTTGATTACCTTCATCACCTTGTCATTTCCATAAACATGCAGCAATCCCTCGTAACCCTTACATTGTGCCACCATTCGGATTACCCAGATTACACCCAGCACATGGTCGGTATGGGCATGGGTAACGAAGAGGTGATGAATGTCAGAAATCTGAACATTCACCTTCTTCAGCTGTGAGAGGATTCCGTTTCCTCCTCCCGCATCCACCAGCATTAGGGTGCTGGAAGTCTGGAGCACAAAACAAGTATTATAAATCTGGGAAACCGTAGCATTTCCCGTTCCGAGCATCGTAATTTGATTCATCTTTTCGCTATTTTCGTTATGATTCATATTTTGTTTTATCTCAATCTCCCCCATCAGGAACAGATTCCCTCATCATCAGGAAGATTTAATTCCCATATTACAGAGAAGATTCACGCCCGCAAAACTACTCATTTTCAGATAAACCGCCAAGAAAAAGCCCCAAAATCTTTGCTTATTCCAAATAATAATCTTAACTTTGCGGCATAAAAACAAAAAGCTGGTTTCGATTATGGCAAGAATAGAAAGAACATATAATCAGGAAAAAGCCAAGCAGATACTGAAGCATAACGTGGCATTGCTGGATTATTCGCTGAGAGAGCTACCTCTTGATGCAGTTCTCCCAAGCAGAACCGACAAGGGGATGAACTATTCGTTCACCCCCACTCTCAATTCATTGTTCAATCTTCCATTTGCCTTCCCCGTACCATTTAACCACTTGACTTGCGGTATAAGGCTCAAAATCCCAGTCGCGGGAGTGCATGAACATGTTTGTCTTGGGGTCCCAATACCAATAATGGGTGGAACCTAGACCATAGCCCAAACTAAGTCTGCATTCTTTCTCCTTATTAGGATGTTCCTTCAGATAGTTAAGCAGCTCAATAGTTGAAATCCATTGTTTTTCCATAATTTTCGTTGTTAAATTCTACAATATAATTATCAAACACGTTGCAAAGATAGAAGATCCTATCGAAATGAACAAATCAATTAGATCTTCTTAGATCGATACCCATGGGATTTAGATCTTCTTTGATCCAACTAAAAATATAATTACAAAACAACTTATAAATAAGACAATAAATATGGCAGATAAGAATATTTTTAAATTAGAAGGGAAAAGTCAGGAACAGGTAAAGGAAGCCTTTCTGGAATTTCTGAAAATAGACAAAACCAAGCCCGGTGGCTATGCCAGCATAGGCTCAAACAAGGTTATCTGCAAGGTCGCTAAAGAGGCCTGCGGGGTAAACTCGGTATTGGAAATCAAGAAAGCAGAGGATGCCACAGAAGTGAGCAAACTCCTGACAGGCAGAATAGACGAAATTGACTCTGGATGTGGTCATCAACCGGGTTATCTTTTCTACCTTGAAGAGGCTGATGAGGATAGAAGGTATTGATGAGGACATCAGAGCCAGGTTGCTAAAGACTTTGGCAAGATTTCCTCATATTGAGGAAATTCGCGTTACTGGGGGATTGCTGGAGCGGCTTCTGGGGAATCATTTTGGGAGTCATCTTGGGCATCTTCCGGGGCATCGCATCTATGTGAGACTGTGAACCTGGGGCAGCCGTGGCGGAAGATTGAGGAACGGGTGAAGGAGATTGTGGAGGAAGGAAGAAGATGAGGGGGCTGGCGATGATGGGGGACAGACCTCGGCGGAGACTATGGAGAACGCCGCTGCCTTGACGAGCGAGGAGAAAGCCGCTGCCTTGACAAGCGAGAAGAAAGCGGCTGCTCTGAGATGCGGAGTAAGCCAGGGAGTGATGCAGGTTTGCTGGGACGCAGCAGGCGAGGTTATCAAGGCATGGGCTACCGAAGGCCACTCCGTAGCTATTCCGGGCTTGGGAACCATGCGATTCGGAGTTCGCGCCAAGAGCGTGGCTACCGTGGGCGAAGTGGCTACCGGAATCATTACCGCCCGTCGCGTTATCTTCACTCCTAACGTCGATATCAAGGAGGAACTGAAGCGCACTTCCATCCAAATCACCTGCTTCGACCGAAACGGCAAAATCGTGAAGAACGTTACTTCGGGAGACGAAGGCAACGTGGAAGACCCAGACAAGGATCCAAACGGAGGTGGAACCAACGGCGGCGGTTCAGGCAATACCGAAGGTGGCGGCACCAGCGGTGGAGACGCTGGCGGAGACGTAGGCCTGTAGTCCTACTACCAAGATAGAAAATCCCCAATCCTCGGACTCATCGGGAGCACCAAGAGATTGGGGATTATCTTTTTCCAGCATTTCGCAAATGAGGGAATTGATTGAAGTAAAATCAATACGGGAACAGGAGCGGAAGCACGAAGGTCATTACCACACCAATGATAATCTGCAACGGCAAACCTACCTTCACGTAGTCCATGAACGTATAGCCACCCGCCTTCATCACCAGCGCATTAGGCGGAGTGGAGAACGGAGAGGCAAAGCACATGCTGGCACCCAACGTTACCGCAAAAAGGAAGGAATAAGGACTCACGCCCACCTGCTGGGCTGCCACCAAGGCGATAGGAGCCATCAACACAGCCGTAGCGGTATTGCTGATGAACATCGTCATCAGAGAAGTTGTGAAGTAGATGCCTGCCAGCAGAGCCGTTGGTCCCATCGAACCGAGACTGTCTACCAGCCCCTGCGAAACCAATGCCGAAGCTCCCGTCTTCTCCAGCGCCGTAGACATCGGCATCATGGCGGCGATGAGCACGATGCTCTCCCAGTTGATGGTCTTGTAGGCTGCCTCCACGTTTCGGAAGCATCCGGCAAAGACGGTAAGCAGTCCGGCGATGATGACCGCCGTGACCGGAGCCACGGGGATGAAATCGAACACCATCATCGCTATCATCAAGAGCATGATGGCTGCAGCCACAGGCGCCTTGTAGTCCAGGAGCACCTTGTCTGCCGTCTTCTCCGGCTGATCCAGCACCACCCAGTTGGTGGTATCTGCCGTAAGATGGGCCAGATTGGTCCACTCTCCCTGCACCAGGAGCATATCGCCCACATGCAGCCTGGTGGCTATCAGATTGTCGGTAATATATTCCTTTCCCACCTTGCCGTCAGAAGAGCTTCCGCCACGCTTCACGCCCAGCACGTTGATGCCGAAGCGCTTGCGCAGGTTAGCATCTCCAATTCGCAATCCGGCAAAATTGGAAGTAGGCATCACAACAATCTCGGTCAGCCCCAGGTCGTAGAAATCAATCTTCACGTCCTTCATCTTCCTCAGGTCGTAATCCTGCGCAAACCGTTCAATCTTCTCCTCATCACCCATTATATATAAGGTGTCGTGCACGGCGATGGTGCTGCTGCTCTTCGCCATGTTCTGGTTGACGTCCTTCACGAGTCCCAGGCGCGATTTCTTCTCGTTTCTTATCTCGATGATACTCACGCCATATTTTTTCTGGATACTGAGGTCCTTGAGGGTCTTGCCCACGATGTCCATCATCTGCCCATTCTCATCGATGGCTGCAGCCGTACGCTTGCTTGGCACGATGTAGCGATGCAGGTTGTCGAGCAGCTGGTATTCGTCTACCAGGTCGTCGAGCGACTTGCGGTTACTTTTTTTCTTACCGTTCTGCTTCTTGCTGAGAAAGATTTTGCTCAGGGGCATGAGGACGATGATTCCGATGGCGATGACGATGATTCCCACGGGGAAGAAGGAGAAGAACGCCAGGGGCTTGAATCCTGCCTCAGTAAGCACCTCGTCGATGACCAGGTTGGGCGGCGTACCGATGAGCGTGAGCATTCCGCCCAGGCTTCCTGCAAAGGCGAGCGGCATGAGGAATCGCGATGACTGCATGCCCGAACCTGCAGCCAGACTCATGATGATAGGCATCATCAGCGCCACGGTTCCGGTATTGCTCACGAAGGCTCCGATAAACGAGGTTACCAGCATCACGAGGAGGAAGGTAACGGTTTCGTTGCCGCGCGAGAGCGCCATCAGCTTATTGCCCGTCAGCTTGGCAAGGCCGGTCTGCATGATGGCTCCTCCCACCACGAAGAGGCCTATCATCATGATGACGATGGGCGAAGAGAAGCCGGCAAGAGCTTCTGCCGGTGTCAGGATTCCGAGAACCAAGAGTGCTGCCAAGGCAGAAAGAGCCACAATATCAGCTCTCACCCTGCCCCATATAAACATGGCAACCGTAATGATTAATATGATAAGCGTTATTGTCATGCTATAAAAAAAATTTAGATAATTGTTTCTTCTGATTATAAACTCTTTTGCAAAGATACTTACTTTTTATCGTTTATTTGCCATTCCAATGCTAATATTTCTAAATTTATTGAAGATATTTTCGAAAAACTGCAATTAATCCATCAGTTTTGGTTATCTTTGCAATCCAGATAGATAAACAGAACAATAGTAATAGAAGACTTTACAATACATTAATTTTTTTAGATAATGGAACAAAACAAGGTTAAACCAGCAGATGGCAAGCTGGGTATCATGGTTGTAGGTTGTGGTGCAGTTTCTACTACATTCATGACTGGTGTATTTATGGCTCGCAAGGGACTTGCAAAGCCAGTTGGTTCAATGACTCAATACGACAAGATTCGCGTGGGCAAGGGTGCAGACAAGAAGTATCTTCACTACAAGGACATCGTGCCTATGGCAGATCTCAACGACATCGTATTCGGCACTTGGGATGTTTATCCTCAGAATGCTTACCAGGCTGCTATGTATGCCGAGGTTCTGAAGGAGAAGGACATCAACCCTGTGCGCGAGGAACTGGAGAAGGTGGTGCCTATGAAGGCTGCCTTCGACAAGAACTACGCCAAGCGCCTGGATGGCGACAACGTGAAGGACTGCAAGACCCGCTGGGAAATGGTTGAGGCGCTGCGCCAGGACATCCGCGACTTCAAGGAGAAGAACGGCTGCGCACGCATCGTTGTAATCTGGGCTGCTTCTACTGAAATCTACGTACCGGTGGACATGGAAATCCACGGCACACTGGCTGCTCTCGAGGCTGCAATGAAGGCTGACGACCGCCAGCACATCGCTCCATCCATGTGCTACGCCTACGCTGCCCTTACCGAGGGTGCTCCTTTCATCATGGGTGCGCCTAACACCACAGTGGATATTCCAGCCATGTGGGAACTCGCTGAGAAGACCAAGATGCCTATCGCAGGCAAGGACTTCAAGACGGGTCAGACTCTGGTAAAGAGCGGTTTCGCTCCTATCATCGGCACCCGCTGCCTGGGCTTGAACGGATGGTTCTCTACCAACATTCTGGGCAACCGCGACGGTCTCGTTCTCGATGAGCCAGCCAACTTCCATACCAAGGAGGTGAGCAAGCTCTCTACCCTTGAGACTATCCTGAAGCCAGAAGTCCAGCCAGACCTCTACGGCCATGGCAACGATGAGGACACTCAGTATTATCACAAGGTTCGCATCAACTATTATCCACCTCGCAACGACAACAAGGAAGGTTGGGACAACATCGACATCTTCGGCTGGATGGGTTATCCAATGCAGATCAAGATCAACTTCCTGTGCCGCGACTCCATCCTTGCCGCTCCATTGCTGCTCGACCTCTGTCTGTTGAGCGACCTTGCAGCCCGTGCCGGCCGTTACGGCATCCAGCGCTTCCTGAGCTTCTTCCTCAAGGCGCCAATGCACGATTACACCAAGGGTGAAGAGGCTGTGAACAACCTCTACCAGCAGTACACCATGCTGAAGAACGCCATCCGCGAGATGGGCGGTTATGAGGCAGACGAGGAAATCGACTAAAAATATTATCCCCCGATAAAGGACGGTAATGGTTGATTTCAAACAGACGAAGGTTGATTTCAGCAATACGCCCTGAAAGGGCAGAAGCTCCCAGCCCAGGGCAACACCCTGGGTTGTAGGGAGTTATAAATATACGCCCTGTAAGGGCAAAAGCTTTAGAATATGGGTAACAAAGCTTTTGCCCTTACAGGGCGCCTTGCTGACTGCTGTTTATACCCAGGGCGCTGCCCTGGGCTAGGAGCTTCTGCCCTTTCAGGGCGTGCGGGGGCGAACTTACAAAACAGGGCGTGCAGGGCGAACTTACAAAACAGGGCGTGCAGGGCGAACTTACAAAACAGGGCGTGCGGGGCAAACTCGCTAAACTTGACAAACATTTAAATATATATTTATGACAAAGAAAGGTAAACATACCGTTTTATTTATTTGCCTCGGCAACATTTGCCGTTCGCCAGCCGGTGAGGGCATCATGAAGAGTCTGGTAGAGAAGGCTGGACTGGCAGATGAATTCGAAATCGATTCTGCCGGAATCGGAAACTGGCACGTGGGGCAGCTGCCTGACAGCCGCATGCGGAAATGTGGCGCCGAACACGGATATAATTTCAACAGTCGCGCCCGCCAGTTCCAGAAGTCAGATTTCGGGAAATTCGAAACCATCGTGGTAATGGATAATGAGAATTACCGTGCCATTACCTCCATGGCTTCCTGCCAGGCAGATAAGGACAAGGTGGTCCGGATGGCCGATTTCCTGACCCAACATCGCGAATACACCACCGTTCCCGACCCATATTATGGCGACATGGGCGATTTTGAACTGGTCATCACCCTGTTGGAAGATGCTTGTCAGGGGTTGCTGCAAAGCATCATCGGATAAAAAAATACAACATATTAATCATACTATCATCTACAAAAAAGTCCTCCGGAAGTAAACATCGCATTACTTCCGAAGGATTTTTTTTATGATAGCATTTCTAAAAATGATATTTTTCATGATAGCATTTCTAAAAATGATATTTTTCATGATAGCATTTTTTCAAATGATAGAATCATAAAACTATCGCTTTACGATTTCAATCTTCTCGCTTCCGCGCTTGATGAAATTGAACGGCAGGAGTTTTACCTGCGTACTGTCGTTGTCTATTATATGTCGAGTTTGTGTAAGTATTTTTCCTTTCGCATCGCGAAGTATCAATCGGAACGGATAAGTGATTTTCTCATGATTCAAAAGTTTTTTATACTATAATTCCAAAGCAGCTTCCTTCAGGTCAACAGCCTTTGCCTGGAGCTTGCCTTTGCCCTTCAATACCACCACGCACTTGCCAAAGAACGCCTTGCGATGAGGGTCGGTAAAACGCTCCAGAGAGGTCTGGCAACCATTATCCGTTCCCAGAATCTGAGCATCGGAAGAGAAGAAAATCTGGTTCTCTGCATTCGGACAGAGATTTCCGTCCTTATCCACCACATTCACTTCTACGAAGGTTGTAGGTTCTGCTGAGCCATAAGCCAGATTGCCCTGATAGGTCTTCTTCAAGACGATGTGATGAGGAGCCCCCGCAGTTCTGATGGTCTGCTCGCCCACCAGCTTGCCGCCCTTTCTAGCCACCACCTTTACTTCGCCCGGCTGGAACTCAACTCGCCACATCACGTGATATTCCGTACTCTTCCGGAAGGCTTCGCCCTCGTTCTTCTCGCCATAGACGGTCTTCTTGCGAACGCCCTGGCTCTTGCCGTTCACGAAGAGTTCCACCTCGTCTGCGTTGTTGTAGTAGCACCACATGTCGATGGTCTGTCCCGGAATCCAGTTCCAATGAGGGAAGAGATGAAGCACGTTCTTCTGCGTCCACTCACTCTGATACATGTAATAGCTGTCCTTCGGGAGGCCTGCCAGGTCGATGATTCCAAAGTAGCTGCTTCGTGCCGGATAAGCGTAAGGCGTAGGTTCTCCGATGTAATCGAAACCGGTCCAGATAAACTGTCCGCCCACGAAATCAGTATGTTTCACCACATCCCAAGTCTCCTCGTGCGTGCTGCTCCATGAAGCATGCATATTATCATAAGCCGAGCACTTGAAGGAAGGGTCGCAGTAAGGCAGCCACCACTCCTTAGGAGCCGTATAGATACTGTCGCTCGGCATCATGTAAAAGCCGCGCGTCTGCAGGGCAGAGACACTCTCCGACATGATGAAAGGCTTGCCAGGAAAGTTCTTCGGAACATCCTTCACCCATTGATGATGGTAATTGAACCCTATCACGTCGATGGCTCCACTCTTGAAGAGATGGTTCTTCGGGTCAGGCTCATTACAGCCAGCCGTAACCGGTCGCGTTCCCCACGGATCATACTCCTTGACTATCTGGGCAAGATGCTGGGTGAGGAGCGAATTCACGCTCAGCTCATCGCTATGCGCCAGCGTAGAAGCATCATGCCCTGCATTCAGAATGAGATTTGCCTGCTCCAGCGAAAGCGTATCTGCCGCAGCATCCGACCATTGCTCCAGCACTTCGTTGCCGATGCTCCACATGATGATGCTAGGATGATTGCGGTCGCGCTTCACCAGGTCAGAGAGGTCGCGCCTGTGCCACTCATCAAAGAATCGGGCGTAGTCGCCATTGGATTTCTTGCGTCGCCACATGTCGAAACTCTCGTCCATGACGAGGATTCCCATCGAATCGCACATGTTGAGGAGTTCTGGAGCCGGAGGATTATGGCTGCTCCGGATGGCATTCACGCCCATGTTGCGCAGGATGGTAAGCTTGCGATGCATCGCATCCTCGTTCACGGCAGCACCCAGACAGCCGAAATCATGATGCTCGCAGACTCCATTCAGCTTGATATTCCTGCCATTGAGGAAAAATCCCTTCCTGGCATCAAACTTCACATCACGGAAGCCTGTAGTGGTTGTGGCTACATCCACCACCTTTCCATTTAGAACAAGCTCACTCTTGACGGTATAGAGATATCCCTTTCCGATGTCCCAGAGATGCGGATTTTTCACTTGCAGTTTCTGTTCCTGATCACCTTTACTCTTTGCTACAATCTTTCCTGCAGCATCATAGATGGTGTTACGGACAGAGAGTTTCATCCTGTTGCCGGAAGCTGCGAAATCCGTCTTCACCCTGACATCACCCTGAGGAGTGGTAGAAACATACTGTCCCCATTGAGGAATGTAAGCCTTCTTCATGGTCTTGGTGAGCCAGACGTGGCGATAGATTCCGCAGCCCGAATACCATCGGCTGTTAGGCTGGTCGCTATTATCCACCTTCACGGCAATCACATTATCACCCTTCCTATTAATATAAGGTGTAAGGTCGTACTCGAAAGTACTGTAGCCGTAAGGACGGGTTCCGAGCTGATGACCGTTGATGTAGACGGTAGAGTTCATGTAAACTCCATCGAAGGTAATGGTAAAGCGGTCGTACTTCTCATGAGGATTCTGGGAGAAATGCTTCCTGTACCATCCTATTCCGCCTGGCAGAGCGCCTCCGCTGGCTCCCGAAGGATTGCCTGGAGAGAAATCGCCCTCTATCGCCCAGTCATGAGGCAGATTCAGGCTTCGCCAATGGGCGTCAGCATAATCCGCTTTCCACATTCCTGCAGAATCAGCCAGAGCGAAAAGCCAGCCCTTATCAAAAGACAGATGTTCGCGGGCACTCATCGGAAGAGCGAAAAGCCCGCTCATCAAGGCTACGCTAAATATTGTTTTCTTATTCATTCTTTACTATCAATATAAAAAATCCCACAGACTGCACGGATTTTCACAGATTCATCTTTC
>ERZ1023886.759-NODE-759-length-10629-cov-17.338850_pt1 | contig 10629 bp, 8 predicted proteins | sample MGYA00380395_ERZ1023886 | MGnify/ENA primary metagenome ERZ1023886 (study PRJEB33179, sample SAMN07449002) | human gut metagenome | biome: Human-gut; feature: Human associated habitat; material: Faeces | host: Homo sapiens | place: India: Bhopal | collected... | reverse complement strand
TAATTGCAAATCCGCCACCTGCAACAGAGTTCAACTTCAAGACAGACTTGCTGGTTACAGTCTTCTTGGTGATTTTGTATAAAGATGGCTTTACAAACGTTTGCATAACTTTTACCCCATATTTTCCATTTTCCCTAATATAGCGTAATGCAAAAATACATATATTTGCAGTCGGAAAAGAACACAAAAAACGAGGATAGTCTTGGTTCTGCATAATGTGCAGGACCTGCTCTAACAACCTTAAACGTAGCATATTTATAAATAACGCAATAATTAAAAAAAGATGAAAAAGTTAACTAAAAGCCTATTTGTCCTTATATTGATGCTTGGGACAATGTTGGAGATGAAGGCGGCAGATGTACATCTGCTTACAGCCCAAACAATTAATGGTAGCGTTGGTAACTATGAAGTGCCAAGCAACCATCAGCTTGCTCAGAACACTCTTTCCGCAGGAGAAAGCGGTGGAACTGTTGCACAGTCTGCAACAGATGTCGAACCTGGTTACTATCTCGTGGGCAATTTCTTCTCGCCATGTAATAAAGGCAAAGACGTTAATCCGGGAGGCGACGGCGAAACGATAAACTATACAAACCATGTGTATTTCAAATTCGAACAGCAAAAAGACAAGAGCTATTCGTTCAGCATCCCGGCATGCCTCACGGCACATGCACAGATTCTTGCTGTTGACGATTATGACAATAAGATGGTTTACGGACCGGGCGAGGTATACAATCTGCATGGTGCAAAGGATAATGACAGCGCATTGCCGTCAACAAACGGAGCTGTGGGAACTATTTGTGGAACACCAGCGGCAAAGAAACTTCTCGGTTCTAAGACATTAGGAGAGAACGGCAACTACTGGAATCTCGTGACCCGCAATGACGGAGTGACAGACGACGATGGTATGTATACCTTCAGCTTTACGCTTGACAAAAAAGGAAACCCCTCCGACTGGAAGGTAGAGCATGATGCTAAAAGATGTGTGTCTTATATTATTGGCAACATGACGGGGGCTACGGCGCAGCCGCTCTATGATAAGCGTAAAAATGATGGTGACACAGGACCATTCGACAACAATATTGAGGCTTCGCTCTATTTTGACGGATCGAACGGTTATTGGGGAATAGGATATATCGTGAATGATGCGAAACGTAATGAACAGCTTGAGCAGGCAAAAAAAGCTACACCCAATATGCATGCCACACAGAGCGTGAATGACAACTCCGGAACTCACGATAAGCTCTTCTTCCTCGGCAATGGAGGATATCCCTATAGTAATTCCGATTACCACGACAAGGTATGGGCTAACCAGAAACCTTTCTCCCTTAATCTGCACGGTATAAAGAGAGTTCAGTATAATCCCGCTCGTGGCGATAATGACCAGGTGGTGAAAGACGGCAGTTACGGCATGTCGGGCAGTATATATATTGATGGCGCTAACCAAGCCGATTTCACGATAAATACCATGTCCATGATAGGTGATGCTGTGGGAGGAACTTATGATGCGAAAACGGGCAGTTGGAATTATGCTTCTAAGGCAGGAGACATGGAGTATGACGCCAATGAGCGTTGCTTCTCGCTGACGATATCTACCGAAGACGAAAAATACGCCACCTCGCATTTCAGGTTTGTTGCCAACCATAGCGCAGAGCAGAACTGGGGCGAGACAGAAGATAATGTGAAAACCAATACCGGACTTGCCAGCCCCAAATATGATGTCGCAGATGATGCCCACCACACTTGTATGGCAGACGATCCGAACGACGTGCAGTACCGTACTGCTGCCAGAGAGACCGAGGCAGACTCCGGAATCGGAAGGGATATTCTCTGGAACCGTCCCGCAGGAATCTGGAGGATAAAGTTTTACCCTAAGCGCGACAAGAACGGAAATGATGTATCCTACTACACCATATCAGGAACAAAAGTCGTCAAGATGCCTTTCACCTATTGTGTAGGGAAGTTCATCCGTACATACAGCAACAGTGTTGCAATGGAACCCGCAAAAGACAATGTGAAGGTGTATGCGGCATATAAGTACGGTACACCTGCAAATCCAGAAAACCCACAATCACAGGGCAATGTTTATCTTCGTCAACTCACGTACATTCCGGCAAACATGGGAGTAGTGCTTGTGGGTGAGGTGCCTGCGGACGGGTCATACACTGACGGCACTAAACTGGATTTCTATTTGAAAGAGAAAACGGATGATCTTCTTCCTGATAATAATTACACGGCGTTGTGGACAAAGGCATACGATTATGCCGGTCAAAAATGGAACAACTATCTCAAGCCGACAGTCTCGGCTATCGACAATCTCGGAAATGCTGATACCGACAAGAATGGAAAGATAGCCCACCGTTACTTCGGCCTTGCAAACTTCCATTCCACAAAATATTACAATGATAATAAGACCGGAGACGACTATATCGGTTTCTTCCGCCTTACGCAGGATGGCAGAAGCGATGCCAACAAGGCTTATCTGAGTATTCCGGCAAATAAAACCGTTGATGGCGGAGTGGGAGCTACGTACGGCTATATCGACTACAACGGACAGTTCCTCGGAAATGTGACTGACGACCTGAAGAATCCGTCGCTTGCCAAGGTGGCTATTGTCTTCGATGACGAAGATGATGGCGGAAGCACTACTACTGTACCAGAAGTCAAGCCGAATAGTACAGACGCCGACGCATCGTTCTATACCCTTCAGGGAGTAAAGGTGTCACGTCCTGTCAAAGGAGTGTATATCCATAATGGAAAGAAATTCATCAAATAAAAACTAAGGAAAAATGAAAAACTATATAAAACCTGAAGTCAAGGTGTATGAAGTTAGAATCGAGTCTCTTCTTAGTGGAAGCGAAGGTGGACAGATAAAAGGTGGGCTTGCCCCAAAACGTGACTATTCTCTCTTTGATGAGGAAAATGATGACGGACAAACTGGTAGCGGCGGTCTTTGGGATGACGAAGACTTTGAAGATTGAATGAAAAATTCTGAATAAATGTAGTTTTAGTTGCGTTAAGCAATGGTGTGAAATAGACAAAGGGCTGGACTCCAAATCTGGAATCCAGCCCTTTGACGCTCTTTTCATTATCTGTTTCTATAGCAGACGATGGTGTCAGTCATCGCCCCACTTATCGCTGTTCGATTCTCCCCACAAGTCTTTGTAAGTATCCTTGGTATCCTTCTCGTTGACTACCTCAAAGTTGCTGATACATTTTCCCGTGGTACTTCCTCTGAATACGCTCGCCTTTACGATGCTTTCGTTGCAGAGAGCCTCGAGCTGTATCTCATTAATTTCTGGAGTTATATAGTTCTTCTTCATTTTGCGTAACTGTTATTTGGGGGTTATCTGATAATTATCTTCTTTCCGTTCACTACATACATTCCCTTAGGCAGTCCCTCCAGACTGCAACTGCGGCGCACCATCTGTCCGTTCATGTTGAACACGCCATCTATGCCGCGCTTGTAGGATGTGCAGTCGGTGTTGCCGTGTATGTCGTCGATGCCTGTGGTGCTGTCTTCCACTCCGTCGATGAGCAGCGAAACCTGGCTCTGTTTTCTATTGTCTGTCAGCTCAAACCAGCAGCGGAACGCCTTCAGTCCGTATGAATACGGCTCGACGCTGTTTTCTTTATTGCCGCTTGGCACCTGTATCAGCTTTCCCTTATACATGAAGTAGTCGCCGTTGAGGTCGTCTCTGCCCGAGATAATCTTGTTCTTACCGTTTTCGTCTTTGTCGTATGTCTTCGCCATAGTGCCTTTGCAGACCATCGTGCCATGGCCACCGCCGGTGGCATCGAATTTTGTTTTTGACTCCCAATTGGTGGTGTTTACATACTCCTTCAGCTTCTCCCTGTCGAGCGACACCATCGTGATGTCGTAGTGGTCGGCTTTCAAGGTCTTCGTCAGTCTGTTGTCTTCGTTGTTAGACGGCTTGTAGTCTTTATCCAGCCATTCGCTGTTGTCATTGCCCTCTGATGTGTAGAAGTGTTCTACGGTGTAGGGTGCCGACTTCACCTGTGTGTATGGCGGGTACACGATATATGGCTCGAATGCCTTTACCATCACTTGCTCGTCGCTGTCTGGCTCCACGGTCACGAACTGCACGCTGTTTTCCGTCAGTGCCGCAAGCTTTGCCACCTTCACTGCATCTCCGAACGTGCGTTTCATCTGTCCCCATGTCAGGTCTACGGGCAGAATGAGCGAGTTCCACATATTGTCGTTCAGCTTGCGGTTCAGGTGCAGCACGCTGTTCTTGTATTCGTCAGCTGCCTCGGTCAGATAGCGCAGGTCGGTAGACTCCTCGTCGAGAATCAGCTCCGGGTTGCGTCGCGGTCCGGCATAATACAGTTTGAAGTTGTCTACGGCAGTCAGCTCATTGGCGGCTACAGCCGGCTTTCCGTTGGGTGTAGAGTCTATGTAGAAGCCTATGCGGAGCGTAACAGGATTCTTGTCAGATATTTCGTTCCCATCCAGGGCTTTGTCGAGACATATCTGCACCTGGTTTTCATACTCTCCCTCGAAGAAGGCACGTCCGATACCGGCTCCATCGTATGTCTTGCCAAGCGCCTCGGCATCAGCCTGACTGATACCGTTGAGGGTTGCTGTTGAGTATTTATCATCAATCGGGTTGTTGTTGGCATCGAGCACCGTAATGAACAGGTTAGCAAGCGGTTTGCCGTTCGTAGTGATGTTCTCCGAACTGTTCGATGTGCTGAATCCGTTGCATCGCAGCAGGAACCATCCTCCCTTGTGTACCTTCACGTCCTGATAGAATGTGAAGCCGCGCAGGCCCTTGGTGTAGCAGTAGAAATACTTGCCGTATTTTTTTTGATGATCCTCAGTCCTACCTGTAAAACCCTCATCTTTTGTGCCGCTAACTTTGTCATACGTCTTATACATCGTTTCATCTCCGAAACGTACGTGGCTGTTCACGTTAGCAGATTGGTCTTCACTTTTGATTATCCATTTTGCAGCACCGGCATCATGTATTCTGAAATCAGGACATGTGATGAGGAAAGAGGCGTCGACAGGCGACTTCATATATGCAGGGTTTGTGTGGAAGAGCAGGTAATACTCATTCTTTGTAATCACCTTCCATTTCTGGTTTTCGTATTCTTGGGAGCCCTCTGTGGCTAAGCTTGTCTCATAATCGCAGAATTTATTCTCGTCGTTGGGATAAGCAGTGAGATAACCTAAATGGGTAATTGGAAGGAATGAGTTGATTTCGACGAGATACACCTTGTTATTTTCTGAATAGCCCTTGGCTTTTACAAATTTGATAGCGCAATTTTCCTTTCTATCCATAAATACCCCATTTACCCCATCTTTATCCTTGAAGATTCCCATATATGGGCCAGTTCCAGAACCTTCCACTTTGTTTTGCAGGAAATACGTTGATGTACCGCCATTCCATCTCATATAAATGGAATATGGTGAAACACTTAGCGAGGCATGAGTACCCCACTTACCACCAATACTCAGAAACTTTTTGGCACCGACGTTATACAGACACACAATCTTGTCTCCGTCGGTTTCATTTGTTCCATTTGTACAATAATCTGACGAAGGATCAATGCCATAAAGTTTGTCAACACCTCCAATAGTATTTTCTGTTCCGTTGCTTTCCGTCGCTTTATTTTGTGCCGAGGCTACAGTAGCATTTGTAGCCATCAGCACTGCGGCCAAAGCGACAGCCGCAATGCTTCCTTTTACCTTGGCAAAAGAAAGCAGATAACTTTTAATCTTCATAATTTATTAATCCCTATTGTGGATTATTTCTAAAAATACTTATTCATTCAAATGTGTCAATTGTAACATCTATGCTGTCATCCTGATGTGACATCTATGCTGTCATCCTGATATGAAATGCCTACAAAGGTATGAAAAAAAATATTTACGATAAAAATCCCCCCCCCAGCCACTATTGTTATTTATGATTTATTAATACAAAATGAGCTGTAATAGTTCATATATCAAGAAGAAAGCCTGTCGGTAATGAAGAATTTTCACTACCGACAGGCTTATCTGTATTCAACGGGAACGTCTCATGAGGCGTATTGTATACAGCCCTTATTGGCTTCGGACGATTTTGCCGTTCGTTGTTAAGAGTGCTTTCTATATACGTACACAGGCGTGGGGCTTTCGGCGTTGTATCAGCGTTGTACACTGAAAGACGATATTTCTTATTTGTTACCTACTTGATTATCAGCAGGTACAGGAAAGCTTAAACGTAAGCATCATTTTATTGGGTGACAAGAAAGAACCAACTGACTCAATGATAGGCATAATTTGTCTACGGCTCCGCCGCCATAGCGTGTTCCTCTTCGGGCAGCGCATAGCGCTTGACGCTATGGTCTTTTAGGAAAATGCTGTTGAGCGTGAACGCCAATGACTCGAGTGTTTTCTCTCTGACAGCAGGCTTCAGCTGACACTCCCACACCGTGATGCAATGCCAGCCCATCTGGGCGAGTTTGCGCTGCTCCTCTATATCGCGTGCATGGTTGCGCTCTATCTTCGCTTGCCAGAACTCGGCGTTCGACTTCGGTAGCACATAGTATTTGCAGTTCTCATGCCCGTGCCAGAAGCATCCGTTCACGAATATCACCGACCGGTACTTGCGCAGCACGAGGTCCGGTCTGCCGGGCAGACGTGGGTGGTTGAGCCGATAGCGGAACCCTCGGCTGAACAGGAACTTCCTCACCGTAATCTCCGGCTTGGTGCCCTTTCCTCGTATCGATGCCATGCAACGGTGGCGTTGCTCTTTTGTCAGTTTGTCCATTGGCTGTTTATCTGCCGCCCCATCTCATTCCGCATTCCATGCAGACATGCGTGCCGTCAGAGTAGATAGTTTTGTTTATATCTGACAAAGATAATGATTTGTTTTTTTAGTAATGCAATAAAAATTATTTATAAACGTTATGATATATAAATAATGTGTAATGGTTAATAATCCTGACTACTGGAAGTAAAAACAACTAAAAACAAACAAATAGTATGAACACAGACAACCAGGGCATATATGATGCCCGCCAACTGGGCAAGCCCAAGTTTGCAATTCTCGGCCTCCAGCATCTGTTCGCCATGTTCGGAGCCACAATTCTCGTTCCGCTCATCACCGGACTCGATGTGAGTGCCACATTGCTTTTCGCCGGTATCGGCACACTCATCTTCCATCTTGTTTCCAAACTGCAAGTGCCCGCATTCCTCGGTTCGAGCTTCGCATTCCTTGGCGGCTATGCCTCTGTAAAGCAGTTGTGCGTGGCGCAGGGGCTGACAGACGAGGTGGCGCTCAACTATGCCTGCATCGGTGTGGCCGCGGCGTCGCTGCTCTATTTCGTGATGGCGTTCCTGCTGAAGATGTTCGGCACGGAGAAGGTGATGCGCTTCTTCCCGCCGGTGGTTACCGGTCCGATGGTTATCGCTATCGGTCTTACGCTCTCCGGATCGGCTATCAGCAACTGTCAACAGAACTGGCTGCTTGCCGTAACAGCCATCGCTATCGTCATCGGAACATCTATCTGGGGCAAGGGCATCATCAAGATTGTGCCAATCCTGCTCGGCGTTGTCGGATCGTATATCCTGGCTGCAGCAATGGGTGAGGTCGACTTCTCCAAACTCAATGAGGTGGCGTGGATTGGTCTGCCTATTGATATGGATCGTACGGCAATCTCTGTAATGAAAGACCCCAACTTCGACCTTATCGTGACGTCTATCATCGCTATCTTCCCTATCGCCTTCGCCACAATCATGGAGCACATTGGCGATATGTGTGCTATTCAGAGCACTGTGGGCAAGAACTTCATCAAGGAACCCGGCCTGCACCGCACGCTCTGCGGCGATGGTCTTGCTACGTTCCTCGCCTCTGTGTTCGGCGCTCCTGCCAACACCACATACGGCGAGAACACCGGTGTGCTCAACCTTACCAAGGTGTTCGACCCGGCTGTCATCCGCCTTGCAGCCTGCTTCGCCATCGTGCTCAGCTTCAGCCCTAAGTTCGCCTGCCTCATCGGTCTGATGCCAGCCGCTACAATCGGCGGCGTGAGCCTCATTCTCTACGGTATGATTTCGGCAGTAGGTGTGCGCAACCTCGTCGAGACATCGGTCGACTTCTCGTCGTCGCGCAACGTGTTCGTGGCAGCGCTCATCATGGTTGTGTCTATCGGCGTGCAGTACGGCACAGATGGCGGTGTGAAGATCGGTTCTGTAGCCTTCTCAGGCCTGGCTCTCGCTGCTATCGTCGGCATCTTCCTCAACGCTATCCTTCCCGATCAGCTTGGCATGAAGGTGAAAAGCTTCAACGGTAAGGAGAAGAAATATAGAAAGTAATCGGTTTGTATGAACATCGAGCAAGTGAGAGACTTTACGTTGTCGCTGCATGGCGTCACAGAAGACCAGCCGTTCGGCGACGACAACATTACCTTCCGTGTTGGGGGCAAGATTTTCCTGTGTCTTTGGCTCGGTGACGGCAAGTGCGACGTGCGTGGCAGCGCGTCGCGCTTCGCCTGCAAACTGCTGCCCGACCGCAACGAAGAACTGCGCGACCGTTACGACGCCGTCACTCCCGCTTTCCATTGGAACAAGAAACACTGGAGCGACGTGTATTACGAACTGCTCGACACCGACCTCGTCACAGCGTTGATAACCGAGTCGTACCGACTTATCGTAAGCAAACTGCCGAAGACGGTGAGGGTGAAGTACGAATCATATTAGGGTATCTCGTTTTTCACGACATCAAGCACTATATATCAAGAAAAATACCTACTTTCGCAATCATGATAACAAAACAGCCGATAATACTTCTCAACTTTACGGGCGTGTACGACTACGAGGCGTTTGCTTCGAACCCGTACATCACGCACGTCGACTGCCGCGACATCAGCGGCACAGACTGCTATTGCGACGAGGAGGCGAGGGCGGAGCTGCGCCGCCGACTGGCGCCTTATCCTGCCAAGGCGCTGCACTTCATTGATTCTGGCGACTTCCATTATCTCACGGAGTATTGGGTGTCGCGTCTCTGCGAGCCGTTCTCGTTGATAGTGTTCGACCACCATCCCGATATGCAGCAGCCGCAGTGGGAGGGTGTCGTGTCTTGCGGCGGATGGGTGGCGGACGTGCTTCGCAACAACCCGTTCGTGCGCAACATCATCGTCGTCGGTGCGTCCGACGAACTGATAGCGCAGATTCCCGACGCGCTTAGAGAGAAGGTCGTGTTCTATAGTCAGTCGGAGATCGACCACCATCGTGCGTGGCCTTCCAAGGCTGGCTGTCTGATTCACGAGCCGGTGTATATCTCCATCGACAAGGACGTGCTCAGAAAGCAGGATGCCGTTACCGACTGGAGCAACGGCGATATGACTCTCTTGCAGCTGCAGGCGGTGCTGCGCATCATCTACGCTCACGAGCGAGTGATCGGTGTAGACATCACGGGCGAGTGCTCTGCCTCTCTCGACTATCTCTCCGAACTGAAGAGCGCTGCTGTAGACAACCGCGCCAACGAGGAGCTGATGCGGATGATTTGCCAGCACGACTGCGGATAGAAAAATGCTGCGTTTGCGGGGCGGAAAGTGATATCGGTATCAATAAAAATACTATAATTCAGAGTTTTCTCGTTATGCATAGATCCAAGAACTCTTTCATTGAGTGGCTTGTCTACTCGCTTATCTTCTTCTTCCTGTACGATATCATCTGGATATTGGTTGACCTGCCCGACTTCCTACAGTCGGTAAGCGGACTGTATCCTGAGTTGCTTGTCGACTTTGCACTCTGCGGTTTGTTCTCGCTTTCGAGTTTGTATCTCAACCGATGGCTGTTCAGACAGCGGCGCTTTTGGCGCGAAGGGCAGACCCACCGTGTGTTCGTGCAGAACGGACTGGTGGTGTTGGGCTTCAATCTGCTTATTGCTGGTGGCTGCGAACTGCTGCTGAGCCTTGTCGCACCTAAGCTTATGATGCAGGATATATGGGGAACGTCTTTTCTATTCGGACTGATAGCGAGTCTTGTAGCACTCATCCACCTTTCGATGCACTTTTCCAACATGATTGTTCTGAAAGGCAAGGAGAACCTCGCCTTACAGAAGCGATACTTAATGATGCAATTAGACCCACATTTCGTGTTCAACAGTCTTAGCTCGCTTGCCGGAATGATAGGGGAGGACCCGAAGATGGCTGAGAACTATGTCGTGAAACTCTCACATATCTACCGCTACATACTTCAGCATATCGACAAGGAGTATATAACCCTTGCCGACGGCACCGACTTCATCAAGTCGTACATCGGCCTGCTCAACATGCGCTACGACAACGCCATCGTCTTGCACGCCGACGATTTGCACGGCGACCGCGACGAATGTATCCTCTCGCTGAGTCTGCAGCTTATCATCGAGAATGCCGTGAAGCATAACTGCCCGCAGAGCGGCATCGAGCTTCATGTGTCTCTTGGTCGCCAGGGCGACATGCTCGTCATAAAGAACAATCGCATATACGCCAACCACAACAATGACCAAAGCGTAGAGTCTTACGGCATAGGCATCAGCAACTTGAAGCAACGCTATCGACTGGAGGGCGAAGCAGAACCGGAGTTCATAGCCCATAAAGATTCATTTGAAGTGCGACTGCCAATCATAAAACGAA
>ERZ1023886.758-NODE-758-length-10645-cov-7.591879_pt1 | contig 10645 bp, 9 predicted proteins | sample MGYA00380395_ERZ1023886 | MGnify/ENA primary metagenome ERZ1023886 (study PRJEB33179, sample SAMN07449002) | human gut metagenome | biome: Human-gut; feature: Human associated habitat; material: Faeces | host: Homo sapiens | place: India: Bhopal | collected... | reverse complement strand
ATTCTGAGACTTATATAGGGCAAATTAGATTTAATGTTAAGATAATCAAGTCTTTTCTAGTACATATAAAAGAAGTAGATAAAAATAATCGCTCTTTAATCGGTTCTTTTAAACCATTTATAGAACCGCCATTGAAGAGTTTTAAGGAGAAATTTTCCGAAGGGCAAGTTCTTTCGCATTTAAAGTTTATAAGAGCAACAGAGAATGGAACATATTTTCTAATAAGGTATAATGGTAATATGAGTACGGAAGCCTTGTTGTTAAATTCTGAGGTAAGTGATAGTTGTTTCATTAAGAATACAGAAAAAATTTTTGGGGCAACATTTACTTGCCCTTTGGTGGTGAAAGCTATAAATTTAGATAGAAATATTATATATTTAAGTCTCAAAGATTTGACCACTCAAAACGCTAATAGAGTTGAAACTTTGAACTATGGAAAAGTGTATTCTGGTAAAATATTAGGTTTTAAGAATGGAGGATATTGTATTTTGCTGGTAAATATTTGGATTGAAATATATATTAAGAGCAGTAAGTCTTATGCTATCGGTGATTGCATAGAAGTAATGAAAGCTTCATCGACAGATTTTATTGATGCAAGTGAAATATAAACAATATATTTATGTTTCAAGCATCATATAACAATAAGCGAATAACGAAGATATGTAGCTTTATTGCTATCGAATGCTTGTTTCCATTATGTACATCAGTGAAGATTTGGAACATTTTGGATAAGAAAAGAGCAAGGCAAGTTTGCTTGAGCAGTTCTGCTCACTTAATAAAGAACTTTATAATATAAGTTAGTGTAGGGTATGATATAAGAGCAAAAACATCCCATCAAAAATTTAATAGAGCGTTTAAATGCTATTGACATGGAGAAGCGTGCGATGAAGCTTGTCTTGCTGGATTTTCATGAACAGCAAATGAAGGATGCAGAACGCATTGCAAAATTAGACGATATGCTTTCGTGTGTTGAAGCTTTGAAGTCTTCTATAAAGGAAGAAAGGAAGAAGCGCAAAACAGCTGAACGTAAAGTGAGAGAATTAGAAGCACAGCTAAAGTCTATACAATTCTCAATCAAGGAATAATTAACGGATAATTAATGTTTAATTAACGGTCATTAATGTTCCCCCAAACTAACAATAATGAATCAGAAAGTTAATTCATGACATAATTTACGGATAATTCATGATAATTCGTGTTTAAAGACAAAGACAATCAATTCACAATTATCCAATTCTCAATCGTATGCGTAGCAGCGAATAACTCGTAATTCCTAATTCAAAATTGCCGAAGGTTACCATTCAACATCGGCTTCGCCGACAATTCAACACTCAACATTGCCGTAGGCTTCAATTCACAATTGATCAACTCACAATCGCAGGCATTAGCCGAGAATTACTCAAAACTCAACATTCAAATCCCCATCCGACTGACGGCACGCGCAGAGCGATACTGCGGTGGGGAACCCTTGATTCAATTATTATTTGTGTAAGCAATAATCTTACTACAATCACTTAAAAATAAATCATTATGTTGTCACAAGAATCAAAAGAGAAAATGAGACTCTGGTTAAGTCTTTGGCCAGAATCAGGACATCCTGCGGATGAAAAGCGTAAGGTTGATTTCATTAATAGTTTAAATGCTAATAATGAAACTGTAGATTACAATGATTTATATGATTGTTATCGAGAAGTAAAACCTGAGATACTTGATGATGTAACCAAGGAAAGATGTAGAGAATGGATTGAGGAAATACGTAATTCTCAAGCAAAGAAAATTAACGGATAATTAATGTTCAATTAACGGTCATTAATGTTCACTATACAGCTATCCCTAAACGGATATTTTTGAATAATCAAGAACCTTGCAAATTTTTAAACTTTGTAGCAAGGTATATAACAACAACATATAATAATTTCATAAAATTTTAGTAAAAATGATTAACGTTGGAATTATCGGATGTGGCTTCGTAGGTGGAGCCTTGAAGGATTGGTTGGAGCACAACAATCCAGAGTGTAAACTATTCATCAGCGACCCTCCTAAGGGATACAATGATGACTTAAGCAACATCGACATCGCATTCTTGCAGATTCATGTTCCTACAGAGGATGACGGTACACAGGACTTGACTCTTATGAAGGAGCTTATCTCTAATCTGCCTGATGTGCCTGTATTCGTAAGAACAACAATTCTTCCAGGTACAAGTGAGATGCTTTCTCGTGAGACAAAGCACCAAGTATGCTATATGCCAGAGTTCTTGACAGAGCGTACCTTCATCGAGGACTTCAAGAAGCAGACAATGGTATTTACAGGTGCTCATGAGTTGCTTACAAAGATTTTCGTTGGTAAGAAGTTCACCGTTATGACTCCATTGGAGGCAGAGCTTACCAAGTACATGCACAATGTATTCGGTGCTTATAAGGTAACTTACTTCAATGCTTGTCGTGAGTATTGCGAGCAGATGGGTGCTGACTGGCGTAAGGTACATACAGGTATACTTCTTTCAGGCTATATCAACGATACTCACACTTATGTTCCTGGACCAGATGGTAAGTTTGGTTATGGTGGCAAGTGCTTCCCTAAGGATGTCAATGCATTTGCAAAGATGACAGAAGGCACACCTCTTGGTGTTCTTCTTGAGCACCTCCATGAACTTAATGTTCATTTCCGTGGAGTAGAGGAGCACATCTAATTATGTGCAGATAAATGGTCAAGCGAGTGTAAAGGTAGATCTTACTAAAGATTAGGGTTCGATACCCTCACTCGCTACAAAGATTAATACGCCTTACAAACAAACTCATTCATCAATCACGATAGCCATATGATAACAGAAGATTTCTACAAGAGCCGTTTGCTTAAATACTATTTTGATGAAGAAGCCTTCCGTATGGTATGCAAGTTCCTTGAAGACAAAGCAAAGGAAGCCAAGATTCAAGGTGATAGAAAAAAGGAACAGGCCTATCTTGATGTTAATATTCTCTTTTTAAAACGAAATATTAAGTTGCATAAAGAAATGAAACAATTGGAGGCACAGTACGAGTACCAAAAAAAGAGAATAGGTTGATGTGCTACTTTCCATAGCCTAGGGTGACATACTTTGTAAATTGTGGTATTTATCCATCACTTGAGTTTTGTAATATTCGTTAAAAAATATGGTTGACAACGTCTTATATATAATAGGTAATGGTTTCGATTTACATCATGGTGTAGCAAGTTCATATGCATCATTTTGTAGATGGCTAAAGCAACATGACTTTGAGTTGTTTAATTAATACGAAACAATTTCTTGATAAAACCTAATTTCACCATTAAGTATTAATGCTATGCTTACAAAAGACTCTATAAATCTACTTGTGCATGGATTTCTGCATGATGCATGCAGTCATTTAGGAATCGATGATTCACAGATAAACATTAGCTATATGCCGATGCCTGTTCCGATGATGTTGGTGATGCTGCTTAAAGATACTGATGATATAGTCATTGATACAAGTATACTTGCAAAAATAGCTGAAAAGAACACTTATTCAATTTTGCGTAACGATATATATCGTACAGCAAGAGAGATATACCAGCGTAGAAAACATAAAGCAGAAGGTGCCCATGTTGATAAAGAGGTTGATGCAATTGACGCGTATGCTTTTATGTATGCCTTAAGTTTTCTCAACGGATTGAGTGTTATTATACCTAAGCAGATGATAGATAAGTTGCAGCCGAAAATACTTCAAATACTTAATGAAGAGTTTCATGAGGATTGTATATTACATTCTACCCCAGATTGGCAGTTCAAAGATGAGTTTATCTATCGTATAAAGAAAACCAAGAAGGCGCATAAGGAAGAATTGAGATTGTTAAAGACAGCAAAGCCTTTGATTATATCCACCAATGTGGCAAATGGAGAAAAAGGTTCAGCAACTAACCCATTTGATAATGTATTAGAAGCATGTCGGTTTATTGAAGAAGAGGAACGTAAGGCATTTGAGCAGGATATCTACATGAGTAACACATTATCCCAAAGACGGTTCAATTATTGTGCAGATATAAATATTTATAATATAAAATGGGCTGATGCTAAATCTGCATATTGCCATCCTGAGGTGCCTGCCAATGCTTTTATAGTAAATCAATTGATGAGCGGCAAATTCTCACTCAAGCCCAATCTTTATAGGCGTAAGTTTCTGTATCGTGGTCAAAGTAAGTATTATGATGTTTGTACACCTGGATTATACCGTAATCCAGACCAAACATACTTTTTAAAGGAACTCATTCAATATGACGAACTTCGAGCTGTTCTGGCTTCACATCCATTAGTACAGTTGTTTGAAAAAGGTATTGATTTATGGCATGATATCTTTCGCTTTGAGGTTAACTATGCAGGATTGGCGCAGCATTATTACAACAAGACCAGTTTACTTGATTTAACATCAGATATTGATACGGCAAAGTTTTTCGCTATAACTGATTATCGTTTCGATGAATTTATCCCTCATACAGACACAAGCCAACTTGGTGTAATGTACTACTATGAGCTTGCAGAACCGGGTGCATTTTCATATCAAAACAAGCAGAGCCTGTCTACTATTGGCAAACAACCGTTTATGAGGAGTGGTAACCAACATGGTTTCTTGTTAAATATGGTGAAAGGAGCAAACTTCAATGAACTTCCTCAGGTTCACAAGGTTTTCTTTAGACATGATCCTGCTATATCTCAGCAAATATTTGAAGAATCAAATAATGGAGAGAAGTACTTCCCTTCAGACATGCTACAAGTTCAATGGAAGCGTTTCTTGAAACAATTTGATGATAATCCGGTAGTTTCTCTTGAAGCCGTCAAAATAAATGTTCATGATAATAGAAACCATAACGAAACAGTCAAAAACATCATATGTAAACTGGAAAAGTTGTATGGTATAAAGACAGATACTGATAGACTACCTGCTTTTGATTCAGACCTTATGGATCTGTATTATGAGGATATGAAAAATGGATGGTGGCAAGACGTGTTCTGCAAGGACATCTATTTTGTTTCAGAGGATGGTTTGGTTTATAGAGATATGCTTTTGCAAGTACCGAAAGATCCTCGATATTCGAAATACTTTGTGCGATAGAGATAGGACAATTTAGAATAATTATGATTGATTCTTACGAAAACAATTATCAGCAAATACTGAAAGAATTCAGTTCAAATTTGCAACGTTTTATTTCCATGACATTGTCAAGAAATAAAGTTCCAATAATAATAACAATGTCTCGAAAGATGGCACGAATTATGGAATGGTTGAAGGTGTCTGGTTTTATCTCTATACCTAAGAATGCCATTGTTATTTCAGAATATGCGTTGTGCTTTTGTATGGATGAACTGAAAAATCGATATAATGGCAATGTTGAGGTACTTATAACAGATGACATAGTCAATACTGGTGTGTCTGTTGAACACCTGGCTTTATGTGTTTGGGCTTATACTAACCATTTAGCCTATGTTCTTCCAATAGTTATCAGAGATGGGTATGACAGTTTTAAATATTGCGAACTGTTAGGAAAAGGCATAACTTACAGTAATGATATTGTTGATTATTGCGTAATACGTAACACCGAAAACTTGATGTCATTAGGAATTCCATTAGATATGGAGTTCCCCATTGTTGAAGTGAATATACAAAAGGATAAAGTCAAAGCCGTAAATATCGAGGACGCTCTTAAAGAATCATTTCCTATGTGTTCTGTTTATCATACTACACATGCAAAAATAAACAGTAATACAGATATATCAACAAACTATTCAGTATTGTTTGATGAAAACAAAACCAATGAATATGTAAGTTGTGATTTCTCAAAAATGCGAATATTTGTTGGTGATAAAAAGTTGAAAATAGAGGCATATTCTCCAAGAACTATAGATGAGAATGTAATAACGCGCGAGCAAGTGTTTAGAGACAATAATCTTCAGACATTATGGAACTTGATAAAGAAAGGAATAGTTAGAGAAATTAATTCGTGTAACAGTAACAATATAACAGCTTTCATTGAAATTAAAGTGTTGTCTGAAATCGTGATGTTAAATTATTTGTATTCTTTTGCTTTTCTAAAAAGTAAAATTACAAATATCCAGACATTTCTAAACAAGATAAACGTTAATACACATTGTAAGATAGATGTAGGAAGCCTTGCTTTATTAGTGTCTATTGCAAAAGCAGAAGAAATAGCAGAGAAACTAAATACTGTTTTGTATCAAGATACCATAATAGAATTAGATTATGATAACTTGCTTTTTTCTTTTGATGATAACGAGGTGTCAGATGACATAAAGGAGGCTTATGAGACTAACAATACAGTACAATTGCTTCGATGCTCTACTGTAGAGGAAGGTATGGCATCCATTTTTCACAATCAAAGTAAATTTCAGTTGAAGTATGAAAAGGCATATGAGTCATTCACATCTTTAAATAATAAATTGTCATTACACATAAAGACAAAGTCAATGATGGAAAAAATTCATAGATGCATGGATTTTATGATTGATGATGCTTCTATAACACCCTTATATGTAGCAAAAGAAAAAGATAGCCAGACATATTGGAAACGTATGTTTAAGGCTGGAGACAACTCTATTTTGCTTGACAAAATATCAAGTGTTATAAGCTATATATTAGGCACTTACATGAGTGTTAGTTACCAGACAGTCGTTGAGAAAGATGAATTTGCAACAGTACTTTCAATGGTACTATCCAACGATATCGTCAAATTAGATTTACCTTATGTAGATAAAAAGATATCTATAAAAAATGATTTCACGTATTCGTGCCCAGTGTTTTCTAATGTAGATACTGTTGATTTACTAAGATATGCCAATAATCATGGATTTTTGGAAGCTGTAACAATTGACGATGTGGAGTGTTTTAAGAGTGTCCCAAACGAAGTGGTTTTAGTTGAAACATTCCTAAATAGAAATCAAAGACAATATATCCACGATATACTTTATTTCATTTGGCAATACAGTAAACATGAAGTACTGTATTTAAGAAATATAATGCTTAACATTCATGGCGATTTCTATAATAGTCTTGCTATTAAATACAAGCACTATTTGTTGAAAATACTTGAACACTATAATGTGGATAATATTGACTTTAGAAAAGTCAAAAATGACTTGTATGAATCAATTAGCTTTGTGATGGACATTCAGCAGGCGAATTATTTATTACTTAAAAAAGATCTTTCTCCTTTAGTTAATGATGAAAAAGAATCAATTAAAAACATCTGGCTTAGTGTTTATAGCAGATGTACTGACGATTATGACGTTGAATATCTTGAAGTGTCAAAAAAGATGGGTATAGTCACTTTATTATTAATGTCACTTATTGATAGATTTATTTTAAATAATCCTCAAGATGCTATTGATACTTGTCAGAAGATTAGTAGCATGGTCGATATTGAATCTTTTGAAGACCTTATCAAGAGTGATGTTGACAACAAGAACAGTAATTCTTTAGTTGCAGATATACTTATTCAAACGGTTAATAAAATATTTGAATAAAATGAGAGAAATATCGGAATGGTTATTAAGTAAAGTGGTTTCTTCTGATAGCAGTAATACTGTTGCTAAAAAGTTGTTGGAAATTCTCAATACTGGTAATGATGTAAATACAATAGAATGGATAACATTATTTGCTGGTGTTCCCAATGAAAAAGCTTCGTACAAGAAGGATAATCCGCTACAATTTGATAGGAAAGAAAGTGTGGATTATAGGATAAAGAAGCTAAAGCTTCGTGGATTTCGCAAATTTCCATTTAAAGAAAGTGGATATTATTCTTTGGATTTTACATTGCAAAAGGAGCCTTGTTCTTGTTTCTATATAGGAAGCAATGGATCTGGTAAAACCTCTCTTTTTAGTTCTTTGCAAGAAACATGTTCGGGGGCTTTTACTGCAGCAGAATCACGTGGTGTTCAAAAAAAACTATTTATGCCACATGTAGGAAGAGACGTTTCGTCTGTAGATGTAATGGTAGATACATGTTCGGATGAGATAGAATTACAGAATATCTCAAAATCACAACTGTTTCCGTATCGTCAATTTCTTCAACCTTTTTTCTGCTCAGAATATGATATAAGAATGATGACTGACTCAAAAGATATAACATCATATATAATTAATCAGACTGGTTATAGGTATACTTTTAATTTGTTAAGTCATTTAAATAATATGTACAATGACTGTTGTAAGCTAAGAGATACTTTAAAGAAAAAAAATGAGACTTCTTTATTGTCAAATAAAAATGAGAGGGGAAGAGTTATTCAGAAATTAGAGTTACTAAATGCTGTATTTGATGATGTGGTAGATTATAGGTATAGAAATCGTAAAAATATATCAATATCTCAGTTCTCTCGCATAATCAATGATTTAAGAAATCCATTAAATATAAAGTCGATTAATAGGAATTCAAAAAATTATATTAAGGATATTTCTAAAGCAGTAGAACAATTGCCAGAAATTCTTAGTATATTGAAGGCGGAACATAGTAGGCTTCAGGGTATGAAGCTATGTGGTTCAGTTATAGATGATGCTTACATGTCTTTAATCTATAGAATTACTAATTTATTGGAGTATTATTCCACAAAGGAAGATGATGACCAAGAACAAGACATCAAAAACGTATATAATAGAAGATTCGTAATGCAGTCATTACACAAGAAAATACTTCTTTTAGGTTTGGATGATATAAATGACACACGAAGAAACTATGCTGATGTTCTTGATAAATTACGTATTTCGATTATAGATAAAAAAACTCCAAGGGCATATGTAGAGGATTTATTAAAGGAAATAGATAGCTATAAAGCAGTCCCAAAAGATAATGGTATTTCGGAATCAGATCAATTGGAATTGTTGGAGAACAAGTTGGATCAATTAAAAAAATGTAAAGACAACTTACAGAATCTGTATAAAACATGTTTATACAAGTCATATGAAATCACAAAGGAGTTTTGTGAAATTATACTGAATGAATTTAATTCAAGTGAAGAGAAATTTCAGTTTTCAATTGATAAAGATACAGGAAGATTAGATGTTAATTATTATGTTGATAAATGTGCTATAGCTCCAACACTTTATCTTAATTCATTTCGCTTCAAACTATTCACTCTTTGTATAAAAATAGGTATGGCGTTTTCTGTAATGCAAATGTTTAATATATCATTCCCTTTAGTTCTTGATGACGTTTTTTATTCAAGTGACTTTTCAAACAGGGAGAAGGTGCGTATGTTTATCCAAAAAACATTTGAATTATACCATAAAACTATTGAAACAACAACAAACCTGCCACTTCAAATAATATTCTTCACACATGATGAGGTAATACTCGAAGCAGCAGTGAAAGGTATGGAAGAATTGAATGACGCCTTCAAATACGGTCGTATATTTAATTATCAAGAGATGGAATCAGAGATAAATGACAATAAAGGTAAGGTTTATAAAAGCATCTCTAATGATTGTAATATTTCAGTTGTTTTTAGTTGATTAGAACACCTATGAAAGATTTGTTGAAAATAACTGCTATTATAGCATACATTATGTTATTGGTGATGTGCTGTTTCATGTTTTTGAAGTCATGTCAATTTGAACCAAGATTACCTTTAATAAATGACTATAAATTGAATGTTGAGGTAACACAAGACTCAACTCTCAGTAAGCGAGGAAAACAAGAACTTTATAGTTTAATATACTTTTTGCAAAAAACAAAGAAAGAGGAATATGCTGAAGGTATTAATGATGTCAGGCAGGAAACCAATAACATAATAAATAAAATAAATGGTTGGCTGAGTTTTTGGTTAGCAATTTTAGCTTTAGTTGGTGGTGTACTTCCTGTTGTTATCAGTTGGAGACAGGAGCAGGATAACAACAAGAAATTCTCTGATTTGACAGATGACGTGAATAGTAAGCTCATCAATTTGACGAGTAGGGTCCAAGGAAAAATTGATGATTTGAATAATCTCCATACTGAGTTAAAGAGCTTTATTGAAAATGGTAAAAAGGAATACGAGAAACAAAGAAATAAAAGAGAGTTGCATGAGACACATATAAATATAACAAACATTATTAGTTCTTTTATTGCAGCTAAGAACAATAAGCTTATAGAAGACTCATATGAAAGAGATTTGTTGAGAATTTCATTGTTGAAAGAGTTGGCAATAGAGTTTGACAAAATCACTGATTGCATCTTTAAGGACGACTACTCGCAAGATTGTAAGGTTGTACTGCAAACAATATTAATCCAATTCTATTCGCTATATGCAAGTCTGCGTATTACACTTCTAAAAGTTAATAAAACACAGTACTTGGAAATAACCATTAATAAAATAAAAAAAGCGATAGAAGTGGTTACAGAAGATAAAGAAAGTAAGGAAGATATTGAGAAATTAATAAAGGAAGTGAAGAATGAAATTAATAGAAGTAATTCTTTGTTTTTCTCAAACAATTAAAGCAAAGTCTTTCTTGCCTTGCGACGATGTTTTGAAGATGGCAAGGATTAAGAGATTACAAAGTCTCCCAATCAGTCGCATAATTGTTAAATAAAAAGAAATCAAAACTTTTTTCAAAATACTAATGCAGTTAACCTACTGAAAAATAGTGGGTACGCTGTATTGGTG
>ERZ1023886.750-NODE-750-length-10756-cov-13.223531_pt1 | contig 10756 bp, 6 predicted proteins | sample MGYA00380395_ERZ1023886 | MGnify/ENA primary metagenome ERZ1023886 (study PRJEB33179, sample SAMN07449002) | human gut metagenome | biome: Human-gut; feature: Human associated habitat; material: Faeces | host: Homo sapiens | place: India: Bhopal | collected... | reverse complement strand
GCGTTGACCTCAACGCGCCAACCACTCCGGAGGGAGGTGGTGACGGAACCAGCGGCGGCGGTTCTACTACCGGAGGCAGTGGTGGTGAGAATACCGGAGGCAGTGAGAACACCGGTGGCACTGGCAGCGACGGTCAGGGCGGCGAGAGTTCCGGCACCGAAGGCGGTGGTGGTCAGATGGGCCTCTAGTTTTTAAGCTTTTGCCCCTTCAGGGCGACAGGTTTGCGCCCGTAATAACCCAGGGCGATGCCCTGGGCTAGGGGTTTCTGCCCTTTTCAGGGCGTGTGGGGCTTAAATGCGAAACATAAAATTGTTTAACCTTTTAAATTCGAAAGACTATGAAGAAAGACACATGGAAGATGGTGTTGCAGATAGCCATCAGCATCTTGACGGCAATCGCAACCACGCTCGGAATCACTAGCTGTGCAGGCTAGAAAAAATGACTAACTGTGCAGGCTAGAAGATAAAATGAAGAATGACCGCTCTCCTCTACGCAAGCCATTGTTCCCAGAAGGTAGGAAAAGTCAAGATTACAAATATCACAATACAATATAGGGTCTATATGCCACCTGTTGATTGTGGCATATAGACCCTTGTTGTTGTATCTGCGAAATCCGCGTGCCAAACCTTTTTTGTTCGGGTTTTATAATCAACGATTTTTATAACCTTTGTTTATCACCTTGCGCACGGTGCCGTCGCTCATTTTCACGATGTTTATTCCGTGTTGCAGAGAGTTCACTTTTGTGCCGTTTAGCGTATAGATGGCTTTCACGGTAGCTTTGCCGACACTCTCTATTGGCTTCACCGATGCCAATATGCCAGATTCTGGCACGTTCCCCTATATAGCCTCCCCCTTACAGGGGGATAAGAGGGGGGCTTTTGGGGTTTTCCCTACTTCACCACCTTAACAGTCTTACCACCAATCTTAACGATATTGATGCCACGCTGCATCTTTGCGAGACGCTTGCCCTGCAAGTCGAAATACTGTGGCTTGTCGTTTGTGGAGTCTATGAGTGGCTTGATGCTGGAGAACTCCTTGTATGTGAAGTAACCGTCATTACAGTTTGCACACTCCTGTCCAGTCTTGTTCTCATCGTATGCTATGGCTCCCTTCAAGGCTTTGCACCCTCCAAACATTTGATAACTTTCCGTTACATTATTGGTAACAAACTTTTCGCTCGCATAAATGGTGGTGAGAGAACTGCAAAAACCAAACATATTTCGCATTCTTGTAACCTTTTCTGTATTAAAGCTGGACAGGTCAAGAGTAGTGAGACTTTTGCATTCACCGAACATATAACTCATTTCTTCAACATTCGATGTATTAAAATTCGTTACATCAAGCGATGAGAGACTGTTACATTCACCGAACATACTACCCATATCTGTCACTTTCGACGTATTGAAATTTGAGAGTTTGATAGAAGTGATGTTAAAACACTTTTCAAACATTTTATTCATATTCGTCACATTCTTAGTGTTGAAATTAGATAGGTCGAGTGATGTTAGAGATTCACACTTAAAGAACATATCTTTCATATTCGTCGCATTCTCCGTATTGAAAGAAGAAACATCGAGAGAGGTGAGAGAGCAACAATTGGAAAACATACTTTTAAAATTAGTAACCTTCCCGGTATTGAACTTTGACACATCGAGTTTTTTTAGGCCAGTACAGTTACTAAACATATATACCATATTCGTCACTTCAGATGTGTTCAAATATTCAAGACCTTCTATTTCTTCCCCTCGATATTTAGAAAACCAATAATGGCAACTTGTAGGTCTTGCATCAGCGAATGAGGGTTCGAAGACTATCTTCTTGATATCTTTTACAACATCATACCATCCCGGGACCGCATAATCTTCATTCATCTCATAAGCCCCTTCAGGCTTTGCGGCATCATACTTGAAGGTGAGTGTGCCGGTGGTGGAATCGAATACTGCGTAGGCTTCAGGAGACTGCGCTTTGACGGCAGTGCTCCACACTGGGAGACACATCAAGGTGATCAACATAAGCTTTATAGCTTGTGCAAGATTTAGATGTAAAATTCTTTTCATAATGATAATGGTTTTAATTAATTATGGTCTGCTGAATTATTATCTGTTCACAGGCAGAGGGTAGCAGACGTAGCCCCTCATAGCGACGACAATGATGAAAAATCGCCAGATAAATTATTCAGTAAACACTAAATAGTTTTCATACACTTTAGTTTTTTGTTGGCAGCCCCCGATGCCATTTGTTACTTGAATGTTTATGTCGCTGCATAGCCGGAAGTGATACGGAGGTACATCGCCCCGAACTTACACCGATTGTTTTCTTGCAATGAATGCTGCTCCATCATACCAACCTGCAGATGGCAAGATGATGAAATACACTGAGCCCTATTCTTGCCCATCTGCTATTTGATAGCGGAATGAGCGGTTTGTTACGCTGCCCTTTTCGTATTGAGGGCTTTTTATCCCCGCCAGCACTGAGGCTGACGGGAATTTTCAATCTTTATTTATTTTTTATATACTGGGCGTACAGATGCACCAAGTTCAGGCTTTGCAACTAGCGTATTAGTACTAGGCATTGTAATCGTTTGATCGTTATCCCACATAATAATATAAGCATGAGGATAACCCTCCATATGTGAAGCTGATTGATAGACAGAGGTTTCACCATCCCAACCATATTTATCATAACAACCTGTAGATGGCAAGATGATGAAATTGCCATTCGGTCCAACCACTTTCCAGTAATCAATAACTGTCTCGTTATATTCATTTGTTTTCGTTGCGTTCTCCCAAGTACATTCATCCAACAGTTCATCCCATTCTTCCTTGGTAGGTGTGCGGTAATTCTCGCCGAGATTAGCAGTAGCAGCATCATCTTCAGGTTGGAGCAATGTCAGCTTATCTGTCTCGTTGTACTTAGTGTAGTATGTTGTTTCTCCTATAAGTTCACCCCATTTGTATGTAGTTATACCATATTTCAGCTTTGTTACAGTCTCACCCCATGCATAGTGGTTGCCCATTTCATACTCGCTGTTTGCACCTACGTTGTATTTTCTCCACATCAGTCCGCTTGGCAAGCCGAGGTCTACACAATCCTTTACCACTGTTGTAGAGCCTCCGGCAGCCTTCAGTTCCTCCAGTTTTTTAGCGATTTCAGCCAAAGCGTCAGCTTCGCTCTTGTTTCCGTCTTCCACTGCCTTTACGAGTTTGGCAATTTCGTCCTTGATGCCGTTGATGGCAGCGTCGTAGTCAGGCATGGCCTTGATAGCATTCTCAATGGCGTCGAGCTTATTGCTGTAGTCTGGAATAGCGTTCATGATGCCCTCAAGTGCAGCAATCTGATCGTCGAGCTTGCTGTTCTGGTCCTCAATGAGCGCGTTGAGAGCCTTGAGCTGTGCCTCATAATTAGGCAGTGCCTTGATGGCAGCCTCGATGGCTGCGAGCTTTGAGGTGTAGTCAGGCATAGCCTCAACTGCACTACTGATAGCTTCGAGCTTGTTTGCCAATGTCAAAGTCTGAGTCTCCAATGTAGAATTGAGCAAGGCGAGCTTGTCCTTGAGTTCCAATGTCTGATTCTTCATGGCTGTTTCAAGAGCACCGAGTCTGAGGTCTAAAGCCTTTGTCTGGTCATCAATCACACCCTTGAGAATATCCATCTTCTCCTTCATAGCGATGGTCTGGTCTTCCAGAGCAGCCTGGATGAATCCGAGCTTTTCTGCGAGCGCAAGAGTCTGCGATGTGAGCGCCTTCTCTATAGCCTCAAGCTTCGCTGTGTAATCAGGCAGAGCGCTGATAGCCTTCTCGATAGCCTGGAGCTTTTCGGTGTAGTCTGGCAGCGCCTTGATGGCAGCCACGATAGCATCGCATTTCTTTTCGATCGTGAGGGTCTGCGCCTTCATGGCGTCCTCGATAAGAGCCAGCTTGCCTTCCAAAGAGAGGGTCTGAGCCTTCATGGCAGCCTCGATGACAGCGAGCTTGGCGTCGATAGTAGCATTAACCGAGTTGAGCACGTCCTTGATGGCTTGCAACTTGGTCTGCTGGTCGGCATTCATCTTGTCGATGGCAGCCGTAAGCTGGGCAATGGCCTGCTCGTTCTTGAGCGTACCATTGTTGATGGCATCCACCACCTTGCTGAAGTCGTTGACCACAGTAACACTCATTGTATAGTCGATCTGGGGAGCGTCTTCCTGACAAGAACTGAAGAACGCAGGTATAGTCAGCAGCATTGCGCCAGCTAACAAGATTGATTTTAATGTTCTCATAATCGTATATTTTTTAAGTTATTACTTTTTTACCTTGATAGTTACTCTTCTGCCTTCAAACGTCTTTTTGCCGTTCTTGGCTCCGATGGCAGTCTGTGGTTGGAGGTCCTCAGGAGCGAAGCCTTCCTTCAACAGTACCTTTACTACCCGCTTCAGGCGGCGCTCAGAGAGGGTCTGGTTGTACTCTTGGATGCCCGGAGTGCTTGCTTCGGCAAGGATAGACAGTTTCTCACCCTTTACGCTGCGTGCAAACGTGCGCAGGCGGTCCATTTCCTCACGGCTCATGTACGAGCTGTTGTGGTCAAACTGTACGAAGTGCTCCTGTGTAGCCGCTACAGCCTTCTTACTCTTCTGGCAGTCATCGAGCTGTCGCTGAAGGTCGCTGTACTGCTGTTCAGCCTTCTGTCGGAGTGCAGCTTCACGGTCAGCGCGTGCCTTTTCAGATTCAGCCTCCTGGCGCAGGTTGTTGGCTCGGTCGTTGAGCGCAGCCAGCTCGCCGTCGTAATAGTTGCGCAGCTTGCGTGAACGACTCTGTACGAAGTTGTAGCGAACGGTTGCCATAGCGTAGATGAGATGCTTCGGAGCCACCTCCTTACGGTTGAGCAGCCAGTCCATCTCGCCTTTAACGCCTACGGTGAAGCGGCGGCTCACGTCAGCCTCGATGTGCAGCGTGGCAGGGATGAAAAGCTTGTCGAAGTTCTCGTGGCGGTTGCGTGTGCTCACGTTGCCCGTAATGGTGACGGTACCGTCATTATTGATATTGGTATTGCTACCTATCGGCTTGTTGGTACCGTTCTCGGTCATGGTGTTGTTTATCCACATACCGTATTCATTGCCACGGGCGAATATTCCGCCTATGCCTGTGCCTATCCAGATGTTGAACCACTGTGCCTTACGTGCAGGCCAGAACTCCATGAAGTTGAACTGTGCGCCAAGTTTCACGCTGTGGGTATTCATCACATAGTTGCCATAGGTCTTTACAGGCATCACCTGGGTATTGATAGTCGAGAAGCGTTGCTCACGGCGGTAGCGCGACCAGATGTAGTCGGCACCAATGCGAACCCACGGGCGAATGGTGAAGTCGATGCCGCCACCTACTGCCGGCGACTGCTTATAGCTCTTCTTGGCGTCGAAGTTCTCATACCACACACCGTTAGCCCACGACAATCCTCCCTGAGCGTAAATGCTCCAAGTATTAGTGCGCAGTTCCTTATTAGTATCGCATGGCGGATCAGCTATGCCCTCACCCTCGGTCTGCGCCTGAGCGCCTATCGTGAAGAGCGATGTAAGCAATACGCTGAGCCCTACTCTTGCCCATCTGCTATTTGATAGCGCAATGAGCGGTTTAGTTCGTCTTGTATCCATACTATGCCTTTTTTATTAATTATATATTGTGAAAGTTTTGCTATATCAAACTCCTGAGCCATTCTTCACATTCCATGAAGTTTCTCTTTTAATGCTACCAATCTGTCTTTGTCTTGATGCTGCAAAATTAGACATAAATTCTGCCAGTATCTTATGTAAATCGGACAAAAATATGTGATAATCGGACTTTTTAATATGAACAGGATTGTTCTAATCGGACATAAAAACAGCGTAAGCTGCTGATTTTCAGCAAAACATCAAGAACACAAAAACGTAGAATCGTTGTGATTTCTGTGGTGTGTCAGAGTGATAAGTTTTACCCTCATTACTGTATTTTTTTCTATTTTATTTTGGGTTTAGCAAACAATTTGTATTAATTAATTTTAAAAAATCGGTCTATATCAGTAAAAATCTCCGATATTTCCACTTAATTCGTTAACTTTGCACAAAAACCCAATAATCCTCGCTTATGTACAACCTAAGACATAGCACAGCCACTCTTGTGTGGTACCTTATCATATATGTAATGCTGGTTTCCTGTGGACAGAAACCAGCGAAGATATCCCTTGCCGAGCGCAAAGCTATGGACAGTATCGTCTCCTCTTCTCGTAATATTGACACACTCTCCATGATACAGAAACGCATGGAGCGTGAGGGAAATATGTTAGGTAGCATCGTTGCCTACAGAGCGATGGGAAAAGAGCTGCGCAACGACAGTAGATTTGACGAGGCACTGAAGGTACACAGCGAGGGACTGAAACAGGCGGAGACCTTAGGCGATACATTAGAGATCGTGCAGGCTCTGAACAATATCGGCACCGTCTATCGGAGAATGGGATTGCTCGACATGGCTCAAGATTACCATTACCGCGCTTTCGCTATCTGCAAAGAGTCTGCCGATACATCTTTTACTACCAAGAAAAACCGCGTGGTATCGCTCAATGGACTGGGCAACATCTATCTCACCCTGGGCAACTACGCACGTGCCGACAGTGCACTGCGACTGGCATTAGCAGGCGAACGGGAATTGAACAGTGCCTTAGGACAAGCCATCAACTATGCCAACATCGGTTCTATATTCAGCCACCGTGAACAGTTGGACTCGGCATGGAGGTACTATCGCCAGTCCATGGGACTGAATCTGCAGGCTGGCAACACACTCGGTGTGGCACTATGCCACATTTATTTCGGTGAGCTACACGAGAAAGAGCACGACTATGAAAAAGCCATTTCGGAGTATGACAAGGCTTATAAGCAGTTGCAGTCATCACAAGACGAGTGGCACGCAATGAATCCGCTCATTGCCCTGGCTGGTATATACACCCAAATGGGCAACGACACCAAGGCACAGGAATATCTGAACAAGGCACTGCACTCTGCACGCGCCATCAATTCGCACGAACATTTAGCTGAGGTTTATAACTTATATTATAAACTATACAAACGCAAGGGCAACTACAGTGCGGCACTGACGGCGCACGAGAAGGCTGCAGCCATGGAAGACAGCGTCGTCGACATGGAGAAACTGAACCGCATACAGAACGCAGGACTGCTCATAGAACGCAACATTCAGGCTCGGGCGATGAACGAGGTCAATACAAACCTGAAGAACGAGCAGTCGGCACGATTCACCAACACCATCGTCTTCATAATCATTATAATAATACTGATTGGTACACTGGTGGTGTTCTACTTCGTACAGCGCATACACCGTCGCAACCACCTGGCCCTGAAAAGCCTTGCCGAAATGCGCGAGAGTTTCTTTACAAACATCACCCATGAGTTTCGCACGCCACTCACTGTGATTCTCGGTTTGAGCCGCGACCTGCCTAATAAATCCCCAGACGAACTGAAACAGAACGCCTATGCCATCGAGCAACAGGGAAACAACCTGCTGACGCTCATCAACCAGTTGCTTGATATTTCGAAAATTAAGTCGAAGATGGGCAACCCCGACTGGCGCAACGGCAACATCACCACCTACGTTTCGATGCTGGTGGACACCTATCGCAACTATGCATGCAGCAAGAACATCGATCTGCAGCTGCTTGTGAAGGAACCCGTGACGATGGACTTCGTTCCCGACTATATCAACAAGGTATTCAACAACCTCCTGTCCAATGCCTTTAAATTCACGCCCGAATATGGCAAAATCATCGTTTCCTTATGGCGCGAAGGCAGCAACCTCCTTATAGAGGTAAGCGATACGGGAGAGGGTATGGACAAAGAGACTGCCAAAAATGCGTTCAATCCATTCTATCAGGGAGTAACCGACTCTATGAATATTGGTACAGGCATTGGACTGGCACTCGTAAAGCAGGTGATTGACTCATTGAACGGCAAGATCAATGTCAGGAGCAGGGAGGGCTATGGAACGACGTTTCACATCGAAATTCCTATAACAAACGAGTGCAACGTGAAACTCAACGAACAGCCTATGGACAACACGCCTATTCTGCCTACAGAGGAAAAAATACTAACAGATACCGATGCAGAGGACAGCCAGTACACGATGCTTGTGATAGAGGACAATCGCGACATTGCGACGTACATCGGCGAAGTGCTAAGCGAACGCTATGCTGTGGCTTACGCTACTAATGGAGAGGACGGATGGCAGAAGGCCATCAACCTCGTGCCCGACCTGATTATAACCGACTTGATGATGCCGGGCATGGACGGTTTGGAACTGTGCCGACGCATACGCTCCAACGATGTGGTGAATCACATACCTATCGTCATCGTCACGGCAAAGATTTCAGACCAAGAGCGCATCAAGGGCTTCAAGGCTGGTGCAGATGCCTATTTAGCCAAACCGTTCAACGTGGACGAGTTGCGCACTGTAGTGGAGCGTCTGCTCGACCGCCAGCGCTCGCTGCGCAGCAAGTTTAGCGACAATGCTACTCATACGAAGGAACAGCAGGATGAGGTACAGCTGACGGACACTGAGCGCCGCTTCCTCGCCAAGACGGTGGATCATGTCTATCTGCTTATGGACAAACAGCAGCTTAACGTGAATACGCTCGCAGAAAAGCTGTGCATGAGTCCACGGCAATTCCATCGCAAGATAGTTGCGCTCACGGGCAGTTCGCCAGCCTCGTTCATTCTGAATATCAAGATGAAGCGTGCTCGCCATCTGCTCGAGACCGCCCCAAAAATGAGCATAGACGATATAGCCTTCTGCTGCGGCTTTGAACATACTTCAAGCTTCTATCACGCCTTCCGTAAAAAGTATGGAGTTACGCCAAGGGATGTGAGAAGAGGATCTGCTTGATATCCTCTGCCGTCAGCCCCGTCATATCCATGACCGATGCTTCATCCGTTTCCCAGACGAAACACCAATGGCAATTATCCCCTCTTCAGCGAATGATGGATTTTGGAGAAACTATACGACAGGGAATTCAGACAGAGGAAAAGGCCCAGCAGCCAATAGCCCCATGAATCTACCTGCCATAACCAGACTACACAACCCAACAATATCAGATTCACCAAATGAACCAGCAGATGTCTCACTGCCCAGCAACTCAGGCGATAGGCATAATGGATTCTGCAAAAGATGAATACTCCCAACGACTCCAAGGCGTAAGCTGCAACAATACCTGCTCCCAAACCATCCAGCCCATGAAGCAGATAACCGATGATTTCGCAAACAATGAGCAGCACCACGCAACAGCTCTCCTGCACCAGGAATACGCGAGCCTCGCCCCTGGACAACGGAATATACTCCAAGGGCATATAAAACGCCTTAAACAACAGTCCTGCCGCTGCAATCTGAGTCATCCCCAACGCTCCGAGAAACTCTCGGTTATACAGCAGCGGAATGGCTATCGGCAGAATGAGAATGATGGCAAGGATGATAGGCCCCATCAGCAGAATAGTCATCTCCATCTGTCTGTTTACTATCACATTACGGTTTTCTGCCTCCGTCGTTCCACTTCCGTTTCCCTTCACCGCAGAAAGACGAGGATAATAGTCGGTTTCCATCACAGAGAAAACCATGCCGCCATACACCAGCACCAGCGTGATGCCGGAATTGAAAAGTCCTACTTCTACCAAATCGCCCTGCTGATTAAGAAATGCTCTGACCAGAAATTCTGCTCCGCTGCTCATCATTCCTGCCAGCACAAACGAAAGGCCAAGCCTTATCATGGGGAATGCCTTGAGCAACTGGATTTTAGAAAAACACAACCGGAACGGCAACTCCCTGCGCGAAAAACCGAAAGCGAGAAGCCATTGAGTAAAAGCCAGGAGAAAGAGCACTGCGAGAATGCCGCTTTCTCCAAAGAGTCCATAAATAGGCACCGAAACGAGCAAAGACACAAGAGCCAGCAGGAACGCTTGCGCTGCCAATGCCTTCAGCTTGCCCAATCCCTTGAGGATTGCCGTCTCGCCACCTGCCAATATCGTAAAGAAAATTGTAGGAGCCAACAGCACGAAATGCCAGGTATGATTGCCCCACGAAAAGGTGAAGAGATTGAGCAGCGGACCGAGGAGGGCGCAGACGAAACCTCCCAGAAGGGCGGAGAGCAGACTGAGCGTACGGACTTGCGAAACCGCCTGTTCTACCCCATTCCGGGCATCAGCCTCTGAAACCACCCTTACGCCGCTCGTAGGAATGCCGAGATTGGTGGCAGAGGTAAGGAAATTGGATGTGGAATTAAATAGAGCCAGCAATCCCATGCCTGAAGGTCCCAGGAACATGGCTGTAAATTTATTTCTTACTACGCCAACAAGAATATTGAGTCCCTGCACACCTCCAAACAATCCGGTATATTTCAGTATATGAGAATAGCTATTCTTTCCAGAATCCATCTCTTCTGCTTTTTTCTTTTTCTCCATATTTATCTAACGCATTTTCCTATGTATTATTGTCTGAAGTTTCGCAAGTAAGCCCCACATGCCCTGTAAGGACAAAAGTAAACATACGAAAAAAGGCCGACACCCTTTAAAAAAGAGTAATCGACCTTATACTTTTCAATCTTCAAAGAAGATTCATTCAGAAGATTAAGCCTCAGCTGGAGCCTCCTCAGAAGCTTCCTCAGCAGCCTTAGCAGCTTCAGCCTCTGCCTTAGCAGCAGCCTCAGCAGCCTTCTTCTCAGCTACCTTCTTAGCGATTGCCTCGTTCATCTTCTTCTC
>ERZ1023886.746-NODE-746-length-10829-cov-99.760813_pt1 | contig 10829 bp, 10 predicted proteins | sample MGYA00380395_ERZ1023886 | MGnify/ENA primary metagenome ERZ1023886 (study PRJEB33179, sample SAMN07449002) | human gut metagenome | biome: Human-gut; feature: Human associated habitat; material: Faeces | host: Homo sapiens | place: India: Bhopal | collected... | reverse complement strand
AACATAAAGATACATATAAATACGTATTTTAGCGCATATATTCAAGGAGCCTCATCACAGGGTGTATTTTATGGTATGTAAAGAAAGTGTGATTGTCTGTTAGTGGTAAGTATCAGAAGTACCATGTCTTTTTCTGTAACTTTTCCCCGAAATCTCTTGCGGGTTTGAAAATAAAACCGTAACTTTGCGGAAAAGTTCATTTAAAGACAGATTAGGAATTATGGTAGAGACAAACGATAGAATATTGCCAGTAGGCATCCAGTCTTTTGAGGAAATCAGAAAGGAAGGATACCTGTATGTTGACAAGACAGATATTATCTGGCAACTTGCCAACAGGGGGAAAAAGTATAATTACCTGAGCCGCCCACGCCGCTTCGGTAAATCCATCCTTGTCGATACGCTCGAAGCCTACTTTCTGGGCAAGAAGGAACTCTTCGAGGGATTGAAGATCATGCAGCTGGAGACGGAATGGGTGAAGCGACCTGTCATCAGACTGGATATGAGTCGTGCGGGTGCAGAGCCAGAAAGTCTGAAAGATTATCTGAACTATACCTTTCAGGAATATGAATCTTTATATGAGATTAAAGTCAGTAATGACTCTTCTTTAGCTACTCGTCTGTCTGAAATAGTAAGGATTGCTTATGAGCAAACCGGAGAGCAGGTTGTCATTCTCATTGATGAATACGACTCTCCATTGCAACGTTCCTGGAAGACTCCGTTATACGAAAAATGTACGGCAATATATAGAGACGTATTTGTCATTCTCAAATCTATGGACAAATTCGAAAACTTTATCTTTATAACAGCCTGCACCAAATTTTCGCAATTCTCCCTAACCTCAGGTCTCAACAATTTGAGTTTCATTGGTTTTGATTCAGAATATGCTGCCTTATGTGGCATCACAAAAGAAGAAGCTATCCGTTATTTCAAACCAGAAATCAACAAATTGGCAGCATGCAAAGGATGGACATTCGATGAAGCTACAATACAACTGTCTTCTTATTATGGTGGCTATCACTTCAGTCGCCGTAATATGGTGGATGTATTCAATCCGTTCAGCCTCATCAATGCCTTGGCAGATTCAGATTTGAAGAACTACTGGCTTTCATCCGGGACATCGCCACTACTCTCTAAGTTTGAAGATGATATTAAAAAGAGATTGAAAGATTTTGAGTATTGTCCGATAATTAGCGATACTCTGGAGAGTTCTGATGTGACTGATGGCGGAGCAGAACTGTTCCTCTATCAGTCGGGGTATCTTACGATAAAGGGATATATGGATAGAATCTATTTGCTAGGGTTCCCTAATTCAGAGGTAAAAAAATCACTTTATGAAACGATATTGCCAGCACTTACTTCAGAAGCTGAGCAATAACGGTGGCGTGGATGCTGCCGAAGAGCAGATGAAAGCCAGGCAGTATGCCGAGCCTTTCAAGGCGGATAAGCGGAAAGTTATCGCCCTTGTCATAGAACTGGATGATATGGGAAAGGGACTGGTTGGCTGGAAGGAAGTATAAGATAACAAAAAAAGGTCTATACGCCACCCGTTCATCGTGGCATATAGACCCTTTTTTCTATTGTTTCGCCGGATTGTATCATTAGGCTAAGTGCTCCAAAGCTACTGCGGATGTCGGCAGTACCTACCACTACTTCCAGAATATTATGGATTGTATTATTTTGTGCCATATTTTTCAATTAAACGTTTATTTTTCTGCAAAGATAGCCATATTTTTCGATTAAGAAGCATCTTTGTGCCATATTTTTCGATTAAGGCGCTATTTTTGTGGTGTTTTGGGGATTACATCATCAATCATCTGCGGAATCTGCGGCATCTGCGTGACTTTAAATCCAAGCCAAGAATCTGTGTGAATCTGTGAAATCTGTGGGACAAAGAATAACTCCCACGGATGGTGACAGCATATCCGATGGGTCGGAAATCAAATAAAATAGCTTGATTACACAAAATCAAGGTAATATCTTTGATTTTTCAAAAGAAAAATATTATCTTTGCATCAGAATTAATCAAATTATCCAAGTTTATGATAAAAGGCGTGATTACAGGAGATCTAGTAAACTCCACTAATATTGCTGCAGAATGGAGACAAACAGTATTGGATGCATTGAATATATGCGTTGCAGATTTTCTGCCTCTAACTCTCTGCAATCTGGAAATGTATCGAGGTGATAGTTTCCAAATAGTTGTTGATAAACCAGACTATGCCTTGGCTGTAGCCATTGCGCTAAGAGCAAAACTTAAAGCAATGACTCCAGGCAAACAGCAGCTTTGGGATGCAAGATTGTCCATTGGTATTGGTGACATTTCTTTTGAAAGCGACAATATTGTAACTAGTGATGGAGTTGCTTTCAGATTATCTGGCCGTTCGTTTGACAACATCGGGAAAAAAAGGCTGAGCATATCGACCACATGGCCTGATTTTAATAAAGACATGGATTTGGTCACTCGTTTTGCTGATGACATAATTACGTCATGGACTGCTAAACAGGCAAAAGTAGTCTATCAGGCAATACTTTTTCCTAAACTTCAGAAAGACCTGGCTGAGGATTTGGGCATGACAAGACAAAACTTTAATTATCACTGGAGTTCAGCTAAGGGTCAGCTAATCCTTGACTATGTGGAATATTTCAAATCGTTAATTTTAAAATACAATAAGCAGTAACATGGAATCAATCATCATATTTATAAAGTTACTATAATAATTGGAGTATTATGGTTCGTTTTATACGGAGATGGCACTGTTCTTTCATATATTGAGAACCATTGTTCTGCAAATGTTTGGTTGACCGTCGTGGCATATATATTAATGTTAAGACCATCTTCTATCTTATTGGGGTTGTTTCTCAGCAAATGGACGCCTGTATCTTCTAACACACAGAGTTTGCCTAATGCCGGACAATGGATAGGTTATATTGAAAGGATCATGATTTTGACATTCGTCCTTGTTGGCAGTTTTGAAGGGGTCGGCTTCTTGCTGGCAGCAAAGTCTGTCTTCCGTTTTGGTGAATTAAACAAAGCCAAGGAAATTCGCACAACAGAATATGTTTTGATTGGCACTTTTTCTAGCTTCACTATAGCAATTCTTACAGGAATAGTAATAAGAAGTTTATTCTAAGCATCCCTGATACAACAAAAAGGGTCTATACGCCACCCGTTCATCGTGGCATATAGACCCTTTTCTATTTTATCACATCAAAAGGTGCATCCTATTTTCCCCCATAAGCCTATTCTTCCTCAGCTACTTTCCAGTCAAGCAATCCCTTGCCTTCTTCGTCAAGTTCTATCCCGAGGCCTATCACCTCTCGTCTGTCTGCCTTGAAAGGCTCCAGATAGTGATTGTCGATAATCTGGCGAACGGCGGCTTCCTTGCCTCCATTGTTCCTTAATTTCAACTCTATAACATAGATATAGCGAGAAGTGGTTGCTACCATATCTATCCTGCCAGTGGAAAGCATGCGTTCTACCTCTACCTTCAAACCAATGGCATTGAAAAGAGTGCCTGCTTCACTTCCTCGTTAGGGAATCCCAGGACATAGCCGAACTCATCGCTATTCTTGATGGTGAGATAGCCCGACTGGTAGAGGAACAGGGCTGGTCCGCCACCCGTTACATCCGACGTCTCCAGAATATTTCGAAGTACACGGCAATTCTCAAAATCACCCAGGCTCAACTCGGCATTGGTGATAAACTTAGGAAGCCGGGAAGTGGCTCCGGATGCTGTCCAGAAATTTAGGACTTTGGATTTTGACAAGGCATTGACGAGACTGAAAGGATTATAGACGTCAATCATATTGTCTTCACTGAAATGATAGCCATCATAATATTCCTTCAGCTTGTCATGGGTCTGCTGCAAAGTCCAACCATTTACTTCCGCCATTTTTTCCAACTCAGGCATGAAGTTCTCGCTTATTTCCTCTTCCGTGATGCCGCAAAGAGGGGCATACTGTGGCAGGAAACTGATGTTAGTAAGGTTATTGAGTGCCGAGAACAGGGAAATCTGCGTAAACTTGGTGATGCCGGTGATGAAGACGAAGCGCTCGTACTCATCATCAGCCTTCAAAATAGCGAACACGTTCCGATACACATTGGTGCATTCTTCGTGCTCAGGAGTTTTCCAGGAATGCTGCAGCGGAGAATCGTATTCATCGATGAGTACGACAACCTGCATGCCCGTCTGCTGATAGGCTGTGGTAATGATAGCATCAAAGCGGTCGGCAAGTTGCGCAGTAGGGTCGGGTGTTATGGCATATTTTTGCTCATACGATTTAAAGCTCAGATTGAGATACGAGCGGATTCCTTCGGCGCTGGCACCACCACGGCTCATATCGAGTCGGATGACTGGATATTGCTTCCAATCATCTTCCATATCCATGATTTTGAGACCTTCGAAGAGTTCCTTTCTGCCGCTGAAATAGGCTTCCAGGGTATCTACGAGCACAGACTTGCCGAATCGGCGAGGGCGGCTCAGATAGTTATACTGGTCACCATAGTTTGCCAGCTCCCAGACGATGTCTGTTTTATCAACATAGACGTATCCCCCTTCTCTTATTTTCTTGAAAGACTGTACGCCTACCGGCAGTTTTCTTCGTTTGATGTTTGCCATATTCTTTTCCTCCATCTATTATATTTTATGCAAAGATACAAAATATTCTCTTATCTTTGTCTTTCTGAGGTTTTATTGTCAGTTTCTTCACTCTTTGTCCCACAGATTTCACAGATTCACACAGATTCTTGGCTTGATAAAGTGCGTGGCTCCCCAACTTTTTCTGTAACTTTTCCCCGAAATCTCTTGCGGGTTTGAAAATAAAACCGTAACTTTGCGGTATAGAAAGAAGCCCCACACGCCCTGAAAGGGCAGAAGCTCCTAGCCCAGGGCAGCGCCCTGGGTTTTCATGGTCCCCAAACTCGTCGCCCTGTAAGGGCAAAAGCTTTAAAACCAGATGATTAATAAAGCTTTTGCCCCTACAGGGCGCCTTGCTGATTGCTATATATACCCAGGGCGCTGCTCTGGGCTATGAGCTTCTGGGCCTTCAGCCCGTACCTGAACCACGTGCGAAACTTCGTAATCTGATGGGTTCTATTCTATTATATTTCGGTGTTATCTTCTTTCTTCACGGTAGTACCTGCAGCGTCTTTCTTCCAGATGGCAGGGAGACAGCTTTCCAACGCTGTATATGCTGCCTCATCTGTTACTTTGAGTGTGCGGGATTTTACGGTTTTGTCGGTTCCGGCATTATACAACCAATTATAGCAGTATCTAGTTGCATTCGAAATTTGGTCGCTTGGTGCCAACATTGTGACGGTTGACAATTTTGTACAACCATAGAACATATTATCATAGCAGGTTGCTACTAACTTTGTAGCCTTTAATTCTGGGGCATCCGTGAGACTTGTACAACCATAGAACATGTATTGATAGCAGAATCCTGCTAATGTTGTAGCAGGCAATTCTGGGGCATCCGTGAGACTTGTACAACCAGAGAACATGCTATCATAGCAGTTTCCTGCTAATGTTGTAGCAGGCAATTCTGGGGCAGAGGTTAATACATTGCAATCATTGAACAAAGAACAGAATCTGGCATGGTAGGTCTCTACTATATTATAGTTTCTCCAATTCAGCAGCGTGCGGATGTCGCCTGTGCAAGCTACTTTCACATTTTTATCAGTAAATGTGATGGTTGAATATTCATTCCATGCAGACGCTGTTCCTTTTGAGTTTGTGCCACGCAAACGAAGGTTGCCATGTGTTCCACCAAAGGTGATTTCTGTCCCTGCCACAACAGATGCCCATTCACTATCTTTCACAGAATACTCAAGTCCTGAGATGGTGTAATCTCCATAAGTGGTCATCTTAAACTTTTGCTCCTCATTTGCCTTAAAGGTGACGTATGGGGCTTCTGCTTTGCCACCAGTAATTTCCTTCGTATTCCATGGTGTAACGCTAATACCGGAAACAGATATCTTGTTCTTACCCACTTTGAGCTGATAGGTGTAGCTCTTGCCGGCTTCGAAAGTAGTAGGGATGGTGGTGAGCGTTTCTGTTGTTTTGCTTTCTCCATCTGCTACTTCAAGAGAGAGGAAGGGAACGGCGGTGCTTGGGGTATATTTTGGATCGATAAGGGCATAGAACTTGCCGTCGGTCTCGTGCTTATACGCTTTCACACCACGGATGCTGAGGCTGTTGACTGTAGCATTCTTCGTATACTGGTCGTTGAAGGCAGCAATCTCTACTACCACTCTCGCCATCAGGCGATTCATTTTGAGAGTAAGACTATTGTCACCTGGATTTTTTACATTGCCAGTAAAGCTCATGAAGTCGGCGGCAGCAAGATCAGCCTCCTTGTTGTATTCCGTAGGCTGGTTGATGGTACCATTGAACGTAGCAGGGTAGTAGGCGGTGAAATTCATCTCATCGTTTTCCCATTTCAGGAACTTGCTGCCCTGCGGCTGCCATTCCGAGCCTACGAGCTTATAAGTCACGGCATCCTGGCCATCAGCCTGGACGCTAATCTCATCATTTTCATTGAATTTCGCCTGCTCTTCAGCAGTACCCAGCGGATTGCTGCGGGTGAAGCCATCGGCAGATGCTTTACCTACTTGCGCCGTGATGTGCACGGCTTTAGAATCGCTATGGTATGCAGCGAGGAGGTCTTCTGATTCGGAGCATGCCGACAGCGCCAGAATCATGGTCATTGCTGCGAGAGCAATCATGTAAAGTTTTGTTCTCATATTCTTTAATTCTTTAATTTTTAGACTTTTTATTTCCATGGTACAAATATAGCATTTTTTCCCGAAAAATGGTGTCGTGATTTTCGAAAAAGGTGTCTACTTCCTATGTTCAAGGTGTCGCATTGGTACCAATGCGACACCCCAATTAACATAAAGATACATATAAAGACGTATTTTAGCGCATATATTCAAGAAGCCTCATCACATGCCGATTTTCAGGCTTTGTAAAGATAATGCTACAAAAAATAAGCTTCGCAAATGACTTCATGATACGCCACCCGTTCATCGTGGCATATAGACCCTTAGTACTTTCATTTAAGCAAACTATTCCTTGATAATCCAATCTCCTATCGTCCGCTGATTGCTGTCGTAATTTACACCTATTTTAAACAGGCGCTTGCCGTCGGCAGAATATGGAATCAGATATCCCTTTTCATCTATCTGCCTAATCGCATCCTCGGCAGAACCATCATATTTCAACTCGAAGACAAATACAGCATCAGGCATATACACTACGGCATCAGCCCTGCCTATCGCACTATCCTCCTCTACTCTCATGTGGGCACCCATCAGGTTGAAAATAAGATAGAATACCGTCTGGAAATCCCTTTCATTCTTGTTGCTCAGACGATTGGATATGCTGGCGAGATAAGCTTTCAGGCGAACCATCGCTCCCTCTACGTCTGCATCATAGAGCTTTTCCAGGAAATCACCCACAAGGCTGTTGTTATCCAGGGATATAGGCGAGAGATAGTTGGGTGCAAGACTCTTGAGCATGCCAATCTTAACCTCCTTATTAGGATATTCCAGTGCATAGCGATGCAGTATCGGGTTATACTTCTTGATGGTGAGGTAACCACTCTGATAGAGCAACGGAAGTGCTGAAGTCATCATTTCCGGTGAAACATCGAAGTCGTCTACATCACATGATTTCTTCTCAATATCCATCACGTTGACATGATACTTCTGCAGTGCCTTGATAAGATAAGATGGCGTGCCGGAGCCAAACCAGTAAGGAGCAATATCGTGTGCATTCAGCGCCTTTACCAGGCTGAACGGATTGAAGACATCTTCTGATTTCTTACTGAAGTGATAGCCGTCATAGAATCGTGTCAACTCCGCCAGGCACTCCTCATACGTCATGTCAAGCGCTTCGCCCAAAGCCTCTATATCCGGTTTCATCTGCGTGGTAAGCTCTGCCTTGCTGATACCGCAGATTGCCGAGTACTGGTCGAACATGCTGATGTTATCGAGATTGTTGAGTTCGCTGAAGATGCTGAGCTGCGAGAATTTGGTGATACCCGTGATGAAGGTAAACTCCAGGTATGGGTCAAGCTTTTTCAGAGGACTGTAGAAGTTCTGCATCATGAGGCGCAACTGTTTGAGATTATCCTTCTCATGCACCACGTCCAGCAAAGGGGCATCATATTCGTCTATGATGACCACCACCTTCTTGCCCGTCTGCTCGCAAGCTCGCTTTACGATACCATCCAGTCTTTCATTAGGATAGTTTTCACCTTCTCCTTTACCATAAAGCTTTTCGTAGGGCAAAAGCTGCAGATTAAGATAACTGTTCAAGGCTGCAGCATCAAAGTGCTTGGCACCGCTCAGGTCGAAATGAAGCACAGGATGCCTTACCCATTCCTTCTCATAATCAGCAATGGCCAATCCCTCGAAAAGTTCCTTCCTTCCCTCGAAATAGGCTTGGAGGGTAGAGGCAAAGAGCGACTTTCCGAATCGTCTTGGACGACTCAGAAAGATATAAGACATCTTCTTTTCCCGGAAATCCACGATGTATTGGGTCTTATCTATATAGAGATAGCCATTTTCGCGGATCTTTTCAAAGGTCTGAATTCCTACAGGATATTTATTCACTATTTTTGCCATACTTTTATATGCTTTACGTTTCGCGCTGCTAAGTTACGAATATTTTTTTGAATAGGAAAGTTTTTGGAGAGATATTTTTCACATTTATCTTTGTTTTAAACTCACGCAGATTTATTCTTTGTCCCACAGATTTCACAGATTCACACAGATTCTTGGCTTGATAAGATATTGCCAGCTCTTACTTCAGAAGCTGAGCAATAACGGTGGCGTGGATGCTGCCGAGGAGCAGATGAAAGCCAGGCAGTATAAGATAACAAAAAAAGGGTCTATACGCCACGATGAAGAGTGGCATATAGACCCTTTTGGGGATGTTATGGTTTTGGGGTATAATACTTCACGGTGGTATTTGTTGCGTCTTTCTTCCAGATGTCAGGGAGATAATCACTATTTGTTTCCAACTCATTATAAGCAGCCTCATCTGTTACTATGAGTGTGCGAGTTGTGGCTTTGGTACCTGCTTTGTCCAACCAACGATTAAAGGAATAAGATGTATTTTTAATTTTGTCGCTTGGTGCCAACATTGTGACAGATAACAAATTCTCACAACCATAGAACATACTACTATAGCAGGCTTCCGCTAATTCTATAGCAGACAATTTTGGGGCAGAGGTGAGACTTGTACAACCAGAGAACATTTCATAATAGCAGTAATCAGCTTATTTTTTAGCAGGCAATTCTGGGGCAGACTCGAGACTTTTACAAAGATAGAACATGTCTACATAGCAGTAATTTGCTAATGTTGTAGCAGGCAATTCTGGGGCAGATTTGAGACTTGTACAACCATCGAACATACTATTATAGCAGCTTTCTGCTAACTTTGTAGCAGGCAATACTGGGGCAGATGTGAGACTTGTACAATCCCAGAACATTGCATAATAGCAGCGTTCTGCTAATTTTGTAGCAGGCAATACTGGAGCGGAGGTGAGTTTTGTACAACCATGGAACATGCCAAAATAGCAATTATCTGCTAATTTTGTAGCAGGCAATTCCGGGGCAGAGGTTAATACTCTGCAATTATAGAACAAATAACAGAATCTGGCATTGTTGGTCTCTACTATATTATAGTTTCTCCAGTCCAGCAGCGTGAGGATGTTTCCTGTGCAAGCTACATTTACTTTTGGATTAGTAAATGTGATGGTTGAATAATTAGAGGAACTATTCGCAGTTCCATTAGGGTTTATGCCACGCAAGCGGAGGTCGCCTTTGTCGCCACCGAAGGTGACAGGGTTGCCATTCTCAACATTTTCCCATTTGCCATTATTCACAGAATACTCAAGTCCTGAGATTTCGTAACCGTTTTGGGCCGTCATCTTAAACGTCTGTGCACCCTCTGCCTTAAAGGTGATGTATGGGGTAGGGCATTCTTCTGTTTTACCATTATCAGTAATTGTCCCCGTAGTCCAATCTTTCACGGTGATACCGGAAACGGAAATCTTGTTCTTACCCACGGTGAGCTGATAGGTGTAGCTATTGCCGGCTGTGAGAGCAGGGATGCCGGTGAGCGTTTCTGTTGTTGTTTTGCTTGCTCCTTCTGCTACATCAAGAGAGAGGAAGGTTGCGGAGTTTTGGGTTTCGCATGGCTTGATAAGGGCATAGAACTTATTATCGGTGTGCTTATACGCTTTTATACCACAGATGCTGAGGCTATTTACTGTAGCTCCGGCATACTGGTCGTTGAAGCCATCAATCTTTACTACTACTCTCGCCATCATGCGATTCATGGTGAGAGTAAGTTGATTGCCATTGGTATTGGTTTCCAAACCGTAATACGACATGAAGTCGTTGGCAGCGAGCGAAGCCTCATCATATTCCGCAGGCAGGATGACGTTGTCGAGGTTGCCATCGAACGTAGCAGGGTAGTAGGCGGTGAAATTCATTTCATTGCTTTCCCATTTCAGGAACTTGCCGCCTTGCGGCTGCCATTCTGTGCCTACGAGCTTATAGGTCACGGCATCCTGGCCATCAGCCTTGACGCTGATCTCATCGTTTTCATTAAACTTCTTCTGGTCAGCTTCAGTAGCGCCCAGCGGATAGCTGCGGGTGAAGCCATTGGCAGATGCTTTACCTACCTCCGCAGTGATGCGCACAGCGTTAGGGTCGCTGTGGAATGCAGAGAGGAGGTCTTCTGACTCGGAGCATGCCGACAGCGCCAGAATGGCTGCTGCGAGCCCCATCATTCGTTTCATTATTTTCATTG
>ERZ1023886.742-NODE-742-length-10917-cov-14.518781_pt1 | contig 10917 bp, 8 predicted proteins | sample MGYA00380395_ERZ1023886 | MGnify/ENA primary metagenome ERZ1023886 (study PRJEB33179, sample SAMN07449002) | human gut metagenome | biome: Human-gut; feature: Human associated habitat; material: Faeces | host: Homo sapiens | place: India: Bhopal | collected... | reverse complement strand
GCGACCACCTGTTCCCAAAACAGGAGCGCTACCGGGCTGCGCTACACCCCGTCTTTTTCTCTATGATAACCTCTTATCATTTAGGCAAGTATCATTTCTGATTTGCGGCTGCAAAGGTACAACATTTTTTTTGTTTCACCAAATTTTTGGATAACTTTTTTCAAAAAAAGATTCTTTTCCCTTCTTCCTCTTGCTTTTTATATACGAATATAGGGCAACTTCATACAGAAATCGCCCTATATACCTTATTATATATAATATATATGATTGCTCAACATATATTATCTGGCATCGCCAGTCATTACATTCCTTTACAGGATATTACTTGATGATGCCTTCCTCTACGAAAATCTTCTTCAAGATCTGGACAGCCTGCTCTACCTGATCCTTGGTATGAGTAGCCATGAGGGCGAAACGTACCAATGTATCCTGTGGTGCACATGCTGGAGGAATAACAGGGTTGATGAACACACCGGCATCATAAGCCATCTTGGTAACCACGAAGGTCTTCTCTGCATCGCGAACATAGAGAGGAATGATAGGACTCTCTGTCTCACCAATCTCGAAACCTTCCTCGCGGAAACGCTTCAATGCATAGTGGGTTACATTCCAGAGATTCTCGAAACGCTCTGGCTCATTCTGAATGATGTGGAGTGCCTCGAGTGCTGCTGCTGTAGCTGCTGGAGTGTTGGATGCACTGAAGATGTAGGTACGGCAGTTGTGACGGAGGAAGTTGATGGTATCCTTGTCTGATGCGATGAAACCACCGATAGATGCCAGACTCTTTGAGAAGGTACCCATGATGAGGTCTACCTCATCGGTCAAGCCAAAGTGGTCGCAAACACCACGTCCCTGCTTGCCGAATACACCAAGACCATGAGCCTCGTCAACCATGATAGAGCAGTTGTACTTATGCTTGAGCTTTACAATCTCAGGCAAGTTAGCCAGGTCGCCCTCCATAGAGAACACACCGTCTACCACGATCAGCTTGATAGCATCCTCAGGAAGCTTAGAGAGCACACGCTCCAAATCTTCCATGTCGTTGTGCTTGTAGTGAAGCTGGGTAGCAAAAGAGAGACGACGGCCATCTACGATAGAAGCATGGTCGCGATCATCACAGATGATATAGTCGTTACGACCAACAACACATGCCAACACACCCTGGTTCACAGAGAAACCAGTAGAGAAGCACAATGTCTCGTCCTTACCCATAAACTCAGCGAGCTCTTTCTCGAGCTGCACATGTAAATCGAGGGTACCATTGAGGAAGCGGCTTCCTGCACAGCCAGAACCGTACTTGTCGAGCGCAGCCTTAGCTGCATCGATAACGCGCTGGTCGTTGGTTAAACCCTGATAAGCATTAGAACCGAACATCAAAATCTTGTGACCGTCGATGTCGGTAACTTCAGTCATCTGCTTACTTGTGATTTCACGGAAATATGGATACACACCGGCAGCCATATACTTCTGTGGTTCACGATAATTCTTGTATCTTTCTTGTAATTGTCCCATTATTAATAGGTGTACTTTATTTTTCGATTTTATTTTTTCTTATTTCAGGGTGCAAAGATACAAAAAAAGACTAATAAATCAGCTATTTTCCTAAGAAAGTTTATTTTTAGCGTTTTTTTTATTGATAAATCTTGCCATTTTAGGTATTTTTATTACTTTTGCAGTACAAAATCACTAAACTCTTGACACAAAAATGAAGAAGAAGATAATTTTCATAATGAATCCCATTTCGGGAACAGCCAGCAAGGCAGGCATTCCGAATCTGATAGATTCAACTTTGGACAAAGAGCTTTTTGAGTACGAGATAAAATTGACTGAAAGAGCAGGACATGCATCGGAACTGGCTACAGAGGCTAAGAACAATCACGCTGACATCGTAGTGGCAGTAGGTGGTGATGGAACCGTCAACGAAGTAGCCCGCTCGCTGGTTCATTCGGATACGGCATTGGGCATCCTGCCTTGCGGTTCGGGCAACGGACTTGCCCGGCATCTGCTTCTGCCGATGAACCTGAGAAAGAGCATCGAGGTGATCAACGCATGCAAAATCAACGATCTCGACTATGGTGTAATCAACGGCCACCCATTCTTCTGCACCTGCGGCATGGGCTTCGATGCCTTCGTCAGCATGAAATTTGCAGAGAGCGGCAAGAGAGGGCCTATCAGCTATGCTGAAAACATACTGAGAGAGGGACTGAAATATGAGCCGGAGACATATACGCTGGAAGACGAGACGGGAACCAAGCAATACAAGGCGTTCCTGATTTCCTGCGCCAATGCATCGCAATATGGCAACAATGCCTATATTGCCCCACAGGCTTCGATGAGCGATGGACTGATAGACGTTGTCATCATGGAACCGTTCGATGTGATTGAGGCTCCGCAGGTTAGTTTCGACATGTTCAACAAGACACTCGACAAAAACTCGAAAATCAAATCGTTCCGTTGTAAGAAGTTGCATATCACGAGAAGCCAGCCTGGCGTGATACACTATGATGGCGATCCGGTTATGACGGGAGCCGAAATAGATGTTCATCTTGAAGAAAAAGGCATCAAGATGGTAGTTAACCCGTTTGCTGACAAGAGCGTACGCAAGCCAAACATGATACAGAATGGCATTGCCGAGTTCTTCAACGACCTGAATGCCGTGCGCGACGATATCCACAAGGACATCCAGCGACAGAGCAAGAAGGTGGAAGCCATCAGCAAAATGGTGCAAAGGAAACTGAACCTTTGAAATAACAGCAAAAGCGCCCTGTAAAGTCAAAAGCTAAAAAATCATTGTGATGCTTTTATCTTTACAGGGCACTTCTGTATCCCGCACTTAATCCAAATAAAATTCTTCCGTAATTTTCGCATACCATTCAGAACGGTTTCCGTCAGAATCCGTCATGATTTCCGTGCGCTTATCCACCATGCCTGCACGATGCTTGGAGAAGGCAAGAAGATAGCGTTTGGGCTGCTTGCGCTCCACCGTCTTCACACCACACTGTCTGATAAGCGAAAGTCCTGAGCAATAAGCCTCTGACACAAAAACCTCCAGCACCTCGGCTGGCACTATCGCAGAGAATACGCCCTCATCGGAAAGCCACCTTTTGACACCCCTCATCAAGACCGAAAAAGGCAGGCTGTCAGAATGCCGTGCCAGCGCACGCTTACTGTCAGGATTTTTTAGCCCATTCACAAAGAAAGGAGGATTGCTTACTATCGCATCGAAAAGCATTCCGTCAGCCTTAGTCGCTTCCGACTTCGAAAAATCCTGCAGGGCGCAGCACGCAATCTCCACCCTATCGGCAAAAGGACTGGCTGCCACATTCTCCCTCGCCTGTCCGCAGGCATCCGGATCAATATCTATGCCCCAAACCTGAGCATCGGGAAAACGCTGCGCCAGCATGAGCGAGATGAGTCCAGTACCCGAACCAATGTCGAGAATACGTTGTCCACCCCTAGCCCATGCACCCAGCAGCACCCCGTCGGTACCCACCTTCATTGCACAGCGATCCTGCTGTATTTCAAACTGTTTAAATGTAAATCCAGCCATAAATCTTCTCTCGTTATTTTTATTTTCCAAAACTATCAATTCCAGAGATAATAACGTGCAACAGAGCCAGATATTGTAAAATATCGGAAAAAAGACAGTCCATTTCCGCCATATCAGAAATAAATCGGCTTTTATTTATTAAATAATCTATACTTCTACACGAATTCGCAAAAAAATGAGTAACTTTGCACCTTAAAAATAAGAATTCGATAAAAGAAATGAAAAGAAACGAAACTCAGATACAAATGTTTGCCGATTTTGAAGGCGATCCTAGCTCATTGCTTACAGAAAATCCGGCAGGAGTCTATCCGATGCTCTGCACCAGAGAGCTCGTTGCCTTTCCTACAGTTCTCATCCCTATCGTCGTAGGGCGACCTGCCAGCAAGAAACTTGCAGAAATGTTGGCAAGCAAGCCAGACACCATCTTCAGCGTCTTCTGTCAGAAGAACAAGGATGAAGACCATCCAAAGGAAGCCGACCTGTATGATACCGGTGTCTTCGCCAAACTCGTAAAGGTAATCAACATGCCTGACGGTTCGGGCAACCAGACCATCATCATCCAGTGCCTGAGCAGATGCCACTTGGAGAAGATAGAGAAAACCACTCCATACTATCGCGCCAGCGTAACAAGTCTGCCGGAAATATGGCCATCGGATGACGATACCGATTTCCCAACCATCCACCAGACACTCCTGAAGGAAGCCATCAGCTATATCAACGCCAACGATAATATCCCTACCGACCTGGCTTATGCCATCAACGAGATGTCGCATAGCACCATCCAGGGAAACTTCATCTGCAGCGCCATCCCTTTCAGCATCGAAGACAAGATGAAGATGCTGGAACAGGACACACTGAACGACCGTCTGCTGGAAGCCCTCAGGGCTTTGCACAAGGAATCGAAACTGCTCACCCTACAGAACGAGATCAGCATGAAGACCCGCTATGACCTGGACGAGGAACAGAAGGAATACTTCCTGAAACAGCAGATAAGAAACATCAGAAAGGAACTGGGAGATGGAGACGGAAGACCGGAGAGAAAGGAAATCATAGAGAAAGCCAAAGGAAAGAACTGGAACGAGGCCACTCAGAAGATATTCAAGAAGGAACTTGCCAAGCTGGACACCATCCATCCGCAAAGCCCGGACTACTCCATACAGATCAGCTTCCTGCAGACCATGGTAGACCTGCCTTGGAATGAATATACCGAGGACGACCTGAGCCTGTCGCGCGCCAAGAGAATCCTGAACCGTGACCACTACGGCATGGAGAAGGTGAAGGAGCGCATCCTGGAATACCTGGCAGTAAGAGCACTGAACGGCGGACAGAAGAGTCCGATCCTCTGCCTCTACGGTCCTCCGGGAGTAGGAAAGACCAGTCTCGGCAAGAGCATCGCCGACGCCATGAAGCGCAAATACGTGCGCATGTCGTTGGGCGGACTGCACGATGAAGCAGAAATACGCGGTCATCGCCGCACCTATATCGGAGCCATGCCTGGACGTATCATCAAGAACATCCAGAAGGCTGGCAGCAGCAACCCTGTCTTCATCCTCGACGAGATAGACAAAGTGGGCAAGAACAACTTCCAGGGCGACCCGGCATCGGCACTGCTCGAAGTACTCGACCCAGAACAGAACAACGCCTTCCACGACAACTATCTGGATACGGACTTCGACCTGTCCAAGGTTCTCTTCATCGCAACAGCCAATGACCTGGGAAGCATCCCTCGCCCATTGCTCGACCGTATGGAACTGATAGAAGTAGGCGGATACATTACCGAGGAGAAGATAGAAATAGCCAAGCGCCACCTGGTACCGACAGAGCTGGAGAACAACGGTCTTGACAAGCAGGAAGAGAAAATCAGCTTCAACAAGGCTGCCCTGGAATACATCATCGAGCACTATACCCGAGAAAGCGGAGTAAGACAGCTGAAGAAGCAGATCAACAAGTGCCTGAGAAAGGTGGCATACAAGATGGCATGTGACGGCAAGCTGGAACAGTCTACCATCGGCATGGACCAGGTGAAGGAACTTCTGGGCAATCCGCCATTCAACCGCGACATCTATCAGGGCAACAACTATGCCGGAGTGGTAACCGGACTGGCATGGACCTCAGTGGGCGGTGAGATTCTCTTCATCGAGACCTCATTGAGCCGTGGCAAGGCAGGCAAGCTGACACTTACCGGCAATCTGGGTGACGTGATGAAGGAGTCGGCTGTCATCGCGCTGGAATACATCAAGTCACACATCGACCTGCTGGGCGTAGACTACCGCATCTTCGAGAACTGGAATCTCCACATCCACGTACCGGAAGGAGCCACTCCGAAAGACGGTCCGTCGGCAGGTATCACCATCGCCACCAGCATCGCCTCAGCCATCACCCAGCGCAAGGTGCGCAAGAACACAGCCATGACGGGCGAAATCACCCTGCGAGGAAAGGTTCTGCCAGTAGGCGGCATCAAGGAGAAGATACTCGCAGCCAAGCGCGCCGGCATCACCGATATCGTAATCTGCAAGGACAACCGCAAGGACATCGAAGAGATTCCGGAAAAATATCTCAAGGGCGTATCCTTCCACTATGTAGAAGACGTGGCCGACGTATGGGAATTTGCCCTTACCGATGAAAAGGTAAAGCACCCTATCAACTTCACCATTCCAGAAAATGACAAAAAAGAAGAAAAATGAAATTTGAATTACAAGTAACAGATAAGGCTAGCGATGCCCGCACAGGCATCATCACCACCGACCACGGACAGATCAAGACTCCTATCTTCATGCCAGTAGGAACGGTGGGCAGCGTGAAAGGTGTACACTTCGAGGAACTCAAAAAGCAGGTGAAGGCTCAGATCATTCTGGGCAACACCTATCACCTCTATCTGCGACCGGGACTTGAGGTAATCAAGGCGGCAGGCGGACTGCACAAGTTTAACGGCTGGGACCGCCCAATCCTCACCGACAGTGGCGGCTTCCAGGTATTCTCGCTCACAGGCATCCGCAAGCTGAAGGAGGAAGGTTGCGAATTCCGCTCACACATCGACGGAAGCAAGCACTTCTTCACACCAGAAAACGTGATGGATACGGAGCGCATCATCGGTGCCGACATCATGATGGCTTTCGACGAGTGCCCTCCAGGACAGAGCGACTTCCAGTATGCCAAGAAAAGTCTTGAACTGACCCAGCGCTGGCTGGACCGCTGCCTGAAGCGCTTCAACGAGACCGAACCGCTCTACGGCTACCAGCAGAGCCTCTTCCCTATCGTACAGGGCTGCACCTTCCCGGAACTCCGCCGCGAGGCAGCCAAGTTTATCGCTGACAAGGGAGCAGACGGCAACGCCATCGGAGGTCTGGCTGTAGGCGAGCCTACCGAGGTGATGTATGAGATGATAGAAGTGGTGAACGAAATCCTGCCAAAGGACAAGCCTCGTTACCTGATGGGCGTGGGTACCCCTCAGAACATCCTGGAAGCCATCGAGCGAGGCGTAGACATGTTCGACTGCGTGATGCCAACCCGCAACGGTAGAAATGCAATGCTCTTCACCTACAACGGCACCATGAACATGCGCAACAAGAAATGGGAGATGGACTTCAGCCCTGTGGATCCGGACGGATGCGAAATCGACCAGATTACCAGCAAGGCATACCTGCACCACCTCTTCAAGGCACAGGAACTCCTAGCGATGCAAATAGCCAGCATCCACAACCTCTCTTTCTATCTGCGACTCGTTACCGATGCGCGCCAGCATATAGAGCAGGGCGACTTCGTACAGTGGAAGCGATCTGTCATCGACCAGTTGGGAAGAAGAATTTAAATAACTGAAGTTAGGAGTAAGAACTCTCAGGAGCATGGAACCCCCGATGGCTCCTACTCCCGGAAAATACTGATTTATGAAAGATTTTAAATACATCAGAAAACATCGCAGAAGATTAAAATTCGGCAGAACCATGGCCCACCGATTCGGATGGCTCACCACTGCCCTCAGATGGCTGGGCAGAAAATTCAGCTGGATGGGAAAGGTGATGAAATGGATTGGCCATAAACTGCGATTCCTCAAGGTGCTCAAGTATCTCAACCCACTGAGATACATCAAACGATTGGACTGGTATATCATCAAGAAGTTCGTGGGTTACTACTTCTTCTCGATAGCGCTCATCATTACCATTGCCATCGTGTTCGACTTCAACGACAACCTGCAGAAGTTTACCGAGTATCATGCACCGGCACGAGCCATCATCTTTGATTACTATGCCAACTTCGTGCCATACTTCGCCAACCTCTTCAGTGCGCTGTTCGTGTTCGTAGCGGTCATCATGTTCACCTCCAAGCTGGCAGGCAATTCCGAGATTATCGCCATGCTGGCATCGGGAGTATCGTTCAAGCGCCTGCTTCGCCCGTACATGATAACCTGCATATTTCTCTCGGCACTCTCCTACACGCTCTCAGCCTATGTGATTCCGCACGGCACGGTCATCCGCCAGAACTTTGAGACGATGTACAAGAACAAGAAGAAGAATACCTCTGCCGAGAACGTGCAGCTGCAGGTGGACCGAGGCGTGATAGCCTACATCCAGCATTACGACAACAACTCGAAGAAGGGCTACGGATTCTGTCTCGACAAGTTCCAGGAAAAGAAACTGGTGAGCCACCTGACGGCATCAGAAATACAGTATGATACCATCAGCGACTCCAAATACCACTGGAAGCTCACCAACTGGAAGGTGCGCCGCCTGCAGGGTATGAAAGAGAAGATTACGAGCGGAATGAATAAAGATACGCTCATCACCATGGAGCCAACCGACCTGGTCTACTCCAAGGGACAGCAGGAAACCTTTACCAGTCCGGAGCTGAAGGATTACATCTCCAAGCAGATCAACCGCGGTTCGGGCAATGTGGTACAATACAAGGTGGAGTATCATAAGCGCATCGCTTCCTCCTTCGCCTCATTCATCCTCACCATCATCGGCGTGTCGCTCTCCTCACGCAAGCGCAAGGGCGGCATGGGTAAGGCATTGGGACTGGGTCTGGCATTGAGTTTTGGCTATATCATGCTGCAGACCGTCTGCGCCACCTTCGCCATCCAGGCAAACTTCCCGCCAATGCTGGCGGCATGGTTGCCTAACATCATTTACGCCTTCGTAGCATACTTCTGCTACCGCAAGGCACCGAGGTAATAAACATTGAAAAAAAGAAAGAAAATGTATTTCGACGAATTAGATTTAAACGACAACGTGCTCGACGCATTATACGATATGCGATTCGACACATGCACCCCAGTACAGGAAAAATGTATACCAGAGATATTGGAAGGTCATGATGTGCTCGGCGTAGCCCAGACCGGAACCGGAAAGACTGCAGCCTATCTGCTGCCGGTATTGAGCAAGCTGGACGACGGTGGCTATCCTAAGGATGCCATCAACTGCGTCATCATGTCGCCTACCCGTGAGCTCGCACAGCAGATAGACCAGGCGATGCAGGGCTTTGGCTATTATCTGCAGGACGTGAGCAGCGTGGCTGTATACGGTGGAAACGACGGCAACCGTTACGATCAGGAGCTGAAGAGTCTCCGTATGGGTGCCGATGTTGTCATCGCCACACCAGGTCGCCTCATCACCCACATCTCTCTGGGCAACGTAGACCTCAGCAAGGTGAGCTTCTTCATCCTCGACGAGGCAGACCGCATGCTCGACATGGGTTTCTCTGAGGATATCAATACCATCGCTGCCAAGCTGCCTAAGACTTGCCAGACCATCATGTTCTCGGCTACCATGCCAGAGAAGATTGAGGAATTGGCAAAGTCGCTGCTCAAGGATCCGGTAGAGATCAAGCTCGCAGTGAGCAAGCCTGCAGAGAAAATCAAGCAGGAGGCTTATGTATGTTACGAAACCCAGAAGATGACCATCATCAAGGATATCTTCAAGGCTGGCGACATGAAGCGTGTCATCATATTCAGCGGCAGCAAGATGAAGGTGAAGCAGCTGGCTGCTGCCCTCCAGCAGACCGGTATCAACTGCGGCGCCATGCACTCAGACCTGGAGCAGGCTGAGCGTGATGATGTGATGTTCAAGTTCAAGAGCGGTCAGTATGACGTGCTCGTGGCTACCGACATCGTGGCTCGTGGTATCGACATCGACGACATCGAGATGGTTATCAATTATGACGTACCTCACGATACCGAAGATTACGTTCACCGCATCGGTCGTACAGCCCGTGCCAACCGCGACGGTAGAGCCATCACCTTCGTCAACGAAGAGGACATGTTCTGGTTCCAGCAGATTGAGAAGTTCCTGGAGAAGGTGGTAGAGAAGATGCCGCTTCCTGAGGGATGCGGCGAGGGGCCTGAATATATCAAGCTGAACAAGCCTAGCAAGAAAGGCGGACGTGGAGGCAAGGGCGGAAACGGACGCAAGGGCAATGGACGTGGCGGAAATGAGAACGGCGAAAAGACCAAGGCCAAAAACAGACGCCAGAAAGACCGCGAGCAGACTGCCCATAAGCATAAGCCAAACAACCCTAACAACCGACAGGAGAAAGCTCCTAAGGAAGAAAAGGTACAGAATGGTGAAGCACAGCAGAATAACCAGCAGAACAGTCAGAATGCTCAGCAGAAGCAGAACGGACAGAAAAGCCAGCAGAAGCAGGGCAACAAGAAGCCTCAGCAGAACAAGCCATATCCACAAAACCAGGAAGGCGAACAGACAAGAAGCAACGACAATCCAAACAACAAGCGTCGTAACAACAAACGCCGCAATGGTAACAACGGTAACAATGCTGAGAATGCAAACCCTCAGCAGCGCCCAGGTACAGAAAACAATGTACGTCCAGGAAGCAACGGCCGTGGCAGAGGCGTAGCTCAGAAGAGGCAGAATCCAAACAACCAGCAGAAGCAGAATGCAGCCCCACAGAAACAGGGTGCTGCTCCTCAGCAGAAGCCTGCCTCAGTCCAGAAAAAGGGCGACAAGCAGGGTCCTCGCAAGTACGAGCCTGTGGTAAATCCACAGAAGAAAGAAAACGTAGTAAAGAAAATCTTCAACAAGATTTTCGGATTCAAGAAGTAATATAACAAGTCGCAAAAAGGCAAAAGCATTCAAACCCTGATTGCTTTTGCCTTTTACGTTTTCCTTTCGACCGATAACCGTTAGTTCTGTCATCAATAGTGTTAAAAATCATAAGAATCACATCGGTTCGCATTATTTTTATTATCTTTGCATTTCAACAAGACATATATAAATAAATATAGAATTATGAATATAGGAGATAGAATACCAGAGATTCTTGGCATTGACCAGGACGGACGTGAGATCAAGGCAAGCGACTATCGTGGTCGCAAGATAGTACTCTACAGTTATCCGAAGGCTAACACCAGCGGATGC
>ERZ1023886.741-NODE-741-length-10925-cov-22.752622_pt1 | contig 10925 bp, 16 predicted proteins | sample MGYA00380395_ERZ1023886 | MGnify/ENA primary metagenome ERZ1023886 (study PRJEB33179, sample SAMN07449002) | human gut metagenome | biome: Human-gut; feature: Human associated habitat; material: Faeces | host: Homo sapiens | place: India: Bhopal | collected... | reverse complement strand
GCCTTGACTAACAAATGCCGACGCGGGGACGCGTCGCCCCCAGGTTAGGACGCGTTCGTGGCGCATAACTGTTTGACAATTTATCTGCCTAATTGGGGGGGCGGGTTTTTAACCCGCGGCAGCAGCAAGACTTTCTCCTATAGCACCTGTCATTTGAGAATCGTTTGTAATCATAGTTGTAACATTTTATTTGTGAGAACTTTCCAAAAGGACAAAGGGAGAAACACATTTTCCAAATGTGCAATTTCGAAGAACATAGGTGCGATTTCTTCAGGTTTATAACCAGCTATGCCACATGCGATAGTAGTCTTTACTTCTATTATATGCGTGCTTTTTTGCAAGAAGGAAGATTGAAAGGATTAAAGATCATCCATAATCTGTTTTCTCAACTTTTCTTGGTTGGCGTTATCGAAGTAACTGAGCATTACATAGCAAGTCATGCTCTGATGGGTAATCTCTAATTGGATTTCGCCATTATCTTATGGGGAATTTTCGGTGGGTGGGGTGAGATAAAAATACTCTTTTGTTTCTTTCGTAAGAAACAATTATCTATCTTTGTATCTACAAATACATTACAAAATGAGCAACAACAAACTGCAAGTGGTCTTGTTGGATGAGGCTATAGAGTTCATCCAATCATTGCCATTGAAAGTGCAGAAGAAAATAGCATATAACTACTTGAAAATAGAACAAGGCATTATAGATAATGAATTGTTCAAGAAGTTGGAAAACTCCAATATTTGGGAATTCCGTACTATTTTCAGTGGCAACTGCTATAGGCTTTTCTCCTTTTGGGACACAGAAACCGAAACGCTTGTAATTGCGACACATGGCATAGTAAAGAAAACGCAAAAAACGCCTCCAAAAGAAATTGCAAAAGCAGAAGAGATTAGAAAAGAGTATTTTAAGAAGAAAAAAGAAGAATGATATGGCACAGATGCATTTAACTCCTCTTTCAAAACTCGTTGATGACGTTTGGGGAGAAAAAGGAACAGAAGAACGTGATGCGATGGAGAAGCAGCTTAAGGAAGAAGTAAACGCTTACTACTTAGGTGAAGCTATCCGTAAAGCAAGACAAGCCCAGAAACTCACACAAGAAGAACTGGGTGAACGTATAGGAGTGCAACGTGCACAAATTTCAAGATTAGAGAAGGGGCATACTATTATGACTTTGCCAACCCTAAGCCGTGTGTTCCGTGCTTTAGGAATTGCCTCTGCAACTCTCGATTTGGGTGCAGCTGGTAAGGTTGCACTTTGGTAACGCTCCCTCCTCAAGCCCTCCCTTTCGGGCAATCCTTTCTTTCAGCCGCCGTGTGCATTGGCTCTCTTGCTGTGCGCATGGCGGCTTTTTTGTGGAAAACGTACTTTCACGTTCTTTTTGACCGATAAAGTTCCCACGCTCACGCTCATCTTTCAGAATGAGTTCAATGTGAATGACACCTTGTACCTCACTGCCCAAATCAAGCGCAAGGTTTCCTTTGACCGCAGCTTTGCCGTATGTTGTGGACAATCTTCTGCATACGATGATAATACGGAGATTGAATAGGAGAACGAGACGTCCTCGCTTTCCTATTCCTTCGCCTGTCATCTTACACAGGCTTTGCAGTCTCACAAACTCTACTTGATCTCTCGCGAACTCCCTGTGGGCAGTTCTATTCTTATTACTGACATCGAAAGTGAACTTTCTGATGCCACCAATGCGAACAACCATGTGAAGTTCAAGTGGAAACCGTTTCGCAAGCAGGTGCCTTTCACCGTTCCTCGCTCACATAATATCTTTAACCAGGTTTACAACAATACCTTCGACTAATGCCCCACGCTATTCACATCACCACGCTCAAACGTATGCTCCAATCTCCCGAACCCGTAGATCTCAAACTATGGACGCGCTCGGGTGAAATCCAATCTTGGCACCGCTGCATCTCACTTCGCTACGACTTCTACTAAGGCACGCGAAGAATGAAATTGCTGGACTCTAATGAAATCCGACAGCTGAGAAATGTGTGCGTGTTTGAAATAAATGGCATGGAGGTGTTTATGTGAAATGTTTTATCTACATTTGCAGAAACTTTAAAAAACTACATCTATGAAGAGACTCCTTTCTACTCTATTCTGCTTGCTGCTCGTTGTAGCTGCATTCGCGCAAACCTCCAATGGACATTTGAAGTATATGGGCATTCCTATAACGGGAACTATTGCTCAATTTCAGGCAAAGTTGGCTGCAAAAGGTGTAAAATACAATCAACAATTGAGCAGTATGTTGGAAGCTGGAACAAGAAGTTTTAATGGAACTTTTGCTGGTAATAAAGTGACAATATACGTTTACTATGACATTCGTTCAACGATTGTGTACAGAGTGAAATCTGTCATTAAGGATTTGAAGGAAGATATTGCTGAACAAAAGTATGCGTCCATGCGTCAGTTGTTTACGCAAAAATACGATGAAATCTCTTATGGAGAACAAAATGATAAGGAGGCCCTTTCTGTATATACTGATAACGGGCGGATTGATATGTATATATCAAAGAATTCTCTTGCTTATCCTTATGAGTATACTGTTCATATCGACTATTTAGACGCCGCAAATTCAGATAGAAACGATGATAGCAAACTTGATGACATTTAAGATGAAATTTGTAATCGCTTAAATGCAGACCTCCCTTGCTAGTTGATGACTTGCAAGGGAGGTTCACATTTATCTTATGTCAGTCTGATGATTAAACGGAAAGTCTATTACATTGACGCTTATCTCTTTTTCTTCATCAATACTTTAACTTCTTCTTCATTATAGTGTATCGTTGTGCCATTCATATATTCTATATCAAGGGATGTAACAACTAAACGCTTTGCTGAATAGTTGTAAATTACGCAGTCCCAATTGCCACCATCACTTCTGCCTGGCTTTAGAGGACCCGTATATTCTAGTCTTATACCATCTCTTCCTAATTCGTCGGAGATGATGTCTCCTACTGCATTGTATATGGCACATTGAATATACAAGTATTTTATAGTATAGTTTGATGTATTCTTGAAATGGAAATATGCGTCACAACCACCTGCACTATTGGGCTTCCCGAGGTGAGCAGCAGTAAACTTTATGTATGATCTCTTTATTTCAGCTTGTTGCTTTGCTTTTTCTGATACCTCTTGCTCAATCCTTTCCTGCGTGGAATCTATTACAGTGGTATCTGCTATACTATCAACATCACCTGTTGGTCCTGTATTCTTTTTCGGATTAGCCTTAAATTGAGAACCGATTAGTAAGCCTAGTGCCAATAATACTAAGTAGGTATTCAAAATTAGTTTATATAATCATGTTCCGAATTAGTCGATATGCCTTGGCGCATTCTTTCGCCCAGAAACATAGGTTTCATCGGTCACGTAGCCCGCTACGCTCCCTCTTCAACCTATGTTTCTGAACGAAATACTGCACCAATTCATATCAACTAATTTTGAACACCTACTTATTAGACATATGACTATACCTAGGCTTGAATTTTTTTCTTCCTTTTTGTGGAAAGATTTTTCCTCGCTTTTTTGTCGCTTTTCTTCCACTGTTCCTGAGTTAGGTGCATAGACAGGTTCCTCTGACTTCTGCTTTTCACGCTCCTTTTTCCAAAGTAAGAACTCTTCAAACTCTTTTTTTTCTTCTTCTGTCATAGTGAATAAGTGTTATGTTGTTAATAGATTCAACATGCAATACTGCACATTGTTGTTTTGATTATACTTTATGCGTTTTTATCTAATTGTATATAGCACATTCTAATTCTCTGCATACCACTGATTAACTGCAAAAGTAAAACTTTTGGGCAGCTTAATAATAGCATGAGGTAAGTGCTCCTCTTCATAGATCATTTCAATTTGATCGTCCATTGAAAAGTAATCTCCGAACAAGCTATTGCAGTAAGGGCATCCAAAGGAACGATAACTTTGTCCGCGTGTTTTGCTATACCTTGGTTTTACCTCACCCATTATTATGTTTGAATTCGGTAATGCTCGTAAATATTGAGTCACACCATTGGCAATATTTTCGTCTGTTGGTGAAATTCCTTCAGAGAACGCTAATCGAAAACTCACACCTTTGTCTGATATAAGTTTTGATACCCAATATTGGTAGCTTGGTCGATGACATTTCCAACATTTTTTTTGATAAAAGCAAACTTCTACGCTTGATATAGTTTCTATGTTAGCATATCTCACCTTGCCTACAATAATTGAGCGTATGAATTTCTTGAAAGGTATTTTTTGGTCGTTGACACATACTTGTTCCTCTTCTGTTATGCTGAAACATGGCATCTTGTTTTCATAATAACATGATGATTTAGAGGAAAGCAAAAGCCAACAACCACATACTCTTTCTTTTCTCATTTCACTATATTGCTCCTTTACGTTGCGAGGCGCTTTGCTAATGTTAAAAGCAACTTTATAGTTTGTGAATGTAATAACAATATCAGCTTTCCATTTGTCTTTCTTTACCTTTGTTTCAATAGCTAAGTTTAAATTATTAGCTACATCAATTATTTCTCTTATGGCTTTTTCTTTATCCATAATTAAAAACGGTTTTTATCGCTACTCATGATTCTTGTAATTCTCAACCTGTTCCAATACCTTTTGGAACACTTCTTGATTCCACTGAGGAGGATACCCCTCCTTGTATATCAAGTAAGTCAAATCTATTGAGAGCTAACTTTTTAAGTTATTGTTATTCGCAAAGTCTGCATAGATGGTTACATCATCAACTAAGAGCTTTATCTTCTTAGCAAGCTCTATACATCGCATCACACTTAATACAGATAACATCAATAGCCTTGCAGTTTCTGACGGCAGCATTTACATTCATCGCCACCCATCCTTGTTTAATTAGTTCTGCAACGACAAGACTTTCTCCTATAGCACCTGTCATTTGAGAATCGTTTGTAATCATAGTCATAACATTTTATTTGTGAGAACTTTCCAAAAGGACAAAGGGAGAAACACATTTTCCAAATGTGCAATTTCGAAGAACATAGGTGCGATTTCTTCAGGTTTATAACCAGCTATGCCACATGCGATAGGTGTTACATAGAACTTATAATTTACATGAGCTCTTGCGAACAAATAAAAGCGTTTAACGGCATCTTGCATATTATCAAGTCCTTCCATCGTCGGAATGGCGTATGAAGAACCTTGTAATCCTTCTCCGTTTCCCCATACTGCACCAAAGTTGTTCATGGCGAATCTGGCAGCACCACCTCCATGATAACCGTTGACATTACTGCCAAACACAAAAATCTCGTTTTCCCCCATATCTCTTATCCAAGACGGAGTGATTCTATTTTGGAATTTTGACAAGCGATTTTCCGTAAGCCATTGCTGTTCCTCACTTGTATATTCTTTTGCTTTTTCCATTTTATGATAGTTTTAAAATTCAAGTCTAAACCCAGAACTTTTAAGTTTGGCGTAGTTCTCTTTGTTAAAAGTATATTTTATTGGAATACGTGAACCTTTGTTCTTGGGACGTTCACCATATTCTTCGAGTAATCCTAACTTAAGGATTTTATTGGCAAAGTTTCTCCTGTCAAATTTCACGTTAAGAATACTTTCGTATAGTTCTTGCAACTGAGGCATTGTGAATACATCGGGTAGTAATTCAAACCCAATAGGTTCAAAGTGAATTTTTTCTTTTAGTTTATGGACGGCATCCCTCAAAATTCGGTCATGATCAAAAGCTAATGTTGGTATTTCATTAAGTGCAAACCATCTTGCATCTTTTGCATCATCACCGCCAACGACGTTTGATTTTTTTATGATACCATAGTAAGCTATTGTTACTACACGTTCACGAGGGTCGCGATTGACATCACTATAGCAGCCCAACTGTTCCAGTACAGCTGCTGTAAGTGCAGTTTCTTCTTGCAACTCTCTTCGAGCACAACTTTCTGTATCTTCATCAATATGCATAAAGCCTCCAGGGAACGCCCACCTACCCTTGAAAGGTTCTGCTTTTCGCTCAATCAATAAAAGCGATAGTCCTTCTTTTACATCATATCCGAAGATAACACAGTCTGTCGTTATTGACGGATGCGGATATTTATAGCAATACTGCTTTTCTTCATTCATTTTTACCATTCGATTTCCTTAATATCTATTTTGTTGGTTTCGCACATTTTTGTGAAACGGTAATATCCATTACTTATTCCGAAAAGAAATGCCACTCTGTCTACAATTGTTAAGCTATCATCTGATGAGGGATAGTCTACCAAAGGCATTAGAGCATCTGTCGCAACGATAGCCTCTTCGTCTCGATAAATGTAATCGTATTTTCTTTTTACAAAACTGCAACTTCCATTTTCCTCCATAAAATAGAGTTCAAGATCAGAAGAACAGAAAATTTGTTTATAATACTTTAGATCTTTCATTTTATGCGTTATTTTTACGCAAAAGTAGGAATAATAATTTGAATTTCCAAATAATTGCGTAAATATTACGCAAAAAAAATAAGCACGCATGCAATAGTAGTCTTTACTTCTATTATATGCGTGCTTTTTTGCAAGAAGGAAGATTGAAAGGATTAAAGATCATCCATAATCTGTTTTCTCAACTTTTCTTGGTTGGCGTTATCGAAGTAACTGAGCATAACATAGCATGTAAGGTTTTGATGGGTTATTTCTAATTGGATTTCGCCATTGTCTCCATCGAAGATGCAATAGTATTTGCATCTGTCCATTTCCAATTCATACTTTTTCGAGTTGTCATCATTGACATAATCGTGTTGGAATTTTTCCACACAATCTTTTGGCTCACCATATTTTTCCGAGAGCATGGATTTGTAGTTGGAATAACAGCGTTCCAAATCTCCCCACTTATCCATAGCAGGGAATATAACGGACACTTTACAGATCATTCCGCTTTTGTCAGCCACTGCACCAATGGTGCAGTCTTTGTAACCGGCAAATTCACCTTTTAATAAAGATACACCATCTTGAACGCCAATAGGCATAAATCCTTTGGCCTTCAACTTGCTTGTGAATGTCTGAAGGGTACCCTCCATAGGAATACCCTTAAATTTCATGTGCTCTGTTTGTGCAGAGCAAACACCGACAATAAATGTCAGTAATAAAGTTAATAGAAAATGTTTCATAAATATTTGATTTAATATATTTGTCCTTGAATCTAAAATGCCTTGAATCCAAATAACTTTGTAAAGTATGGCATCTCTTTCTCTGCAAGATTATTCATGCGTTTTGCAGCATATCCTTCGTTTCTATTGATTGCATCCATCAGCCAAGTCTCAAAAATGAAACTTGATGTTAAATCGACATCTTTGGTATATCCCGTTATCATTCTTGCTTTTGTCAACTGCTTGAGCGTCTTGATATCTTTTTCACGCATTTTTAGAGTACTGCAACTTCCAAAGTGTACGTTTCTACCTTCAAATATACCAAAGTTCTCCTCTTTCTCAGCGAAAGCCATCAAAGCCAAATCTGTCTTGTCAGCAAAACAGATGCACTTCTTCTGTCCATGAAAGCACAAATAGATAAGGTCATAGGCATTGTAACTTGGCTGTTGGAGATGATCAATATAATAATTGAAATCAGATTCTGTGGCTAAAGAATCAACTAGCAAGTGCAATATTACACACAAAATTTGAAAACTCCTCTTTAGGTGTTGAGAAATTGAGTTTCTCTCTTGGTCTTGTATTGATATTTCGCAAAATATAATATTCAACGACTATGGAAATTTGCTACCGCTGAATAGTTACGAAAACGTTTTAAGAAGACGAGTGTGTAACCTTATTGCAGCTGCACACTCGCATACGTAATCCCTTAATGGGATGAGAGCATTAGACAAACGAGGAAGTTCCGATGCAATATTTCGTCATTATGTGAAGAGGTCCACTGCTTACGACGGCTGATCCAAAATTTGAACGTAAAATCCCTGCGCTTATTGCAGACTTCTGCACGTACTATGCGCCCCATGCCAACCACAGTGTCATCTATTACTATGATGCCACCGCTCTTGGCTCAAACTATGCCGTGAACGACCAAGACTTTCATTGGGTAGTTGTGCATGAGTTTGAACGCCACGGCTGGAGTGTGCAAGATGTGTATCTTGGCAACCCCATGCGCCATGATGAAAAATACTTGCTCATCAATCAAGGTTTTTTCAGGCAAGCAACGCTTGATGCCTTACTTCAACCGTCAAATGTTGTGCAAATGAGAACAAAGTCAAACTTGTTTGAACTTTGTCGAGTGCAGCCAACATTCGTAAAACAAAACAATGACGATCTTATTCTTGCCATTCAATCGGCAGGTGTGGAACGCGGTCGCAATGGCTTTCGCAAAAACAAGTCCACAGAGAAAAATCCCGAATCAGAGGAGGACTTGTTGGAGCATCGCACCGATGGCACTGATGCTTTTGATACGCTGTATATTGGGTGTGAAAAGTTCCCGCAGCATGATTTTTATGGAGTTGGAGTTGGTGGAGTGAGATAAAATCAAGAAGGCTCACAATCCTTGTAAGAATATGTGAGCCTTCTTGCTTTTTAAGCATCATGCTTATTATTAAATAATCTCTCCAAAAATTTTTGAATTGGTTTTCCGAATTTCTGCGCAAGAATGCCAGCCAATATCGGAGGTAATATATAAGTAATTATAAACGCTAATACTTTCATAGAAGCACTTTGGTGTTAGTTTCTAATATATTTAGTTAACCATTTTCCAACTTTTCCAACAATACCAGTGGAACCTGTAACAGCACCAGAAGCAGCTGACCATGCAACGCTTTTCCATGTTATATTTCCTCCAGTAACTTTTGCACCTGCACATCCTAAACAGACACCCCAAACGGCTCCTGCAATGTCAGCACCTACAAAAGCAGGAACTGCTCTAGTCTGCTTATTTGTTGAGTCCCAATATTGGAGGGAACTCTGAGAAACACTTAAAACAACTCCACCCAATGCACCTTTAGGAGCAGCATTGAATCGCGAATTCAACTGGCAAGTGCAAATTTATAGAAAGATTTTAGAAAATCGCTCAATAGGTGTTTCAAAACCGAGTTTTTTTCTTGGTCTTCTGTTTATCATCTCATTGCCTTTGTATTATGTTTATGATTTGCCATTATGAAAGGGGGATAATACTTCCTCATTACCACTATCTTACCATTATTATTCAAATGCCTATAAGTCAAATATGACTCTGAAAGTTGTATCTTTATGTAGCATCATTGATTCACAAGATGTTACATAACTTTTATAGGCATTGAAAGATGTATCCTACTTGTAGCGTCTTGTAGCACGATGTAGCGTTGTCTATTTTCCAAGATGTTTTTATCGAATCGGACCAAAATCCCGTTAAATATACACCAAATCGGCTCAAATAAACCCGATTATTGGCAAAAAATGAGTAGATTTGAGCCGATTAATAAATAAAGAATATGACAATAGATATAGAAATATTACAGTTTTTACATTATCATTCCTTGGCAAATAGGGCAGAGATTATGGCGGGGCTTACGAAAGCTCCCAGTGATAGTACAATGAAAAGGTTACTTTCTGCCGCTGTTAAGGAGGGAAATATTGAGAAGGCTGGACGTGGTCCTGCTACGAAGTACAAACTTACTCCACAGGCTCACGTAACAATGCCTTTGGATTTAGCAACTTATTTTGATAAAGATATTGATGAGCGCGAAGTACAAGAATCTTTCAACTTTGATTTGATTCGTGATGTTCTGCCTAAGGTGGAGATTTTCACAAAAGAAGAACTTGAAGTGTTGAATGCAGCACAAATGGAGTTTGTAAAAAATACTGAAGGTATGACAGATTTGGAATATCGTAAGGAAATGGAACGTCTTGGAGTTGATTTGTCTTGGAAATCCTCACAGATAGAAGGCAATACCTATTCTCTTTTAGAAACTGAGCGATTGCTAAAAGATAAGCAGACGGCTTCCGGGAAGACAAAAGAAGAAGCTATCATGTTGCTTAACCATAAGGATGCACTTGATTTCGTGCTTGACGTACCAGATTATTTGAAAGAATTGTCTGTGCACCGAATAGAGAATTTTCATTCTATCCTGACAAAGGAGTTGGAAGTTGATAGAAATATCCGTCATCGTCGTGTTGGTATAACGGGAACCAATTATCGCCCTCTTGATAATGAATTCCAGATTCGTGAGGCTTTGGAAGATACTTGTACATTGGTAAATGGAAAAGATAATGTTTTTGAGAAAGCACTCTTGACATTAGTGCTATTATCGTATATTCAAGCCTTTGTGGATGGGAACAAGCGGACAGCAAGAATCACAAGCAATGCTATCTTAATAGCAAATGGCTATTGCCCGATTTCTTTCCGAACCGTTGACTCCATCGACTATAAGAAGGCTATGCTCATGTTCTACGAACAGAATAACATCGCTGCTTTCAAGAAAATCTTTATCGAGCAGTTCTTGTTTGCTGTGAAGACGTATTTTTAGAGAAAATACTCGTTGGCGGAATGAGTCATAAAGTAAATCGTTTAATAATGGTTTGAAATAGTCATCGTAACTTTGCACTCGGAATTAGAAACAACAAAAATATAGTTATGACAACATCACCTTAAATTAGCAGACTTGTAATTTTACAAGTCTGCTAATTTAAGGTGATATGGAAAGATTTTGTCTGCTAATTTAAGGCAGAATATGGCTTGGCTATTGAAATGCATTGAAAATGGCAAAAAACAGGAATAGAAAAGCCAATATATGAGCCAAGATTAAAAACACATTTTATTCGGTAAAATATATGAATTTGTAAGAACAAAGGAATAAGAACAACCTTGTAGTCGTTAATAATGTGTATTTACACAAAATAGACTAATAAGGATATATGGTAATCCGTTGAGTTCTTGGATAGAAAAAGAGAACAGAATGAAATCACTGCAAAAATAGTCGTATGATGCGACTATTTTTGCAGT
>ERZ1023886.732-NODE-732-length-11051-cov-19.130138_pt1 | contig 11051 bp, 10 predicted proteins | sample MGYA00380395_ERZ1023886 | MGnify/ENA primary metagenome ERZ1023886 (study PRJEB33179, sample SAMN07449002) | human gut metagenome | biome: Human-gut; feature: Human associated habitat; material: Faeces | host: Homo sapiens | place: India: Bhopal | collected... | reverse complement strand
AGGCTTATCGTGATATAAAAAATTCATTAGATACAGCCAAAGAGGAAGGTCGTGCAGAAGGACGTGCCGAAGGACGCGCAGAAGGACGTGCCGAAGGACGTGCAGAAGGACGTGCCGAAGGACGTGCAGAAGTAGCAAAAAAAATGTTATCAATGGGTATGTCCCCCAATGATATAGCCGAAGCTACAGGACTCGCGCTTGACGAGATATCAGCATTGTAAGTGCAAGCAGTCAAAAAAGGGCTTGTTATTAAACGATAAGTGCAGCTAATTCATAAGTCAATAAGAAATTTGTGGCTCTGTGATAAATCGTGTGGGTAAATCTGCCTAATTGGGGGCGGGTTTGTAACCCGCCCCCAATTAGGCAGATAAATTGCAGTTTACTCACGCTATTCGTAACAGAGCCATGATAATATATGTTCACTCCTATTCTCACCGCTAATTATGTATAATATACGTTTTTTGTGATTGTTTATTGCATAATATTAATTGTATACAATGTATTATATGTATATTTGCAATCAAATTAACGTCAAAACGAAATTACATGTTAGTACCCGAGATAACGGCAGCCGAGGCAGCTGCCCAGATTAGCAATGGCGATCTTTTGGCCGTAGGCGGTTTTGGTCCAGCAGGTTCGCCCAAGGTGATAACGCCCGCTTTGGCTGCACGAGCACGCAAGGAACATGAAGCAGGTCGTCCCTTTAAAGTAAACGTTGTGACGGGTGCTTCCATTGGTGCCAGTTGCGACGGTGAGTTAGCCGCAGCCGATGCTGTCGACCGCCGCCTCCCCTTCAGCGTCAACCCCGAAATGCGCAAGGCCTACAACACGGGGCACGTGCGCTACACCGATCTCAACCTCTCCGACAATGCTTCCCACCTGCGCCAAGGCCTTACGGGACGCATCACGTGGGGTATCATCGAGGCTTGCGACGTGCAGGAGGTGCGTGGCAAACTTCGTATCTACCTCACTGCGGGCATTGGCATCGCCCCTACCATCTGTCGCTTGGCGGAGAAGGGCGTGTTCATCGAGCTCAACACTTGGCACAGCAGCCGCATCATTGGTATGCACGACATCTATGAGATAGAGGACCCCTGGTTTCGCGCCCCCGTGCGCATCACGCAACCTATCGAGATTATCGGCCTGCCGTACATAGAAGTTTCGCCCGAACACGTGCGCGGCATCGTTATGACTCACCTTCCCGACGAGGCACGCGCTATGGCTCCTGCCACCGACGTGACGCGCGCGATAGGTCAACACACGGCCGACTTCCTCGTATGGAATATGCAACAAGGCTTCATCTTTAGCAACAAACTCATCCTTCAAAGCGGTGTAGGAAGTGGTGCAAATGCCGTAATGGGGGCGTTAGGCGAGTCGAAGGAGGTGCCAAACTTTAGCATTTATACGGAAGTGCTACAAGAGGAACCTATGCGACTTATCAAAGAGGGACGCGTTATGGCGGCTTCAACGGGGGCACTCACGCTCAGTCCCGAACACTTACAAGAGTTGTATAACAACATGAACGACTATCGTGGCCGACTCCTGCTCCGACCGTCAGAAATATCGAACTGTCCAGAAATCATTGCACGCTTGGGCGTTTGTTCGCTCAATACGGCCATAGAGGTGGACATCTACGGACACGTTAATTCAACAAAAGTGGGCGGCACACGCATGATGAATGGCGTGGGCGGTTCGTGCGACTTTACTTGCAACGCAATGTTGGCTACCTTCACTTGTGGTTCTACGGCAAAGGACGGCCGCATCAGTAGTATCGTGCCTTTCTGTTCACATATCGACCACACGGAGCACTACGTCGATGCTATCGTCACCGAATATGGTGTAGCCGACCTTCGCAATAAGTCTGCCCTCGAAAAGGCAGAAGCGCTTATCGCCATTGCTCACCCCGACTATCGTCCTATTCTCCGTGAATACCTTCGACTGGCGGGTGCCTACGGTGGTCATACGCACCACATTCTCTCTGCTGCCTTTGCCCTACACGACACTTATCGTCGCAAAGGAGATATGCGCCTCGTCGATTGGGGGGAATATATTAAGGACTAAAAAACGCACAACCTATTATAGTACAAAAAAAGATCATGGATAATTCATGATAATTCGCGCGTTGTCTTGAACACGAATTTTCATGAATTATCCATGATCCTTTTTTCTGGCTCTGTAATGAATGGCTGTTCAGAGCTATTTCTCTTTAACGTACTTCTCTTGTTCTTTAATCTACAATAAGCATCACATCGCCAAATGGGCCAAACTTGTAGTCGTGCTTCAAAGCCTCTTCATAGGCATGCATGGTATAGTCATAACCACCAAAGGCGGCGGTGAGCATCAAGAGCGTAGAGTAAGGCAAGTGGAAGTTAGAGAGCATCGCGTTAGCTACGTGGAAGTCGTAGGGGGGGAAGATGAACTTATTGGTCCAACCTTCAAACTCCTTAATGCGATTGTCGGTGCTGCAAGAAGCTTCGAGGGCACGCTGTACGGTAGTGCCTACGGCCAAAACCTTGCGATCTTCGTCCTTTGCCTTATTGACAATGCGACAACAATCGGCCTCTACAAACATCTGTTCTGAGTCAATCTTATGCTTAGTGAGGTCTTCCACATCTGTACTGCGGAAGTTGCCAAGGCCACAGTGTAGGGTAATAAAAGCGGGTTCGATACCTTTTATCTCCATACGCTTCATCATCTCGCGTGAGAAGTGGAGTCCAGCCGTTGGAGCAGTCACAGCACCTTCGTTCTTGGCAAAGATGCATTGGAAGCGTTCTAAGTCCTCTGGTTCGCTCTCGCGACCGATGAAACGAGGAATAGGTGCTTCGCCAAGGGCATAGAGTTGACGTTTAAAATCGTCGTGATCGCCATCGTAAAGGAAACGAAGTGTACGGCCACGGCTGGTCGTATTGTCTATCACTTCGGCTACGATAGAGTCGTCCTCGCCAAAGTAGAGTTTGTTGCCAATACGAATCTTACGTGCGGGGTCGACAAGTACGTCCCAAAGGCGAAGTTCTTGATTGAGTTCGCGCAAGAGGAACACTTCGATGCGTGCTCCTGTCTTCTCCTTATTACCATAAAGGCGTGCGGGGAACACCTTGGTGTCGTTGAACACGAACACGTCTTCTTCATCGAAGAAGGTGAGGAGGTCCTTAAACATTAAGTGCTCAATGTCGCCCGTCGTACGGTGAAGCACCAGCATACGACACTCATCACGATGAGGTGCTGGATATTGAGCTATTTTTTCTTCTGGGAGCTTAAACTTAAATTGTGATAGTTTCATATATGGAGAAGTTTGGGGGAAGTTTATTGGAAGTTGGAGGGAAGGCTTTGAGAGTTAGGAGAATTTAAGGGGGAGAAGTAGAGCAAGTCAAGGGAAGCAATAAAATCGCTTATATTCAGTTCAACAATAGCAACTTCTTTTACCTTATAACCCCATAAATGAGGCCCTACTCGTCCTTTATTAGGTCTTCAAATTCGGGGAGAGAGAAGCAACGAGCCTCATCGAATACGCCTACACGAGTGCGACGTAAGGCTGTGAGGTGGGCACCACTGTTGAGCGCTTGGCCAATGTCACGAGCGAGAGCACGAATGTAGGTGCCTTTAGAGCAGACAACTCTTAGCGTGATGCTATTGTTGGCAAGGTCACAATGTATCATTTCGAGTTCTGAAATGTGAAGGGGTTTGGCGCGGAGCTGTACCTCTTCGCCACTTCGAGCGAGGTCGTAAGCGCGCTTGCCTTCTACTTTACAAGCAGAAAAGGCGGGGGGCACTTGCATGATGTCGCCTCGAAATTGTTCTAAGGCTTCATTAATTGCTTCTGGGGTGATGTGTTCGGTAGGATAAGTTTGGTCAATAGGGTGTTCGAGGTCGAAACTGGGAGTAGTAGCGCCTAACTGTAAGGTAGCGATGTACTCCTTTTCGCCCGCTTGCATTTGCTCTATGAGTTTGGTGGCGCGACCTAAACAGATAATCATTACGCCCGAAGCCAACGGGTCGAGCGTGCCCGCATGACCTATCTTTATCTTCTTACGTCCCATGGCTCGACTGATAAGCCACCTTACCTTTGCTACCAATTGGAAGGAGGTGATATGTAGGGGCTTGTCGAAAGCGATAATGGCTGGCATTATGCCGCCCGCTATGGGATTGCCATCGGGGGTGAGTTGGTCGGGGTGGGCCAAGAAGTCCTTCAAGGCTGAGATGCCTACATAGGGCAAGATAGCCCGCTCATCGGCACTAAGTGCCTCCAATGCGGCTTGGGGCAATAGGTAATCGGCCACTATTTCTTTTTTTGCCATTCTGTCGTTCGTGATTTTTGGGGTTAACGAGGTGACAAGTTTACGAGGTGACAAGTTAACAAGTAAGTTTGTCCTTTTTACTGAATAGGGGAACTTGCTTTTATGCTAACTTACCCGTTAACTCGTCAACTTGTTAACTCGTCAACAAAAAAAACTCGTCAACTAGAGAAACTCATCAACTAAAGAAAGAGTAAACGAGTGTTGCCACACCTACCAGTGCGCAGTAGTAAGCGAAGTAGATGAGTTTGCCCTTCTTGACGATGCCTATCATCCACTTACAAGCCACGCAACCAGAAAGGAAGGCTGCAATGAAACCTACGATTAAGGGCATCATACCTATATCGCCACCTAAGTCTTCTCCTTTCACTACTTTCATTACATCAAGCAGTGCTTCGCCCAAAATGGGGGGAACGACCATGAGGAATGAGAACTGTGCCATGCTTGACTTTTTATTGCCTAACATAAGGCCTGTGGCAATCGTAGTACCCGAACGGCTTAGGCCTGGCAGTACAGCCAAGGCTTGTGACACACCGATGATAAAGGCATCAAGGAGCGAGATCTTCTCCTTCTGGCGCGGACGAGCGAGGTAAGAGAAGGTGAGCAAAGCTGCCGTGATGAGCAAGCAAATGCCGACGATTGTTAAGCCTGAACCGAATATTTCTTCTACCTTATCCTTAAAGAATACGCCTACGATGCCAATAGGTATCATTGAAATAATGATATTAAGCACATAGCGTTGGTCGTCATTGAGTCGGTTAAGACCTGTGCCTGTAACATTTAGGGGCGAAAAAGTACCTTTTATGATCTTGACGATTTCGCCACCAAGGATAACGAGTGTACTCAGAACAGTGGCTACGTGTACGGTAATGGTAAAAACGAGGTTACTCTCACCGTCTACGCCTAACAGCTCTGAGGCGATGGCTAAGTGGCCACTACTACTCACGGGAAGGTATTCGGTAAGTCCTTGTAAAAGGCCCATCAATAGGGCTTGAATTGAGTCCATTGTTGCTTTTATTTGACGTTTTTTTGTTGACGAGTTAACTTAACTGAAGTTTCGGATGTATGTATATTTTGTTCAATACTTGCGCCATGTCTTAAGGCTTTTGCCCTTACAGGGCGCGACTGCTCCAACACGCGATACCCAGGGTGTCGCTTCGCTTGCCCTGGGCTATGTGCTACATTGGGCTTTCAGCCCGCCCTTGCTAAATCCGAAACTTGAATTAACTTAATCGTTTACTCAGTTTCCTCTTTCTTATTCTTTGGTTTCTTAACGATAGCATAGACCATAAAGAGATAGCCAAAAAGGCATACTGCGGGAGCTACCTTCACGTGTTGGGCATCAAAGATAGCGGGATTGAACGTTGTTTCGTCAGAACCCGAACCCGACATCAGTATCATGCCGATAATAACGATAGCCATACCGATGGCCAAAAGAATAAAATTCATACGGTCGAAGGCAAATACCTTCTTGGTTGTTGGTTTCATATAATATAAATATATATGTGTGTTGTTTGTTACTTGTTCTTTATCTAACGTAGACCTCACCTCCGCGCAAACTCAGGTGGTGATTGACAGAGAGGTAGGCTGACCATGCGGTAAGGCAAATGCCACAGACGACAATGACACCAAGCGTATAAATCCACACTTCGGGGGTGATGAGTTGGTTAATATAGATGTCGCCAGCTCCGGCCTCGAACTGTAGGTAGTATATCATGCCTCCTAACAAGCCACAAGCTATAATGGCGGCTACAATGCCTATGCGCAGTGCCTGGACGATAAAGGGACGACGAATGAAGGACCAACTGGCACCTACTAACTTCATCGTATGTATGCTATAACGACGTGCATAGACGCTCATTCGAATGATATTATTGATCAACGAGAATGATACTAAAGCCAACAAGCCGGCAACAATGAGCAGACCAAGGCCAATAGCGGGTATCGTGCGGTCGAGGCTTTGCATGATGTCGCGTGGATAGTTTACTTCGCTCACGCCTGGCAGGGCAAGCATCGCTTTTTCGTAACGAGCTAAGGAGTCGGCGTTGGCATAATCGTAATTTAAGAACACCTCAAACTCGGCTGGAACGGGCGACGTGCCATCGAACGTGCCGAGGTCGCCTCCCATTACGTCGTTCATCTCGCGCATACCTTGTTCCTTTGATATATAATTTACCTCACGCGCATAGGGGGCTTTACGCAAAGCGGCAAGGGTGGTACTTTGTTGCACAGGCTGTATGCTATCATTGAGCATTACCTCGACAGTGAACCCTTCGCGCAACTGTCGACTATAGTTATCGCCTACGCTTACGAATAATACTACAATGCCTAATAATACTAACACCAATGTGGTGCTAATGCAGGTGGTAATCGCGCCAAAATGGCCTCTCGTACGCCTCTTCTTATGTGGTTTACTCATTGTTTATTCTTCTTTTTTGAATAGAATATGGCTAAATTCGTACAAATATACTATAAAAACAGAGCGTCTGCCAAATTTTACGTATTTATTAACACTATAAACTGCAATTTGTCGGCCACTTGGGGGGCTAATTGGGGGGCGGGTTTTTAACCCGCGGCAGCAGCAGGTTGTAATTTATCTGTTTATAGTTGCTAAGCGACTATAAGTAGATGCTCAAAGCCTGCTGCCGCGGGTTGAAAACCCGCCCCCCAATTAGGCCGACAAATTGCAGTTTATCGCACAAAATCTCTATACGTTTTCAAAACCTTTGATTTATCTTTCATGTTTCACTTTTAGTTTCATGTTTCACTTTTAAAAACACTGAGGGAGCGCTTTCACGCTCCCACAGTGTTTTGAAATCGCTCCCTCAGTGTTTTGAAATCGCTCCCACAGTGTTTTTAAATCGCTCCCTCAGTGTATTTGTTCAATGGTAGGCTATAGATGAACAAGATTAATGGAAAGATTAATGGAAAGATTAATGTTAAAAAAAAGCGCGAAGCGCGCCTTAATGTTCATTCCTGTCTGTAATGTTTCGTCAATCTTTTTGTACATTTGTACCCAAAATCATACAACAAGAACTATGACACAAGTAAAGGACTCTTGGAAAGAAAAAGGATACGTTGACGAACCTATCCCCGCAGGACTCGACCTCAAGGCCGAAATCCGTCGTATGTGTAAAGAGAAGAATGCTATCATCTTGGCACATTATTATACGGAGGGCGTACTGCAAGACATTGCCGACTTCGTAGGCGATAGCCTCGGACTGGCACAACAAGCGGCTAAGACGGACGCTGACATCATCGTGATGTGTGGCGTACACTTTATGGGCGAAACGAATAAGATTCTTTGTCCCAACAAGATGGTCTTGGTGCCTGACTTGAATGCTACTTGTTCTCTTGCTGAGAGTTGCCCAGCTGATGAATTTAAGAAGTTTGTCGAAGCGCACCCTGGCTATCAGGTTGTCTCTTACGTCAATACAACGGCTGCGGTGAAGGCACTGACGGACGTGGTCGTCACCTCCAGCAACGCAAAGAAGATCGTTGAGACCTTCCCGAAAGACGCAAAACTCATCTTCGGCCCTGACTATAACTTGGGCAATTACATCAACTCTGAGACGGGACGCAACATGTTGCTCTGGAACGGTGGTTGCCACGTTCACGAACGTTTCTCAGTTGAGAAGCTCGTAGAGTTGAAGCGTGAATATCCTAAGGCAAAGGTTTTGGTTCACCCCGAATGCCGTGGTGCCGTGGTGAAGTTGGCCGACGTGGTAGGTTCGACAGCTGCACTCCTACACTATGCTATCGACTCTGACTGCGACACGTTCCTCGTTGTAACAGAAAGTGGCATTCTACACGAAATGCAAAAGAACTGCCCAGAGAAGCATTTCATTCCCGTTCCGCCCGATGACAGTACGTGTGGTTGCAACGAATGCAACTTCATGCGTCTCTGTACGCTTGAGAAGGTGTACAACACCTTGCGCTATGAATGGCCCACAATCGAAGTGCCTGCCGACGTGGCTGAACGCGCGGTGAAACCAATCGAGCGCATGCTCGAACTTAGTAAGTAACATTAACCCTATACGCGAACGTTAAAACAAAATACGAAGGTCGCGCTTCGCGCTCTGGTTTTTGAACATTAATTATCATTAATTATCATTAATTAGTCATTAATTATTTCATTAATTATTCCTCGTCAATAGATTGAATTAACGACAATTACATGAAATAATTAACGATGAAATTAATGAAATAATTAACGAAGAAATTAATGAACAATTAATGATAATTAATGTTCCCTCCCTGCGCGAAGCGCGCCAAGACACTGAATGTTCACTTAACGTTCCCTCTGTTTAACGCCATTTCGTTATGAACGAAAGATTAAAGTTACTCCGCCAGTGGATGACAACTCAGCCCACTGCGCCCGATGCATATATCATTCCTACTGCCGACCCACATAATAGTGAATACGTGGCTCCCCACTGGGCTTGCCGCGAATGGATAACAGGTTTTACAGGTTCTGCTGGTCTGGCCATCGTCACTCAGAAGGAGGCCGTACTCTGGACCGACTCACGCTATTGGCTACAAGCCGAGGAGCAACTGAAAGACTCGGAGTTCCAACTCATGCGCGAAGGCGCTGAAGGCGTTGAAAGCCCCGAAGAATGGGTGCTTAAACACGTAGGCTGTGACGCAAAGATAGGTGCTCCCGCTGAATTGATTAACGAAGCGGTACTCCAGATAGCCTATGCTATTGACGAAGAACTCATGTTTCGCCCTGACGATGCTGTAATCGTTACACGCGCCGATGCTTTCGACACTATTTGGACCGACCGCCCCGCCCTACCCGCTGCTCCTATCGTACCCCAAGACGCACGCTACACGGGTTGCGACGTCAAGACGAAACTGGAGCGATTGGAAAAGGAATTGACCCGTTCCAACTCTTGCGAGGACGATATGTTCGTCTTCAACGACCTGTCGGACATCGCTTGGCTGCTCAACCTTCGTGGGGCTGACATCGCATACAATCCCGTATTCTTGGGCTACCTCGTTTACGACCGCTGTCTTCACCACTTCTCGCTCTTCACCCACGACGATACGATGAAGCCAGAGGCTATCGCCCAACTGCGCGAGGCTGACGTAACGATTTCGCCCTACGCGGATGTAGTTCCCCTCTTGCGTATGCCACAAATGCGCTTCAGCAATGGTCCATTCGGATTGACATCTATCAACTACCGCACGTTTGAAAACCCCATACCCCGTTGGCGCGCTCAAAAGGACGAGGCCGAAATGGAAGGCTTCCGTCAGGCTATGCTCAACGACGGTGTAGCCATGGTACGCTTCTTGCGTTGGTTGGACGAACAGATGCAAGCAGGGGCGACGGTTACAGAAATGGACATTGACCGTCAACTCACCGCCTTCCGTGCTGAACAGCCTGGCTTTGAGCAACCGAGTTTTGCCACTATTGCAGCTTATGGCGCTCACGGTGCGATCGTCCATTACGAGGCGGACGAGAAGAGCAACGCTACGCTCCAACCTCACGGTCTTCTCTTGCTCGATAGCGGTGGACAATACGCTTCAGGCACAACAGACATCACGCGTACCATAGCCCTTGGCCCCTTGACCGACGAGGAACGCCACGTCAACACGCTCGTTATGAAGGGACACCTTCGTTTGGCTTCGCTCCACTTCCCCGTGGGTACAAAGGGCCTACAGCTCGACCTCGCTGCACGCATTGATATGTGGGCCGCTGGCTACGACTTTGGCCACGGCACGGGGCATGGCGTGGGGGCTCACCTCTGCGTTCACGAAGGGCCTCAACAGATTCGCAAGGACGAACGTTCAGCGACGCTCATCGGTTTCCGCTCGGGCATGACGATTACCGACGAACCAGGCATTTACGTTACAGGCAAGTTTGGTGTGCGCATTGAGAACACGCTCCTCTGCGTACCCGACCGCACGACGGACTACGGCAGTTTTCTCCGCTTCGAGGTGCTCACGCTCTGCCCCTATGACTTGCGTGCACTCGACCTCTCACTGCTATCACCGCGTGAGATTGAACAGATCAATACGTACCACCGCCACGTACGCGAAATGCTCCTCCCCCACCTCACCTCTGAGGCTGACCAACGCTGGTTGGCATACGCCACAGCTGCGATTGAGGAGGAGAATTAAGAGTTTAATAAGTTTAATAAGTTTTTGAGTTTAATGAGTCCTAAGCCAATACGTACTTACATAACGCAAGCTTCATTATATACCCATTAAACAACTCACTAAACTCATTAAACTCAAAAACTTATTAAACTCATTAAACTCACTAAACTTATTAAACTCAATAAACTTATTAAACTCAAACTCAATAAACTCTCACATGGAAACAACCAGACAACAAAAAATAGCTCGCTTAATTCAGAAGGAGTTGAGCGACATCTTTCAGCGTCAAACGCAGGGCACACATGGTGTGTTAGTATCGGTTAGTGCCGTACGCATCAGTCCTGACTTGAGCATTGCACGCGGTTACTTGAGCATCTTCCCCTCAGAGCGTGCCGAAGAGATATTGAACAACATCAATGCCAACACACGCCAAGTGCGCTACGAGTTAGGCCAACGTGTGCGCCACCAGTTGCGCATCATTCCCGAGTTAAAGTTCTTTATCGACGACTCTCTCGACTACCTCGACCACATCGACGCTTTGCTAAAAGAATAACCTCCCCGAAAGGGGAGAATGTGGAAATGTGCAAATTCGAATTTAACAAGGGCGGGCTGAATCATCGTGCAAGGCGAATGCAATCAAGCTTGCTTGAATTG
>ERZ1023886.723-NODE-723-length-11139-cov-15.941267_pt1 | contig 11139 bp, 8 predicted proteins | sample MGYA00380395_ERZ1023886 | MGnify/ENA primary metagenome ERZ1023886 (study PRJEB33179, sample SAMN07449002) | human gut metagenome | biome: Human-gut; feature: Human associated habitat; material: Faeces | host: Homo sapiens | place: India: Bhopal | collected... | reverse complement strand
AGCTTTTCGAGTTCATGGTGGTGAAGTATAATGATATGATTATCAAGCCAACCGACAAGAACGGTACTTTCGAGAAGACCCAGTATGGTTTGGGTGCTCGTCCAGCTCGTCCTGGCTATCCTGAGAAGTATGCCAAGGAATTGGTTAAGCAGTCTGGTGACAAATTCCTGGTTCCAGAAAACGATAAATAATATGATCGGTATATATAATAATAAAGCAAGAAGGGCAGGTTCCATATTTGGAACCCGCCCTTTCTCTTATAAAAAATCTCTCTCTGAAATATTTTGAAAGTCTACTTTACTTACAGAGACATACTCTATGGTTGATATCAACTACCTCTGGTATAGAATGTATAACATGCTTCAAGAACATACCCATACATACAACCATTCCTGAGAACATTACTGCTGCTAACGCTAAAGTAAACATAGTCATCATAATTTTTTCTAATCTTTTAAATTTTATTATTCGTTATTCCTTAATACGAGTGCAAAGTTAACACTTTTTTATGAGAATAAAGAATATTTTTGCAAAAAATGTGTATATGACATGCATTTCTTGATTTGAGTCAATGAGACTATGCTGAGACTTTTTATGAATTCATCGAAAGCAGGAACTCGTCATTGTTGCGAGTGTTCTGCATAGACTTGTGGATGGTATTCATTGCCTCAATAGGGTTCATGTCAGAGATGTACTTGCGGAGAATCCACATACGGTCGAGTGTGGTTCTGTCTTGCAGGAGATCATCACGACGTGTAGATGAAGCCACCAGGTTGACTGCAGGGAAGATACGCTTGTTGCTGAGTGAGCGGTCAAGCTGCAATTCCATGTTACCGGTACCCTTGAATTCCTCAAAGATTACTTCATCCATCTTACTACCAGTGTCTATCAAAGCTGTAGCGATGATAGTGAGCGAGCCACCGCCTTCGATGTTTCGTGCTGCACCAAAGAAACGCTTAGGTTTCTGTAATGCATTGGCATCAACACCACCGGTCAATACCTTACCAGATGCTGGAGCAACCGTATTGTAGGCACGGGCCAGACGAGTGATGGAATCAAGGAAGATGACTACATCATGTCCACACTCTACCATTCTCTTTGCCTTTTCCAGGACGATACCTGCAATCTTTACATGGCGTTCTGCCGGTTCATCAAATGTAGAGGCAATCACCTCCGCATTTACGGTGCGAGCCATGTCGGTAACTTCCTCAGGACGCTCGTCAATAAGCAACATCATCAGATAGGCTTCAGGATGATTGGCTGCTATCGCATTGGCGATATCCTTCATGAGGATTGTCTTACCGGTTTTTGGCTGAGCCACAATGAGTGCACGCTGTCCCTTACCGATAGGAGAGAACAGGTCTACAATTCGGGTACTCAAGTTGGTGGTCTTCCGATCTCCACAAAGATTGAACTTCTCGTCAGGGAAGAGAGGAGTCAGATGTTCAAATGGTACTCGGTCTCTTACTTCTGCTGGTTCGCGACCGTTGATCTTTTCTATGCTGGTAAGTGGGAAGTATTTCTCGCCCTCGTGTGGAGGACGAACATGACAGAACACGACGTCACCAGTCTTCAAACCATATCGCTTGATCTGATTAGCAGATACATAAACATCATCTGGTGAAGAAAGATAATTATAGTCGCTGCTGCGCAGGAATCCATATCCGTCTGGCATTACTTCGAGAACACCGCATGATGTTACGATACCGGAGAAGTCATAGGCTGGCTCTTGTGGTGTCGCTTCAGTATTAGACTCTTCTGTCGCTGCTGATGAATTGGCAGCATTGATAGGTCTGTCGAAGATATCTACCGATGGAATGGCAGTCTGGTCTTCGATAGGTATATCTACAACAGTGATGAAGTCTGTACCATCACCAGGATCTCCCTCCCATATACCATCAGCATTGGATGTTGTTTCTGGCTTATTTGCTTCTTGTTTTTCCTCTGCAGGATTCGCATTATTGTCAGAATCAGTATTCTTATTGTTGTGGGCTTCCATTTTAGCTTGCAACTTAGCTATCAACTCCTCTTTGTCGTTACCTTGATAGTCATTGGTTGCCTCTCTTTGTGCAAATTGTTCTTCTGGTATGAAGGAATCGTTTTGCTGGGAGTATTCTGCTCCTGATGTGACCAAATCGTCATTGTTTGTTTCTGTGGAATCTTGCTGCTCTGCGGGTAATGTTTCAGGCATATTCTGTTCTGAAAAATCAAAGTTTCCCTCTTCTAAGGTTCCTTGTTGACCTGTTTGTTGCGCATTCAGTTTCTCTTGCTGTGCTTTTATGGCAGCAGCCTTGGCTGCAGCAATAGCTTCAAGTTCTGCCTTACTCTTGCGTCCGCGGTGCTTTGGGAAAGCGGCCATTGGATCATTGGTCTCTTCCATGTGGTCTCCTTCCTTCGCATTATTTTCTGTAGGACCTGTTACTTGATGCTTTTGTACGTCAAAGTTTTCTCCGTCGATACCATTTACGCTATATACTCTATCCTCTTTGCTGGAGACGATACGGGTACGTTTGCGTTTTGTTGCAGCCAGAGTAGAATCCTCTGTCTGAGCATTGAAAATAGTATTGATAATCGTTTCCTTATTGTCGCCAGATTTAATCTTGACTCCAATTTGCTTAGCAATGTCCTTCAACTGAACGACACTATTTGCTGATAATTCTTCCTTGCTATACATTATTATATATTGTATATGTGAATATTGTTTCTGAGTGATTTTGACGTTTCAAGAATTGAAACATCGCTCGAAAAGTTATCTTTCGAGTGCAAAGATAATTAAAAAATTTGTTTCTGCCAAATTTTTTGCCTATCTTTGCACAAAAATAATTCGATTATCGATGATTTTATAATGAATATTTAATTTTAACTCTATAAAAGTGCATACAAAAGAAGAAAAACTAGCTGCATTCAGCAGATTGCTGGATGTTCAGGACCGACTTCGTGTTCAATGTCCTTGGGACAGAAAACAGACGTTTGAAAGTCTTCGACCTAACACCATCGAGGAGGCTTTCGAACTTTGTGATGCCCTCATGAAGCGTGATTATAAGGATATAAAGAAAGAATTGGGTGACGTCTTGGAACATGTGATGTTTTATAGCATTATTGGTCGTGAAGATGGCAAGTTTGATATTTGTGATGTTTGCAACCAGGAGGCTGACAAACTGATGTTCCGTCATCCGTTTATCAATTGGAATGAAGAGGGTGAATGGACGGTCTCTAATCCTGATATGTATATCAATGAAGCCGGACAGGTTGTATATAAGGAGTCTGATGCATCTCTGGCTTTGAATGCAGGAAAGCCCAAGACTGCGGCTTCTGTCGAAAAGACTTGGGAGCAGATCAAGCAGCAGGAAAAGGATGGAAACGAAAGAGTTCTGAGTGGTGTACCCAATTCTCTTCCTTCGCTTATCAAGGCTTATCGCATTCAGGACAAGGCTCGCAATGTGGGCTTTGACTGGAAGGAAAAGGAGGATGTATGGGATAAGGTACAGGAAGAACTGGAGGAGCTGAAGGTAGAGTTGGCTAAGGAAGATAAGGAAAAATCTACACAGGAATTGGGGGATTTCCTCTTCTCTGTCATCAACGCTGCCCGTCTCTATAAACTCAATCCTGACAATGCTCTCGAAAAGACGAATCAGAAGTTCATCCGTCGCTTCAATTATGTTGAAGATCATTCCTTAAAACAGGGCAAGAACCTGAAGGATATGAGTTTGGAAGAAATGGATAATCTCTGGAATGAAGCTAAGCTGCAAGAGCGGAATAGTGACTGAAAACTGATAAGCTCACAGTTCAACAGTCATGTTGTTTAATATTAATTTTTAACGATAGTCAAGTTATGAAGAAGTTAGTTTATATGGCAATTGCTATGGTGGTCTTGTTTGCTGCCAATAGTTGTAAGGAAAAGAAAAATACCCCTGTTATAAGTGCCAATGATTCTGTCGAAGTTGAGGAGGTTAATGATTCTACAATATATGGTGTGTGTGGTGAAGGTACATCCATGCACAGTTTGGAATTGTGTTCTGATGAGGGGGATACGCTTTCTGTCTTTATTGATGATGCCAATCCTTCTATTGTCCAGGGTGGTTTGATGGCTGGCGACCGTATTGCTCTTTTGGCTTATAAGGCACAGGATGGTGAGATGATAGCCCAGAAGGTTATCAATCTGACTTCTTTGTTAGGTAAGTGGATTTCTCTGGATAAGAATTTCGACCTGTTGGAAGGTGGCGAGGTGAAGAATAATGTAAAGGCTGAAACCAACCCATGGACTTCCTGGAAAATCATGAATGGTAAGCTTCTCTTGAATAAAGACACCTTTGATATCGATAATTTAGGTCCTGACAGTTTGTTGTTGGAGAATCACCAGGGTATCTTTGTCTTTAAGCGTCAGAAATAGTCGCTTGATGATTCTGAAAAAAGTATGATGAATTATTTTGCAAATGGAACCTTTTAAGATACATATTCTGGGGTGTGGCAGTGCGCTGCCTACTCTTAAACATAACGCTTCCTCTCAACTCATTGAGATGAGGGGCAAGTGCTTCATGGTTGATTGTGGTGAAGGTGCTCAGATGCAGTTCCGCCGCTCTCATATTCATTTCTCTAAGCTGAATGCCATCTTTATCAGTCACATGCATGGCGACCATTGTTTCGGTTTGATGGGATTGTTATCTACGCTTGGAATGCTCGGACGTACTTCTAAGTTGAGAATTTATGCTCCTAAGGAATATGCCACTCTCTTCAGGCAACAGGTTGAATTCTTTATGCAGACCATGGAATATGAGATGGAAATGATACCCGTTGATACAGAGAAGCAGCAGATTATTTATGAGGACCACTCTCTTACGGTTGAGACTGTGCCTCTGCAGCATCGTGTGCCTTGTTGTGGATTTATCTTCCGTGAGAAGCCTACATTGCCACATATCCGTCGTGATATGATAGACTATTATGGCATTCCTGTCAGTCAGATTAACAATATCAAAAATGGTGCAGATTGGACGAATGAAGATGGTGATATGATCCCGAATGCCCGACTCGTTCAGCCTGCTGATTCGCCTCGTAGTTATGCTTACTGCAGTGATACTCGTTTTGTGCCTGGTTTGAAAGAAAAGGTGAAAGGCGTTACTGTGTTATATCATGAGAGTACCTATACATCGGATCAGGAAGATCGTGCCAAGATATATTATCATAGTACGGCGCGCCAGGCTGCTACCATAGCAGCAGGAGCGGGTGTGGGAACCTTGCTCCTAGGGCATTATAGTGCGAGATATAATGATGAACAGGTCTTGCTGCAAGAGGCTAAGACGGTGTTTGAAAATTCCATACTCACTCAGGAGGGGATGGTTTTCAATGTTATTTGATAAATTTTCAAAAAAACTTATTATTTTGATGCAAGGATTTTCATATCTTTCGTTTAATTTGTAAAAGAGTAAATAAAATTGGAATCTGAGAAGGAACTTTTGGATGATATTTTTCGTGGCAGCCGGGATGCAATGCATCGGTTGTACGAACGGTATGTAGGGCATGCCATGGCGGTTGCGCTGAGGTATGTCCCTTTGCGCGAAGATGCCGAGGATGTTGTCCAGGATAGTTTCATCAAGGTTTTTGCTGCGATTCCGAATTTTCAGTTTAGAGGTGAAGGTTCACTGAAGGGGTGGTTGCTTCGTATTGTTGTTAATGAGGCGATTACTTGTGTTCGACAAAAGAATAGGCTTACGTTGGTGGAAGATATTCCGGATGAGCCTATGGACGAGGAACCGCCTGTAGAAAAAATACCACCTGCTGAACTGACTAAAATGATTGGGGAATTGCCTGATGGCTATAGATTGGTGCTTAACATGTATGTCTTCGAACAGTTGAGTCATAAAGAGATAGCCCTGCGGTTAGGCATTAAGGAAAGTAGTTCGGCATCGCAGTATCTGAGAGCCAAGAAACTCTTGGCTAGAAAAATTAATGATTATCTGAGTAAATTAAACGAGAAAGAATATGAGTAATAATGATTGGACAAACAAACTTCGAGATCAGTTGGCAGACTATCAAGAGCCTGTCAGCCGCGACTTGTGGGCGGGTATTGAACAATCGCTTGCTCAGAAGACGGGATATCAAGAGGTATCTAAACCTGGTAAAATAATCCATATAAACTCTTGGAAACGTTGGTCTGCTGCAGCTGCGGCTGTGGCTTTGTTGGGAGTAGGAGGTAGTTATGTCTACTTCCATCAGGAGGAAGACAAACTTGTCAGTTCGCAGTTGGCAATGGTAACAGATAAGCCATCTGCATCTGCGGTTGCAAAGAATTTGCATCCTGCCGAGAATGCCTCGGAAAATGGAGCAAGAAATTCGCTTGATTCCAGAGATGACAATGTAGGGTTGGGGATGAAAAGGAGTCCAAAGCAAACAGTAGAAGGTAAAAATGCAGGAAGACAGCTTTTGGCTGATCAAACGGTTCTTTTGTCTTCTGCTTCAGAGAATGAAGTGATGCCAACTTCGGAGAATGAATTGATGGTGGCATCTGTTGATTCTCAGCCAGTCTCATCTGCAGAAGAGAAAACTGAGTCAACTCTTCAGCAGGATTCTCCGACCAGACAGAATCAAAAGGCAAAGTCTATTGATAACCTCTTTGCGAATGCCGTAGTGGCTGATGCTTATCAATTCTCTCATCCTAAAGAGACTGCCGGTTTGTCAATGAAACTCTATGCAGAAAATCTGAGTCCGAACTTGGGATTGTCTACTTCTGATGATTCCTATGTGAGTTCTGGTTCTGATGTTTTGGCAGACCCTATGCCGGGTGTTGTTCCTGATCCAACAGTAGGAGGTGTGAATGATATCGATTATCTGATGGCCTCCTATAAGGAGGTTCAGAAAACCTATAAAGGTGAAGCCAAGCATCATGCTCCTGTCTCTGTAGGATTGCAGGTGGCATTTGGTATTGCCCCACGTTTGTCGTTGAGTTCGGGTTTCGTGTATACCCGCACCTCTTCCGACTTTTATCCGTATGCACCTCATAACAATTATAATGTCCATCAGGTGCTTCACTATGTGGGCATTCCGGTAGGTCTAAATTATGAGTTATGGAAGAGTGGAGGATTCCATGCCTATGTGATGGCTGGTGCTGAGGCTGACTTGAATGTGAAAAATGATACGGAAGAGGAGGGAGTAAAGAAAGAGAATGCCAAACGGGATAGAGTGCAGTTCTCAGGAAAGGCTTCGCTCGGAGCACAATATGATATCACGCCAAATGTAGGCTTGTATATCGAGCCAGGTGCCAAGTATTACATCGATAATGGCAGCGAGATTGAAAATACTTTCAAGGATAAGAAACTGAACTTCAATTTCCAGTTTGGTTTGAGATTCAATCTTTAAAACATAAATAGAAAAGAGGGTGTGTCATAAGTTCATGACGCACCCTCTTTTTCTTTTATATCTTACTCAAGTTTCGCTATCTTTTTCTTGTTTATTATTTCAAGAGTCTTTCACTCATATTCAGTGCAGCCTTTCTACCGTCACCCATGGCAAGAATTACGGTAGCACCACCACGGACGATGTCACCACCTGCATAGATTTCCTCAATAGAACTCTGCATCTGATCGTTCACGGCAATGGTGTTCTTTCTGCCAAGTTCCAATCCTTCAATACTCTGAGGAACGAGAGGGTTAGGACTTACACCTACGGCAACAATCACCTGGTCGCACTCCAAAGTCACGGTTTCTCCAGTAGCTTCCGGACGACGGCGACCACTGGCATCAGGCTCACCCAACTGCATGACGTCGAGGACAACAGACTTGACAGCGCCCTTTTCATCTGCTTCATACTCCTTAGGATTATGGAGAGTCATGAAGTTGATGCCTTCTTCCTTGGCATGCTTGACTTCCTCTAGTCGGGCTGGCATCTCTGCTTCAGAACGGCGATAAACCAATGTTACTTCTGCTCCAAGACGCTTGGCAGTACGGCAACTGTCCATCGCAGTGTTTCCACCTCCTACAACAACCACCTTCTTACCCAGGTTGATAGGGGTGTCGGTATGAGGATTGGCTGCATCCATCAGGTTCACACGAGTCAGATACTCATTGGAAGACATGATGTTCAAGGCATTCTCACCAGGGATATTCATGAAGTTAGGCAAACCTGCTCCCGAACCCACAAAGATGCCCTTAAATCCCTGTTTTTCCAGGTCTTTCACGGAGATGGTCTTGCCTACGATGCAGTCGGTGATGAATTTCACACCCATCTTCTGAAGATTCTCAATCTCTACGTCAACGATGGCATTAGGAAGACGGAACTCTGGAATACCATATTTCAATACGCCACCGATTTCATGTAAAGCCTCGAATACGGTAACGTCGAATCCCTTCTTTGCCATATCGCCTGCAAAACTCAAGCCAGAAGGACCTGAACCAACCACTGCAACCTTGATGCCGTTAGCTTCATCGCATTGAGGTACGGAGATATTACCACTCTGTCGCTCATAGTCGGCAGCGAATCGTTCCAGATATCCGATAGCCACAGCAGGCTCGTTCATCTTGAGATGCACACACTTGCTTTCGCACTGCTTCTCCTGAGGACAGACACGTCCGCAGACTGCAGGTAGGGCAGAGGTGTTCTTCAGAACCTTGGCTGCAGCCAGGAACTGACCGCGCTCGATATTCTTGATGAATGACGGAATATTGATACTTACCGGACAGCCTTCCATACAGGTAGGCTTAGGACAGTCCAGACAGCGCTTTGCCTCGGTCAATGCCATCTCCTTGGTCAAGCCGATATTCACCTCCTCTGTACGGGTGGTTGCACGATATACGGGGTCGAGTTCCGGCATCTTTACACGCTCTATAGCCGTACGTTCCTTGGCTTTCATGGAAGCACGCAATTCCTTGCGCCACTCTGCGTTGCGGTCGGTCAGTTCTTCGATGGATGCATCTGTTGGCTCTACGTCCATTGTTATGTCTGTGGTCTCCTTCTTCTTTTCGGCATCTATGGTAGCCAGATGTTCCTCGAAGTGTTCCATCTCCTCGCGCTCTACGTCCTTGAAGGTTCCCATGCGCTTGAACATCTCGTCCCAGTCTACTTGGGCACCGTCAAACTCAGGACCGTCGATGCAGACAAACTTGGTTTTTCCACCGATAGTCAGTCGGCAGGCACCGCACATACCGGTACCGTCTACCATGATCGTATTGAGTGATACATCAGTAGGGAGATTGTATTTCTGAGTCAAGAGACAGCAGAACTTCATCATGATAGGAGGACCGATGGCAAAGACTCTATCGATATGCTCCTGATTGATGAGCTTCTCGATACCTACGGTTACTACGCCTTTCTCTCCGTAACTTCCGTCGTCGGTCATGATGATGAGTTCATCACTTGATGCACGCACCTCATCCTCCATGATGACGAGGTCCTTGCTTCTGCCTGCAATCACGCTGAGCACACGGTTGCCCGCAGCCTTCAGAGCCTTGATGATAGGGAGCATAGGAGCTACACCTACACCACCGCCAGCACAGATAACGGTACCGAAGTTTTCAATATGTGTTGGGTTTCCGAGCGGACCTACTACGTCATGAATCTCATCGCCTTCGTTTAGGGCACAGAGCTTGGTTGATGATAAGCCTACCTTCTGCACTACCAGGGTAATGGTGCCTTTTTCTATGTCGGCATCAGCAATGGTCAGCGGCATGCGCTCACTGTTGTTGTCTACACGGATGATGACGAAGTTACCAGCCTTGCGGCTCTTGGCAATGAGTGGAGCTTCCACATCGAAACGGAATACCTTTTCAGAGTATTGTATTTTCTTGATAATCTTGTTCATGGGCTATTAACTTTTTATGTTGACTATTGTCTATTTCTAATTTAGTTGTTTATGCATGTTTGTGCATGGTATTAAAAATGCAAAAGGATAACTACGACCACCTTTCATGGCAGTCGAAGTTATCCTCGTACAATATGTTTTTTGTATTCTTGACAGGACTGGACTTCTGGTCCGTTCTGTTTTTTAGTTCGAATTAATCGAAGTTCTTGTCATCGAGCATCTCGAATCCGCAGTAAGGTACCAATACCTTAGGCACACGGATACCCTCTGGAGTCTGATTGTTCTCCAGGATAGTTGCAACGATACGTGGCAAGGCAAGAGCAGAACCGTTCAAGGTGTGGCAAAGCTCAATCTTCTTGTCCTCTGCATGGCGATAGCGGCAGTGGAGACGGTTAGCCTGGTAGCTCTCGAAGTTAGATACTGATGAAACCTCCAGCCAGCGACCCTGTGCTGCACTCCATGTCTCGAAGTCATAGCAGATAGAAGAGGTGAAGCTCATGTCACCACCGCAGAGACGGAGAATGTGGTATGGCAACTCCAACTTCTTCAAGAGACCCTCTACGTGGTCGAGCATCTCGTTCAGGCTCTCGTAAGAGTGACCTGGCTTGTCGATGCGTACAATCTCTACCTTGTCAAACTGGTGCAGGCGGTTCAAGCCACGAACGTCCTTGCCGTAGCTACCAGCCTCACGACGGAAGCAGGCAGAGTAAGCGCAGCGCTTGATAGGGAGATCCTTCTCATCGAGGATAACATCGCGGAAGATGTTGGTTACAGGAACCTCGGCTGTAGGGATGAGGAAGAGGTTGTCGAGATTAGCGTGATACATCTGACCCTCCTTGTCTGGCAACTGACCTGTACCGCGACCAGAATCCTCGTTTACTACGTAAGGAGGCTGAATCTCGAGGTATCCACTCTTGCGAGCTTCATCCAGGAAGAAAGCCTCAAGCGCACGCTGGAAACGGGCCATCTTGCCGATATATACAGGGAAGCCAGCTCCAGTAATCTTCACACCGAGGTCGAAGTCAACGAGGTTGTACTTCTTCAGGAGATCCCAGTGGCAGAGAGCATCCTCACCGAGGTTAGGCTTTTCGCCACCTTCTTTTACTACTACGTTGTCAGCTGCATCCTTACCCTCAGGAACCAGTTCGCAAGGGATGTTTGGAATTTCGAGCAACTGGTTGGTCATATCGTTCTGAGCCTTCTCCATGATCTCTTCCAGAGCCTTAGCGTCAGCCTTGAGCATAGCTACCTGCGCCTTGGCGCTTTCAGCTTCCTCTTTCTTGCCTTCCTTCATCAAGGCACCAATCTGCTTGGCAAACTGGTTAGCCTGCTGCTTGTTGTTATCCAGCTTC
>ERZ1023886.721-NODE-721-length-11192-cov-13.560115_pt1 | contig 11192 bp, 9 predicted proteins | sample MGYA00380395_ERZ1023886 | MGnify/ENA primary metagenome ERZ1023886 (study PRJEB33179, sample SAMN07449002) | human gut metagenome | biome: Human-gut; feature: Human associated habitat; material: Faeces | host: Homo sapiens | place: India: Bhopal | collected... | reverse complement strand
ATAAAACAATTAAAACGTAAAACATATATTTAATGTCAAATCAAACATCAGATAATAATAAGCGGATAGCTAAGAATTTTCGTGCCAACGAGTGCAGAGCCAAACTTGTTTGAGCTATGCCGAGTGCAGCCGAAAATCACTTGTGTGTAAAATGTATGAAATAGTTAATAAACAAGTGAAATTTTTAACATCTCAATATGTAGGCACTTGTAAAAGTGCCTAGACAAAGGGCTATGCCCTAAATTGGGTACTAACAATAGATTACAAAAATGATATTTCAATTAAGTTTTGGTTTGGAGAAGACTGGCATGCCTTTGATACTGACATCCGGCAAAAAGAAGAACGTATGCTTTCTTATAGATACTAGTTCCACTTGCAACATACTGTTCTCTTTCGTTTATGAACATTTTAAGGATGAATTTCATTTCATCGAAGAGAATAAAAAAACAATGGGTTTAAAATGTTGCTTTCAGGAGTGTGCAACTGTAGAAGGAACTTTTAATTTTGACGGAACTGAATATACATCAACCTTTGAGGTCGTGAAAGCTAACGATACAATTACTCAATTACAAGAAGATACAGGAGTGCAGCTACATGGCATTCTCGGAATCCCATTCCTTATGGAAAATAAATGGAAAATAGATTTTGAGAAAATGATAGTTACTTGTCCTTAATTATATAAGTATAGAATTTAACATTTCATTGGTATCCAATTATAATCGGACACTAATAAAAATTTAAATAACGTTAGTCATTGTATAAAGTAAGGATTATTCATTATGTTTTTTTATGAACCAGGCTTTTATAGTGAGAAACATCTATTCTGTTTCACTTATATTTGATTAATGGATAAAAAGGTTGTATAATATTTTTATGGTACAAGATAATTTAAAACAAAAAACCAAAAAGGGCCTCTATTGGAGTGCTTTGGGAAATTTTGCAAATCAGGGTATTCGATTCGTCTTTGGATTGATATTGGCTCGATTGTTATCACCTGATGCCTATGGAATAATAGGAATGCTCACAGTATTTATGTGTGTTATTCAGGTCTTTATTGATTGTGGATTTTCACAAGCATTGATAGCCAAACAAGATAGAACCCAAATAGACTTTTCTACAGAATTCTTTTTCAATATTATTGTTGGATTTGCTGCTTATATGGTTTTATTTATTTCAGCACCATTTATTGCAGCATTCTATAATATGCCAGAATTATCAACAATAACTCGAGTTATAGGAGTTGGGGTTATTATCAATTCATTATGTGTTGTTCAGAGCGCACAATTTTCAATAAAGCTTGATTTTAAGACACCTGCAAAAATTGGTTTCTACACACAATTTTTCTCTGGCATTATTGGAATAATATTAGCATATTGTGGCTTTGGAGTATGGGCCTTAGTTTTCCAACAAATATTGGGTGGCATATTAAATGCTATTCTTTTATGGCTTTTTGCAGGATGGTTTCCTTCTTTGGTGTTCTCACATAGTTCATTTAAATACTTATGGAATTATGGTAACAAAATTTTAGGTGCATCATTGATTCAACAAATTTATGATAATATATATCCATTAGTTATCGGAAAGTTTTTTAATGCATCAAGCTTGGGTCTTTATTCTCGAGCACAAGGTTTTGCATCATTACCTTCTACAAACTTAAGTGGTATTATAGGAAACGTCTCTTTTCCTGTTTTAGCAAAACTAGGAAATGATAAAGAAAGCTTAGTTAAGGTATATAGGAAAATGATTAAAACTACAGCTTTTCTTGTTTTCCCTTTAATGATAGGTATGGCAGCTGTTGCGTCACCAACAATCAAAGTTTTATTAAACGAGCAATGGAATGGTTGTATAATTATGCTGCAACTCCTTTGTTTTGCACTTATATGGAATCCATTAAGTTCTTTACAATTAAATGTAATAAAAGTTATAGGCAGAACAGATATTATTTTTAAACTAGAGATTTACAAAAGAAGCTTTGGCTTGTTAACGATTTTTGCGTCAATCCCTTTCGGTGTCGTTGGCATGTGTATAGGCTTTGACATTTTCTATATTTATTGTTTCATTTTAAATACAATATATATAAATAGAGTGTTGAAAATTGGTCTTAAAGGTCAAATGTATGATGTGCTTATAATATTTATAAACTCAGCAGTTATGGGGCTTATTGTTTTTGGATTGACGTTCCTGCCAGTCTTTGAAACAGTAAAACTATTATTGGGTATAATTGTTGGTTGCATATATTATTATATATCTTCCAAATATTTTTTTAAAGATACTTTAGATAATGTATTAACTCTAATAAAAACAAGATAAACATGTTAAATTTCAAACAGAAAATACTCCATGTATTAATGCGGACATTTTGTAAAAAGTCCGACATTACATTTGAAGAACAATTTTTAAAAGAGAGTCTGTATTTTTGGAAAATAACGAGGAAGTATAATGCTTCTATTCGTACAGATGAAGATATAACAAAAATGCAGTACACCTTGCTGCGTGAAAATCATGTGATTGAAAAGGGCCTGTCTATGCGAACACCTAGAAAGGGGTTCGGTCAGAAAAAAGTTTTTGCATTGTTACATCGTTTGGATAAATATTGCGATTTATATGGAAAAAAAGACAAGGAGTTTTTAAGATATCCTTTAGCTACAATCAAATATTACATTCGCTATACAGAAGAGAATGGAGTATCAATCCCAGAAATAAAGTCATTATACAATGCACTTGAAACAAAGGCTAATATAGGTACTATTGAAGCCCATGCTGGTGTAATGGAGACCTCAAAAGATAGTATATTATCGCTTTGCCAAGGCGATTTTCGTTCTTTACTTTATTCTAGACATTCAATACGATACTTTAGTAAAGAACAGGTTCCACAAAAAACAATAGTAGAAGCTCTTGAATTAGCGCAACGAACACCATCTGCTTGTAATCGTCAAGGATGGAAGACCCATGTTTTCAAAGGGGAACAAAGTGTAAAACTGGTAAAATGGCAAGCAGGAGCAAGAGGTTTTGAGGAAGAATGTAATTATTCTATTCTTGTTACAGCTAATCTAAAAGCTTTTTTATGGCATGAAGTTCATCAAGCTTATATTGATGGCGGATTGTATGCAATGAATCTAATTAATGCCCTCCATTTCTTAGGCTTGGGTACGATTCCTTTGTCTTGTGGTTTTGAGCATGAGAAATTGCAAAAATTATTGGATTTCAACATTCCTGAGAACGAAGTTCCTATTGTCCTAATCGTATTTGGCAAGATGGTGGATAAGTTTAATGTTGCAGTTTCTTCAAGGAAGGAGATAACTAAAACTAATACATTTCATTAAAGACTTAATCATATGAAATATTATTTTCCAATACACCTTGATGGAGGAAACAGAGGGTGTGAGGCAATAGCTAAAGGCACGGCTATGTTGCTTGGTACTGATGTTAAAGATAACATAGGTCTGTGCCGAGACGTCCCTTTAGATACAAGATTAGGTGTAAACAAATTTGTAACGCTTCAAGAAGTAAATAACCTTTCTTTTTTGCAGAAAGTTGAAAGGTCTCTTGAGGTACACCTGACAAAAGACATCCATAAACAAGGAAATGTGATGCAAAAATATGACTTTATAAATTTCTTTAAACAGATTAAAGAAGGCGATGTCATGATATCAACAGGTGGAGACATGATGTGTTATGGAAACAATCAGGTTATATACACCAATAACACTCTTCACGAAAGAGGCATTAAAACAATATTATGGGGTTGCTCTATGGGGCCAGAGAATCTTACCCCAGAAAAAGAAGAGACGCTACATAAATTTTCTCTCATCTATGCTCGCGAATCATTGTCTTTCGATTTTTTTCGTAAAATAGGATTAAAAAATGTATGTCTCCTTCCAGATCCTGCTTTTGTTTTGAAACCAGAGGAATGTGCTTTACCAACATGCTTTGAGACGTCTGATGTTATAGGCATAAACCTTAGCAATTATGTGTTAGGCGACTTTTCTCTTGATACTCCATTTGGAAAAGAAATTCAAGATATGTTTAACTATATCTTGAAGAATACCAATCTTCATGTTCTTCTTATTCCTCACGTTACATGGTCGGAACAAGATGACCGTAAAGTTGCTCAAATGGTATATAACAAATATAAAGGAACAGAGCGTTTCTCTGTCCTTGATATTGACCAGCTAAATTATTGTCAGATAAGAAATGTCATTAGAGAATGTAAGTTCTTTATTGGTGGACGTACACATGCCGTTATATCAGCATATTCGATGTGTGTGCCATCAATAGCTCTTGGCTATTCTATTAAATCGAAAGGAATAGCAAAAGACTTAGGATTGTCTGAGAAACTAGTTGTTGATAGTAAGAGAATTCAAAAAGGGGCATTAATTCAATCACTTACCTATATGATAGGTAATGTGGATGAAATTAGAACTCATTTCAATAAAATAATGCCGACATACAAATCTCAAGCATTCGAAATCCGTAAAATTTTAAAAAACTAATGTTAAATGGAACAGAGTCGTATAACACAAAAACGTCCACGAATAGCATATATAGATATAGCAAAAGGTATTTTAATAATGTGTATGCTGTATGGACATATTAGGGTCTATGGTCCTATGGAAGGAATGAACGACCCTGTAATGCATATAATGTCACATACAAGCGGGCTCTACGGAGCTTTCTTTATGCAGTCATTTTTTATTATTACAGGCTTTTGTACATCATTCACGGGGGGCAAAAAATATATATGGAAAAATATTAAGACACTTCTTATTCCTTCGATATTATTGTTCTTATTATCCGAATATTATAAAGTTACATTTTTTCAAGGTATAATTGACCTCTCTCCTTTTCGGAAACTATTTGATTGGCTTACAGTTGGTGGACCTTGGTTTATTATTGCTTTATTTTGGGCAAAACTACTTTATTACCTAATATGCAAATTGGGTATAAAATACCAAGCTGCTTTGTTATTAATACTTTATCTTTTCGCCCTTGCATGCAATTTTTTCAATATCACAAATTACCAATGGTTTCAGCATACATTACTGTTAATGCCTTATTTGTTTGTTGGAAAAATATGTAGGGAAAACTGGATGAAAATTGAGCCCAAACTAAAATACATAGCTTATTTTGGTCTTGTCACAATTTTGTTAGAAAACATTTTATCGCAATGTGGAGTTTTTTCATTACCAGAGCAAGATTTTGCTATATGCATTTCATTCAAAAATTTTCCTTTGCATATTGTAAACTCCTTATCAGGAACTGCTTTTGTGATTTATGCATCTAAGCTAATAGGAACAAACAATTTTATCCAGACTATGGGAACTGGAACTCTTTTGTGCTATCTTTGGAATGGAATTGTTTATCGAACTATTGTCAGAGGTCTAATGAGTGGATATAATACAGATAATATTATTATCTGCTCTTTATTTCATCTGGTTGCTTTAACATTATGTTATTTTATATTCTATAATCTTATTAAACTTATTTACCAACACAAGTATTTAAAGTGGATTGTCGGTAAATGGAAAGTCTTTATAATATGAAAAATAAATTAATTGCTTTATATCTTCCTCAGTATCATCCCACACCACGCAATGACAAGTGGTGGGGAAAAGGTTTTACAGAGTGGACAAACGTTGGAAAGGCTAAGCCGTTATATCCTGGTCACTATCAACCACATGTGCCAGCAGACCTTGGATATTATGATCTGCGGTTACCCGAAACACGCAAAGCACAAGCCGATATGGCTCGTGAATATGGCGTATATGGCTTTTGCTATTATCACTATTGGTTTGAAGATGGATTTGAAGAACTTGAACGTCCCTTCTATGAGGTTGTGGAATCAGGTGAACCCGACTTTCCCTTCTGTCTATGTTGGGCCAATGAGTCTTGGTACTCTAAATTTTGGAACCTTGACGGCACAGTAGGAGGAAAAAAATGTCTTGCAGAACAAAAGTATCTTGGTCGCGAAGATAATGAAAAACATTTCTACAAGTTGTTAAAGGCTTTCAAAGATCATCGCTATATCAAGCATGACGGAAAACTGCTATTCATCATATACAAGCCTCTTGAATTCGTTGGCATACATGAATTTATGGAACAATGGCAAGGATTAGCTAAAGAAAACGGATTGCCAGAGTTCAACTTTATGGGTGTGTCTTCAGACGTAAAAGCAGAATATGATGCTATTAGAGCTTTAGGTATCAAGGACATTATAACAACCGACTTGAATACTAACATGCAACGCAACATGAGTTTATGTGATAAAATTAAGTTGAAACTGTATCGAAAGATTCATCGTAAAGCACCAACTATCATAGACTACAATAAATACTATCCTTATCTATCAAGCCTGTGTGAAGAATATTCCGAACTCATTCCGTCCATCTATCCTAACTGGGATCATTCACCTCGGAGTGGCAGTGGATCAACAGTATTAGAGAATGCTACTCCTGAGAATTTTGAGAAACATGTAAAACTCGTCTCATCAATTCTTAACAAGAAAAATGAGGATGAAAGTTTATGCTTCTTAAAATCATGGAACGAATGGGGAGAGGGCAACTATGTAGAGCCAGATCTTCGATATGGTCTCGGTTTCTTGGAAATTATAAAGAAATACTTCAAATAAGGCATTATGTTTGCTAACAAGATTATTGTTGTCGGTGGAAATCACCCCAACACATTAGGTTTGATACGAAGCATTGGCGAAAAGGGCTTACCCGTATATCTCATGCTTGAGCCATGCAGCACATTAGACTATTGTAATCTTCGCTTTAGTAAATACATAACAAAGATGTATATGCTAAAAAGCGAGGAAGAAATACTAACCATTCTGCTCTCTGATTTTAAGAATGAAAAAGAAAAACCTATCATTCTTTGTGGCAGTGATGCATCCATAAGCTTGCTCGACTCTCATTACAATGAATTAAAAGAATTCTTTTGCTTCTTTAATGCAGGAGAGCAAGGTCGAATTAATCATTTCATGGATAAAATAAACATGTTTCCACTTGCAGCAGAATGTGGATTGAATGTTATTAAGACATGGCATATTAAGGACAAAACAAGGATTCCAGACGATATCACTTTTCCTTGTTTCATAAAACCAAACAATAGCTTAGGAGGCGACAAAGAAGACATTCATATATGTTATAACAAAGACGAGTTAGAAACGTGTCTTCGTGACAATGTCGATTATCTCATACAAGAGTATATTGAAAAAGAGTATGAGTTGGACATAAATGGATTCGCCTATAACCATGGTCGTGATGTTGTGTTGCCAGCAGCAGTAAGGAAAATAAGGGATAAATCATATCGACAATCAGACTATATTGTTCTTGAAGATATATCAAATCATCCACAAGTTGACAAAGACGCTATTTGCAAATTTGTATCATCAATAGGTTTTGAAGGTCTTTTCAGTGTTGAGCTTCTGTGCAAAAAAGACAAAGCCTATTTTCTTGAGATAAATATGCGAAATGATGGTGTAGGATACCTTTATACTAAAACTGGAGCTAATCATCCTTATTTATGGACTTTATATTCAACGGGAAATCTCACAGATTCAATAATAAACAATGTGAGATGTAAAACTCCAACCTATTTAATGCAACAAGCCGATTTCTCAAATGTCTTGCATCATGAGTTGTCTTTTACAAGATGGTTGAGAGACCTCTGTAGAACAAGAGCCTTCTTTGTGTTAAACATACGGGATCCAAAACCATTTTTGTTCACTCTGTTAGTAAATTTCCGCATCTTATTAGAAAAATTACATTTGAAAAAGAAATATCAACATGAAAAGTAGCGAATGTTTTACCATTGACGTTTCTGTGCAACAGGACAAACCTTTGGTAAAAAAAGATAAGAAGACCATTTTTCGCTTTAAACAAAGCAAATGGTGGAATTTGTTCTATCCGACAATTATGAAAGCAGACCCTTTCCTTTTTGTCCATAACAACCGTCTTCACCTGTTTTATGAAGAAATGTGCATAGGCAAAGGGCTTGGTGTTATAAAACACCTGTATACTGACGACTTGACACATTGGTCTAAGCCAGAACTTATAACCCACGAACCTCAATGCCATTTTTCCTATCCTTGGGTTTTCGAGGACAATGGGAGTATATATATGATGCCAGAAACAGGCTGTGACCACAATATACGTTTGTATAAAGCTGTGAATGACGAGCTAACAGAATTTGTTAAATACAAAGTTATTCTTGAACGTAAGCAAAAAGACTGGGATGGTATAAAGTTTGATTTCGCAGATAGCTGCATATATAAAAAAGAGGGCAACTATTATCTGTTTACATCCTATTATGATGGAGCAAAATATCATTTAGAGCTATACATTTCTGAGCATCTTGAAGGTCCTTACTCTCTTCATCCCATGTCACCCGTATGCGAAGGAAACATGTTCGGACGTTGTGCAGGTTCTCTAATCGAAAAAGAGGGCAAACTATATAGACCTGCGCAAGATTGTTCAATAGTGTACGGAGGGCAAGTACATTTAATGGAGATTGATGATCTTACGCCAACTAATTATAGAGAACATGTTCTAAAAGAGAACGTGTTACCTAAAGACATGCCTTTATATGAAGATGGCGGTCACCAACTGAATTTTGCTGAGTTCTTAGGTCAAACAGTTGTAGCAACAGACGTTAGGTATCTATGTAGCTTTTTAATGGAGCGCATACGCTTAAAACTATTGAAAGTGTTTCATTTATAGATACAGATAATCGTTTTTAACTATGTATTTGTTCCATATATATTCTTGGTCTTGAATTATTTAAATTTATATAAATTTGAAGACTAAATATTTTTGTATTGGAAAAATATCGTAAAATAAGCATCCAATCAACAGCAAAGCACAACTATAGTATCTTATTGGTATACCGTTGGAAGAGCGAAGTTTTCCTAACAATTTAATTACATATGATGAAGAAGTCAAATTATGCTTTTGTGTCCGCCCTATATGCAAGTAAGACTAAAGGGCTATATTCAGATATTTATTTCCCAATTATCAAATACGCATTGGCAAAAATATTTGCAGCGAAAATAGATGGGAATGTGTATTGTACGGCCGACAAGGTATCCGAGTTTATTGATGATAAGTTTGGTATTAAGATACCCACCATTGTTATAGCTAAGTCTGTATGCAAGATTGGAAACAATCAAAACTTCAGCCTTGTTGTTTACGAGAATGGAAACACCTTCCAAATAAAAGGAGCTTTTTATGACGAGGATAATATAGAAGAAAAGGAACGCTTCTTCTCTGACAAATTAGAAGAAATAGAGACAAAGTATCAAGAGTTTCTGACACAACAAGGTTGTTCTGATGATGGAGTTACGTTTGTACAATTCATTGCAGACAATACGGATGAAATTTTAGGGTATTTTGAGAATGAGAATAAGAATTGTGTAAATGAAAGGTATGCAACATTGATACTTTTCTTGCAATATGTGCATAATGCAGACAAAGAACTGTATTCGGTCGTTCATCAGTTGTTTTGGAGCTCTGTTGTCGTGGCTTTCCTTAAAAGCGAAAAGCCATTGATTAATGATTTGGTTAATGGTATAAAGACAGAATACTTTTTAGATACTTCCATTGTCTTAGGACTACTTGAGTTGTCGACATCTCTTAAAGAAACTTATTCCAAAGAGGTTTGTTCTATTATTTTAAACTCTGGTGGTTTGCTCAGGGTGAACCCTATGACTGTAGAAGAAATAAAATATATATTGGAAAAAGTAGAACAAAATGGGCCTAACCCTTTGACTGATATTTATGATTCATATACAAGAAAGAAACTTATACCTAACGATTTAGCCAAAATACGTTTAAACTTGGAGAAAAAACTACTTGCTCTGCAAATTGATGTTTTTCCAAATATGTCTCCAGGTGCAATACAGAAAATAATCAATGATTATAAGAGAAAAACTGTAACTAAACTATTAGGAGATATTCGGCATAATAACCAATCATCGTCTTTCAAAGATAACTTCAGAGAGATACACGATATCTATATGGACGACTATATAAAAACACGTCGAAAAGAAAAGAATTTGAGCGAAAACATCCATTTTATGACAGATAACGTGGATTTAGTGAACTTTTGTCATGCACAGCATGAAGATACAAACTATATGATTACCACAGGAAAGGTTATTCTAAATTTATGGATGCACAACAAACAAGAAATTGATGTATCTGACTGTGTGCTTACAGAAACTATGGCTCGTTGTTTGGGATTGCATAAGTCTAATGTAAGATACAAAATCATGGAGGTCGCTCGGTTTTACAACCAGACAAAAGACGATTTTGATCCTCAGGTATACAAGGATTTCATAGCACATTTATATCGTAGAGCAAAGAATGTTATTTCTACAACTGAACAAATAAGTATGAATGGGCCTATCCCTCAGTCGATAGCAAAATTGATAAAGGAGGCTGTCGATAAAGATAACGAAGCATACAAAAATTCCTTAGCTCTGGCAACAAGAAAGAATCAAGAACTCCAAAAAGAGTCGGAGAATAAAGAGAAACAAATAGAGAATATCAAAAATACCGTAGCCGATTTAAAAGACAAGGTTGTTGATTCCAATCAACAAATAGATAATCTCGAATTTGAAAAAAACAAATTGTCCGATTCGTTGCAACAACACAAGAAAGAGTTGCAAGAAACAGCAGCAGAACTAGCACATTCACGCAAAGAACAGGAAGAGGCTAATAGAAAAATAAAATTATACCAAGAACAACAAAAGTTGGTTCAAGAAAAAATGAAAATAGAAGCCGAGCTTGTCCCTATGCAAAGAAATCGAGAAAAAGCCTTTAAAAATTACAGCCCCTTATTTTATAAGATTGGAGGATTGCTATCTGTTTTTTGTGGTGTTTTGGTCATTGTGTTAGTAATCTTTGGTTGGATAGAATCATGGATGTTGTCCATTGTAGGTGTAGTTTGTGGTGCTTCATGGTTCTTTTTTAACCGAATGTACGCTTTGAACGATAGAGAAGAGGAACGAGCAAAGAAAGCATATTCCAAATGGGAAACACAAAACCCACATTATGGCCTACTATTCGAAAATCTACAAAAACATGAGGAGAGACTAAATGAAATAAATAAGGAATTAAAAGATAGATGATATAATAAATATATGAAAGTAATAATTTTTGGAAATAATCTTCAGAATACACTAGGTC
>ERZ1023886.711-NODE-711-length-11287-cov-20.512731_pt1 | contig 11287 bp, 10 predicted proteins | sample MGYA00380395_ERZ1023886 | MGnify/ENA primary metagenome ERZ1023886 (study PRJEB33179, sample SAMN07449002) | human gut metagenome | biome: Human-gut; feature: Human associated habitat; material: Faeces | host: Homo sapiens | place: India: Bhopal | collected... | reverse complement strand
TTTTCTCCCTCAGTGTTTTTAGTATGAAACATTGAAACTAAAAATGAAACATAAAAGTCGTATGTTTCAGCTGTTGAAAGCGTTGAGTATCAACGGATTAAAATATAAAAATGAAACATGAAGGCAAAAAGTACCATTGGTAAAATATACGTAAGTACAAATGCCTATTTAGGCGTTCTGAAACATTTTGTAGAGGCTGTTAATTATACGTTTCACCGATTTGACAAACTTACAAAGAGTTCTACCATAGAGTCCGTTTGACTAGGTACTCCCGAAACCGTCTTAAAGCCTATGAATTAAACTCATAATCCTCTACTTCGTCAACGCGCGGCATACGCGGTCTTGGAAGTTGCGCCCCGTGGCGGTATGGCGAATGCCTTGGTTCATAATGCTAAAGCAAAGCATATTGCCATTGGCAGCACGGCAGTAACCTGAGAGCGTACTTACGCCCTCGACAGTACCCGTCTTAGCATGTACGTTGCCAGCAGCCGAAGAGCCACGTAGGCGTTTGCGCAGCGATCCGTCTTGGCCTGCAATGGGCAGCGAAGGGTCGAGGTGGCGATAGATGTCGTCGTCGTTATAAGCAAAACGCAACATGCGGCCTAAAAGTTCGGGCGTAAGGTAGTTGTAGAGCGAAAGTCCAGAGCCGTCGGCTATTTGGTAGTGCGAAGCATCAAGGCCTATATGGCGAATGAGGTCGTTGTAATGCACCACGGCCTGTTTGCGTCCAGCCCCTTTTCGCCCATCTTGTGCCGCAATTTGATAGAACAAAGCTTCGGCCATAGAATTGTTGCTCTCCTTCATCATCGGCAGGAGCACTTGGTCGATCGTGTGTGAGCGCGTGCAGAGCAAGGTGGCATCGGAGGGTGTGGTGGCTACATCGGTGGTGCCGTCCCACGTAATATTCTCTTTGCGGAAGATGCGACGCAGGTTGTCAACAAAGGTGTCTTTGTTGCGGAAGAGGAGTGGCATAAGTGGCACCTCATCGTCGTCCCAACACCAGCCCCACCCTAAGCGCTTATCGTCCTTAAAGCTGAGGTCGAGCCGAATGGGCGAAGTGATGTGGGTAATGCCTCGCGCCTTGAGCGAATCTGCAAAGGCGTGGAGGTCATCGCCGTCGAGCAGTGGGTCGTAACCAGCGCGTATGTAGATGTGGCCCGTATAGATGCTATCGCTATCTGTTGGCAGTGGGTCGGCATACAAGCGCGTGCGGAACTGATAGTTTACGCCCAAGTCGTGTAAGGCTACGATAGCTGTCATGAGTTTTTCGTTGGAGGCAGGACGCATACACTGACGCTCATTATGCGTGAAGACGAGGCTATCGGCCGTAAGATCGTATATATAAATGCCCACTTGCGTGCGTTCGAAGATGTCGTTGTCAAGCAGCTTCTGCAGTCGCACGGGCAGTGGGTCAAGGCTTTCAGTCGCATCGGCAAGGGTGTCGACGACGACCGAGTCTTCAGGCATAATGCTATCGGTGCGCAAGGCAAAAGCCTGCATGGACATCAATAGGCATAGCAATGATAATATAATCCTTGACATTTTCTATCTATTATTTTTAAGTTGACGAGTTGACAAGTAAGCTTTTTCTTTTAGGGTAACTTACTTGTTAACTCGTCAACCTGTTAACTCGTCAACTAAATAACTAATTATTCCGTATCAATTCGCGTGTTGACTCCATGATGTCGAAGAGTTCGGCTACGGTATCGGCACGGAGCATGTTGATGCGCGTCTGTCGAAAGTTCGGGAGTCCTTTAAATAAAGGAGTGGCTGCTAAGTGACGACGCACATGGAGAATGCCACGGTACTCGTCAATGCGTTCTACGCTTTGGCGTACTTGCTCTTTCAACACATCGAGCATCCAGTCGGGTGTCATTGGGGCGTACTGGCTCGGAATAACGTGGTCTACACTGTGGTCGCCTTCATGAAGGGCATCGTGCAGTTCCTTAAATATCCACGGACGGCCAAAGGTGGCACGACCTACCATGACGGCATCAACGCCATAGTCGTTGAAGGCACGCACGGCACCTTCAGCCGAGGTGATGTCGCCATTGCCTATAATAGGAATGTGCATACGTGGGTTGCGCTTCACCTCGCCAATGAGCGTCCAATCGGCCTCGCCCGTGTACATTTGTGCACGTGTGCGGCCATGAATGGTCAAGGCTTGAATGCCACAGTCTTGCAGTTGTTCGGCCAAAGGGACGATGATCTTATGTTCCGCGTCCCAGCCCAAACGCGTCTTGGCTGTTACGGGCACGTCGACAGCATTGACTACGGCACGCGTTATCTCCAACATTCGAGGCACGTCTTGCAACAATCCTGCGCCCGCACCCTTACCTGCCACGCGCTTTACGGGACAGCCAAAGTTGATGTCGAGCACGTCGGGGTGGGCACGTTCTACAACGATTTGTGCCGCATCACGTACGGCTATGGGGTCTTTGCCATATATCTGAATAGCCACAGGGCGTTCGGCATCGCACACAGTGAGTTTTTCAAGCGACTTATTTACCATGCGCACCAAAGCGTCGGCTGCTACAAATTCGGAGTATACCATTGAGGCACCCAACCGACGACAGAGCAAGCGAAAGCCTATGTCGGTGACGTCCTCCATGGGAGCTAACACTACGGGGCGGGGACCGAGGTCAAGAGTTCCTATATGCATTAATATTTTCGGTTTGGAGTTTGGTGGTTAGGAGGTTATAAGGTTATAAAGTTACATCACGTTGATAATCAACAAAACTAACTTTATAAGCTCATAACCTTCAAACGTAAAACTATTCTTTGCTATTATATAAATTGGTATATAAGCAGCAGCTGGCCAAGAGCGTGTAGAAGACAATTCTTGGCCAACTCAACACGTCGGGGGCTGCGAAGAGGGTGCAGTACACAGCAAAGACATTGTTAGCAATGTGCATGGGCAAGCAGAGACGCAAATCGCCCGTGCGCAAATAGGCGATGCCTAATATAAAGCCTATGATAAAGGCGGGGATGCCTTGTGCTAAGTTGCCATGCACCAAGGCAAAGGCCAAAGCACCAATGGCTGCAGCGGCCCAACCAGGCACATTGTGACGATAGAGCGAACGTACTACGCCTACGCGGAACACCAACTCTTCGCACAAGGGGCCTACGAAGCATAAGAGGAGTAAGCACAAAGGGTTATGCATCATGCCTTCGAAGTTGACCGTGTTGGGAGCGGTGATGTGGAGGTGGGTCAAGGCATCGCTCACGCCAGAGGCGATAATCAAGCAACAACAAGTGGTGTAAATAATATTAAACACAGTGACGGGACGCTGCTGCACGTCGCGCTTGAGCGGACGAAACTTAAAGATGCTCAACAGTTCGGGCTGCGTCTCGGCCTTGCTGCGCACGCGCCCTTCAAAGCGATAGTACCATAGCCACAAGCCCAGTGCTAATATGCCTTCGGCTACCAATAGGCTAATGCCCGTAGCCACAGGACTCACACTGAGTTGATCCAACGGATAGTCTGTGCCTAATTTGTCAAGATTGGAGAATAACAAAGCGCCCAATCCTGCTACAAATTGCACGACGATAAATAATATAAATACTACGATTGCGGTCATATAGTTAATGTGCAAATGCTTAGTTAATGTGCAAATGTGAGAATGTGCAAATGTGCAAATTGTCTCCTCTTTTTGCTGCGTTTGTGGATAGCTTGGTTAATGCGCAAATAGGAGTGAGAATACATGAATGTAAAAGTACATATACTTAAATTGCGCGTACAAAGGCGACCATTTGCACATTTGCACATTCTCACATTTGCACATTCACCATGCATTTGCACATTCACAAGACTTCTCTCACCTTATCAGCATCTAAGGCCAACTGCTTCTGCAAGGCTTCGATGCTGCTGAAACGGCGCTCGTCGCGAATGCGGCGGTAGAAGGCGATCTTAATATGTTGACCATAAAGCGCACCCCCCTCGTAGTCGAGTAGGTGGGCCTCTATAGTTTGGTCGGTGCCATTGTCGAGCGTGGGACGCCAACCGATGTTGAGCATGGCTTTGTAGGTGAAACCACCTACCTCCACGCGCACGGCATACACGCCACGGCCAGGAATGAGCTGCTCTTCGCATTCGGGACGCAGATTGGCCGTAGGATAACCCATAAGCGTACCAGCATGATGGCCTTCTACCACCGTGCCTTCCAGTACGTAGGGCCGACCTAAACAGGTACGTGCCATTTCTACATTACCCCCCGTTAGGAAACGGCGCGCAGCTGAAGAACTCACGCGCAACTCGTCTTCGGCCATAAAGGGACGTTCGCGCAACACTTCTATGCCCAACTCGCGTCCATAGCGCACGTAGTCCTTAAAGCCGGCTGAGAGGTCAGAACCGAAGTGGTGGTCATAGCCCACGAGTAAGCACTTCACGTTCAACTCCTTCTTGAGTATCAGCTCCATAAACTCACGCGAGGTGAGCATCGACATCTCGTGATTGAAGTTGAGCATGGCGCAGCCTGTCAATCCCGTCTGTGCCAAAAGTTGCAGTTTTTGCTCATTAGTAGTGAGTAGTTCGGGCCAATAGCGTGCTCCCGAAAGGGCCAAGCGAGGGTGTTCCTCAAACGAGATAACAATAGGCTGAAGCCCACGTTTGGCGGCCTCTGCCTTCACTTGGTCTATTAAGAATTGGTGACCACGGTGTACGCCGTCGAAGAAACCAATGGCTGCGCAATAGCCTTGCGCGGCATCGGCATTATGCTTGAATGTATGGAAGGTGTAGTTTGCCATATTCGTCAAAACATTTAAACCATTCGCTGCCAGCAGGGGCAATGAGGGCTTGTAGGCCACACTGACGAGCCGCTTGGCAGTTCACTTCACTGTCGTCAAAGAATAAGATGTCGTGAGCAGGCACCCCCATGCCCTCCACCACGTTCTCAAATATCTGTGGGGCTGGCTTTTCCACACCTAATTCACAGGATAGAAAGATGTGGTCGAAGAAGTCGTCCACCGTCAATCCCTTGTAGCGAAAGAAGGTGTCTTCGGCCATGCGCCAATGTATGGTGTTGGTGTTGCTCAGTACGTTAATAGAATAGTTTTGCTTTATCTTGAGCAACATCTCAAGGCGCTCGGTCGGTACGGTGGTGAGATAACTTTCCCACGCTGCGATGATAGCCTCATCGCTCAAACGGTCGGTCATGCCTCCGCCTTGCTGACAGAGCGAACGTATGCCGTCGCAAAACTCATGTTCCGTAATGCTTCCTTGTTCCAGTTGGGAGAAAATACCAGCTTGTTTATAGGTGCCAAGATAGGGACGTATGTCGAAACCTATCTCATCGAACGAACGTTCTACGCGCTGACGGTCGAGGTCGACCAACACGCCACCAAAGTCAAATAGGAGATACATAATTAATGTGCAAATGTGAGAATGTGCAAATGTGCTAATATGAGAATGTGCTAATGACTTAATGCTTTTATAACTGCGCGTACAAAGGCGACCATTTGCACATTCGCACATTCGCACATTTGCACATTTATAAAATAGTAATGGCCTTTACGCCTTTACTATTTTATACAGTTTATCACTCGGGCGCACCTTTTCGGGCACAGGGATAGCTACGCGCATACCTTTCTTGGCTACATCGATAGGGCCGTTGTCACCGTGAATGTCGGTGGCGGTAACGTAGAGCGCCCCCGTAGTCGGACCAACGATGAGCAATTTGTCGCCACGATTGAAGTCGCCGGCTTCGAGGTAAAACTCGCCCACGCCCAACTTTGAGAAGTACTTCTGGCCTTTGCCTATGTATTGCTTCTTCTCGGTAGCAGCCGAACCGTACACTTCACTCCACTCGCCCAACTTCTGACCTAAGTAATAGCCGTCCCAGAAGCCACGGTTGAATACTGTCTTGAGGCGCTCGTTCCATTTCTCTACCTTTTCAGGACTGAACGTGCCGTCCTCTACGGCAGCAATGGCCTCTTTGTAACATTGCACAACGGTGTAGACGTACTCCGCACTGCGGGCGCGGCCTTCGATCTTAAACACGCGCACACCAGCTTTCATCATGCGGTCAATGAAGCCAATCGTCTTTAAGTCCTTCGGACTCATGATGTACTTATTGTCAACGTCGAGTTCTACACCCGTCTCGCGGTCCTTCACCGTATAGCTGCGACGGCACACTTGCATGCACTGTCCGCGATTGGCCGAACGACCTAAGTTGTCGAGTGAGAGGTAGCACTTGCCGCTTACGGCCATACACAACGCACCATGGCAGAACATTTCGATACGAATGAGTTCACCCGAAGGGCCGCAGATGTGTTCACGCTCAATGGCCTCGTGAATGCGTGCCACTTGGTCAAGGTTCAACTCGCGTGCCAATACGGCCACATCGGCAAAGCGTGCATAAAACTTCAATGCCTCTGTATTAGAGATATTGAGCTGCGTTGAGAGGTGTACCTCCTGCCCAATGCGGTTGCAATAGTCCATTACTGCTACGTCGCAAGCGATAATGGCCGAAATGCCCGCCTCGTGAGCGGCATCACAGATGTGGTGCATGAGTTCGATGTCTTCATCATAGATAATGGTGTTGACCGTAAGGTATGACTTTACGCCCTGTGCGCTACACTGTGCAGCAATGTCGCGCAAGTCGTCAATCGTAAAGTGACTGGCACTATGGGCACGCATATTGAGTGCTTCAATGCCAAAGTATATAGAATCGGCTCCTGCCTTGAGGGCAGCAGCTAAGCTCTCGCGCGAACCCACGGGAGCCATTATTTCGTATTTCGTCATGGTTTTAATGTGCTAATGTGCTAATGGGGCAATATGCTAATGAGGCAATATGCTAATGAGGCAATGAAACAATGCCATTATAAAAGGTAACTAGTCCCCCTCCCCGGTCGGGGAGGGGGGGTATGGGGAGAGGCCGTTATTCTATCACCGTTCCCCCAATCACCACTTTCTTTACGCCAGCGGCAACGGCAGCAAGGCAATTCTCAAGTTTGGGCAACATACCTCCGCTCACGATGCCGTCAGCCTTGAGTTGTTCAAACGTTTCGGCCGTGATAGTAGGGATAACGCTCTGTTCGTCGTCAGGATTGGTCAGTACGCCAGCGTGTTCAAAGCTATATATGAGTGTAACTTCGTAGCGTGCTGCCATTGCCTTAGCCGTTTCTGAAGCAATAGTGTCGGCATTTGTGTTGAGTAGATGGCCCTCGCCGTCGTGCGTCAGTGGTGCCATGACGGGCGTAATACCCGCATCAAGCAGCAGTGCCAAGCGTTCAGCGTCCACCTTATCAACGTCGCCCACAAAGCCATAGTCAATGCCATTCTTCAAGGGACGACGATGCGAACGGATTACGTTCATATCAGCTCCCGTCAGTCCAATCGCATTCACCCCACGGCTTTGGAGTTGTGCAACCAGCGTTTTGTTCACTAATCCGCCATACACCATAGTCACCACGCGTAGCATGTCAGCGTCCGTAATGCGTCGTCCGTCAACCATGTGCGTTTCGATGCCCAAGCGAGTTGCCATGTCAGTAGCCGTGCGGCCACCACCATGTACCAATATCTTGCGTCCTTCTATCTGTGCGAAGTCTGTGAGCAGTTGCTGAAGCAAGGCAGGAGTCTCGACTATCTTGCCTCCCACCTTTAGTATCGTAAGTTGCTGTTTCATCTTGCAAAGATACGACTATCTTATTAAAATAATGTTCATTCCTGTCTGTTAGTTCACTCACACAATTCTATTAAATCACGCCAGCTTCTACCATGCGCACGACGCGCTCTGTGTAGCGGTCGTCGCCTTCAGGGTCGTACTTTTTGTTTAGACTATTGCCGAAGAGTACGGCGATGCCTTGATAAAGGTTGGCTTTAAAAGGACCGATAAAGGCTTTGGCTATGGCATAACCCGTCTGGTTACACTCACGGTTGACCAACTTGATGAGCAAGCGGCCTTGCGAGCGAGTGAGCTTCTTGAGCGCAGGGCCATACTGTTGTTTGAGTCCATGCTCCACTTGCTTAATATGCTCATCGCGCGAGCGTTTATCAGGCAATTGGTCCAATACATCCACTGTCTCGATAATCGTGAGTTTGGCCAATTTGGCCCACGGCAGCACCTTCTTTACATTATACACCAAGCGGTTGTATTGCTCACGCTCCTTATCGTTCTTAAACGTCAAAGGAGCGTACTTGGGTAGAGCAGGCAGAATAACGTGCGGAATGGTATGCCCCTTATATTGCGTGCTACCCAACTGCGTCATGATAGGCACCTCCACCTCTTCCACCTCGGTGTTGGCCTTTTGCTGCTTGTCATCGCCCGATTGGGCTTGCATACACAGTATTGAGAAAACGCAGATGATCAAGCAAAGTATACGTTCAAACATGATTTTATCGATGCTTATTATGCTTCAAAAGTAGTTTTTTAGGCAACAAAAGTACTAAGATTATCCTTTTCTGTGCGTTATTATATATTAATAACGTTGCACGATAGCAAAAAATATCGTTACTTTGTGTGATAGTTGATGAGTTTTTTAGTTGACAAGTTAACGAGTTAACGTGTTAACGGGTAAGTTACCTTTTCTACTCGTTAACTAAGAGACAAACTTACCTGTTAACTCGTCAACTCGTCAACTCGTTAACTAAGAAAGAAAAAGAAACGACCATGGCAAAGAAAGATAAGAAAGAGAAAGGGTCGGGCCGACTGAAGAAGAAGAACGTGGCCCAATGGTTAGTTGACCTATTCAATGACAACCCTGAAAAAGAATATGACGTAAAAGAACTCTTTACGCAGTTAAAGGCTAATAATCATCCTGCCAAGATGATAATCATGGACGCACTGAGCGACCTCGTACTTGATGACTACATCTCGACCGACGGCAATGGACACTATCGCAACGCTGTGCGCTCTAACGTAATGGAAGGAACCTTCGTACGCAAACGCAATGGGCGTAACTCATTCGTGCCCGACGACGGCGGCAAGAGCATACTCGTATGTGAGCGCAACTCAATGCATGCCCTCGATGGCGACCGCGTAAAGGTGACGATGCTGGCACGCCGTGCCGGTCATACGCGTGAGGCCGAAGTGACCGAAATCATTGAACGCGCCAACGATACCTTTGTCGGCCAACTTCAAGTAGAGCGCGGCTATGGATTCTTAATCACCGAAAGCCGCTCTTTGGCCACCGACATCTTCATTCCGAAAGACAAGCTCAATGGCGGTCAGAATGGCGATAAGGCTGTCGTTAAGATTATAGAATGGCCCAGCGACTCAAAGAGTCCTATTGGCAAGGTGGTGGACATACTGGGTAAGCAAGGCGAGAACAATGCCGAGATGCACGCCATCCTGGCACAGTACGGACTGCCCTACACCTATCCTGAGAAGGTAGAGAAGGCGGCTGAGAAGTTGTCGCCCGATATTACTCCCGAAGAGATAGCCCGTCGTGAGGACTTCCGCGAGGTGACCACCTTTACCATCGACCCTCACGATGCGAAGGACTTTGACGATGCCCTCTCTATCCGTCTCCTACAGAAGGGACTGTGGGAAGTGGGCGTCCACATAGCCGACGTCTCACACTACGTGAAGGAAGGCGACATTATCGACAAGGAGGCTGTAAAGCGTGCCACAAGCGTTTACTTGGTCGACCGCACCATACCGATGTTGCCCGAACGCCTCTGCAACTTTATCTGCTCTCTGCGCCCTGATGAAGAGAAGTTGACTTACTCTACAATCTTCCACATGAACGATAAAGGCGAGGTAGTTGACTGGCACTTGGCACATACCGTCATTAAGAGCAACCGTCGCTTCACTTACGAAGAGGTGCAGTATATACTTGAGCGCAACGGCGTGGCATCAGAAGCTGACCTCAACCTCCCTGGCGACCACCCAGAGGCTCTTCCCGCAGGTAGTGCGCCCGAAGGCGAATATGCAGAAGAACTCATTCAACTTGATAAGTTTGCCAAGATTCTACGTGCAAAACGCTTTAAGAATGGTTCAATCGGTTTCGACCGCTCTGAGGTGCGCTTCGAAGTAGACGAAAAGGGCCACCCCATTAGCACTTACGTCAAAGTGGCCAAAGATGCCAATAAGTTAGTAGAAGAGTTTATGCTCTTGGCCAACCGCAGCGTGGCACAGAAGATTGCTGTCGTGCCGCGTGGCAAGAAACCCAAAGTGTTCGTATATCGTATTCACGACGTACCCGACCCCGAGAAGATGGAAAAGCTCAGTGCCTTTATTGCTCGCTTTGGTTACAAGATACGTACCGACGGCACCAAGACGGAGGTGAGCAAGAGCCTCAACCGCCTCTTATCCGACGTCAAAGGCCGAAAGGAAGAAGAAGTAGTCGAAATGGTGGCCTTGCGCGCCATGATGAAAGCCCGCTATAGCACACACAACATTGGCCACTACGGCTTGATGTTCGACTACTATACTCACTTCACCTCTCCTATCCGCCGTTACCCCGACACGATGGTTCACCGCCTCCTAACGCGCTATGCTGAGGGCGGCCGTTCTGTTAGTCAGAAGAAGTACGAAGAGTTGTGCGAACAATCTTCTAACATGGAGCAACTCGCTGCAACGGCCGAGCGCGCTTCTATTAAGTACAAACAAGTAGAGTTCATGGCCGACCGCCTCGGTCAGGAGTTTAACGGAACGGTGAGTGGTGTGACAGAGTTTGGCCTCTACGTTGAGATAGACGAGAATTCTTGCGAGGGCATGATACCGCTGCGTATGTTGCTCGACGACTATTATGAGTTCGATGAGCGCAACTTCTGCCTCGTAGGTCGTCGTTACCACAAGCGTTATGCTTTGGGCGACAAGGTGCGCATTCGCGTAGAACGTGCCAACTTAGAGCGGCGTCAACTTGACTTTGCCTTAGTGAGCGACGAGAGTGGCGACGTGAAGCGTCCTGCTCCCTCACCCGCCGACTTTAGCAAGGGCGGTGGCAAGAAGGCTGACGCAAAGAAGAAGAACAAACGTCCCCGTGGCGGCAGAGCGAAACGGGCTAAATAGAACACCCCCCGTTAGGGGTTAAATAAGGTAGGTAGCCAGCCATGCAAAAGTTTAACGCCTTTTGCATGGCTGGCTACTTTATTTAACCCCTAACGGGGGGCACGTTCTCTTTGACAATTAGGCAGATAAATTATAACATGCTGCTGCCGCGGGTTACAAACCCGCCCCCCAATTAGGCAGACATATTTACAACATGCTACTCCGTTAAATACCCTCCCCCACCTTCCTCCCACTTTTGTTTTTTGCACAACCACCCGGTGAAACATTTTTATATTTATATTTAAAACAAAAACCAACCCCAGACCCACTAAGAACTAGGGGAATGGGTCGTT
>ERZ1023886.709-NODE-709-length-11301-cov-96.309621_pt1 | contig 11301 bp, 7 predicted proteins | sample MGYA00380395_ERZ1023886 | MGnify/ENA primary metagenome ERZ1023886 (study PRJEB33179, sample SAMN07449002) | human gut metagenome | biome: Human-gut; feature: Human associated habitat; material: Faeces | host: Homo sapiens | place: India: Bhopal | collected... | reverse complement strand
CTCTTCACTTCATTTAATCCAGCGGTGCTGAGTCTTCCTCCGGAATATCCTCTTCTATCACCAGATTTTCGATGATGAAGTTCTGGCGCTCCATCGTGTTCTTACCCATATAATATTCCAGCAGCTTCTGCACCTGATCGGTTTTATGCAGCGTAACCTGCTCCAACCGCATGTCGGGACCGATGAAATGGGCGAATTCATCAGGCGAAATCTCTCCCAATCCTTTGAATCGGGTGATTTCAGGATCAGGGCCCAAATCGCGAATCGCCTGCTGGCGCTCCTCATCGCTGTAACAGTAATGCGTGATGAAATCGCTCTTTTTCTCCTTGCTTCCCAGTTTCGCATCCGCATCAGCCACCGCCTGCTTGTTCTTGATCTTGGTTCGCTTGTTGCGCACTCGGAACAATGGGGTCTGAAGCACGTAGACATGGCCCTTCTTGATGAGATCTGGGAAGAACTGAAGGAAGAAGGTGATGATGAGCAGGCGGATGTGCATTCCGTCGACATCCGCATCGGTTGCCACAATCACCTTGTTGTAACGCAATGAATCCAAGCCGTCCTCTATATCGAGAGCCGCCTGAAGCAGATTGAACTCCTCGTTCTCATAAACCACCTTCTTGGTAAGACCGAAGCTGTTGAGCGGTTTACCACGCAGAGAGAACACCGCCTGGGTATTCACATCGCGGCTCTTGGTGATGCTTCCGCTGGCAGAATCGCCCTCGGTGATGAAGATGGAACTCTCCTCCTTGCGCTCGTTCTTGGCGTCGCTGAAATGGATGCGGCAGTCACGGAGCTTGCGGTTGTGGAGATTCGCCTTCTTGGCACGCTCACGGGCGAGTTTGGTGACGCCAGCCATCGCCTTGCGCTCACGCTCACTCTCCTTAATCTTGTTCTCCAGAATCTCAGCCACATCCTTGTGGATATGGAGATAGTTGTCTACTTCCTTCTTCAGGAAATCGCCCACATACTTATTGATGGTTTCGCCACCATTCGGCGTCATCGTAGTACTTCCGAGCTTAATCTTGGTCTGACTCTCGAAGACCGGTTCTTCTACGTTGATGGCAATGGCAGCCACCAGTCCGTTTCGTATGTCTGCATACTCATACTTGCCGTAGAACTCCTTGATAGTCTTGGCAATATGCTCCTTGAAGGCACTCTGATGCGTACCTCCCTGGGTGGTGTGCTGACCGTTGACGAAGGAATAATACTCCTCGCCATACTGGTTGGTATGGGTGAAGGCAATCTCGATGTCCTCGCCCTTCATGTGGACGATGTCGTAGAGGCCTTCATTGGTCATATTATCGCTCAGCAAATCCTGCAGACCATGGCGGCTCAAGATGCGGCGGCCATTGTGCATGATGGTGAGTCCGGTGTTCAGATAAGTATAGTTGCGGAGCATCGTTTCCACGAAATCATCGTGGAAGGAATAGTTCTTGAAGAGTGTATTATCCGGCTCGAAGAAGATGAAGGTACCATTCTCGTCCTCGGTATCTTCCGTCGTGTCGCTCTTCAAGATACCTTTCTCGAACTTCAGATGGCGCACCTTTCCGTCGCGGTACGACTTTACTTCGAAGTGGGAACTGAGGGCATTGACCGCCTTCACACCCACGCCGTTCAGACCGACGCTCTTCTTGAACGCCTTGCTGTCGTACTTACCACCGGTATTCAGCACACTTACAGCCTCAACGAGCTTGCCCTGAGGAATACCACGACCATAGTCGCGCACGCTGACACGCAGATTGTCCTCGATATCGATTTCCAGACGGGCACCTGCACCCATCTTGAATTCATCGATAGAGTTGTCTACCACCTCCTTCAAGAGCACATAAATACCATCTTCCGGCAGATTTCCATCTCCCAGACGGCCGATGTACATACCCGGACGGGTGCGTACATGCTCCATATCGCTCAAGTGGCGGATGTTATCATCGGTATATTCTACCGGCTGCTGCTCCTGAGGGGCATTGGTAAGCTCATCAGCGGCATTCAATTCGCTGTTACCTAAGTTTTTATCTTCAGACATGATTTCCTCCTTAGTTATTCTTATTTATTTTCTTATAATATAGCAAATGATGTTGCAATATTCTGTTTATCAGATAATTGCCAACACAACAATTGCTATTTACTTGATACTCTTAATATAGCAGTTGCGGCGCTTGTGAAGGATTGGATCCAAGACGCCCCATTGTCCCTGCACGGCAGCATTATCTTCCATTTCCACCTGTGTTTCTCCCCACTCGATTCCATACTTCTGATAGATAGGAATCAGGTCGGCAAAGAGCAGCGCATTGGCACCCTTAGCACGGTATTCCGGCTGGATACCGATGAGCAGGAGGTCGACAATCTTGGTCTTATGGAACTTGATGGCACGCAGCAGATGCCACCAGCCAAAAGGAAACAGCCTGCCCCTATGGCACTTCTGCAGGGCTCTGGAAAGGGAAGGCATCGTAATACCGATACCTATCATCTTATGATCCTCGGTAGTCCAGTCTTCTATGGCTGTTACAAAGTTCAGGTCGAGCAAAGACAGATACATCTTGATGTACTGGTCTATCTGCTTCTGTGAAAGTTCAGAATAACCATAGAGATGCTTGTATGTATCATTGATGAGGTCGAAAATCTTCTGTCCGTATCCGCCCTGATAAATATCCTTACGGGTAAGTTTGCGGACATGGAGATTGTATCTTTTCTCTATCATCGCCGCTATCTTGGAATATTTCTCCGGGATGGTATCTGGCACCATCAGTTTATACTCTACATACTTATTATCTACGGTAAAACCCTCCAGAGCCTCAATGTGCTCCGGATAATATGAATAATTATAAATGGTAGGCATGGTGCCTAGCTGGTCAAAGCCCCAGGTAAGCATGCCTTCCGGATCCATATCGGTAAAACCCAGCGGACCTACAATATCTTCCATTCCCTTCTCCTTACCGTATTTCTCTACAGCATCGAGAAGAGCCTTGGAAACCTCGCGGTCGTCAACGAAATCAATCCAGCCGAAACGGACCGATTTCCTGCCCCATTTATTGTTTGCCTTATGATTGATAATGGCAGCGACGCGACCTGCAAGCTTGCCGTCCTTATAGGCAAGAAAATACTCTGCCTCGCAGAACTCGAACGCTGCGTTCTTGTCCTTGCTCAGAGTATTCATGTCGTCGCTGAAAAGATTAGGCACATCATATTCGTTGCCTTCGTAGAGGTCGTAATGGAAGTCGATGAACGTCTTCAAGTCCTTCTTTGTTTCGACCTTTTTAATTTCTATTAATGACATGATTTTCAAACTAGTTTGCAATATTATAAATGCAAAAGTAGCAATATTTTGGCAAATTACCAAATATTGCTACTTTTTTTGCAGTTTTTTAGGGGTTAAAATTTAATTACAGCCCCCAAACTAGCCTATATCACCCATTTACTGGTGGTTTTGGCGGAATATCTTTACCGATAGTTTTAAGCACTGGCGGAAAACTAACATTCTCCAAGGAATCACAATAAGAAAAAGCTCGATCATCTATTCTCTCCAACACTGGCGAGAAGTGCGAAGTGTCGGATGAAGCGAGAGATGGTTCATCAAATGAGTAGTGAAATTCTGAGGGTGGAGTCGATTACAGAAGACAATATGGAGTCAAATTGCTCCATGACCCGAAATTATTCCTCCAAAAGGAGTGAGTTTCTCAGATTTAATTTGTATCTTTGCCATGTCATATCAGAGTTTTGCTTGTTTTCTTTTCGCAACACTAAGATAAGTGAAAATTCTGACATGGCAAAATCCGGAGTAACTTCCTACAGCTCAGGTTCTTAAAACGTTTAATTAATAATAGTGTTGCGGAATTAATAGAATAACCAGATATGAGATTGAAAAGACATCTACTGACAGCCGCCCTGACACTCTTTTGCCTATCGGCAGCTAACGCCCAACTGCTAAGAACAACAGTGGAGCAAGGAGAAATTGAAGGTGTGGAACATGAAGGATTCGCCTTATACAAGGGAATCCCATACGCTGAAGCACCAGTGGGCAACCTCAGATGGAAAGCCCCAGTGAGCAAGAAGCCTTGGAAGGGAGTATTCAAAGCAGACAAATGGGGAGACCGTCCACCACAGCCCATCGACCCTAACCAAAAAGGTGGTGAGCAGGGCATGAGCGAGGACTGCCTATACCTTAGTGTGGAAACGCCAGCCAAGAGTAAGAATGACAAACTCCCTGTATTTGTGATGATTCATGGAGGAGCCTTTCTTACTGGCTCCTACAGTGGAACTCAGGAAAGCTTTGTCAAGGAAGGCATCATCTATTGCAGCATAGAATACCGCTTGGGAGCCTTGGGATTCATGGCACATCCAGAGCTGAGTAAGGAATCAGGCAAGAACATATCTGGTAACTATGGCATCCTTGATCAAGTGATGGCCTTAAAATGGATTCACGACAATATCGCTGCCTTCGGTGGAGACCCAGACAAGATTACCATTGCAGGAGAATCTGCCGGTGGTATCTCGGTAAGTATACTATGCGCCTCTCCCCTTGCCAAGGGACTCTTCCGAGGAGCCATCAGCGAAAGTGGTAGCTCCTTCTGGCCTGTGGGTGAAAGCAGAAATGGTAACACAGCCATGCTCACCTCCAAAGCGGCAGAAGCAGGTGGACTTCTCCTTCAAAAGAGACTCAAGGCTAAGAACTTGAAGCAGCTAAGAAAAGTTCCGGCTATGGACATCGTGAAGAATACCGACTTTGAGTCCTTCTGGCCGAACGTTGACGGCTACTCCATCACCGATGACCAATATAAGCTCTATGAAAAGGGAAACTACAATGATGTAAATGTCATCATAGGAACCAACAGCGACGAAGGAAGTATGTTTAGCCGCCCTGTCAGTGTAAGTGACTATGAGAAAAGAATCCATGAGATATATGGAAGCTGGGCAGACCAGGTTCTCAGTCTCTATCCTGCCAAGACAGAGGAAGAAACCTACTTCGCCCAATCCGACATTTTCCGTGATGGCTCCTTTGCATGGGGAACGTATGCCTGGGCTAACCTGCAGAGCAAGACCGGCAAGGGCAAGGTGTATATGTATTACTTTGACCAAGACTCTGAGAACACCATCGTGAAAAGCCGCAAGGGAGGAGCCAGCCATGTGGCAGAGATGCCATTCATCTATGGCTATAAGTTTGGCTCTGGAAAGATGACCGAGACGGAGCAGCACATGGAACAAATCATGTCACGCTACTGGATCAACTTTACCAAGACTGGCAATCCAAACGGGAATAGCCTTCCTTTCTGGACTACCTACCAGGAAGGTAAACCAACGGTGATGATTATGAAGGAAGGACTGCATTTGGGTCCTGTTCAAAATCAAAAGCAAATGGACTTCTTCGAGAAGTTCTTCAAGGAAAAAAGAAAATAAAACGTCAAGTTCCAAGTGGCATTTCTCCCACTTGGAACTTTTTCATTAAAGAGATAAAACGCCACATTGTTCACCATAAAATGGCGCATAGATACGAATGCTCGCATAATGCGGATGTTTGCTTCAACAGCAGTTTTAGAACGAAGGACACTACTCAACATAGCTACACCATTCTCTGTAAAGGCATAAGGTAACTTTTTAATATTATGTCCTCGTCCTTCGTTCAAAGTCGCAATTTGCGACTTTGAACATTCTTCTTTTGTCAATTGAAACATAAAGTCTTCAGGGAAGCGCTCTATATTACGTTTCACCTGCTCATTCAATCTTTTTGTTTCTACTCCATACAGCTCAGCCAAGTCACGGTCAAGCATCACTTGTTGTCCTCTGATAACTCGTATCAGAGACTCCACTTTATTTTCTACAGACAATTGCTGTCCTTCCACCTGTTCCAATTCCGTTTCCTTTGCCATTTCCTTTGGTTTTGAATATTTTGGCAAAGATACAACTATTATTGGAAACAAGCAAGGATTTTTTAGAATGTTTTTGTTTGAGGTGTCAAATTGGAACCTCAAACGATACAATAGGATGGTTTCAAAGTCGCAATTTGCGACCTTGAAGAAGTTTGGAAGTCGCAATTTGCGACTTCCAAACACAAATATTACTTAATAGCTATCTTCAAGTCATTACCCCTTATCTTAGCGATGACGATGCTTTCATTCGGCTTAGCAAAGTGAAGAACACCTTGCACCGCCTTGGCGCTTCCGAGATTCACGCCGTTTACAGAATAGAAGGTTACCACCTCTCCATCATTCAGGCCAGAGATTGTAATGTCGCTATCCGTCGTTACCATTACCCCTCTTGTTTTCACAAGATTGATGTTATTGGTATCGTCGCCGCCCTCGGCATTGAGCCAATAAAGGGTAGCCGCAGCTTTCTCTGATGCCATATAGCCATCTGCCGTGGCATAAACAGAGATATCCAGCTTGCCTTCTAACTGCACATTGCCATCAGTATTGTATTTATCAGTAACCACATCAGCATCCTTGATGGTATAATGGTATTCTGCGCCAGATGTTGAACTTTCGAAAATCAACTGCCCATTCTCGTAAGATATTACTGGAGTAGAACATGCTGTGACAGGTTCGTTCTCACCTTCTATTGCTTTGTAAATTCCAAAGTCTTTCCATATCCATTTTTTCTTATAAGTCTCAAGACTCGCTTGTGGAACATATAAAGCACATTCGCTTTTAGAAAATCCTTCAAAAGGGTTCCTCCTACCGTAATCTGGTGGTGTTGTTGCCTTACATATAATTGTTTTTAAATTACTACAACCATTAAACATTTCACCATCTATGAATTTCAATGTCGAAGGAAACGTAATTGTTTTGAGTTGAGTACAACCAGAAAAACAACCATATTCACTTATGTTCTCTAGTCCCTCTGGCAAATCTACTTCTTCCAAATTAGAACATGAAGAAAATGCCCTACTTAAAGTTTTCACAGAAGAAGGCACTTTAATTTTTTTTATTTTATCACACCCCGAAAAACAACTCTTTGGAATATATGTCAAGCTATTTGGCAAGATAACATCTTGCAAACTTCCACACAGACTAAAGCAACTTTCACCTAACTCTACCACAGATTCCGGCAAATCAATTTTCTCTAAACTAGAAGATTCAAAGCAGCTTTCGCCTAATGACGTAACAGAATTTGGGATATCAATTGTCTTAACTCCCGATTTATAAAAACACTTATCGCCTAATATTGTAACAGAATTAGGAATTGCAACTTTAGTGACAGAACTTCCAAAACATTCTGTTCCTAAAGTTGTTACGGGATAATCCTTACCCTCAAAGGTAACACTTGCAGGAACTACAACTTCACCCGAATAATCATTAGCCAACAATGTTGCTTCATCCTTATTTGTATCAACAAGGAACTTAAAGCCATCAACGGTAACAAAATCGGAGGCAAATGTAGCACTGCTACACAATGCCAACAAAAAGACTACAACAAGTCTTAAGATTGATAATGGTTTCATACTTATAAGTTTTTAAATTTATAATAATATTTAGAGTTTATTCAAATGCAGAATGTATTCCACAATTCCCAATTTATCCAACAACTCCTTATAATCCTTGTTCGTCAGGGAATAATAGTACACTATTCTCATTTCATATCTTGTCATTTGAGATAACAAGAAATCTACATAGTATTCCTTCTTTTTCTTCTCTGGTTGACGTTTAACTAGGAATTTCAAGATTTGCTTCAAATGTCGGAAATAATGTTCCATGAACATCCCGTTTATCCATGTAAAACGAATAAGACTTATCTTGATTTCTTTATCTCCATCTCCTCTAAATGTCTGTTGCTTATTAAAGAAATCATTGGTTATCTGATAAGTTTGATTGATAAGACAGCATCTAAATTTCTTATCCATTTGATATATTGCCGCTTTGTCGTCGTTTAGTTCATTATGAATACTTTCCAATTGCTTATCAATTGAAATATCAGTCGTTTTATCATCAAGGATGCCACAATAAGAATCATGTACAAACAAATTATCTCTTATCCACTGAACTTCTCGAGCAGCAACCTTGAAGCATGCCTCTCCTTGATATATTTTATTCACTTTGTCATGGGAAACATTGTCCCACTCAGGACAAGACATACTAAAAGCATCAACTATCTTTCTACGTTGATCCAGTAAATTGAAGAAAGTTGTCTCAAATCGTTCATGCTTAAAAGAACGGTCTTGATGATTCAATGTAATATACAAAAATACTGCGTTGACAAAAGTAGCTATAGCTGTTACCATACCAATATAGTGCTCCCATTTCCAAGACAAATTAGATGCGCCAATCCACCCTACAGAAACAACAATAATCGTTGCCCCCGAGAAAATCAAAGCCATATATATGTAAGATAGTCTTGGCATAACTTTTTCCATTTTGCCACCGAACCCCTTAATTGGCGATATAACAAGCTTTAGTTGACGGCAAAATAAAAGAAAACGTGGGATTCTACCTGTTACCCGTCCCACGAATCGAGGCCTTCGCATTGCCCAGTGTTGTTGAACGAGCAACGTCGAAGCCCACGCCGATATGTGTACACTATCCCCTATACGGATATAGGACGCACTATAACTATACAATGCGCCATACCAGTAAAGGGATGTGGCTAATACACATCCCGAGGGCATCTACCGTTGCAATGCTCAAGACAACACCTGAAAGTTGCGAAGTTTCGATTCGTCAAGAACAAAGCGTCAAGTAAACACCTTTATATTATGTCGTGATACCTTTATCCCACTTACCTTTTCTCCCGTCTTAGCACAAGAAAGTCGCTTAAAGCGACTTCAAATGCCTCGACACGGCGTGAGCGAGTGTGGTATCGGTTGCAAAGGTAATGAAAAAAATGATTACTCACGTATTTTTAGTTGATTATTTTTTATAGTTAGGATAAAAACTGATGTTTGAGCGCATTAAGAAGCTTTATTGCGCCCATACACCTTTTTAAAACATCCAAAAAGAGCTTGGAAATCTCCTTACCCTATGCTTTCTCCGTTATTACCAGCACATGGCTTTCGTCGCTCAATGTAGTGGCGAAGATATAGGTTTCGCCACCATCCTTCAGCTTCAATCGCTTGCGCAATTCTGCTACGGAAAGGGGGAAGTTGCGGGTGGCGATGTTCGCCTTGGTGATTCCTGACAGATGACGCTTCAACTCCTTCTTATTAAAGGAAGAAACAGCGATGATGCGGAAACTTCTGCCCGGGAAGGCGGCGATAGGCTCACGGCTCACGAAAAGATGACTGTTCTTGGAAAGCATCCTTGCATCATATCGCTCGGAAAGAACACCGAAACAGCCGGCTTTCATCAACGAGGCATTCGGCTCATAAAGATACTGCATCTCTTCAAGAACTGGCTGAGCTATTCTGACCGAAGATTCCTCCATTTCCATCTCATCACAAACGAAGGATTGGATATCGTTGATGCAATAAATGCGGAGATTTCCTGCATCCGCAGCATCTTCTATGTGCCCAAAATCTTCTGCTGAAGGCAAAACAGAACCATTATCCTGGACAGGGAAGGAATTGCTGCCTACGTTTCCGCCCATATTTCGCGCTGAGAGCACTAAAAGGAGTTCCTTGCACTCATTATTCACGGAGATGATATGAACCTCTCTTACGTGGCTTAATTCGCTTACGGCACGATGCCAGTCGAGCATCGGAGAGAGTTTGATGATAACGTAATCTGCCTTCGAAAGCATCTCTTCCTGCAAAACGGTGACATCGGGCGTACAATCTTTCAAGGATACTACCTTGTTGCCCGCATCGTCTCTACGGGCTGGATCGATGAAGATCAGCTTAAGACCAAGGTTGGTCTTAAGTAATGACCGAGACTGCTCTTCAGTTATTCCTAAAGATTCTGATGCTGCATCATCCTTCTTTGAAGCAAAAGAATGCAGAACCTCTATTCCGTCTCCATTCTTCACGATGGCATTCTTCAAACCCAACCGCCCAAAGTTTTCCTTTGCTGCTTCACAGAGATGAGCCTGACGCTCCACATACATCGACTTCACGCCCAATCGGGAAGCGATGTAAGAGAAGTCTACTCCGAAGCCGCCGGTCAGGTCAACAAACCCGGTTTCTTCAGAAAAATCTCCTTCATGAGGTTCTTCTTTTATTTCATTAACATTCTCTTCTGATTCTGTTAATATCTGTTGCTTTTTGCAAGTAGTTTCATTTTTGGCGAATTCTGAATCAACTGCCCCTTTGCCCGCAAATTCGCAATTTTCAGAAAGATGAAGATTTGAGGCGTTTTCGCTCTCCTTCTCCTTTTCTTCTCCGTTTTCGGATGATGAAGGAGACAAACCGAGCAGTCGGGCAGCGAGTTCAGCCTTATAAAATGCCGTTTGCTCTGACGAACATTGCTCCATCGAAATATGAGGGGGATAGATGATGCCATCGATGCTTGCCCAACGGGGCAGTTTCACACGAGCCATCTTTCGCCCGCGAATCTGGTCGAGAGCGAAAGGCATATCTACCTCGGGATACTTGCTGCCGAGGAAAGCCAACTGGCGAACATCATCGTCCTGATGCTGGCGGATAAAATCGAGCGTTGCTTGGTTCATTATTTCTGTTGAGTGATTCGTCATTACATTACTTATTCTTAATAACCGCAAATTTACGATATTCTGATGAGATTACAAAATATTTCTCAGAATATCTGATAATTTATGTCGGGACGCACCAAAAACAGGATGCTCTCGGCTATAATCTACCCTTTTTCCTGGCTATATGATTCTAACAGCAGGCATAAATAAATACATAACTATCGGAGATAGAACAACTGACTAGGAAAAACAGAAGGCTGGCAGAAGAAAAACAGCATACTGGCAAAAGGCAAACAGCCGACTAGCGCAACAGAGGCTAGTCGGCTGTTCCTGTATAACAGTTTGCCAAACATCCTTTCTCTTATTTCAAGAGAAGCACGGTTGGCAGGAATATCGCAATCAGCTCTTCACTCTTCACCTTTTCAGCATAAAGAACTGAAACACAACATATTACATAGATGAAGAGATTTTCGGCACTCTTCACCCACTCTTCACCCCTCTTCACCTTTTACGATTTTGGGAAAGGTATAAACGCAGAGCCGCTTAGCTGCCAACAGCCTAAAAAGGTGAAGGGCGGGTGAAGAGTAAAAAAACACTCTTCACCCGCCCAACTTCCTATCTTTCAACTACTTACACCCAAAAGGTGAAGAGTGAAGAGTTGTTGGGAAAATTCTCTCGCATCCGTAAAGATGCAGAGAGAAAATTCCGGTGTCTCAAAAGAAACGATGGATTAGTCTGCCAACTTAGCCTTCAAGAACTCACGGTTCAAGCGGGCGATGTTAGCGATAGACT
>ERZ1023886.708-NODE-708-length-11312-cov-16.129342_pt1 | contig 11312 bp, 4 predicted proteins | sample MGYA00380395_ERZ1023886 | MGnify/ENA primary metagenome ERZ1023886 (study PRJEB33179, sample SAMN07449002) | human gut metagenome | biome: Human-gut; feature: Human associated habitat; material: Faeces | host: Homo sapiens | place: India: Bhopal | collected... | reverse complement strand
CAATGCGCACGCAAGCATCTGCGCAACCAGTTTATGGAAGCAGGAGCAGGAATGACAGGATGCAATTTCGGTGTGGCCAAGACCGGCGACATCGTGGTTTGCACCAACGAGGGCAACGCCGACATGTCAACGTCAATGCCTAAGCTGCATCTCGTGGCAATGGGAATAGAGAAGATTGTGCCCGACTACAAGTCGCTCGCCGTATTCCAGCGACTGCTCTGCCGCTCTGCTACCGGACAGCCCACAACGGCCTACACCTCACACTTCCGCCAGGCAAGACCGGGAGCGGAGATGCACGTCATCCTCGTGGACAACGGACGAAGCGACATCCTTGCCAACGACGAGCATTGGGAAACGCTGAAGTGCATTCGCTGCGGAGCCTGCATGAACACCTGCCCCGTATACCGCCGCTCGGGTGGCTACTCATACACCTACTTCATACCCGGACCTATCGGCATCAACCTTGGTATGCTGCACGATGCGTCACGCTACAGCGACAACGTCAGCGCTTGCACGCTCTGCCTCTCATGCGACAATGTATGCCCGGCTAAGGTGAACCCCGGTTCGCAGGTCTATATGTGGAGACAGAAGCTCGACTCGCTGCACAAGGCGGACACGATGAAGAAGTGCATGTCAAAGGGAATGGAAGAGCTCTTCAACCATCCCCTACTCTATTCTTCAGCCTTGCGTCTGGCTCCTCTTGCCAACCTCATACCTGACAACCTTACGCACATACGCTCACTCAATCCGTGGGGCGTGGGACACGCAATGCCGAAATTTGCGAACGAATCGTTCCAGACAATGTGGAAGAAAGGAAAACTGAACCAAAACGAACAGAAAGAACAATGACATACAAAGACGAACTATTGGAGAAGTTGCGACGCAACACACACGAACAGTATTCGATGCCCGACACACCGATAGACGGCATATCGTACGACGACACGGTAAAACAGTTTGTGGATATGAGCATGTCGGTGGGCAGCAAAGTGGTGATGGCTAAGCCGAACGAAAAGCTCGACGACATCGTAAGAAACGCCTATCCGGAGGCAAAGACCATCGCCTCTAACATCGCCGAACTCACCATCGCCACCATCAATCCCGACACCGTGGCAGAGGCGCAAGACCTTAACGGCACCGACGTAGGAGTGGTGTACGGACAGATTGGAGTGGCGGAGAATGGTTGCGTCTGGATTCCGCAGGACATGAAGGAGAAAGCAGTATGCTTCATCAGCGAATATCTGGTCATCGTCCTCCCGAAGAGCGGCATCGTGAACAACATGCACGAGGCATACGACCGCATCTGCATGCCAGAAACCGGACTCGGCACATTCATCTCTGGACCATCAAAGACTGCCGACATCGAGCAGGCGCTGGTAATGGGAGCGCAGGCTGCACGCGGCGTGACAGTGGTAATAAGAGAAGAATAATGAGGATGTAAAAAGACGAGCAAGATTTACATTCTGCAGTATATAACTTACATTCTGCAGTCTACAGTATATAACAGGATATTGCAGTCATGCAAAACTTTTTATTGCTGTACGCTAAGATATTTTGAGCAAAAATAATTAGGCTGGATTCCATCATGAGGAATCCAGCCTTTTTAGTTACCCTTGTTTATTGCAAATACCAATTCAAACAACCATGAACAAAGGTACACATTCCAGCGGTCAGCAATATTTATAAAGGCACTCCGCCTATAGGTATAGGTTCGCATACCTATAAGATTCTTACTATTGGCGACTATGCCCAAAAACGTTTGATGTTTCGTATATGGTCTGGCAGATGAGTCGCTATCAGTCAGCCACCAACAGCCCTAATAAATTTTAAAACTCCACAACACAAATATTTTCCTTGTTTTCTTTTTCCATTCTTGTTTAGTTTTCATATCTTTGTAGTCACATTATGACAATTCTATCAAGAATAAGTCTATTGGTTTTAATCTAACCTCTGAACAACATTGGAAGATACTACCAACCTGTCTCCAAAGGCAGACGCTTCATTGTATAATGGGCAGCCATCCGACACTGGCTTATCGTGTCCTGGTGCAGGACTTACCTCCCGCACGCCCTCCACTTCTGATGATGTCAGATATGGGGTGTCGGTAGAAAATGTGCCTGCTGGAAACAAGCGATGGTTCGTTCTACGCGTTTCGTATGGACGCATTGACAAAGCAAAGACATTTGTAGAGGCTAAAGGACTCGAATGTTATGTTCCTTTGCAATATAAAGAGGTAAGGAAGCAAGGCAAGAAGCGAATCCTCACCACCCCACTCCTCCACTCCTTAATATTCGTCCATGCATCAGCAGAGCAAATAGAAGCCTTACTCCACGACAACAAGGTAGTGGCAAATGAAAGCAGAGCCTTACTCAGCTACTACTTCAATCACACCATCCATCTTCAAGACAATCCCAACCTCAATCCACCGCTCACAATCCGAGATGAAGCAATGAACAACTTCATCCGCCTCACATCTGTCAAGAATCCGCATATCATTCCCATCACTTCCAACAGCATCCAGTTCAAGCTGGGTGACAATGTCGTTGTGACAGAAGGTGAGTTCAAGGGTGTTCATGGCAGAATGGCGAGGATTGCAGGGCAACAGCGCGTGATTGTAGAGCTATTTGATGGGTGTTTGGTGGCTACGGCGTATGTGCCGAAGGAGGCGATGAACACCTTCAATTATTGCAAAAAATAACAATTATGTTAAGTATAACTCAAATACATGCTATATATGGAAGAGATTTTTAGTATATCAGAAGATGGTAAGGAACTTCTAAAATGCTCACCACAAGCAATAGGATTAATAAAAATCCTCGAAGGAATTGAAACTATAAAATGTAATGCTTTTGAAAATTGCTGCGACATAGAAGGCGTAGTAATACCATCGAGTGTAAACAAAATAGAACAGAATGCCTTTCGTAATTGTATTAATCTCAAAACAATCTCCATACCCGATTCTATCAATGTCATTCCAGCAAGATGCTTTGAGAACTGTATCGAATTGACCAAAGTTGAATTACCATCAACCATTACAAAAATTTCATATAATGCATTCTGTAATTGCTACAATTTGATTGATATTATTATCTCTGACATAGTAACAGAAATTGGATCATCTGCATTTCAAAACTGTTCGAATTTATGCAAAATACAAATCCCCGATTCTGTAATAGAAATAGGATCGTCAGCATTTGAGGGCTGTAGAAACTTAGTGTCTATAACTGTACCTCAAAAAATCACATACATAAATTATAATACATTTCGTGGGTGTGAACTTTTGAATAAAATCTGGATACCCAAGAATGTTATAAGTATAGGATCAGAAGCATTTGGAGGGTGTAAAAATTTGAGAGTTGTCGCTATTCAATCCGACCACATTGAAATCAACCCAACAGCCTTTCTTCAATGTTCCAATATTACCAGATTATATTTGGCAAAAAACAACCCCAACGTTGTGATTTCTTCGTTCGGAGATAGCGAAAATATTAAAATCATTTCGCCAATTTCAGATTATGATAGAATCAAGTCCTCTGTCTCAATTTCTGCTGAAGATTTATACAAGGCCCATGCTACAAACCTAAAATACATGGCACTTTTCTACAAATATATGGGGATGAATATAACCCAAATGAAGTGGTCTAAAAGTTTGAAAAATGCCAAATCTTTCAAGGAACCCATCAATACTAATTGGGAAACCTATAAAACTATCGAGCAATCAATAGAAGAACTGTTCTCCATAAACTGGGATTATTCGGCAGGATTAGGTCTTGTCTTAGGCTACAATAATTACAGAGCCCTAGATTTTGATATTTACGGGGATTTTGCTATAAAAATAGAGTATAATGGTGGAACCATTGATGACTTTATTGACGATGTGCTTAGATTGTTAAATCTACCATTGGATTATCAATGGGTTGTCAGAAGTGGCAATGGGTATGGGTTTCACATTATTTTTAGATGCGATAACATACCCTCAACATCCGAATTGGATTCCATTTCATTTGCCCCTTCTGATAGATATAGTAATCCTCAATTGTTTACACGTATAGAACTCCGTTGGTGCGACCACCTTGTATTACCACCCTCAATCCATGCTTCTGGCAATCAATACTATTTTAGAAATAAAAAACTTCCTACCACAAAACCCGCAGAACTAACACTCACTAGTATAGAACCTATGTTGTATAAATACTGCGGTGATAGAAGTTACCGACAGGCTCAATATAAAGGACGACAATTAATGCTAACGCAACTAGAGAAAATCATTAGCAGACATGACAGTTACTTATCACCTCATGAACATTGTCTAGATTCTGTTGAATTTCTCTCGGACATTACAACGCCAGAAGGACAAAACTCATTAGCAATACACTATCTCTTAGGGGATGGCGTAGCTCATAGCATAGAAAAGGGTATTGATTTGCTTAACAAATCAAACACTCAATCGTCAATGTTCAACTTGTTAAGTCTTTATTCTGTTGGAGCCATACCATGCACATATTATCAGTACAAAAATCTACTTGATCAGCTAGATAAAAATGTTTTTAACGAAGATGGCATATCTTTAATAGAAGAGAATGCTAGTAAATTTATTAAAAAATCAGATTTGTTCTTCTTTTTTGATACAGAGACGACAGGCCTTCCTGCAGACTATAATGCCCCTATAAGCGATACGGACAATTGGCCTCATATTATACAAATTGCTTGGGTTGTAATGGATGAATCTAACAAGGTCATAACAAAAAATGATTTCGTTATTAAACCTAATGGATTTGATATACCCAGTAGTTCTGTTAATATCCATGGAATTACTTTTGATTATGCAATGAAAAATGGTGTTGATATTGCTGAAGTCTTAGAGAAGTTCCTAAAAGACCTAAGTCTTTGTAAATACGTTGTAGGTCACAACATCAAATTTGACCAAAATATCATATCTGCACAACTTCATAGAATGAATAAAAATATTGATTGGAATGAATTCAATAGTATTTGTACAATGAAATCATCTGTCAATTTTTGCAAAATAATAGGCATATATGGTTATAGATATCCTAAGTTAAATGAATTGTATTATAAATTATTCCATAGTAATTTTGAAAATGCCCATAATGCCTTCTCAGATATTCTGGCAACCATTGAATGTTTTAAAGAGCTAAGAAAGAAAGGTATTATTGAAATTCCTGATGATAATAGCGATTTGCCATTTTAATTTAAAAATTAGTTGAAAGAGTGCCATCCTGTTGTTGCAAACTCGTTTTTGGTGTTGTAGATATGTTGAAAAACACCTTGATACGACAATTACAGATCTAACAGGTCTAGCTACAGATGGAGCGGTGAAGCTGAGTCCATTCTATCTACAAGCGGAATCCCTGTGCCATTTAGCAATGTTTACTCTGCCATGTGTATTTAAATGACTTATGACCGTTTGACCTTCTTGGTTACTAGTCTATACATGAATGGGGTTCAAAAGTTCGGTAACGTCCCATGAAAGTTCGGATAAAAAGGATATTGGTTCGGAGAAAGCAACAAAAAGTTCGGAGAGGATACATGGTTAAATAAAGAACAAGATATCAATACGGAAATACAAACTACGACTACGGTATCCCCTACTTAAACTTCTCATCTTACTACGGAAACAACTACCGATACTACGGAAACTACTCTCAAAATAATATGTTATTCGGAAACAATACAAGGTAAAACTGAGACTGTCCACATGCAAATTTCTGGCATTTTATTTTGCAGTTTCGTGCATTTGTACTAACTTTGCAAAGTTAAGTATAACATCTCGGGGTTGACTGGATTTGACAGCGGGATGAAATGGTATGTAAGCATGCGGAGCCTCGATGGCTAGCTCCTTAATCTGAGTGATCAAAAATTTAATTGGCGAAAACAACTACGCTCTCGCTGCTTAATCGAAGTATAGTAGATTAGCTTTATTCCGCCACAAGGTTTGGCGGAACGAGACATCGCTCCAAGGATGTTGTTCCGAATCTGAGGACAAAGCGGTGCAGGTAAATCGGAAATAGCCTGTGTGTGCCTCGCCGCACGGGTGAAGTTTTAGAGGATAAGGGCGCAATTGGTGGTCTGGGTCTTGTTGCGTCACGAAAACCGAAGGCCAGAATAAGCATGTAGAAAGCGTATGGTTTCCCTGTTTGGACGTGGGTTCGAATCCCACCAGCTCCACAAAGAGGCAATTGTTTGATATTCAAATGATTGCCTCTTTTTTTATGCTTACACTTTCTCTATTTTTGTACAACTTTTGTACCACAACACGTTTAAATCGACGTCCAAGTAGATTTGCTTGCAGAGAATACAGCAGAAAACACAAAAGCCCTACATTTTTCAATATTGCAACACATTTTTCTAACAAAAGGTTATATATATTAACTTTTTTATGTAATTTAGCAATCTATATTAGATATCGGCTCAAAAGAACAAGAGAGAAGAGAAAGAATAAGCAGATTTCAACTCATACAATACACCGAGTTTCTACTCACAACAGCATACAGAATTTCAACTTATACATTATTAATATATATGCTTATGAAAATCGACACCAGACAAATGATGCGCAAGCCGGTAGCCCTGGCGCTACTTCTCGCAGCCACCTACGGCGGACAGGCTCTCGCGCAGGACGACACCGTGATATACGGTAGTGTAGTGTCTTCAATGAACTGGGGCGCAGGTGGCGGACCGGGTATCTACTCGTTCGGCACAACGTCTGCCTCTGGATTCACACCCGTGAAGATCGACCAGCGACTAACCGCTCAAGGCGGTGGCGCGTATGCCAACGGCAAGTACTACTCTATCAATGTAGACAAGATGCTGCTGAGCGTGTACGACGCCGACACGTGGGAACTGCTCTCGGAGAAGACGATGGCGCACGCCGCTCTCGACCTTGCCTACGACGCTACTACCGACAAGATTTACGCTTGCTACGTTGACGGCGGCGTTTGTCTTGGCACGCTGAACGTAGAGAAGGGCGACTTCGACCGCATCGCCAACTTCGACACTACGTTCTCTGCACTCTTCTTCGACAACAGCGGACAGCTCTACGGCATAAGCATGGAAAACCTTGTGAAGATCGACAAGAACACGGCGGAATTTACGGTTGTGGGAAGCACTGGCATCATGCCGATGTACGCGCAGTCGGCTACCGTCGACCCCACCACCGGCAAGTGCTACTGGGCTTCGATGAAGTCTGACTTCACGTCGGCGCTCTACGAGGTGAACATACAGAGCGGAGCGCTCACGCTTTGCCGACAGTTCACGGGTATGGAGGAGATAACCGGCCTCTACATTCTGCCGCACGTCGACAAGGGCGCACCTGCAAAGGTGAGCGACCTGAAGGCAAGTTTCAGCAACGGCAGCACCACCGGAAAGGTCAGCTTCACCATGCCTTCCGCGACAAAGGGCGGAGAGACGATGAGCGGCAACATTAAATACAATGTATATCTGGGCGACCAGAAGAAGGAAGGAACGGCTGCAGCAGGCAAGACCGTGCAGCTTGACGCCACCCTGCCCGAAGGACGCTGCAAGATTGTAGTCACGACGTCGAACGCAAAGGGCGAAAGCGAACGCGCTGCCACCTCGCTGTGGATTGGCAAGGACGCTCCGGCAACGGTGAGCGGACTCTCGCTGAAGCGCACGCTCGACAAGGGTCTGCAGTTGCGATGGGACGCCGTCTCGACGGGTGCGCACAACGGATATGTAGACCCGGCAAGCGTAACGTACAAGGTTGTGAGACAGCCCGACGCCAAGACCGTGAGCGAGAGCACCACCGCTACCGTGCTCTACGACAACGTAGAGAGCGGCGAACTGGCTAAATACTGGTATGAGGTGACACCTTCAGCCTACGGCAAGTCGGGCGAGACACTCGCTTCTAACAAGGTAGTCGTGGGTCCGGGCAAGGCTACGCCGTACAGTGAGAACTTCGAAAAGCAGGAAACATTCGACTACTTCACCGTGCTCGATGCCAACAACGACAGCAAGACATGGAGCTACAACGAGTACTCGCAGACCGCTGAATATGCCGGCGACGCTACGGTGAAGGCAGACGACTGGCTCATCCTGCCGCCGCTCAAGCTCAACAAGAGCGGTTACTATAAGGTGACGTTCAACGTGCGATGCAACTCGCAGAACAAGCACCTCCTCGCCGTGGCTCTCGGCAATCTGCCCGAGGCTGAGAACATGACAACCAGCGTGATGCCCGCTACAGAGTTCAGCACGCTGTTCGAGACGCAGAAGGTAGAAGCGAAGTTTCTCGTACCTTCAGACGGCGACTACTATCTTGGTTTCCACCTGCTGAGCGACGCCCTCATGCACTCGTTCGAGATACAGGACATCAGCGTGGAGCAGTACACCACGACCGACACGCCTGCCGCAGTAGCCGACCTCGCTGTTAAGCCTGCCGCAAAGGGCGAACTGAAGTCGGAGGTATCGTTCACGCTGCCTTCAAAGACCATCGGCGGTGCTGCTGTAGGCACACTCGCCACAGCCGAAGTGTACAGAGACGGCACCCTGCTGAAGTCGTTCGCAAGCGGCGATGAGACCCTGCAGTCGGGAAAGAAACTCACTCTGACCGACAACCAACCGCAGAACGGCTTCAACACCTACAAGGTGGTTGTGAGCAACGCCAAGGGCAAGGGCGACGACGCGTCGCTGAAGGCATACGTAGGCGTTGACACACCGACTGCGGTAGAGCACATCACGCTCAGCGAACCGGTTGACGGCACCGTAGTCGTTAGCTGGGAAGCTCCTACCAAGGGCGTCAACGGCGGATATGTAGACCCGAAGGCGCTCACCTACACCGTGAAGCGTAACGGCTGGATGGCGCTCGACGTTAAGGACGGCGAATGTTCGGCTACCGACGTCATCAGCGACCTCGGCAACAAGCAGGGCTCGTACATCTACGTTGTGAACGCCATATCGACAGCCGGCACAAGCGCCGACGCCACATCTTACGCCATCTCTGCCGGCAAGCCGCACGAGACGCCGATAGCGGAGTCGTTCAGCAATGCAGTTGCCACCTACTCTGAGTGGGCTGCCGTGCCAAGAATGGGCGAACGCAGCTGGGGCGGCACCACAAGCGAGTCGCAGGACGGCGACAACGGTTGCATCGGCTACACCAACGTGGGTAGCACGGGCGAACTGCTGCTCGTATCGCCGAAGATTCGTATTGACGACACGATGAAGCCCGTCGTTTCGTTCTGGGTGAAACATTCTGCTATCGACGACAACATGGACTTCGAGGTGCTCACACCCGACAACGTATACCACAAGGTGGCTTCCGTCGACCTCAGCCAGAGCGTAGACGGATGGACCGAATACAGCTACGACCTCTCGGCGTTCGCCGCTAACCGCTTCGTGCAGCTGGCGTTCCGCACCGACAACATCAAGTCGAACGAGAAGCTCTATATCGACAACATCCGCATGTCGGACAACCTGCAGCACAACCTGAAGATGTCAGAACTGAAGACTCCGTCAAAGATGAATGTCGGAACGGAGAAGACTGTTTCTGCCGTAGTGAAGAACGTAGGCTCTAAGGACGCTGCGGCTTACGGCGTGAAGCTCTACGCCGCCGACCGACTGCTGGCTGAGAAGCAGGGCGCTACATTGAAGGCTGGCGAGACAGCCGAACTCGAGTTTAGCGTAACTCCCGAGGTGCGCGACCTTCCGGCTATGCAGCTCAAGGCTGTTGTGGAATACAGCGCCGACGAGAACACGAAGAACGACACCGTGAAGACCGTAGTAGACCTCGTGGCGCCTACCTATCCCACGGTAAGCGACCTCAGCGGCGGCTGGAACGGATCGGCAATGAGTCTGAAGTGGTCGGCTCCCGACCTCAGCAGCCTCACTCCGCAGTCGAGCGTTGAGAGCTTCGAGCAGTACGAGGCGTTCACCATCACCGACTTCGGCAAGTGGAAGGTGGTAGACGTTCACGGCAACCAGTACTCTATGGAGTTCCAGACCAACGACGGCAGATGGATAACCTACCCGAACAGCGGCGAGGGCATCAGCTTCCAGGTTATCGACCTCACACAGATTATCGGAACCGAGGAGGAAGGATGGTCGAGCGTGAGCGGCGACAAGATTCTCATCTCGCCCTACTGCGGCAGCATGAAGCAAGACTGGCTCATCTCGCCCGAGCTGTACGGCGGCAAGCAGCGAATCACCATCAACGCTAAGAGCCTCAACTACCGCATGGACGGACTCGAGGGCTTCACCCTACTCTATTCGACAACGGGCAACGAGACAGCCGACTTCATTGACTTGAAGGAAGTGACCGACATACCCGAGCAGTGGACCGAATACTCGTTCGACCTGCCTGAAGGCGCCAAGTATTTCGCCATCTACGTTGAGGGCATCAACACGGCTCTCTTCCTCGACGACATCAGCTTCGTGCCGGCGGGCGCTCAGAAGCAGTCGCTCGCCATCAACGGATACAACGTATACCGCAACGGCGCGCTGCTCAACGCCACTCCGCTTTCGGCTACCTCGTACGACGACACCGAGGCAAGCAGCACGGGCGAGTACACCTACCGCGTGACGGTGGTTTACGACAAGGGCGAGTCTGACTTCTCAAACGCTCTCAGCGTCAACTCCACTTCTGCAATCACCGAGACCACAGCGTCTGAGGGCAAGGTTTACGTAGCGGGCAGAACAATCGTTCTGAGCGGAATCGGCAGCCTCTCGGCAGGTGTTTGGACCGTAGACGGCAAGTGCGTATGGCGTTCAGCCGGCGAGAAGAATGCCGCAGTCGGCGTTCCAACCGGATGCTACATCGTGAAGGTGGGCGGTCGCACGGCGAAGGTTCTCGTGAAGTAACGTTTACACCTACAATTATTAGATTAAAAAAAGGCTGCACACGGCGAAGTGTGCAGCCTTTTTGTGTTTATACTTAGTCCTTAGTATGTTTTTAGTGAGCCTTTAATATGTTCTTGCAAAGAACCATGATATTACCACGCAGCAAAAATCTTATTACCGCATAGCAAGAATACTATTACCGCATATCTAAAGTATTATTACCAGACCGCGGGAATCGAGCATAGTACATAAAGTTAGAGGCTGTTGAGCCACTTCTTGCCAGATTTGGTATAAGACCAAATGACAAGACCGCCGCTAATCACTGCCAATATTACCAAGAATGCTTCTAATGTTCCCATATTAATGCAATTTTATAAAATGTTTCCGATACAACAAGTCTTTATGCTCAAAAAACATTGAATGCGGATCGATAACCGTAGCGGAGGTCTCCGGCCTCCGCAGCAAACAAAAATTCCATTAGCACGTTTATACTACCCGAT
>ERZ1023886.706-NODE-706-length-11352-cov-84.167301_pt1 | contig 11352 bp, 10 predicted proteins | sample MGYA00380395_ERZ1023886 | MGnify/ENA primary metagenome ERZ1023886 (study PRJEB33179, sample SAMN07449002) | human gut metagenome | biome: Human-gut; feature: Human associated habitat; material: Faeces | host: Homo sapiens | place: India: Bhopal | collected... | reverse complement strand
GGAAGTAAACTCATCAGCATAGCCCATTGATTGGGCTATGCGATAAATAAAATACGTAATGTGTTTTAAACACCTAACGCTAAATACACCAGATAGAAAAATTATCATAAAAGGAATTATCCATTGCCATAAAAAGAGCTACATACATGGACTGGGAAAAGTCCAATAGTCTAGTTGGAGCACCAAAATGTTGCATAATAGACAACCATTCAATCAATTCACCATCCTTAGGAATTAGATTTTTCTCATAACTAGGAAATTTCCATTTAAACTCTTTGATCATTTCAGACTCGTAGATATAATAAAGAGCTTTGTCACGTGAAGGTGTTGGATGATGGTTTTCTATTACCTTTCAAGCGAAGTCCTTAACGACCATTCAGAATTAGCTTGTCCACGAAATATAAAATTAGACATAAATTTCTGATTTAACAGAAACAAATCATTCCACTCTTGTATCTTCGTTTCTATGAAAGCATGTTTTAATTCCATAATATAAGGAAGCCTATTATTAATAGTGTAAAAAGAATCTGACAACCTCCACTACATGATATTCAAATTCTGGATTTTTTGACTTCGCAATATTGATGTCAACACGTTCTGCTCCACCAATGTCAATATGAGATATAATATGAAAGACTTTTATCATGTTTAATGTATTGCATTTATAGTTATAGCATTTCCAGAATAATCAAATACCTCGCTTACGATATGTCGTAAAACAGGATGATTCAGTTTATACACCAAGGGATGTTCGTCCAACTTATTAGTTCCTTTTATATATGTAAGATGATCAGCATCATTAGTTATTGGTATCGCCATATAAAAAATTTCATTTACTGAGACGCCGTTATCTTCAGCAAATTTCAATTTCTGTTTGGTTGTCTTGCATTTTGTTCCTTTAAGAAATTCTACTTGATTATCCTGGCTTAATGAATCATATACCGTTTTCTCAATTCTAATTCTCAAAGCCGTTGCTACGGCATAAGGATCATATGATTTATCTCCACTAACGTATTTGTTCACTTCTTCTATGAGGACTTGTAAGAAAGGCATACCTTTCCCCCATGAAGTCTGCAAGTTTTGTTCATGCCTTGCAAGCAAATCTGCTTCAATATTCATTATAGATGGGTTATAATGCAAAAAATAGGCAGAAATATTATTATAAAGGACAGTATCAGCAGCATTGTTTTTATCCAACTTTTGACGCAAGGCTAAAAACGATGTCATTTGTGGCGTTGCCTTTGCTGAAATATCGCTTAAATACAAGACATTTAAAACTTTCTCACTAAAAACTGCACTACGAAAATGTGCTGGATCCAAGTGCGTAAATAGAACAACAAAAATATTAGCCTTGCTCTCTTTCATAAATTTAGAAAGAAAATATTGTGCTGCAATGTAGTTGGCATCGTCCAAATAATCAAAGACTTCATCTATGACCAGCAAATAGTTTTTGGTCTCATTTACAGAACGATAAAATTTCTTCAGTCTGCAATAAAAAGAAAGTAAGTCTCTTTGACCGTTAGATATAGAGTCGGCTAACGGATACTCCACAACAACCTTATTGTCCGTTTCTTGTGCTACAATATTTCTACCTGTTGTGTCCAAGTATCTCAACTCTTGGTTAAATTGTTTCCACTCGTTATCAAACTTAGCCCTTTTTACTGCTTGATTATAAGCATCCCTGTTGTGGTTATATAAGTGTAATAGCTGAAAGAAAAATAAGAAGTAGTCTAATTTTGTAAGATTAGGGTACACGTTCCCAATTAGAGAAACATATTGTGTATAGTAAGGTTCTTCTTCTATTTCTGAGAAATAAGAATTGTCTATCATTCTCCTCAATTGTTCTTTCGTACCATCTAAGCTATTAATATTGTCTATTACAGCGTTGACCATGTTCATTCGCATCTGAGCAGAATACTTGTTGAAAATGACTCTCATGTTCCCGATACACTCAATAAAATGGGAGTCACCAAGGTTGTTGTTTATCGTTGTTATTAATTTTGAGTTCTTTCCAAATGAACTTTTTATATCGGTTGTATTTACCTTAATTTCATTTTTATTAGGAGTAGTTGCTTGCATTTCTATTTTTTCAATAGCCATTTGACCTATTGCATTCAACCCTCCACCCGGAATGTAATAAGATTTGGTATCTGCGATTAGTGGACTATTAATGACATAAGGCGTAACTACCGATTTTATATTATTTACAGTATCATCACAGATCAAAGTGTTCCCATCTATAGTTATAGAGACCAGAGGGTGTAAGTTCTCGTCATAAGGATTATGCCTATGCTTTTCCTTTAGTTCAATACGCACATTCTCAACATATTGCAAAGCAACAGCTAAAGAAGACTTACCTGTGCCATTAGGGGCAACCACTAAGTTGATTTTGTTCGATTTAATTGGAGTTTGGGACAAGTTCCAATCCAAGCCTGGGTCACCATAGCCTTTTATATTTTTTATTTTTATGTTTGTTATATCCATAACAATTTTCTTTTCAGTATTTTACACTCACTAGTGTCCAATAAAACAGGGCAATTCGATCTTTGAAATAGTTGAATTATAGTCTTTTATGCAGCATTTTGCAATGAAACGGACTTGATTTTGTAACTTTGCAGCCAAAAAGAATTGGCTACTATGTCTCAAGACAAATATGTTTTCGCTCAACTTACTGCATTTCTGAATAGAACTCAGTTCAACAACTACGTACGCAAGTATGTGTTGCCATTATCACTTATTGTCTCGTGGCTATTGTTCACCATGATATGCAATTGAAACGCTCGACATATGAAGTTTTGCAGATTCTAAGCATCTCATTGACGGACAAAACCCACCTGAGAGATCTATTTGATAAGACTATTTTCAACGATGTCAAAGAACTCGAATATCCCCTTTTAAGGGACTATTTGATTAATTAATTAACGTGTCCAATTTTTATTGGACACTAATGAAGTCTTCTATTAAATATCCTTCAATATTTTAATTGCTTCCATTATTTCTCCTTTCTTTAATAGCAAAAGAGATTCGTAAACCGATTTTACTCTAGGCTGATTTCTATAAGGTGCTATCTTTTTCAAATCCTCATCTATCCATGAATTCTTTCTTGCATAACTACATTTTATATTTGAATCAACCTGCTTCACCACGCCTACTATAGCTTTCTGAATCTCTGGAAGTATTTTAATTATTGCTTCCGAGTTTTGAATCTCTACCAATGGACTATTAGAATATAAATATTTAATTGCCCGAATATAATTATCCTTTTTCAAATGAACAAAGGAAGACCGCTTTTCTTGAGTATAGGTATTAGAAGCAATCAAAGACTCCATAACATTTCTGATATTTACCACGGTGTCAGGAAGTTCCATATTAAAGTATGGCTTAGTAATATACTGCTCCCAATATGATCCTTTGCGATCTCTATAACCATAAACCCTATCAATGATAGAATGACATATAATATTCATTCTGGATAAGGCTATATTTCTTTCCAAAGGTATCGTTGAATTAAAATAGACCTTTAAGATACTACACAAATCTATGGAAAAATAAGAAATAGCCAACATTGCCTCGGACGATCTAAGCAGTTCTTTACAATCGTTTAAATCAACGTTATATTTTCTGCTAATTTCCTTAAACATAAGAGGATACTTATGTAACATATCTTTGCAATTTTCAAAAGAACTAGCCTGTGCTTCTATGTTCTTGGTGATTGCAAAATTTATTTCATTGATTTTATCATGCCAGACTAACTGGTCCACTATATTTAATTCTGGAAGCAAAGGTTGAATTTTGAGAATTTCTGTACGATAAGGCTTAAACAAATAATAATTAAGCAATTCGACCAAACAATCTATCATTTTATGATATATAGGACTAAACTGATAATACCGTTCTTGCTCTTTCTCTATAGTTATTTCATCAAGTTTCAATAATTCCTGCGGGTTACCATTTTTATCTATTTGGTAATGCATGGCTAAGCACCTTTCATCTTTATCTGTTATGGCATTATCTCCATAATCTTTTAGAGCACAAGTAATTTCGTCTAACATTTCATCGAAAGTATCTGTATTCTTTTCTTTAGAATATAACTTGATGAATTGTCCCCATAAACTCTGATTGTGTTTTGTAAATCCCCATAAAGCTTTATATCCCTCTATGATATAGGCATTAACATATTTCAAATTAGCTTTCTGTTCTTTCTCATTCATAGCAAGTAAAGCTCCTCTCAAAGAAACGATATAAATTGAATAGAAATAGTTCAAAAACAATTCCAAAGACACAATTTGTTGGAACAACTGTTTTTTGTTAGCATCAATTGTGCACTCATCGCTTGTCACATAATGAAAAAGAGCATAATATTTTGGTAGAATTTCACTTGATTGTTCCAAGATTATTGAACCCAAATTCCACATACATAAACTTTTTGATTCCATACTATCTTGAATATTTGAATTAAACTTATTGTTCCTGGTAATAAAGGTACTCACCTTTTAAAAAAGAAATATAGGAACTTACAGATAGCTATATCTTTTTGCATAACTTACAGCTATATGACACACAACACACAAGCTTTCCCCAGGCGGTCCCAGCCCGCACAAGATGGCGAGGGCTTTGATGCCCCACCAACCTTAGAACGTAGCGGTTCCGAGCACCGAGTAGGGCGGTTTTCTCCCTCGCTCCTGAGGAGAGAGGGTCGGGGTGAGAGGTGGAGCCCTCTTTAAGGGTAAAGAGGGACGGGGTGATTTTCGAAAAAATCCTTTTATCTAAAGATTTTGCAAATGAGCGCAATGAAAGTTTGCTTTCAAATTGCCGAGTGCAGCTAATCTTATCTAAAGAGGAACGTGGCGTTTCGATAACGCATATGTTCCAATCCCCCCATAACATACTAGCGGTATGAGAAAGGCAATCGCCATACTGCCCGTAGTATCCGCAATATACCCCATGATTACAGGAGCAACCGCACCACCCACTATCGTCATGATAAGCAACGAAGAGGCCAATTTGGTCTTTGTACCCGCATCCCTCAATGCCAGCGAGAAGATAGTCGGAAACATGATGCTCTCTCCCAGATACAGGGCGAAGAACGCAATGAGAGATAAGGTGCCGCTACATACCACCACTATCAATGTGGCTACAAAGGTGAGGATGGCACAGACCAGCAGCACCAGCGCCACAGCAAGCACGAAGATACCCACCAGGGCATAAGGAATAGCGATGTTGACACCCGAGAACAGAAGCTGTCCGCCAACCAGCGGTCCTACAATCCATCCGATACCATTGAGCGACTGCGACAGGTTGATTCTGCTCTCCGCCTTGTCAGGATGTCCCAGTACCGTAGTATAAGGATTCGCACTCGTTTCCAGACAGGTCAGTCCGCATCCTATCACAAACAGCGACAGAACGAAGAAGTAGAAACTGTTGATCCTGCTTCCCGGTATGAACATCATAGCACCGATACCGAAGAGAACCAGTCCTGTTATCACTCCCCTCCTGTAGCCCCACTTCCGGATAATCCATCCGGCAGGCAGCGCCATCAGAAAGTAGGCACCATAGACAGCAGCCTGCGTCAGGGCCGACATCGCCTTGCTGATATGGAACGACTCCTGGAAATGCGGATTCAGCACCTCCAGGATGCCATGAGCAAAGCCCCACATGAAGAAGAGGCTGCTGATGATGAGGAAGGGCACCAGATAGTTATGCCCTTCGTATCGGTTCCATCGGAATCATCACCAGATGGTCTTCCAGGAAACGGAGAGTCATCTCATCCTGCGTACTTTCTATCTTCTCCGGCCAGAAGTTATTGTCATAATAATGACGCACCAGACCGGGCACACAGATACCGATAGAATCCTGGGCACCCGAGATGATACCATCATGACGCTCCGGATTGTTCTCGAAGCAGACCAGAATGTAGCAGGTCATAGCAACCGCTTACAAATACTTTTTTCTTCATTATGATTATCATTGATAATCGAAGTGCAGATAATCATCCTCATCTAGCTGATTACCTATCTGCATCTCGATAAACATAAACAGAATTATTTCAATTAATTATTTGATTAATTTATTTTTTATATTTTTAGCCTCCAGAAGAAGTGCCAAGTACGGAACAATGGTTCACAAAGCGCTTCAGCAGGATAATACCTCACGAGCCTCATATCCCGATACACCCTTTGGAGATTATGTCCAAGCTGTGATCTACCAAACCGATTCCGGGCATCATGCTTTCCGAAGTTCCCAGCTTCCAGCACCTCATTCAGCACAAACTTACCATACTTCTCATTCGGAGGAACGATAAGGCGAGAGGCAGGCATGCCGAACACCTCCTGCATGATATACATGATACCCCCTGCAAACTTCCACAACCCCAACTCCTTCAATTCCTCTTGCACCCTATCAATAGCAGTAGAAGAAGAGCGAGCAGCAGTTGCAGAAGAGTCAGTAGAAGCAGTTGCAGAAGTCATATCCCCAATAGCATCCCGGCGGTCCCATCCCGCACAATTTGGCGAGACCTTTGATGGTCCGCCATCCTTAGAGCGTAGCGGTTCCGAGCACCGAGAAGGTGCGGTTACATCCCCGCTTCTGAGGTTTCTGCCCCCCGGAAACGGGGGAACCGAAGGGGGTGTAAAGACCATTGAAGAGGGGCTTGGGGAGAAAGTGGAGCTCCCTTTGGAAAGGGAGACGGAGGGATTCGAAAAAATTTGATAGACTTTATAAAAGTCGCAAAGAACATAGTAATAATCCACCAGTTGCCTTAACCCAATCCCCTCATTCATCAGATGCGAGTAGATATGAGTCAACTGGAAGATGAGATTGAATTCCGCTGTCGGAATCGCAATCTCCCCTTGCTCCCCCAACATTACCCGATGCGAGAACTGCTGCTCCTTAACTCTCTCATAATATTTCTGAAGCTTTCTGTTATGCCAGAAACACAACAGGAAGCTAGGCCGATAATGCACTTCCACCTCCACACCCTTATACGATGGGAACTCGATGTGGTGATAGCACGCCTTTTCATGAGGCGAGATAGAACGGACAAAGGAGATGACTCGTTTGTCTTCCCCTTCCACCCAGATATCAATATCGCCAGGAGTCCGGGAATAAGGATTCGGATACATCAAGGCATTCCCCTGCCCTTTTAGGATGCAGGTTCTGAATCCCTTATTTCATGCTAGATAAAAAGGTATGGGAAAAACTTCAGTTATGCATCATGTCTATTGCATGATACATAACTGTTACACATCATATTTCCCTTAACTAAATAAAGATTCTGCAGGCTGTAAACTTCCAACAGAAGCATACAACATGTCCAAGTTTGTTTTTTTACTAGAGCGTTTCATCCTTAAAGGATAAGCGCCATGTTGAATCAGTAATGCATTACCTAATGCAGAAGTAGGAAACTCCGCATATTGGGGCACAAATAATCTTTTTCCATAATCGATGGACTTTAATCCCGCATCAAGACTTCCCCCTTTTTCTCCAGCCTCTATCACCAACATTGCCTGGCTTAAAGCTATGAGAGTACTGTTTCTTTTCATTGCACGCGAAACCATCCATTTTGCTTGCGGATCAAATTCACTTACAACTAACACTCTGTTCCAATCCCAGTAAGGAGCAATTTCTTTTCTTACATAAAAATAACTTATGCCTTCCGGTAATACTAAAATGGTTGTGGCACCATTAGCTAAAGCAGTTTTATGAGCTATCATATCCACACCATTAGCATATCCAGACACCAAACAAAAGCCTTGACCAGAAAGTTGTGTAGCTATATCAGTAGCAATTCCCAAACCTTTATCCGATACCTTTCTAGAGCCACTGAAACCAATTTTATTTTTGGACAGCAATGCTACATTTCCTCTATAAGATAATACAGTTGGGCTATTTATCCCCAACTCATCCAATAGTGATTTGGGGTAATTATTATCCAATATAGATAAATACTGAACATCAGATAATCTATCTGAAATTTCATAATCCTGCATAAACGCCAATCTCTGTTCTTCTGTTAGACGAACAGATACTTCACGTTGAAGTTCTAAAGGAGTGGTAACCTTATTTCGTATGCTAAAGAGTAATTTATTTACTCTAGCAGGTCCCATCCCCTTTACCCTCAACAAGCGAAATAGTATCTTAACAATTTCAATACCAGACCAATCCATAATCTATCTAATTATTACCTAAAGATTTTACTAAAGTCAATCCAAAAACACGAGAGCATCCTGCATTTTTCAGCATCATTGCAACATACTGCATAGTTAGCCCAGATTTGTACAAATCATCCACAAGCAAAATGCTTTTTTCTTTTAAGTCCACCTCATCAGCTATCTTCAAATGAGAATTTAGCAATGCATCTAACTTTTCTTCCAAGCTTTCAGCATTTTTCAATTCTGATTTTTTATCCCAAGACAAAGAACTAGAAATATCAGAAAAATCGAATCCTTTTAAACCAGACACAATTTCTCTCACAAAAGTATGACTACTTGGAACCACGCAAATATAATCAGCATCTTTGAAAAAAGGAATGGAATCCAATAAGCCTTGCATTCGTTCTGTCAAAGAAGCAATTACGTTCTTGTATTCTGAGCTTTCTGGATGATACTTTGCCTGATATTCCAATTCGCCAATCTCAGTCCTTGTATTTTCGTCAATCCTATTCATTGACAGAGATAGAGACAAATCCAAGCAATCACGCAAGAATACGATATCCTTATATTTGCCCATAAAAGCAAGAATATCCTCATACTCCTTTTCGTTAAAAACCATTCGGTAAGGCTTACCTGTCGTATTATTCAAAAACAAAGCAAAATCAGAACTTCCAAGTTCTTTTTTCATCAAAGGCTCTATAGTATTTCTGAAAGGTACATTAAACCAAGCAAAAGGGTTTCCACTAGAGCCTTTTCTTAAGGCATTAGCATGGGATGTGGCAAAATGGATGCGTTTGGCACTACTATCGTCTGCCATAAAAACCTTCAAGTCATCCAATCCAATTGAATGACAAGGAACACCTAAAAATTTAAAATCTTCTAGTACCATAAGCTACATCTTTTTTATTTAGCAATTGCAAATATACTACTTTTACTGTTACTATCCTAGCAAACCATTAATCTTTTAGTAATCTTTATCTTTTCATGTTAGATAGCGAAGTATGGGAGAAGATACTACTTGCTATTTATCGGTACTAACGCTTTTCAACAAATCGATGATTTTAAACTCATTATCGTTTATTGATGTCACCAATTCCTCTTTCTGAGCTTTATCCTTGACATTGCATTCGATCATATCTCTTAGAGAAGAAGACATACTTCTTATTTTATCTAGATGTTTCTGGTTTTCAATAGTTACTTCTTTATCCATTGATACAGTTAGACGATCTAAGAATTTGATAACCTTAACCAACAGTTTGATTAAATCAAGTACTTTATAAAATTCCGAGAGAGGATCAAATGTATCCAGCACAGATAATATCTCTTTAACATCTCCTGGTTTATTTTTGGAAAATGACAAATGTAACAACTTTGCCCTTTTCCTTTTAATATTTTGATCCTTTACGCTCTCCCTCAAATAAGAATCCATTGTCGCGGCCATATCATGGAGTTGAGAATCTGATTCAGGAATAAACCCTTTAATTTCATTCCATAGGGATATACTCGCCTCTTTTTCAGTGTAACCAACAATATGAGTCAAGACCGATGTCTTTACAATTAAGAAATATCTCATATTCAAAGCAGCTTCCAACTCCGTTTTAGAAGACAGATAGGAATCAGTAATTGAAAGTAGATCCAACATAGAATATAACACTAAAGAATAAAGGTTATGTAATTTATATAACTTTCCGAAATGGTTATTAGAAAGTTTAAATTCACCTTCACAACCCAAAAGTTCATAAACCTTATGAAGTTTCTCAAAGACCGAACAACTATCAAGAAATCGCTTTCCATGTTCTTCAAGATTTTCTTCTATCGCTATTTTAAACTTATCCTCTTTAAGCAAAGCATGAATTGCCTTCTTATGCTTGTCATAACCTACATACCTACTTGTTTCATTTTGAAGGATATCATTGAAAGTTAAATTACGATTAATTAAACTCTGTATAAATCCATACATGCAAATAGAATGAAGGATATTCATTATCTGCAAATAATCAGACAGCAAGGAGGCATAAGGCTCTTCATCGGTGATATTAACAGTTTCCTTTATAAGCTTTTCTGTTGATTTGTCATAATGCAGCGCAATATCTCTCATATCTTTACCATCCCAATTTGCAGTAAACTTATCAAGTAAATTTTGAAGAACAGAAAGAGAATCTGTGATTTCTGGTATCATTATACCGGAGTCATTTAAGATAGTTGTCAAATACCTAATCAGAGTTTTATTCTCGTTCTCTTTAAAGGTGTAAATGTACTTAATACCTTCAGATATTCCTGCAACAACATTCTTCCAATGGTATCGCTTGGCGTGTTCATTATCTGCCTTCAAAGCAGCAAGAGCACTTATGCAGACATTGATATAAACAAAATCTACCCCCATAAGGCAAGCATTAAAAGCATAAGCTGAAAAGGCTTTTTCCTTCAACATCACCTCATTTCTATTTATCGCCATCAATACTTCTTTATTGAATGTATCTATAGTGGTCTGCATAGAATCAATAAGACTCGATATATATTCTTCTTTATCCATAATCTACTAATACCAATATCAAATCCGAGTTTACCTAATCGTTTTTCGACCTCAGTGGCAACATCAACATTTTCACAATTCCATGCAAAGACTCTATCTTCAACTATCTCAAAGTCTTCACATCGGTGCTCTTCCATTCTCTTGTCAAGGTTGTTAGTAATTCCACAATAGTAATCATCCTTAGTTTTATCTTTGTTGATGTTAAAATATGATAAGTACTGATTATTAACTAACTCAACAATTAGATCAATAGAAAATGAAGTCGCATCTTTCACCTTATAATTATGTTCCATAATATAAACATTATCCTTAAAAATAAATATAATCAAAAAGTAAATGGTGAATCAAATTCTTTTAGCAAAGGATGTTTCGTATCCTTCTCCGAAAGATTAGCGTGTTCCGTAGGAATGCGCCAATCGATACATAGAGAATCATCTAAGATAGAGATACCCCCATCAGCCTCAGGGTGATAGAAGTTATCACACTTTTATAGGAATACAGCAGTTTTTGAAATCTATTATTTCTTATTCTTTACCCTCCAGAAAAAGTGCCATGTTCTGAAGATTGGCTCACTCAAAGCCTCGGCAGGATAATATCGCACGAAGTGCATATTTCTCCATATCTTCAGGAAATACTTCTTCCCCATACTCTGATGCGTAAACCCAGCAT
>ERZ1023886.700-NODE-700-length-11431-cov-10.880362_pt1 | contig 11431 bp, 9 predicted proteins | sample MGYA00380395_ERZ1023886 | MGnify/ENA primary metagenome ERZ1023886 (study PRJEB33179, sample SAMN07449002) | human gut metagenome | biome: Human-gut; feature: Human associated habitat; material: Faeces | host: Homo sapiens | place: India: Bhopal | collected... | reverse complement strand
ATATATATTACTTGCCCATTTAATATTATATACTTTGCCATTTAATATTATATACTTTGCCATTTAATATATATTACTTATACTTTGGCATTGATTTTTTCTTACACACCATATTTATATACTCAACAGGGATAACGAATTCACTCCACTTGCCAATCGTCTATCGTACCGGTTTTTGACGAGAAGTTTACACCTATGCGGTGCATATGGCGCGGGTCTGAGGTGTATGGGCGGGCATATCCCATAGCCTCTATCTGGTCAAGAGCCTGTCTGGCGGTACCGTCGAGCTTAAATTCAAATATGTATATATCGTTCTGCGTCTCTATTATGCAGTCGGCTCTGCCCTCGCTCTGTTGTTTCTCCGTAAGCACAAGGTAGGTGCTGATAATGCGGAAGATAAGATAGAACGTGTAATGGAAGTAGCGTTCGCGTTCAGCCTCAGTGTCCTTGCGTCGCATTGTATATGGTATGCTTGCAAAGAAGGAGGTAAGCTGTTTGCGTAGCGCTTCAAGGTCGGCAGAGGCAAGCGATCGTACCAGTTGAGTCATCTCTGTTAGTACAGGTGTACGGCTCTGCAGATAGTTGTTGGCAATGGCTGTAGCAAATCCACGCTTTACTTCGTTGTTTGGAAGGTCGAGGAGATAGGTGTTTGTCAGTCGGTCGTGCGCCTTAATTGTAAGGTATCCACTTTGGTATATCATTGGTAGTGGACGTTCAACGTCGGCGCGATAGTCAACAAAATCGGATGCATCGTAATATTTGCCGGTCAACTCGTTGAGATTCTCCTTGGTGTGATTAAGCAAACGTATGAGGTATGTTGGTGTTCCTGATGCAAACCAAAAGTCGCTAATCTCGCCTTTGTTCAAAGCGTTGAGCACACTGAATGGATTGTAAATGTCTTTCATACGTCTACTGAAGTGGTAGCCATCGTAGTGTCGCTTCAATACCAAGCGCATTTCTTTAGGAGAAATCCCTTGTTCGTTTGCCATTTCGTCAATCTGCTCGTGGAACATCTGTTCCATTTCTTCCTCTGTGATGCCGCAAAGAGCCTCGTAGTTAGAGTTCATACTGATATCGGCAGGTTGGTTGAAACCGCTGAACACGCTCACTTGCGAGAACTTCGTTACACCCGTTAGCAGCACAAATTGTAGGTCGGCATCGGCAGCTTTGAATGTAGAGTAGAAACCCTTAAGGATATTGCGGTTGTATTCCTCTATAAGAATCTCGTCGCCGTTACTGTCTTTTGTCTTGTATCCAGTGTCGAGTACATCGAGCAGAGGCTTATCGTATTCGTCAATCAACACCACGCTACGCTTGCCCGTATGTTGGTGGATATGGGCAAGAAGTTGAGCAAAGCGTTCGCCTACACCAAATCGTGTGTCGCCAGTGAATCCATACTCCTTCTCCCATTTCTCCACGTATGCATCGAGCAAGTCTTTAAGCGTATTGCCTCTGGTAAAGTCGTTGCTGTTGAAGTCAATATGAAACACAGGGTATGTCTCCCAATCCTTCACCAAATTACTGATGGCAAGTCCATCAAACAGAGCCTTCTCGCCCCTAAAGTAATATTCAAGTGTAGACACAAGCAAGCTCTTGCCGAATCGACGCGGGCGACTCAGAAAGTAAACCTGTCCTTCTGTAACAAGACGGTATACCAATGCGGTTTTGTCCACATATGCATATCCGTTTTCTATTATAGTCTTGAAGTCTTGTATGCCTATAGGATATTTCATAAGCTGTTCTATATTATATAATGTGTAGTGCTGTGGCGCTGTTGCAAAGTTAGTGATAATAATCTGAAGCGAAGGAGAATAGTGATGATAAATGTTTGTGATATACAATTAATTTTCGCTAAAACGCTTGCAGTGTCACATAAAAGTTGTATCTTTACCCCGTGAAAACTAACCACTGAAAATCCGTTGACCTATGGAACTAAAACAAGCTACAGCCGGAACAATGGAATCTGGCGACATTATGATTCAAATTGCCCCTGCAGACCATGAGGGGCTTGACATCCAACTACAAAGTTCGGTGGCCTTCCAGTTTGGCGACCAAATACGTGAGGTGATACGTGAAACCCTTACAGGGCTTGGCATCACCAAGGCTGACGTGCATGCTACTGACAAGGGCGCCCTTGATTGCACCATACGCGCACGCACTACTGCAGCTGCAGTGAGAGCTACTGGTAAGGACGTTTGGAAGGAATAATATATATAACCCTTCTTGTCTTCTGCTTGCCTTGTCGGTATTGGGCTTCTTTGAAAGCTTGGCCGATGTTAGGCTTATTAAACATGCTTTGACGACGTAAAGCTTGTATTTTTAACTAAAAATTCCACAACAGATGAAACGATTAAGAAGAACAATGATGTTCGTGCCGGGCAACAATCCTGGCATGATGCAGGACGCTTATATATATAGCCCCGACTCTATCATGCTCGACCTTGAGGATTCGGTTACCATGGCAGAGAAGGACACAGCACGCCTGCTTGTATACAATGCGCTGAAGTCGATTGACTACGGCAATACAGAAATGGTGGTTCGCATCAATCCGCTATCTACTCCATACGGCAAAAAGGATATCGAGGCTGTTGTCAAGGCTGGCGTACATGTTATACGTATGCCTAAGACCGAGACAGCCGAAGAGGTGGTTGAGGTAGAAGACGAAATTGAGAAGGTGGAACGTGAGCTTGGATGCCTTGGACGTACACAGATTATGGCAGCTATAGAGAGTACGCTTGGCGTTGTAAATGCTTATGCCATTGCCACAGCCTCGAAGCGTATGATGGGTATTGCTCTTGGCGCTGAGGATTATTGTGCCAATCTGAAGACACAACGTTCGCCTGAAGGTATGGAGTTGCTTATGGCTCGCCAGACTATCGTTGTTGCCGCACGTGCTGCAGGCATAGATGCACTCGATACTGTATATAGCAACCTTAACGATATGGATACATTCCGCAAGGAGGTAGAGCTTATTCATCAGTTGGGCTTTGACGGCAAGTCGATTATCAATCCTAGGCAGATTGAGATTATAAACGAGGTGTTTACACCTACGCAGAAGGCTATCGACAAGGCGCTTGCTGTTATTGCCGCCATTAAAGAAGCCGAGCGTAAGGGCTCGGGTGTAATTGCAGTAAACGGTAAAATGGTAGACCGCCCAGTGGTTATACGTGCACAGCGTGTTATTGATCTTGCTTTGGCATCGGGCGTAATTAAAGAGGAGGACTTGGTATGAGCACACTGAAAGAAAGACTTGCCATTGCCTCGCAGGTGGCTGAGGCTATGGGAAAAAAGGTTTATAATAATGTAGAGCACGACCTTAAGGAGGTTACTCCACGTATGGAACTTCAGCAGAAGAGTCCGAAGCTTGTAACACTTGAGGAGGCTATTCGCCGTTCTGGCTTGCGCGACGGTATGACTATATCTTTCCATCACCACTTCCGTGGTGGCGATAAGGTGGTAAATATGGTTGTAGACAAGTTGGCTGCAATGGGCTTTAAGGATTTGCATCTTGCAGCTTCAAGTTTGCAGGATGTGCATGCTCCGCTTATCCAGCATATAAAGAATGGTGTTATCACGCAGGTGTCAACATCTGGACTGCGTGGCGAACTGGCTAACGAGATTTCTCATGGGTTGATGGATAAGCCTGTAATATTCCGTTCGCATGGCAACCGCGGTGCTGCTATTGCATCAGGCGAGTTGCATATTGATGTAGCTTTCCTTGGTGCGTCGTCTTGCGATACATTGGGCAATGCTTGTGGCTATTCGCGTTCGGAGAATGCCAAGAGTATATGTGGCTCGTTGGGATATGCTCTGCCTGACGCACGTTATGCAGATAAGGTGGTGATATTGACTGACGACCTCGTGCCTTATCCTAACACACCTAACGCTATATCGGAGCATGATGTCGACTTCGTAGTTGAGGTTGACTCTGTAGGCGACTCTTCTAAGATAGCCTCGGGTGCTATACGCGATACAAAGAACCCTCGCGATATATTGCTTGCCAAGCAAGCTGCCAAGGTTATTCTTGCCAGTGGCTACTTCCGTCAAGGTTTCTCTATCCAGACAGGTACGGGTGGCGCGTCGTTAGCTGCTGTTAAGTATATCCGTCAGAGTATGATAGACCAGGGTATAACTGCTTCGTTTGCACTTGGTGGCATTACTGCCCACATGGTTAAGATGCATGAGGAGGGTCTTATCGACCGATTGATTGATGTGCAATCGTTTGATAAGGTGGCAGCCGAGTCGTTAAAGAACGACCCTAAACATAAGGAGGTTGCCGCATACGAGTATGCAAGTGCTATGGAGCAGGGCTCTGCTACGCATTATCTCGACATTGTTATATTGTCGGCTCTTGAGGTTGACGTCAACTTCAACGTTAATGTTCTTGTTGGTAGCGACGGTATCATCCGTGGTGCTGTTGGTGGTCATCCCGATACAGCCGAAGACTCAGCTCTCAGCATTATTGTATGTCCGTTGCTTCGTGGCAGAATTCCTTGCATTGTGAATGAGGTAACAACACTTATTACTCCGGGCAAATCGGTAGACGTTGTTGTAACAGAGTATGGCATTGCCGTTAATCCGTCTCGTCCAGAGATAGCCGAGCGTCTGCGTGCAGCTGGCTTGAAGCTTGTAAGTCTTGAGGATCTGCGCGACCGTGCTTTATCTATCATTGGCACTCCAGCTCCATTGCCGTTCGGCGACAAGGTTGTTGGTGTTGTGCTTGGCAGAGATGGCTCGGTGCTGGATGTTATAAAGAACATTAGGAATTAACTCAAAACTCACAACTCAAAATTCATTCAATGGTTACGCTTAACGAACTTCTGGCGAGTCGCGACTCACGCCATGCTATGCAACAAAAGTTGCTGGCTGAACATTCGGGAAAGACACTGGTGTGCCTTACTGTCGTTATGCCAGGAAGCGTGAAGCGTAATCAGCAGTCGCTTATCGTGGCTCATGCTGCGGTGGAGCAGATGATTGAGAGTTACGAATTAGGAGTTAGGAATGACGAATTAGGAATTAGGTTTGGTGGACGTTTGATAGAGCGCGACCTCGAAACCGGCTACGAAGCCTATCTCATTACCGACTTGCCGTTGCTCGAAGCCAAGCGCATTGCTGTACAGATAGAAGACACTCACCCCTTAGGTAGACTCTTCGATATCGACATCATTGATAAGGATGGTGTGCCGGTGTCAAGAGATAGAGTAGGGAGCAGCCCACGTCGCTGCCTTGTGTGCGACCGCGAAGCAAGATATTGCATGAGGATGAGGTGGCACACGCAAGAGGAGATATGGGAGAGAATAAATGCAATGGTGGATGAATACCAAGCAAATATCTGACAATACATTCCAAATGGTATAGCGTGTATGCGATAGTTGACAATATGCCCCGAAGGTTATAGCGTGTATGCGATAGTTGTCAATACGTCACGAAGGTTATAGCGTGTAAGCGATAGTTGTCAATACGCCCCGAAGGGGCATCAGCGCCTAGCCCAGGGCAACGCCCTGGGTATATGAGTAAAAATCAATAATACGCCCTGAAAGGGCAAAAGCGTAAAAATATGCCACAGTCATTATGTAAGACATACATACATCTAATCTTCCACGTCAAAACAACGAGTCCTAAGATTCAAGATGATGATATAGATCGCATCCACTCATATATAGGACAGCTCGTTAATAATACTGGATGTATAGATATACAAGTCGGTGGTGTGGCAGACCATGTACATATATTGTTTATTCTTTCAAAAGATGTGGCACTATCGTATGTGGTAGAAGAAATAAAACGCAATAGCAGCCGATGGATAAAGTCGATATCGCCAAAATATCATATGTTTGCATGGCAAGGTGGATATGGGGCTTTTTCGGTGAGTCAATCGGTTGTTAGTAAAACCCTAGAATATATCAAAGGACAGCGTGAACATCACAAAAGAGTTTCGTTTGCCGATGAGTATAAGGCGTTTCTTATTTCATATAATATAGAATATGATGAACGATATGTGTTTAAAGATTGAAACGCTTTTGCCCTTTCAGGGCGTAGGGGAATACAAACGTTCTACCCAGGGCGTTGCCCTGGGCTAGGCGCAAATTGGGCTTTCAGCCCGCATTATTTCATAATATGCACAAAATGCCTTGAATGGACGAAAACATTTTAGATGATATGTTCCGTTATGGCAAAAGCATTGAATAAAAAGTAATTAAAACCTTGAATATACTCGAACTTCACCCAACAATACCCCGCCAACGACGTCAGATAGAGATGTTTCTACATACTAATGGGTTGCGATATGACGACGTAGACTACTATGCCGCCATTGTTGATGAATCGTCTGATGAGATGATTGCGGGTGGCGGATTGAAGGGTAGTGTGATAAAATGTGTTGCTGTGGCTGACGAACATAAGGGGGAAGCTGTGGCTAATGTCATTGTTTCTCATCTAATAGCCAAAGCTAATGCTGAAGGTTGCCAGTGTGTGAAACTGTACACCAAACCTGATAACCGCCAACTCTTCGAGAGCTTGTCGTTCCGGCTTATTGCCGAATCTCCAAATGCTATATTAATGGAGACAGGTGTAGGAGGAATAGAAAAGTATAGTGAAGAGTTAAGAGTTAAGAGTGAAGAGTTAGGAGTTAAGAGTGAAGAGTTAAAGAATGACGAATCAGTTGTTTCGAATGCTCGGAAACCGATAGGTGTAATAGTAATGAACGCAAACCCTTTCACTTTGGGACATCGCTTTCTTGTTGAGCAGTCGTCAGAGTTGGTTGAAAGATTGTATGTTGTAGTCGTCAGGGAAGACTGCTCCATGTTCTCGTACAACGAACGCAAAGCGATGGTGAGCCAAGGCGTTAGGGATATAGGGAATGTTGTTGTTGTTGACGGAAGCGACTACGCTGTTAGCGTGGCAACATTCCCGACTTATTTCCTGAAACAACTCTCTGATGCAACTGATACGCAGATTATTCTCGACCTCGACCTATATCGTCGCCGTATTGCTCCAGCTCTTGGAGCTACAATAAGGTTCTTCGGCAGCGAACCTACCGATCCTCTTACCCGACGATATAACGAGCTTATGCATAAGCAACTTGGAGAGGAACATGTGCACGAGATACAACGAAAACAACAGGAAGGAAGTGCAATCAGTGCATCGCGTGTGCGCAAGGCTATGATGGAAGGTTGTTTATGGGACGCTATACAACTTGTGCCACCTACCACTATACCTTATATAATAGGACATCTTGCATCGATGGCATTGCAAGCCGAGCTCGACACTACTCCCAAGCCGGGATTGGTAGACCGCAATGATAATGGTGCTCATCGCGATATGGATCATGCATTGATGCAACGCAGCATACAGGCTCTGCATCCCTATTTTGTGCGTCTTGCCCAACTTGGCTTTACCGACAAACAGCCATTTCATGACGAGATAGTGAATATTGGCATTGAGGCAGAACGGGAAATGTTTAAGGCTACAGGTGGAGTGAACACCCACAAAGGTGCACTATTCTCTATAGGTCTTGCTGCAGTTGCCTTAGCAGGTGAGTCATTCTGCCGTATCACACAAGCTGAGAGATGTGGCACTATGGCATACAATGACGTAAACAGCAAACAAATTCAATCTTTAAGCAACTCAATAGCTTCGCTTGCCCGTCTATTTCCCGATACAAACGGAACTCATGGTAGCAAGGCTAAGGCAAACAACATACTGAAAGGCGCACTTGACAATGCCCGCGAAGGTTATACGCAACTGTTCAAGGCATGGCTGCCTTTCTACATTGACCGCATAGCAGAGGGCGACAACTATGCTCTGCACAAGACATTGCTGCGAATAATGTGCGACCTTGACGATACTAACATCGTATACCGTACATCAATGGAAACAATGCAAGAGGTAAAGGCAGAAGCCAGGCAAATGCTTGACACATCTCGAAATATAGTAAATTTTGAGGCGGCATTACAGGCTATGAACACCGACTATATACATCGTAACATATCTCCTGGAGGTAGTGCTGATATGTTGTCGCTCGTTGTCTTTTTGTCTTGTGTTGTGCGCAAACAGTAAAATAATTTCATAAAATATACTAAATGTATCAATAAAAGACACAAATTTGCAAGATTTTGAAACAATCTATATTACTAACAAATAAAAATTAGTACCTTTATTCTTCGAAAACTAAAAACATTGACATTATGGTTGAACTCATTAATCATGGAGTCTATCTCCTAAACGGTACAGAAATCCGCGACGAGTATCAGGGCATGAACCCAGATGAGGCTCGCGAGAACACTATCACATACGGCATTCTGCGCTCGCATGATGTTGACGGAGCAAAGGGTAAGAAGATGCGCATCCGCTTTGACGCGATGATGTCGCACGATATCACCTACGTAGGTATCATTCAGACAGCACGCGCAAGTGGCTTGACAGAGTTCCCGTTGCCTTATGCTATGACCAACTGCCACAACTCTCTATGTGCTGTAGGTGGAACTATCAACGAAGACGACCACGTATTTGGTCTGTCTGCTGCCAAGAAGTATGGTGGTATATACGTTCCTGCCAACCAAGCAGTAATCCATCAGTATGCTCGTGAGATGATGGTTAAATGCGGTAACATGATTCTCGGTTCCGACTCACATACACGCTATGGCTCACTTGGTAATATGGGTGTGGGCGAAGGTGGCGGCGAGCTTGTTAAGCAGCTGCTTAAAAACACATGGGATATCAATGCTCCTGAAGTTGTGCTTGTATGGCTCGAGGGCAAGCCTAAGAAGGGTATTGGTCCGCACGACGTTGCCATTTCGCTTGTTAAGGCTACATTCGAGAGTGGTGTTGTGAAGAATAAGGTACTCGAGTTTGCTGGACCTGGTGTTAAGAATCTGCCTATCGACTTCCGTAACGGTATTGATATCATGACAACAGAGACCACTTGCTTGAGCTCAATATGGGTAACCGATGAGGAGGTAAAGCACCATTACGAGATACACGAGCGTCCACAGGACTATCGCGAATTAAAACCAGGCGATGTGGCTTATTACGATATGATGATTCGTATTGACCTCTCTTCACAGGAGGCTATGATAGCATTGCCGTTCCATCCGTCTAACGCTGTTACCATTCACGAACTTCAGGCCGATCCAGTAGGTATCCTCACACGCATAGAGGAAGATGCAAAGAAACGTTTTGGCGATAAGGTTGACGTTCATCTTCTTGACAAGATTGTTGACGGTAAGGTTCGGGCCGACCAAGGCATTATTGCCGGATGCTCGGGTGGTACATACGACAACCTTGCAGAGGCAGCTTCTATTATAAAAGGTAAGAGCATCGGCAACGACTACTTCACGGCTTCGGCTTATCCACAGTCAACTCCTGTATCTATGGCCGTAACTCGTGAGGGCATAACAGCCGACCTTATGGAGGCAGGTATTACAATGAAGCCAGCTTTCTGTGGTCCTTGCTTTGGTGCAGGCGATGTTCCTTCAAACAATGGTCTAAGTATACGTCATACAACACGTAACTTCCCTAACCGCGAAGGTTCTAAGCCTGGTCAGGGTCAGTTGTCATTGGTAGCGCTTATGGATGCACGCTCTATTGCTGCCACTGCAGCTAATGGTGGTATCATAACAGCAGCTACAGACGTTGAGTACGAGAATACACACAAGCCATATCAGTATGACGACAAGATATACAAGTGTCGTGTATACAATGGATTTGGCAAGGCTAAGCCAGAGACAGAGCTTCGATATGGTCCTAACATCAAGGACTGGCCTAAGATGTATCCAATGGCAGAGAACATGCTTGTAGAGCTTGCTGCCGTTATCCACGATCCTGTTACAACTACAGATGAGCTTATACCTTCAGGCGAAACAAGTTCATATCGTTCTAACCCATTGAAGCTTTCTGAGTTTGCTCTATCTCGCCGCGTACCTGAGTATGTTGGTTTGAGCAAGGAAATACAGAAGCAGGACCTCGCTCGTCGCGAAGGCAATATAAGCGACAATATTGCTGAGGCTCTTAAGGCTGTTGGTGCTACTGCAGAGAATACATCATTCGGCTCATGCGTATTTGCTAACCGTCCTGGCGATGGTTCTGCACGTGAGCAGGCTGCAAGTTGCCAAAAGGTTCTTGGTGGCGATGCTAATATCTGCTACGAGTATGCTACAAAGCGTTATCGTTCTAACTGTATCAACTGGGGTATTGTTCCATTCACTATTGGCAAGGATGTAGAGTTCAACTTCGAACCTGGTGATAAGGTGTTTATCCCTGGCATACGCGAGGCTATCATTTCTGGTAAGGAAGAGATTGATGCAAAGGTAATCACCAAGAATGGTGTACAGCCTATCCACCTCTTCTTCCAGAACCTCACAGATAATGAGCGTCAGATATTGGCAGACGGATGCTTGATGAACTATTATGCTTCATCGAAACGCTGAAGCAATTTTGAGTTTTGAGTTTTGAATTGTCGGCTATGCCGATTGTGAATTATCCAATTTGGAATTGGCAGGACAATTCAAAACTCAAAACTCAATAACTCAAAATTGCCAACGGCAATAATTCAAAACTTAAAATTCAAAACTCAAAAATCAATTACCTATGGCACAGAAAATTCAGATGACAACTCCTCTCGTAGAGATGGATGGTGACGAGATGACCCGTATATTGTGGAAGATGATTAAGGACGAGCTTATTCTTCCTTTTGTCGACCTCAAGTCAGAATATTACGACCTCGGTCTTGTTAAGCGCGACGAGACTGGCGACCAGATAACAAAGGACGCAGCCGAGGCTACAAAGCGTCTTGGTGTTGCTGTGAAGTGTGCTACAATCACGCCCAACCACCAGCGCATGGACGAATATAAGCTCCACCAGATGTGGAAGAGTCCTAACGGCACTATCCGTTCTATTCTCGACGGTACTGTATTCCGCACTCCTATCACAATCCCGAGCATCCATCCGGCAGTGAAGAATTGGGAGAAGCCCATCACTATTGCCCGTCATGCTTACGGCGATGTGTACAAGAGTGTTGAGATTCGTGCCGATGAGCCGGGCGTTGCAAAGCTTGTGTTCGATGGCGAGAGCGGTAAGCACGAGGAAGTGGTTGTGCACACATTCAAGGGGGCTGGCGTGCTCCAGGCAATGCACAACACCGATAAGTCAATACGTTCGTTTGCTCACTCTTGCTTCAAGTTTGCTCTTGACACCAACCAGAGCCTTTGGTTCTCAACCAAGGATACCATCTCGAAGAAATATGACGCTCAGTTCAAGATTATCTTCTACGATGTGTTCGAGGAATATAAGGACGAGTTTGAGAAGCGTGGATTGGAGTTCTTCTATACTCTTATCGACGATGCAGTGGCTCGCGTAATCCGTTCGAAGGGCGGCTTCATCTGGGCTTGCAAGAACTACGACGGCGACGTTATGTCCGACATGGTTTCTACAG
>ERZ1023886.691-NODE-691-length-11602-cov-15.552438_pt1 | contig 11602 bp, 7 predicted proteins | sample MGYA00380395_ERZ1023886 | MGnify/ENA primary metagenome ERZ1023886 (study PRJEB33179, sample SAMN07449002) | human gut metagenome | biome: Human-gut; feature: Human associated habitat; material: Faeces | host: Homo sapiens | place: India: Bhopal | collected... | reverse complement strand
GACTTTCCTCTTACGCAGCGTTTCCACCATGCCTCGATGAAGCCGAAGCCGTAGCCCATCAGCTGAGTGTAGGCGGCGGCGATGCTGAGGATGCCGATGTGCAGACTGTGGTTCTCGCGAGCCGAGTCGGCGCAGATGATGAGGCTGTAGAGGGCGAGGGGGACGAGCGGCAGCCAAGCCATGGTGGGGCAGAGGAAGAGCAATGCTATGCAGAGAGCCAGCATTGAGAGCACGCCCACCGTGAAGACCATCGGCAGCATGTGCACTAATTTCAGCGACTCCGGGTATTTCTTATACAGATTGATGCGGGCGATGCCGGAGTTATAGACCTGACGGAAGAACTTCTTCAGGTCCGTGCGGCGCTTGTGCCACACCCATGCATCGGGGAACAGGCGGCAGCGGCAGCCTGCCTTGAAGATGCGGATGGAGAAGTCGATGTCCTCGCCGAAGCGCATCTTCGAGAATCCTCCGAGGCGTTCGTAGACGTCGCGGCGTACTCCCATGTTGAAGGAACGCGGATAAAACTTGTCGAGCTTCTTCTTTCCGCCGCGGATGCCACCCGTCGTAAAGAACGACGTCATGGAGTATGAGATGGCCTTCTGCGTGTCGGTGAACGACGAGTGGGCGCTGTCCGGACCACCGAAAGCGTCGGCAGGCTCACGCTCCAGTTCGGCGCTGACGGCAGCGATGTAGCCCTCGGGCAACACCACGTCAGAGTCGAGGATGAGCACATACTCGCCATGCGCCCGCTCCACGCCGTAGTTGCGGCTCTGTCCGGGTCCGGAGTTAGGCTTTGCGAAGTATTGGATGTCGAGCTTGGCTTCGTACTTCTCGCACACGTTGCGGCACGGCACCACCGAACCGTCCTCCACGATAACCACCTCGAAGTCCTTCACCGTCTGGCGCGTAAGGCTATCGAGCAACTCGTCCACTTCGTCCGGACGGTTGTATACGGGGATAATAATGCTGAACATCATAGTTTGTCAGGGTATTATGAAAAAAAAGAGTAAAAAAGTAAGGAGCATATAAGGGCGTGATGGTCATCCTCCCCCAATGCTTTCTACTTTTTTACTCTTTCTTACTTATGTGTTAGTATGTTTCTTTCTCTCAGGACATTACTCCTTTACGCGCTGCAGGTAGCTGCCGTCGCGAGTGTCCACCTGAACGAGGTCGCCTTCGTTAACGAAGAGGGGCACGCGGATCTCAACGCCAGTCTCGAGAGTGGCAGGCTTGAGAGTGTTGGTTGCTGTATCGCCCTTGATGCCCGGCTCAGAGTGAGTAACGCGGAGGTTGGTCTTAACAGGCATTTCACCGAAGAGCACGGTCTCTGTAGAAGCATCTGAAACCACCTCGATGATGTCGCTCTCCTTCATGAAGTCAACACCAGTGATGAGGTTGCCAGCGATAGGAATCTGGTCGTATGTCTCCTGGTTCATGAAGATATAGTCTTCACCCTCCTTGTAGAGATACTGGTAGGGGCGGCGCTCAACGCGTACATCCTCAAGCTTCTCGCTGATGTCGAAACGACGCTCCAGCACTCGGCCGTCAACAACGTTCTTAAGCTTAACGCGCATGAAAGTGTTGCCCTTACCCGGCTTTACGTGAAGGAAGTCGATGACGAAGAAAAGCTTGCCGTCCATACGGATGCAAGTTCCCATCTTGATGTCTTGTGAATTGATCATTGCTGTATTAATATTTATTTATATGTTATTCCTGTAATTTTTTGCAAAGTTAGTGAAAATCACTCAGATAAAACCATTCGTGACACGTTTTTTTACTTCTTTTAGCCTGTATTTGTCCTATAACGGCTCTATATTGCGTCATAAACGAAAAAAAACGTAAATATTTAGGCTAAAAACACATCTATCTTTTGATATTTCAAAAATAATGAGTAATTTTGCAACCCAAAAGCGTGAATATCAACAAATAAAAAATAATAAGACAATGAAGAGAACATTTCAGCCGCACAATCGTCGCCGCGTGAACAAGCATGGTTTCCGTGAGCGTATGGCTACAAAGAATGGTCGTCGCGTATTGGCTTCTCGCCGCGCACATGGCCGCAAGAAGTTGACAGTATCTGACGAGCACCACGGAAAGTAATCTGCTACGGCAGGTTTAGTCTTCCGGACTGGCAAGCCAGTCGCTGGCGACAAAAAGCAGCAAGCATTCCTTATCAAACAAGGACGGCTTGCTGCTTTTTTTTGTATCTATAATAATAGTACATACATAAGTTCACTCGAGAAAAAATGTGCTGTTCGCTTGTAAGTTCCCTTGGAAAAGTGTATTTTCCAAAAAACATATTTACAGAAATCATTTTCTGAAAAATCATTTTATATGTCATAGACGACAACTTCAAGGCTTTCTACTATACGTTCATTGAGCTACACCGTTTGATGTTTGCTCTAAAGGAACATCCCTTGTCCGAAGCCGACTGCCGTATGATGCTACCTGATGAAGTCCTTAAATGCCAACCAGAATAGCCTAAAAAACATAGCGGACGCCTTGCCGACCGACACAATATTTGCATTTCTAACGCTCAATACTATGAGTTCAGCGCACCACAAAATCTTTGGTGCGAAATTCTTGAATTTTGAGCGTGCAGCGATAACTTATTTACGCACAGTTGATTATGCTGACAGGCGAAGAAATGTGCAATGAATAAGGGATGTGAACAAGCATAATAGGGGTGCTATAGAGCCACTTTTACGCTCCAACACAGCCTCTGTTGTCATACAAAACAGCCTCTTTTACGCTCTGATAGCGGCTCTATCAGACTGTAAAAGAGGCTCTGTCGTTAAGCTTGGGTGCAGTTTGGACGGCAGAAGACAGTAAACACAGCAAACCGGAACTCTAAAACCGATTTTTATTTTGTAACAGGTTTTTACTCCTTGTACGATATTTGCATGGCGGACGGCGGACGCAGTCCGAATTAGGATATTATGCCGTCCGCTTACATAACAGAATGGATGATGAGGGAAAAAGCAACGTTGTTTTTCGCTTTTCCTTCCATCTTGATATGTGTGAAAACCAAAATAAAACCTCTCTGAAAGATGTGGTTTTTGGATTTTATGCTTATCTTTGCCATATACTCAGATGCTATTTATCTGACTTTTATAGCAGCACAAAGATTAGTTATGATGAGAAAACATTCAAGCACATTCTTTCTGAGGGCAGTCTGTCTGGTTTTTGTGACAGCTGCCATCGCCTTGCTTGCGGGTTGCGGCAAGACACGTAATGTCCCTCTTAACGTGTCGGAGATGTTCTTCGGCAAGAAGCTGTCGTCGGTGTCGGCTGACAGCTATGACGCTGACCGCTACTTCGTGGGAACGGAGGACGGCGTCATATACGTGGTGAATACCGCCACCAACGATGTGGACACGCTCCTCACTTCCTTTGACCGTATATATAAGGTGGTGCCGGACATGACGGCGCAGGGCTTGCGCTATTGGGTGGGCACGCGCAATATGGGCCTGCTCCTCTGCAGCCGCAGCGCCGACTCGCTTGTGGCGGTGGCCCGTTATGTGCTTCCCGCTGCCGAGCGCCCCGAACGCTATTCGGCTTACGACGTCAGCGTGTGTCGGACGGGAGTGTACGTAGCCACCAGTCACGGCATGCTGAAGGTGGCGGCCGAGAGCAAGGACAAGCCTGAGGTGGGAACGGAGACGCTCGGCGAGGTGTTTGTAAGAAGAGTGGGCGAGGGGCGTGCCTCCACGCTCAAGCCGATGGTGGCCGCGGACATCCGCCCTTATGACGCCAATACGCTGCTGTGCGCCACGGACCGCGGCCTGCTCCGTGTGGACCTTCGCCACGACAAGACAGAGACATTCCTCGGCAAGAAGGTGACGGGCATCAGTCTGCACAGCGGAGACGTCATGGCTCTTGCGGGCGACTCGCTCCTGATGGTGGACATCAAGGGACGCAGGCTTGCCGGAGTGCGCCTCGCCCAACCAGCCCAGGGCTGCTTCTATGATGAGGTCAACGCCATGAACTATCTCGTTTCGGACGGACACGTACAGCTTTTCCGCGACAAGGAGATCGGTAAGCCCGAAGCGTGGCAGCAGATGGAGGTGGGCATGTCGGTGTCGATGAACTGTCATAACGTCATCCTCGCCAATCCCCGCCAGCGCCAGTCGTTGCTCGTGGGCAAGTATTCGCTGTTTCGTGTGGCCAACCATCAGGACGTATTCAACAGCATAGGCGAGGTGGAACTCGCATGCGCGAGCGGCAATAACATCTACTACCTCGTGGGCACACGCCTCTTCCGTCAGGCTGTGGGCAAGGACGAGGCGGTGCAGATAAAGGACATCTCGGGCGGAACGGGCGACGTGAGGTTTATGCAGGTCATAGGCAATAGGCTCTATTACGTGGACAGCGCCAACAAGGCGTACAGCGCACGCCTCTAATCGTCGTACCTGCTCAATTCGCTCCTCTCGTTTGACCGTCTCGTAAGTCCTGCGGTCCGTCATGAGGTGACGGCGATGGGAGCGGACGGCGCCAACGTGTATCTCGGCATCCGTGACGGCCTTGTGAATCTGCATCGTGCCGACTCGTGCCTTGACAGCAATGTCTTTATCAACAGGTTTGTGCGCGGAAGGGACAGGGTGGCGTTCGCCACGCTCAACGACGGCGTGTTCACTGGACGTGACAACCGCTTCCAGCGCGTGGCTGGAACGGAGCGTCTGGCCTTCGTGCGTGACGTGGCTTTCGTGCCTTCTGACAGCAGCCACACCGCACTCTATATTCTGACCAACCATGCCCTTCTGCGCAGCCATGCTGACAGCCTCACGATGATGTGCCCAGCCACGGGCTATCGCCGTCTGCTTGCCGCAGACAGCAAGCGCATCTATGGAGTGGCCGATTTCGGCATTGACAACCTGACCGACTCCGTGCGCCTCTTCTCCGACGTGCACTTCCAGCCCGAGGCTTGCCTCGTGGCAGACGGAAAGGTGTATGCCGGGTCAGGCAGCGGCGTGTATGTCTTCGGCGGAACGGAAGGAAAGCAGGAGGCAGCGGAGAGCGGCTATACGGTCGTAAGGTTTGTGGCCAAGACCCTCTTCTCGCGCACCAACATCGTGCTGCTCGTGGTTCTTGTGTGCGCGTTGGTGGGCTTCGTGTGGTGGTACGACCGCCACATACGCCGCATGAATACTGTGAAAAACCTTCAGGAACGGCTGCTGGCGAGACTGGCCGAGCTTAGTAATGTGGAAGATCTGCTCGGAGAAAACCTCCGTAGCAATATAAAAAAGTGGGAAGCCGAGATAAAAACCATCGGTGATCTTCCGCCCGCTGAAGCCAAGGAGCATGTCAGAGAACTTAACAAGGACATCCAGAAGGCCACGTTCAAGGTGCCGACCATACTGTCGCTTAAGATAGAAAAGCAGATAGAGATTCTCAATGCCAAGAAAAATGCCAAGAAAGATGCAGAGGAATGGGATAAGAAGATAAAAGCCAGCAAGGAAGCACGCCTCAATGGAGATGTGGCTAAGATGGCGGACGCGATAAGAGATAACGAAAAATGGATTAGTTCGGCTGTTCGCTATGAGTCTGTCTGGGAGGAATTGTCTGACATCTTTGACGGTATGATTGATGTGTCTGCTTTGACGAAGGAAAGTATAGAGAAACTCAATGACTTTGATGACCCTAAAGATAAACTGGAGCATCTGTACGGTATCGTCAATGATAAGGAGGAGAAGTTCTCGGTAGAGAATGTCGTCAAGCATATAAAGGCATATCTCTCGGAGCAGAAGTTTGTGGAGAAAACCAAGGATTATGTGGCTGAGGCGATGGCTGATCTGACGGTATATGATGGGAAAAAGATTAACGATAACACTTCGTTCAAAGGCGTATATGAAGGATTGGTGGAAGCCTTTCAGAACATTCTGGACAATCTGGAGTCAGACCGACCGGACGTCTATGATGCCTTGTCGAAGATGGAGGTTTTGTGTAAGCGGAGAGACATGTTCCTGGCAGTACTCAGAATACACCTTGATATAGACAACTATTTCCTGATATTGAAGAAAGAGGCAGACGCTGCTGTTGGTTCTTCCTTAAGGAGAGAACTGGTAAACGAACTTTCAGGATATAGTTCTGACTTCTTCGAAAAGGGTTGCATCGTGGACAGTGTACGACGCTTTTATGAGGTGGCGGACAATAGTCAGGACGCTCAGCTGTTGGATATGATAGGTCTGGCACGCAAGAAGGGCGACGGACTCTTCTTGGGCGAAAAGCTTCTCCTGATTATGATGGCGCAGAGTAAGCATAAAATCAGTGCCTTCTCCACTATGGCATGTGCCTCGGAACAGCACATCCGAAAGCTGCGCCGAGAGATTATAGGAAAAGGAATGAAGCCATGTATAGAAAAGCTGAAGAAGTATGCCGAGGAGAATCCTACGAGCTTCGCTCCTTTACTGCTTGGAGCCTACGAGTTTTATATTCTCGATGAAACACAGAAGTATAAAGCAAAGGATAAGAGGGAAGCGATTGATAATTAATTAGTTATAGTGGAAAATGGCAAAACCGTTGTAAATTGCAGATTTGCAATTTACAACGGTTTTGCCGTTTTTTATGGTCTTTTTCGAAATCGAATTTATTTTGCCGTTTTCGGAATGCGCCGTTTTCGGATTTGCTATGTCGATGATAATAGCGAGATTTGCAACATCAAAACGACGTACGTCAGGATTGATAAATGGAGAAAACAAAACCGTAGTTTTAACTTACTAAAATGTAAAACGCTATGAAAAGAAATTATGAATTTTCAGCTTTCGTACTCGCAATGGCGAGTGTGTTTGTAATGGCAATGCCGCAGGACGCCAGTGCACAGGGATACCTTAAGGCTCTGCCTAAAGCGGCGAAGAACTTTACAAGGGTTGGGGTTATAAGCGGATATCGTGCTGCGAAAGGTTATGACAATGCAGTCAGAAACGCAAGACTCAACAGCAACCTGAACCGTCAGGCCCGTCTCTCACACATCAATAACGGTGTCGCTGTAGGTGGTGTCAAGGCTAACGCCGTAAACGTCCTTCCTGACACATCCAAAAACAAGACCAAGAAAACCGGCGTTAAGCGTAATCCGAAGGCAAAGCAGGCAAAGGTGGAGGCACAGAAAAAGAAGGACGTCCTTAACCGAGAGAGCCTCTACGCACGAGCCATAAGCGCATTGCTTGACGATAAGAATAAGGAGTTCGTCTCGCTCATCCGTCGTTCGTCGGACGCCCAATACGCCCCTGCCCAGTATGCGTATGCTATGAGCAATCTGGAGCGTTGCGAAGGACGCGAGAGAGACAAGTGGCTGGAGCTGGTCAGACGCTCGGCTGAAGCCATGTATATGCTTACCTTCTTGTATAATGATGCAGAATGCTACGATTCGGTGAGAGAATGGGGCATGCGTCCTGAGCTGGCCGATTCGGCAGACATACAGTATGTTGTGGGTTGCTCGTATTATAATGAAGAGGAATATAAGAAGTCTATCGACTATTTCGTGCGAGCAGCCGAGGGCGGCAACGTCTACGGAAAATGGATGGCATACGTGGTTTATGCCACCATCTTGTGCGACGAAGACAAGGCTTTCGAGTATGTAAGGCAGGCTGCGGAGGCTGGCTATCCGGACGCTATGAACGATCTGGCGATATGCTATCTGAATGCCGATCATGTAGACCGCGATGTGGCCAAGGCGCTGCAACTGTTTGGGCAGGCCAAGGACGCCGGATATCTTACAGCCTATAACAATCTTGGCTGCGTCTATTATGCCAAGAAGAGCGAGTATGGCATGAAGCCGGACCGTAAGCGTGCTGCAAGGTATTGGTACGAAGGAGCTGAGAAGGGCGACCCTAACTCCATGTTCAATTATGCTGAATGTCAGATAAAAGGCAAGTATGGCGTGGCGAAGAATGAGGCAGAAGGCTATGGCCTGATGCGTAAGGCTGCTGAGGCCGGTTCGGAAAATGCCGTGATATTCCTGAACATGGAAGGAAAGTGAGATATTATAAAAACAGAGAACCGTAACACAATCCTATAACTGACAAAAAAACCAATATTATGAAGAAGCTTATTCAGAACATCAAGATGGCAGGTCTGATGGCAATGGCGCTCATCGCATGGCCTACCACAATAACAGCACAGTCGGCTAAGTATGACGCCAAGACGGTAAATGCTGTGACGGAGCGTTTCGTAGCTTACGCCAAGATAAACAGTCAGGGAACCGATACGTCGGACATGGACGCTTTCCCGCTCAATCCCGGACAGCGCGAGATGGCACGCAAGGTGGAGGCTGACCTGCAGGCCATCCTCCGCGGAACATCGGCTACCGTAACGCGCAGCGAAAGCGAGTATGTGTATGTGAAGATACCGGCCAACGCCAAAGGCATACCTTCCGTCATGTTCATGGCGCACCTTGACGTCACGCCGGAAGCGCCGGGCGGAAACATCACACCCGTTATTCATCGTGGCTACGACGGCGGCGACCTGCATCTGCCAAGCGGACTGGTGCTCAGTCCGACAACGCCACAGGGCAGACACCTCGCCCAGTGCGTGGGCAAGACAGTCATCACCTCCGACGGCAGCACAGTCCTCGGAGCTGACGACAAGACAGGATGCACCGTCCTCGTGACGCTCATAGAGCGAATAACGCGCAACAGGAAGATGCGCCACGGCGACCTCTACTTCGTGTTCTCGCAGAACGAGGACATCGGTAGGGCAGCCGACCGGTTTGAGGTCAAGTATGTAGGAGGCGGTTCGCCAGACGTGGTGATAGACATTGACGGCGACGCGCCCACCCACTTCTCCGTGGCCAACTTCACGGCAGTGGGACGCACATACCGTTTCGTCGGAAAGGAAGCACATCCCGGCGACGCATACGCCAGCAAGTACGGCGACGTGCTGACGGCAGCGGCTTACTTCATCGGACAAATTGCGCCGCAGAAACATCCGTCGGCAAGCCGTGGAGAGCAGGGATACATACACTGTTACACCATGACGCCCGTGGTGACCACGGACGGCGAAAGCGCGACGGAGGTGAGAGTGCGCTTGCGCTATTTTGACAAGCTCGAGGGCGACACGCTCCGCACCATGCTCAATGATGCCGAGGCTTCCGTAAAGACAGCCTATCCCAACGTACGCGTTGAGGCCACACCAGAGGTGCTGCAGTATGAGAACGTGGCTTACTCGATGCCGTCGTCGCTTACGCAGCTGATAGTGAAGAGCGCGAAGGAATGCAGCCTCACTCTCAAGCCGAGAAGCGAACGCGGCGGCACCACCTCAGCCATGATGGCAGCCAAGGGACTGCGTGGCGGACCCTGCCTCTACAGCGGACAGCAGGCAGAGCACAGCGTGTATGAATGGACATGCGTGGAGGATATGCTGCAGATGACAGACGTGGCAGAAGCCATTGTACGCAATATAGCCCGCGAGGGTGGTTCGTTTTACATAAAGTAAACTACATTTCGTAGTCCCGTGTCGTCGTGACCGACGGTGCGGGATTTCGGGCGTTTAAAGCCCAAATATGCTAAACAGGTGAAGAAAGTTGCTGTAAAAATTGGCTGATTGACAAATAATTAGTAATTTTGCACCCGCATTTGTGGTATGATGCCACGAAGTAACATAATTAATAACCAAATTAAACAAAAGAAAACAAAATGATTATCGTACCAGTTAAGGATGGTGAGAACATCGAAAGAGCTCTCAAGAAGTTCAAGAGAAAGTTTGAGAAGACAGGCGTTGTGAAGGAACTCCGCGCTCGTCAGCAGTACAACAAGCCTTCTGTACTTAAGAGACTCAAGATGGAGCACGCTATCTACGTACAGCAGCTCCGTGACAACGAGGAGTAATCTCAGCTTCTCAATTCGTTAACTAATAAGGTCCCGCCTATACATTATATATATAGTGACGGCGAGGACAGATGTAACAGGAGGTGTACTAACACAGACATATAATCATTTTTAAGATATTGAAAACCCGCCAGACCGCATACTTGACGTATGTGTAAGGATGTGACGACGGTGGGGCAGGAGATGGCAAAAGTCAGGCTAAAACTGGCTTTTGCCATCTCTTTTTTTGCCTATAAGGGAAAAGATGTGATAAAAATGTGTTAGAACGAAAAATATTAAGCTAAAAATTTGGAGATACGAAATAAAAGCCGTATTTTCGTTGACGAAATAAAAACAGTGTGAAGACCTATGACTATTACGGATTTCACCGACTATATGCGCTATGAACGCGGACGCTCGGAACGGACCATCGAAAGCTATCGCAGAGACCTGGAAGCGTTCCAAGCCTACTTCCATAGCCTGGAGGCAGACCTCACGTTCGAGACCGTCGACACGGACATCGTCCGCGACTGGATGGAGGACATGATGGACCGCGGCAACACAGCCACAAGCGTATGCCGAAGGCTGTCGGCGCTCAAGTCGTTCTATAGGTTCGCTCTCTCACACGGACTGGTCAGCCGCGACCCGGCTTACGCCGTCAACGGACCGAAAAAGCGCAGACCCCTGCCGCAGTTCGTGAGAGAAGACGAGATGGAACGGCTGCTCGACCAAGTGGAGTGGGGCGACGACTATAATAGTGTACGCACGCGTACAATAATAATAGCGTTCTACGAAACCGGAATGCGACTCTCCGAACTCATCGGACTGGACGACGCAGACGTCAGCATTGACAATCGGGAACTGCGAGTCATGGGAAAGGGCAGCAAGCAGCGCGTCATACCCTTCGGCGACGAACTGGCGGAAGCCATAAGCCGATATAAGGAACGCCGCAACGCAGAGACGCCCGAACGTGCCACACACGCACTCTTCACCGACAACCGCGGGCAACGCATGAGCGCAATTCAAGTGAGGACGGCAGTAAAGAGAAGCCTCTCGCTCGTGTGCAAACTCAAGAAGCGCTCGCCGCACGTGCTGCGTCACAGCTATGCCACAGCCCTGCTGGACAACGGCGCCGACATCGAAAGCGTGAGGAAGCTCCTCGGGCATGAGCGACTCTCCACAACGGAGATCTACACCCACACTTCCTTCAGGCAGCTCCGCGACGCATACCGTAAAGCACATCCCAGAGATTAACCTATATATTAACTAACCCAAGTGCGGGAAACGTAAGTGAGCCGCAAGCTACTAACGCATACCGTACTCCTAAACCAAGAAAAAGGAGGAAACTATGGAGATCAAGATTCAGTCGATACATTTCGACGCTACAGAGAAACTGCAGGAGTTCATAGAGAAGAAAGTCGCAAAGCTCGAGAAGACTTTCGAGGATATCAAGGCAGCAGAAGTGCAGCTCAAGGTGGTAAAGCCCGCGACAGCACAGAACAAGGAGACAAGCCTCACGGTGGCAGTGCCGGGACAGACTCTGTTCGTGGAGAAGACCTGCGACACTTTCGAGGAGGGAGTAGACCTCTGCGTGGACGCAATGAAGGTGCAGCTGACCAAATTCAAAGAAAAATCACGTAATATGTAAAAAAAAAGCCGAAAAGTTTTGGCGGTTGAAAAATAAGTCGTATCTTTGCAGCCGTTTTAGAACGAGTCCTAAATCGCAGTTAAACGGCTGCAAGGATTTCGCCTCTTTAGCTCAGTTGGCCAGAGCACGTGATTTGTAATCTCGGGGTCGTTGG
>ERZ1023886.690-NODE-690-length-11673-cov-30.511190_pt1 | contig 11673 bp, 12 predicted proteins | sample MGYA00380395_ERZ1023886 | MGnify/ENA primary metagenome ERZ1023886 (study PRJEB33179, sample SAMN07449002) | human gut metagenome | biome: Human-gut; feature: Human associated habitat; material: Faeces | host: Homo sapiens | place: India: Bhopal | collected... | reverse complement strand
ACAAATGTGGTGCCAGACCGCATCTATTAGCTGTCTTTGAAACGCAAAACTTGAGTAAAATAATTGGAATAATAACTTAATCCTTATATACAGTCTGCGGAGCTAGTAATCAAATTTATTGAGAAAGCAGTTGAAAAGGTAGGCTTTGTAAAGGAAGATAACTCTCTTATAAGAGCTGACGAACGCAATACAGATATCTTTGGTAAGGTTCTTGAGTAGCACTGTGACAGTGGTACTCCTATGAGATGTTCAACCATGGTTGCTAAGTGCCTAGAGCTTGGTATTTCATGCTCTTATAACAGACCAAGACACAGCAATGATAATGCTCATATGGAAGCAAGCTTCAGATTGCTAAAAAACGGTCATGAGGTTGCTATTCCTCAAAGCTTTGACACCTTATCTCAAGCAAGAGCTTGGGTTGTTAAATACTATGATTTGTATAACAACATTCACCGTCACAGTGGCATCTGCTATATCACTCCATCAGAATGCTTTGATGGTAAAGGTGATGTAATAATGAGTAGAAGGAACATGATCATTGAGACGTTCTTTGAGAGTCATCAAAATCAGAAGGCTTTGGTTGAAAATACAGGCAAATTCAAACGATGGCAAATGCCTAAGAATGCTGTGGTGATGCCGTTTTACATCTAAGATTAAAAACAAGATCAGAGCTGCTAAAATAAACAGCAGTGAATTCGCAATGGTTGGTAAGGAAAAGCAGTTAAAGGCAGGGTAAAGGAAAAGTTTTTCTTTTCGACCTCGAGTCTCCTCTTTTTCTTTAAAAAGATAATGTGATTTTATTTACAAATATAAAGGCAACGTCAAAAACTAACTGTGCAATAACAGAATTAGGAGATCACAGAATGAATAAAAAATTCAAAAGAGAGTATCTAAAATTTACAGGAAAAATCTACAAAGGAACAATATATGATTTATTGAGAATTAAATTTAGTCATACGTTATCGTTCTTATATTACGGCCGGTGCATTGAAGCCGCTAAATCAAGAATTGCAAAAAAGTATTATAAAATTCGTTGTAAACATATAGGAACATTGTATGGTAATGAGATTCCATCTTTTGATAAGATTGGTGAAGGATTGATGCTTTGCCATGGTTATGGAATTACAGTTAATGAGAATGCAATAATTGGGAGGGATGTTACCCTTTTTAAAGGCTGTACAGTTGGTGGAGTAAGAAGTGGAAAGAAAGCGGGGGCTCCTGTTATAGGTGACAGAGTTGTTTTATGCTGTAATTCCACTGTGGTCGGAAATATTACAATAGGAAATGATGTGATGATTGCACCTGGAGCATATGTGAATTTTGATGTGCCAGATAATAGTGTCGTGATAGGAAATCCAGGAGTTATACATCATAAGGAACATGCTGCTGATGATTATTTCACTGCTTTTTCAGTTAAAAGCGAGTGTGGATTAAAAATGTAAAGCCACATTAACGATATGTGGAGTAAAGAAAAAAAATGTTAGAAGAAAAGAAATTAAATGGCACGGTCATCGTCACTTATCGTTGCAACGCTCGTTGCTCTATGTGCAACCGTTATAAAGCACCTTCCAAGCCTGAAGAAGAAATCAGCATTGAAACCATCAAGAAGCTGCCAAAGATGTACTTCACGAACATCACCGGAGGTGAACCATTCATCCGTATTGACCTGAAGGATATCGTGCGTGAACTGTACAAGAAATCCGACCGTATCGTTATCTCTACCAACGGTTTCTTTACCGATCGTATTGTCGACCTGTGCAAAGAGTTCCCTCAGATTGGTATTCGTATTTCTATCGAGGGGCTGGAACAGACCAATAACGAGATTCGTGGTTTGCAGAACGGCTATCAGCGTGGTTACGGCACGCTGAAGAAACTGCGTGAGATGGGCATGACTGACGTTGGTTTCGGCATGACTGTTCAGGACAAGAATGCTCCTGACCTAGTTCCTCTGTACAAGATCTCTGATGAGATGGGAATGGAGTTCGCAACAGCTTCTCTACACAATAGTTTCTACTTCGTTGAGGCCAAGAACATCATCCACGACCGTCCGACGGTTGCAAAGAACTTCGAGAATCTGGTCAACGAACTGCTCCGCAGCAATAGTCCTAAGAAGTGGTTTCGTGCATACTTTAACCACGGCCTGATAAACTATATCTACGGACAGAAACGTCTGTTGCCATGTGATATGAGTTTCGATACCTTCTTCATTGACCCGTATGGTGACGTTATGCCTTGCAATGGTACCAAGGATAAAGAAGTCATGGGTAACCTGAACAATCAGACTTGGAATGAGCTGTGGAACAGCCCTGAAGCAGAGAAAGTTCGTGCAAAGGTTCGTTGCTGTGACCGTGACTGCTGGATGATTGGTTCAGTTTCTCCAGCTATGCACAAGTATATCTGGAAGCCTGCTACTTGGGTTCTGGTTCACAAGTTCAAAGCTCTGTTCACCAAGTATCCGTACAGTATGTATGAGCTGAAAATCTGCCGTGACTATCGTGACGGTAAAGTCACTAAAGAGGGACTCGATAAGTGCAGTACCTGCGACCTGAACTGTGTGATCAACAATGGTTTGAGTGATGCTTCCAAGGAACAGCTAAAACACAAGACCGGTGAGGAAATCGTGGATGCTGATATCGCACAGCAGATGGAGAATAAGGAAACTAAGAATGGGATTTAAAAAATATATAGAAAACCCTGGAATGCTTCTATTTTTTTTGGGAAAAAGAGAATACTTGAACTGGGTAAGTGATGAAAGATATGTCAAGATGCTATTTAAAGTGCATTTTGGATATGATTTAAATCTTGATGAACCAAAAACCTATAATGAGAAACTTCAATGGCTTAAGTTGCACAAAATAAATGATGAGTATAAAAAATTTGTTGATAAATATGAAGTCCGTCCAATTGTTCAGAATCTTTTAGGGAGTGAATTTCTTATCCCGTTATTGTGGGTTGGTGATAAGTTCGATGATATTCCATTTTCATCATTACCAAATCAATTTGTAATTAAGTGCACACATGATTCTGGTAGTGTGTTAGTTTGTAAAGATAAAAGCAAACTTGATAAGAATAAAATGAAAAAATTTATTGAAAATCATTTAAAAATGGATATGTTCTGGGCAGGACGCGAGTGGGTATACAAAAACCTAAAGCCAAGAATTATAGTCGAGAAGTATATTGGGGTAGATGGTTCCTATCCTGACGACTATAAGTTTTATGTCTTCAACGGAAAAATTGATTGCGTAATGGTATGTAAGGATAGAGACAAGGGGTATCCAAAATTCTATTTTTATGATGAAGAATGGAATAGATTGCACTATTTAAAGAAAGAACCTGCCAATGATGTAGCAAAACCAGATAATTTTGAGCAGATGCTCAATGTAGTCAAAAAGCTAAATGTACTTAAATATCCAGCAATTAGAATAGACCTTTATGATGTAAACGGCCAAATTTTTTTTGGAGAATATACATTCTTTAATCAAGGGGGATTCGACTTAGACATTAGCCGATCTACAGATGAACATTGGGGAGAATTGATGAATTTTAAAACTCGAGATGAAAAATAGTGAAGTATGAGATGGATGTACAGTTTTTACGATAAACAAACGCATACGATCATTATCGCAAAATGACAGTGAACGAATTTTAAATTTAAACTTCATCAGCAAGCCTGATGAGATGTTTTTTTTACAACTAGTTTTATCTCTATGATGTGATTTTCATAATTCAGGGGGCACAGATCAATATTTTTCGTGCATAAACATGAAATAACTGATCAAATCAAGGCTTCGTGCATAGTTGTGAATGTAGTGGAAACAGAATGAAATGGCAGAGAAATGAATCTCTCTTCTTTTATAATGAAAATGAAGATGTTGAATAATTTCTCATTTATAAAAGGAGTTTCAAAATGTCATCCACTACAGTTAAGATTTTAAACAATGAAGAGCAATTTGTACACGTTGCAGTTGATTTAGCCAAGAACTAGTTTCAGGTTGCATACAAAGATCCAACATCAGGAAAATTTATAAATCGCCAGTACAAACGTTCAGAGTTTAAAGAGTTTGTAACAAGACAGGATACTTTTAAGAAGCGCTTTTACGTAGAGTCATGTGGTGCATGTCAGTACTGGTGTAGATTAGCACTGGCCATGGGCCATAATGGTACAGTAATACCAGCTTCAGCAACAAAGACTTTTATTTCTAACAATAAGTCAGATTGTAATGATGCTAAAGCAATATGGCAGTTAAGCTTTGTACCAGATATAAAAGAAATCCACGTACGAAGCGAAGCTAATCAGGTAATGGGTATGGTGTTAAAGTGCCGAGAAAAGCTGATAGCTGAGAAAACCAAAATCGCAAATTGGCTTCGAGGTCAATTATATGAGCTAGGAGAAATCACTTCTCTTGGAGGTAGTGAGAAAGTTTTAACACTATCTAATGAGGTATTATCTAAAGCCCTAGATAGTAAAAAAGAATGGGCTGACATGTATAAGCTTATAAACTCAAGTATCGAGTCAGTAATCAACAGCATAGATACGCAGTTAGAGTCTATTGATAAGTTTATAAAAGATTATGTAGCAACAGATACTCTATGCAAAAAGCTCATGACTATGCCTTATATAGGACCTGTCAATGCGTATGCTTTAGCTTATGTAATGGAAGATCCTAAGTATTATAAGAATGGACGAGAATTTGCAGCAAAGGCTGGTATATCTCCATCGTTTACAGGTACAGGTGGAGAGGTAAGAATTTTAGGTGTTGGTAAAAAAGGATGTACAGTTCTAAAGAGAACTATATATCAACCAGCATTGATGATGTATCAGCGTAATAAAGTCAACTGCGAAGGCAGTGATGAACTAAAAGGAAAACGCACAACGAACTCCATCTGGATATCTAAAATGGCAGATAGGAACCCTCTTAAGAAGGTTGTTTGTGCAATCTGCAATAAGATGGCATGGATTGCATGGACGATTGCAGCTGATGGGAATTGCTGTGGTTATGATGATAGCAAAACAAGCTTGATATACCAGATAAAGCGTGGTGATACTGATTCTATTGATAAGTCAGCAGAAGAACAGCTGAACTAAGATTTAAGAACCAATAACATCAGAAACGAGATTTTAATCTATAGCCCACTGCTTATGTCTGTAGGTTAAGTTGAAGTTGATAGTCAAATCCATTAGAAATCCCTTACGGATTAAGACGTAGTGACGAGAAATAAGGAATCTATCAATTTGGCAGATCCTGGCAAGCTGGTTAATTGCAGAAAGAGAAGCAAAGAACCAATCTTTCCATGAAAATGCAGAACATAGAATTCATTGAGAGCAATGGAATTAAAAGAATACAAGCCTATTCAGTTAACAAACGATGTAGGTATAAGCAGTGTGCTAAAGGAAAGTTTATAGCAGCACACTGAGTAAAGAATTTGTCTGACAGTTCTAAGTCAGTGATTTTCCACGGTCTTCAAAGTTCGCTTAGTGAAAAAGAACGAACTGTTAGACAAAACCAATTCGCAAAAGCGAATTTAAGCACAGGATGATAGACTTAATCTGTTTTCAAAAGAAGGCTGCTCGTAATTGCTTACGCTTAATACAAAGTAACCGAAATTACATTTGTGAGAATTATCTATATGATATTTATAGATCCGACAATGATCTGTAAAAATCATTATTTTTGAGGCACTGTTGAAAGTCTCTTTTTTTCAAAAATAGAAAAAATCTGAGTAAACAGTCAAGGAGTAAATATAAGAAATTTGAGCTAAGGATCACGGTTCTATATTGGAGTTATAGAATTTTGATACATGGATCAAACAGTCATATTGACTATCGACAATAGCGCTTAAATTAGCGTCTAATGCCTATAGAAAAAGGAGTTTTCTATGTCAGGCAAGAAGTTTGTTGATTTATACAGTATGACTGTAGCAGGACCAGTAAGTTATCGTTCCATGTCTTTAGGAACTATGCCTTTTGTAGCAGGAATGATAGACAAGTTAGGTTTACAGGAGCTGATAGACGAACTTATAGGTAAAGAAGGCTCACATGTAGCAGTAAGCAATGGTGAGATAGCATCAGCATTGATAATGCAAATGCTGAACGTTCCCTATCAGACTTTGACAGGAACTTCTGAATATTTTGAGAACATCCCAATAGGATGTCTACTAAAGCATCCTGGTGTACAGGGAAAAGATTTAGGCAGAGCAGTGTTATCAAGGTTTCTAGACAGAGTTTATGAATATGGTTCAGAAAGACCGTTTTTATCCTGTGCTTTTCAAACCATTGAAAGATTGAATATCAAAGTAAAGGAAACACACATTGACAGTACATCATTTCATTATGATGGAGATCCCTACAAGCAGGATGACTGTCCTTTAGAAATCAAGCTTGGATACTCAAGAGATTATAGACCTGATTTAAAACAAGCTATCAGTGTAATGATATCTGATGGTGGAAGTAGAATACCTTTGTGTGCTAAGAATGTATCAGGCAATATCAATGACAAGAAGTCATTTTTTGACATTACTATTGATACTTTACCTACACTACAAGAGATGTATAAAGATTTAAAGTACGTCGTAGGCGACAGCGCATTGTGTACAGAGAATAATATCAACTCTGTAAAGACAAAAGGATTAGAAGAAGTTTCAAGATTAACTGACTCCAATAAGTTGAGCAAAGCATGCTTTGAGTATGCTAAACAGCATGAAGAACAGTTTGAGCCAGTATTTCCTAATGAAGAAGATGGCCAAAGTCCATTAGGAATGTGGTGTGAAGACTGTACCATTGGTGGTAATAAGGTTAAGAGATTACTGATTTCTAATGGAGCTCTAAAAGAGAAGAAAACTAAAAGCATAACCAAGAAAGCTCAAAATGAGCTTATAAGAGTATCAAAGGCATTTGAAAAGTTGGAAAACAAACCATGTAAATGTCAGCCTGATGCTCAGAAAGCGGTAGAAGCTCTTTTAAAAAAGCTGAATTTCTGTAAGGTAGAAAACATCCGTTACGAGGATGTCTATAAGAGAACTAGAGGCAGACCTAAGAAAGATGGCAGTAAACCAAAAGAGATTTTGGAAGCTGTAAAGGTTCATGCAACAGTAAGTCTCAATGAAGATGTAGTAAAACAAGCCATAGAGCAGGAAATGATGTATGTCATTATTTCAACCGACACAGAGCGTGATTGGACTATGGCAGAACTTTTAGGTACTTATAAGAGACAGAGTGTTATTGAGAGAAGTTGGAGAGTATGTAAAGATCCTCGCTTCTTTGTTGATTCGATTTACCTAAAGTAGCCATCAAGAATAGATGCATTACTGTGGCTTATGAGTTTAGCTTTATTAGTTTACTCTGCATTAGAGTATTACTTAAGACACACCATGCAACAGCATGGATTAACAATCAGAAATTTAGAAGGTAAAGGCAGAAACGAAAGACCTACTTTAATGAGATTCTTTCAGTATGTATTTAACAACAATCTTACGATAGTAGGAGCTCCAAATACAGATATACTGCAGATAACTTGGTTTGATGAAGATTTACAGAACATCATCCGATGTTTAGGTTTCGAATGGACTCGCTATTTTAATATAGAGCCTTATAGAGGCGCTTTTGATCGGATAAGTTTTTAAAAAATGGTTAAATTTGAACGAAGACAAAAATCAGTTATATTTACTGATCGTTGTCGGATAGATAATTACTTAGTACATAGGGATGGTGCCCTGAGTCTTAAATAAAGTTAAAAAAAGTTATTGACAAAGGATCTGTTTTTACATAAAAGGAGCAGAATGTAGCTTAGATTAAGACTCTAAACTAGTTCTACTTTAATTTTTTTAACCAATAGATATGCATGAAGATCTTATTTTTTGTAAATTATTTAATATGGGGCAAGAGAAATGAGAATTCTTGTTCCTGAAGAAATTTTAGATGTGATTTCATTTTATCATCTAATATTATTAAATGTATTACTGGTGCTTTTATCTCATGTGATGGGGAGATGATTTTTAGAAAAGTATGATAACATTAAAAACCTTAATAAAAATATTTTATACCAATTTATTGTATAGAAAAAATATTCAGGGCAAGGGAAAGCTTGTTTTGTGCAGTGGTGATTGTTTAAAAATAAACAGCTCCGCAATATTAAATTTACAAGCTAACCTCCATCTAAATAATTATAAAGAAGGCAATAACGGAAGATCATCAATATTAAGAATGGATGCAAATTCCATTCTAGAAAGTCAGCATTTTGATTTTTCATACGGAGCAGATGTAGTTTTGTTTGAAAATGCAAAGCTGGTGTTGGGTAATTCATACTTAAACAGCAACTGCAAAATCAGGTGTCATAATTTAATCACTATAGGTGATGGTTGTGCTATTTCTCATGATTTTACTGTTATGGACTCTGATGCCCATGAACTTAATGGTTCCCGTAATACTAATCCAGTCCATATTGGAAATCACGTTTGGATTGGAACTAGAGTTACAATTTTGAAGGGAGTTACTGTAGGTGATGGTGCTGTTATTGCAGCAGGATCTGTAGTAACAAAGAATGTTGCTCCAAATTCTCTTGTTGCAGGAGTGCCTGCAAAAATGATTAAAAGTAAAGTTGACTGGAAAGTTTAATGATTAGATTTAGTAGTCCTGATACGTATGCTGTTTGGACAAAAGATTCAGGGGTTCGTTTTGAAAGTACTTCTGGTGGGGCATTTACTGAATTTGCGAAGCTGATCTTGTCGCAAGGAGGAGTCGTTATTGGAGCTGCTTACAACAGTATGAATACTGTAGAGCATATAGCTGTCGAGCGTACTGAAGACTTATCAAAAATCAGACAATCAAAATATATAAGCAGCAGTTTAGGCTCTATTTATGTGATGACTCGAAAATATCTAAAAAAAGGAAAATTGGTTGGTTTTTGTGGTGCTCCATGCCAAATCTCTGGTTTATATTCATTTTTGAATAAAGATTATGAAAACTTATTTACTATGGATTTTATATGCAGAGGTATGAATTCTCCTAAAGCGTTAGTCTCATGGTTAAAGGAGATAGAAGAATGCGAAAATAAAAAAGTTAAAAGAGTTTGGTTTAAGTATAAAGTTGGTGGTTGGAATACTTCTCCTAGAAGAACAAGATTAGACTTTGATGATGGATCTTACAAAGTTTATTCTGCTGAGCAAAATTTATTTATGCATGCGTATTTGAATTCAAATCTGTTTATCAGACCAAGTTGTTGTAACTGCAGATTCAAAGGAGTACCAAGAGATAGTGATGTAACATTTGCTGATTTTTGGGGAATAGAAAAAAAATTCGACGATGATAAAGGAACCTCCCTTCTTTTGGTTAACTCCGATAAAGGAAGACATTACTTTGAAAAAATAAAAATTAATTTTTATGTTTATCCTAAAAGTTTTGAGAGTATTGAAAAGGGTAACCCTATGTTCTTTTGTTCAGTAAAAATACCTGAATCATCTCATGATTTCTTAAAAGATCTTGATGTAATGAGTTTTTCTTCAGCTTTGAAAAAGTATGGTGGATTTCCTGTAAAGGTAAGCTTTGTTAGAAGAATATTTAGAAAAATAAAACGAATGGCTCATAAATTAATGTAGTTATTCAAAAATTATGAAAAAAGAAGATTTTCCTGTTCTCTTTGAGAAAAAAGAAGATTGTTGTGGGTGTACTGCATGTGCTGCAAGTTGTCCGAAGCAATCAATTGTAATGAAATGTGATATAGAAGGGTTTGAGTATCCAAAAATTAAATATGAAACTTGTATTTGTTGCCATAAATGTTTAAAGGTCTGTCCAATTAAGAAAAAAATTGGCTGAACGAAAAATTGTTGAATCAATAAGAACTTGAAAAGTAGATAAAAATAAAAAACAGGCATTGCGTATAATGAAATTATCAGCAATTCAACAACACAAGCCCCAATATGAATACTTCTTGCAATCAGACAATAGATCAAGCCCAAGAGTAGGACCTTAACACCATTTGAACCTCGTTACAAAGTTGTAAAGTAGTTCAGATAAAAATTAATGTAAATTAATCAGTTAGTTACAACACTGATTTTGCTCTTTAAAAATGTGATTCAGAAATCAAACTTTAGATTAAAGTATTAATATTCTATGCTCTGTAACTTAATGAAATAACAGCAGAATATTAGTATGATACCAGAAGTAAGCTTTGATAAAAATGATGCACAGTTCTTACAGAGAATTATTGAATTAAACTTCAAAGCTCCAAGATGTCAAAGTGCTATTAAGTATTGTTTCTCAGAAGTAGCATCCGTAATCATAATGGCTAGGATTGCAGGAAACAATAACTGCAGAACACAAAGGTTATTCTGGTTAGAGAACTTAGAGTCCTTAAATCTATGTTCTATGGCTTAGATGATGAAGTTCCATGTGAACAGACCATCAGAAGAGTTATATCAGGAGTAAAGGCAGAGGAAACAATCAAGTTCTTGACTGTGTACTTTGCTGTATACCAGAAGAACTCACAATCATCAGAAGATTAAGTCTCATTATCTAAAAGAGACGTTATAGTAGCTGACGGACAGAATATCAGAGCTACAAGACAGACCAAGAAAGGTAATGATGCCCGTAAGAGTACAGGTTATGATTTGGTCAGCCTATATTCAACCAAGTATGGTTTAACCATATCTCAGAGAGCGGTAGATAAGAAGAACCATGAAGCAGAGGCTATCCTTGAGATGATAGCAACTTTAAACCTTAGAAACTGTATTCTCACATGGGATGCTATCAATACTAGAGCTGTAACCTTAGATGCTGTAGTAAAAGCATTAGCCGACTTCTTAGTCTGCCTTAAGGCTAACCAAGGTGAAATCTTTGATGTAATTCAAGAAGCATTCAGTGGGTTAGATGTAGATAAGTTTCAAGGTGAAGTCCTATCCTCATCCAGAACCAGTACTGAGCATGGCAGAATTGAGACTAAAGAGATTTCTATTCTCAGTGCTGAAGATATCTTAAGCACAGAGTTGAAAAGAAAATGGCCTCATTTTCATTCTGTAATCAGAGTAAGAACCAGCAGAATTTATAAAAGCTCTGGTGTTCAGACTGAAGACAGAGAAGACAAGTTCTTTATTAGCTCTATTACTCCTGATGGTTTAGATGATTCTTTTGCAACTACTATGCAAGATATCATTCTCTCAAGATGGCAGATTGAAAGTAGTCACTGGGTGATTGAGGTAGTCTTTGGTCAGGATGCAATACCTTTAAGAAATTAAGAGTACATCGAGAACTCAACTGTCTACACCAAGATTGCCTGCAATGTATTAAGCTACATTAGAGAGCATGTATCCTATTACTATGGTAAGCCATGGTCTTTTGAAAGCTTACAGATTTTAGCTAGAAAAGCTCAAACCAACTTCATGTTCCTAAAAGCATTCTTTACTAAAGATATGTCAGAAATAGAGAACGATGAAAGATTCATAGGTCTCTTTTACAAAGAGAGAGAACCTACTGGTAATGATGTAACTGATAACCTTGAAGTTACAGGTCATGAAAACCAGGTAGATGATAGTTTTATGCTTGCAAGCCTCGTAATACGAAGCAGTAAGATTAAGAGCAAAAGAAAACAACGTTAGAGTTTGATTTCTGAATCACATTGTTAAAGAACGCCTTTGTTGGTAACACTTGAGGCTTTTGGTCGTGGCTTAATAAAATAAGCCACA
>ERZ1023886.689-NODE-689-length-11675-cov-10.256713_pt1 | contig 11675 bp, 8 predicted proteins | sample MGYA00380395_ERZ1023886 | MGnify/ENA primary metagenome ERZ1023886 (study PRJEB33179, sample SAMN07449002) | human gut metagenome | biome: Human-gut; feature: Human associated habitat; material: Faeces | host: Homo sapiens | place: India: Bhopal | collected... | reverse complement strand
AGAACGATCTCAGGATGCTTGCAGCCAAGCTCCTTAGCGTACTCAACAGCACCCTCTGCCATATAGCGGAGAAGAGTCTCGTTGGCATAGTTACGTGCACCCTTAGAAACCTGAAGGATAACCGGTGACTTCAATTCTGAAGAAGCCTTGATGATAGCCTGAAGCTGCTCGAGGTTGTTGAAGTTGAATGCAGGAATTGCATAACCACCCTTGATGGCTCTTGCGAACATATCACGTGTGTTCACCAAGCCCAATTCTTTGTAGTTTACCATAATTGTTATTTGTTTTTTATAAAACGTTGTTATCGTTATTCTGTTTTTTTTTAGAAGCAACATTCGTGCCATTCGAGCATTTGGCATTATATGAATTTAAAATGTTGCCTTTTCACGTGCAAAGTTAATATTTTAATTTGTCACAACAAAGCGTAGAATGTTTTTTTTATGTTTCCTTTAACTTACAAATTTCTTACAATTAGATTTTGTAATACTTACTTTGCAAATTAAGGTTTAATAGGAATATATTTTAGAGGCAAGATAGTCATTTTGTATTAGTAATACGGGTTTGTCTGTTTTGGCTATATTAATTTATTTGTATCCTCAGTATGGATATGTTTGTATCTGCTGCATAGATATTTGTATTAAATGTATGGTTAAGATGAGACATGTGGACATAAAAAAAGGGGCTCCGCTGAGTCCCAATCTTGTTAACCTTAAATCTAATACCATGAAAAACATTGCAAATTTATAGCTTTTAATGCAAATGGCAAAACATTTGTAACATTATTTTTATAATAATGTACACGAGAGAATAATTTATTGATATATATCAATGTAAAAACTGATATGTATGGCAATAAACGCGCGAAAAAAGCGTTATTAAAATACAATGAAACAAATATCCCTTATTATATATATGTGTGTCATGGCGCTTATGCCGACATGGGCACAAGAGCGTACGGTAGAGAATCGTCCGTATACCGACTTGCGTCCGCTTCATTTTGGTGTGGTGGTAGGTACGCATATGCAGGATATGGAGTTGGTTAATGCTGGACCGCAGATGATAACACTTGACGATGGCTCTACGCAAGAGACGCTTGTAAGTGTAGACCAAAGTCGTTGGGACCCAGGAATAAATGTGGGTGTTATTGCAGAGATGCGACTGTCTACATACTTTCAGTTTCGTGTGGCTCCTATGATGTATTTTGGTTCGCGTCATATTGTATTTCGTGACTTAAAAACACTTGATGCCAACGAGCAACCTACAGAGACACGCCGTGAGATGAAGTCGGCCTATATAGCATGTTCTGGTGATATAATCTTCTCAGCTCCCCGTTTCAACAATCATAGGCCATACCTTATGGCTGGTATTGCACCTATGTTCAACCTTAGCTCTAAAAGTAGCGACTACTTAAGGCTAAAGCGTCAGTCATTCAATATTGAGGTAGGAGTAGGTTGCGACTTTTATCTGCCATACTTCAAACTACGTCCTGAGCTTAAGTTTGTATATGGATTGGGTAATGTGCTCGATACTAAACACCCGAATGAGTTGCGTGACAAGAATCTGCTGAAGTTTGCCAAGTCGGCTTCAGAGGCGAGAACAAAGATGATAGTAATGAGTTTCTACTTTGAATAAAACAACTATACAATTATGAACAAAGCAATTAACACAAACAATGCACCAGCCGCTATCGGCCCTTATTCACAGGCTATAGAGGCTAATGGTATGGTGTTCGCATCAGGTCAGTTACCTATTGATCCTGCTACAGGTGCTTTTGCCGAAGGCGGTATTAAGGAGCAGACACGTCAGTCGTTAACCAATGCACAGAACATCTTAAAGGAAGCAGGTACCGATCTTGGTCATGTGGTTAAGACTACTGTCTTCCTTAGTGATATGGACAACTTTGCTGCTATGAACGAGGTCTATTCTGAGTTTTTCGTTCAGCCTTTCCCTGCACGCTCGGCTGTAGCGGTTAAGACTTTGCCAAAGAATGCACTTGTTGAGGTTGAGTGTATTGCGGTGAAGTAGAATATTTTAATGTAGTTTTTATAAACAATAAAAACCGTTGGGCTGAATGTCCAACGGTTTTTTATGTTTATCCCCTAACCAAATGCCATGCTTCTCTTATCCAAAGCACGAAGCTTGAGCCAATGATTATTATAATCCAGTCTTGCAGCGACAGTCCAATGACATTGAAGAACTGTTGCAGCACTGGTGTTTCCACCATTATAATCTGTCCAACTATAATAATGCCCGATATATACAGCAGACCGCGACATCCTTTGAAGTGCAAGGCAGAGCGATGTGTCTCGAATGCACGTGCGTTGAACAAATAGAAGAAGTGTGTCATCACGAATATTGTGAATAGCAATGTAAGTTCATACTCAGACAAATTTCCCTCTGTCCAGAACGACAATGTGCCAATACCAGCAAACAGAGCCTGATAGTTTATCGATATCATATCTGTAAGACTCTGCACGTCAGCATGCTTGAATACAAGTAGGAAGAAGAACAACATCACAAAGAAGAATCCACCCACACCGAATATCTCTGAGAGCATAGGACGGTCTAGAATGAATGCTTCACGGTTGCGAGGCTTGTCTGCCATAACACTTTCAGATGGTGGTAGTGATGCAAGAGCCATAGCTGCAAAGGTGTCCATAATAAGGTTTATCCACAACATCTGGGTAACGGTGAGAGGAGACTCAGTTCCCATAAATGCGCCAATAAGTACTATGAGGCATGCAGTAACATTGACCGTAAGTTGGAAAAGCAGGAATCGTTGTATATTCTGGTACAGCGAGCGTCCCCACATCACAGCCTTGCCTATTGATGCAAATGAGTTGTCGACAATGGTTATGTCGCTTGCCTCTTTTGCAACGGATGTTCCGTCTCCCATGGACAAGCCTACTTGGGCTGCTTTCAAGGCTGGAGCGTCATTAGTTCCGTCACCGGTTACGGCTACAACCTGACCTTTCTTCTGTAGCGATTCAACAAGTCGTTTCTTGTCCATAGGTCTGGCACGGGCTATAATCTTAAGATCGAGCACACGATTCATAACCTCTTCGTCGGTAAGAGCGGCAAACTCAGGACCTGTAATAATGTTATTGTCGGTGTCGGCATCAGTCCAAAGACCTATCTGTCTACCAATCTCACGAGCAGTAGCAGGTGTGTCGCCTGTTACAATCTTGATGCTTATGCCGGCATCAATACATTCCTTTACGGCAGCAGGTACATCGGCACGTACGGGGTCGGCAATAGCAGCAATGCCAATAAAGTGTAAATGTTCGGCAGCCACCTTACCGTCTGCAATAGCCACTTCGTTCTCGTCAAGTATATCAAATGCAAATCCCAGTGTGCGCATTGCACGGTTCTGATATTCCAGAAGTTGCTTCTCAATACTACCACCAGTAGCTCCCTCGCCAGCAGTCTTGCATAGAGAAAACACTATTTCTGGTGCTCCCTTTACATATATAATACGTTTGCCTGGCATCAGGGCCGACTTTACTACAGTTGCCATATACTTGCGTTCGGTGGTAAATGGTAGCTGTTCAGTAACTTCGGCTTCTTCGCGCACTTTGCGATAGTCGATGGCATGACTATTTAGCCACAGCAACAGTGCACCCTCTGTAGGATTGCCAAGTACACGTGGATGTTCTGGGTCGGTAAAGTCGAGCTGTGCTGTAGAGTTTACAGCAATGCCTTCGGTCACGGCCGAACTATCTGGAGCAACGCCATAGAATTGAGCATCGTCCACACGCATCTGGTTCTGAGTAAGAGTACCTGTTTTATCGGTACATATAACCGTAGTTGCGCCCATCGTTTCACAAGCGTGCATCTTGCGCACAAGGTTGTTTGTTTTCAGCATTCGGCGCATACTGTAAGCCAAACTTAGTGTTACAGCCATTGGTAGACCTTCTGGTACTGATACGACTACCAATGTAATGGCAATCATCAAGGTTTGCAACACGTATGCTATGAACGGCATAAGGTCGAATCCCTGGTATGAGGGGGAGAAGAAATATATAAGTATTCGGCCCACGATAATGCCTACACCTACAACATAACTCATCTTAGCTACCCATTTGCCAAGGCGGTCAAGTTGTTCGTCAAGAGGAGTACGTACAGAGTTGTCTATTTGTACAGCCTCAAACACTTTACCTTGTTCGGTGGCATCGCCAATAGCTGTTACACGCATGATGCCGTGTCCCTCCATAACCTTTGTACCCTTCATTACGTGGTTGGACGCAAATGTTGCGTCTTTGTCGAATAGGCTCTCGTCGGTAGTCTTAGGACACATAGGCTCTCCAGTTAGTGACGACTCGTCAACGCTAAGCTGTATAGATTCCAACAACTCGCCATCAGCAGGCACTTCCTCGCCAGTGTTCAGCACAACGATATCTCCTACCACAATATTGCGTCGTGGCACTTCAGTGATGTTTGATTGGCGAATAACTTCAACGGGTTCGTCATCATTAACCTGGTTGAGTATGGCAAATTCCTTGTCGGCTTGATATTCAAAGTAGAAAGAGAGACCAGTGGCGAGCAATATGGCTACAAATATGCCACCAGGTTCAAAGAATACAGCTGCTCCATGTCCCAATCCTAAGTACTCGTAGAACGAAATGCCAATCGAAAGCACTCCAGCAAGGATAAGGATGATGATAAGTGGATCTTTGAATTTGTCAAGAAACTGCAGCCATATAGGTTTCTTGGCAGGCGGCGTAAGCACGTTTTCGCCATGTTCTTTTCGGCTGGCTTCTACCTCTTGAGCAGAAAGCCCAGTGTAGTGATGTCTTGTTTCCATTGTTGATTATTGATTGTGATTTTTGTTAATGCTTCTGTAGGTAGTGTATCCTTTAGCTTATGGAAATATTACCCGCTTTGCAAAGGTAACAATTTTACCAAATAAAAAGATATTAATAACAATACAATTGTGTTACAATTATAAAATAAAATGAGTACATTTGCCGATGATATACAACTGTGTTGTATTATACAAGTCATATGCTATGGCATTTGCATGGTTTACATAGTATAAAACCTATACATTATATATATAGTATGAAACAATCAACAATCTTTGCTATTGCCGCAGCGATGTTTGCTTCTACATCAGCCGTGGCACAGGTTAGTTATCCGCCCGCTCAAAAGGGCACGACAGTAGATGAATACTTCGGCGAGAAGGTGGCAGACCCATATCGTTGGCTTGAGGATGATATGAGTCAGCAGACTGCCGATTGGGTAAAGGCCGAGAATGCTGTAACTCGAAAGTATCTCAACAGTATCCCTATGCGAGCCAACATTCTAAAGCGTCTTAAGGAAACTGTTAACTATGAGAAGAGTGGCATACCGTTCGAAAAGAACGGCAAGTGGTATGTGCACCGCAATAATGGATTGCAGAACCAATATGTGCTTTATCAGATGGATCGTCCCGATGCTCCTACCTCAGAACAACGTGTATGGCTTGATCCAAACAAACTTAGCAATGACGGAACTGTGGCTCTTAAGGGTGTCTATTTCTCTAACAATGGCCGATATATGGCTTATGTCATATCGCGCAACGGTTCAGATTGGGAAGAGATATACGTAAAGGACTGTCAGACTGGTGCCGATACCAGCGATCATATCGTGTGGGCTAAGTTTACTGGTGCCACTTGGTTGGGCGATGGCTTCTATTATAGTGCATACGATGCGCCCGAGAAAGGTAGGGAGATATCCGCCAAGAACTCGGTACAAAAGATATATTATCACAAGATGGGCACACCGCAGTCGGCAGATGAGTTGTTTTATATGAATCCTACTCAGCCTTTGCGATTCTATGGCGTTAGCGTTGATCGTGACGAGACTGCTATGATGTTGACAGAGTCGGGTATGGACAATGGCAACAACCTATATGTTCGCGACCTTAAGAAGCCAAATTCGCAGTTCATACAGATGTGTGCCGATACACGATATCAGTATGCTCCGGTTCAGACAGTTGACGGCAAGATATACATACTAACCAATGCAGGTGCTCCAAAGTATCGGCTTATGGTGGCTGATATCGCACGTCCTGGTTTTATCGATTGGCGTGAGGTGGTAGCTGAAAGCGAAGATGTGCTACAGGATGTAACTTTTGCCGACGACCGTATGATTCTGAAGTACTCTAAGGACAATTGTACCCAGCTCTACACATATACAGTTGACGGCAAACGTATAGGCGAGATAAAGTTGCCTACATATGGCACTGCATCCATCAGTGGCAAGCGTGGAAGTAAGGAAGTATTCTATGACTTTACGTCATATACCATACCCAACTCGGTTTATCGTTACGACCTTGCCACGGGCAAGAGCACTGTACTGTTTACACCGAATATAAAGTTCCGTACACAGGATTACGTAACCGAGATGCTGTTCTATACAAGTAAGGACGGTACACGTGCTCCGCTCTTCATCACATATAAGAAGGGACTTAAGCTCAATGGTAAAAATCCTCTGTTGCTCTACGGTTACGGTGGTTTCAACCTTACTTTAAGCCCGTATTTCCTAACCAATTACATTCCGTTTATGGAACGTGGCGGTGTATATGTGCATGCTGTTTTACGTGGTGGCGGCGAGTATGGCGAAGACTGGCATGTGGCAGGTACAAAGATGCAGAAGCAGAATGTGTTCGACGACTTTATATCAGCAGCCGAGTATCTTATTGACAAAAAGTACACATCAAGCGAACGTCTTGCAATACAAGGTGGCAGCAATGGCGGATTGCTTGTTGGTGCTTGCATGACTCAGCGTCCCGACCTTTTCCGTGTATGTCTTCCGGCTGTAGGTGTGATGGATATGTTGCGCTATCACAAGTTTACTATAGGTTGGAACTGGGCACCCGACTATGGAACCTCAGAGGATTCTAAGGAGATGTTTGAGTATCTTAAGGCCTACTCGCCTTTGCATGCACTTAAGCCTGGAACAAGTTATCCTGCTACTCTTGTCACTACAGCCGATCATGATGACAGAGTTGTGCCAGCTCACTCGTTCAAGTTTGCGGCACGTCTGCAAGAATGTCAGTCAGGAACTGCTCCTGTGCTTATCAGTATAGAAACAAATGCCGGACATGGTGGCGGCAAGCCTCTTGCAAAGCGTTTGGAAGAACAAGCCGACTTGCTGAGTTTCACATTATGGAATATGGGAGTGAAGAAGTAAAAAATAAACTTAAAAAAATAGGAGTTACTGATTAGGTAACTCCTATTTTTTTATAAGTTTTCTTGCAAATTCAATTATTGTATCTTCTCCACGCAGTAGGTCGTCTTGCGATAGAGAGACAGAATAGTCTGGATCAATACCGAATTCGGTAGATTGTTTGTCGCGGTTGTACATCGGACATGCCGAGAAGCGTATGTTCCATCCTATAGGCAACTCGGAAGAGTATGGCATACCAGCTCCTCCACCAGTGCGGTCGCCAACAATCGTAACATTAGGGCAACACTTCATGTACTTTACAAACTCGTTTGCGGCGCTGTATACCGATCGGTTAGTCAATACAACGGTGTGTTTCTGCCATCTAACTCCCTTGCCAGGTTTAAGCCATTGCTCCTCCATAGCCGAGAACTCGTTGTGTCCTTTGCCAGTCTTATGCTGCATATATCCCACAAGAATCTTCTCGTTGGTGAATCTTGCCGCCAATTGCTCAGCCGATGAAAGCATTCCACCGGTGTTGTCACGTAAGTCTATAATAAGTCCATTGCATGGTGCGAGGTAGAAGAGTATATCGTCCAGATTGCCTGCACCAATGCCATTGGCAAATGACGAACATTGTATATAGCCCGTGTTGTCGTCAAGTCGGCGGTATTTCATACCTGATGCAATGCGATAGTCGGTACCAAGATAGCGTCTTATCAGAGTATCGCTTACGTTAGACGGATAATCTTCATGCCATGACCAGTTGCGTGCTATGTCCCACGACGAGTACATGTTGACGTGTCCGTCACGCAGTTCGGCAAGCATATTTCCTAAAACCTCAAACAGTTGCGTGTCGGTCATGCCGTCATTTATCTGCTTTGAGTACTTATCATGAATAGCGTCCCAGTTGAGTCCATACTCTGCTTGCTTGTAGTCGAAGAAACAATAGTGCTCGTCAATAATTTTCCACAGAGCCTCAAAATTGCCTCGTGGATTGTCGGCATACTCATGTTCGTCTACACATGCCGACATACTGAATATGGCTATACATGCTATAGCTATATTCAGACACTTGCGGCAAAATCTATCAAATGTTATGTTCATTTATGAATGTAAAAGTTTTTCTACTTCTTCAATGCTAAGCCCCGTTCCCTTAGCTGTCTGTTGAACATCAAGTCCCATATCCAATAGACGTTTGGCAGTAGCAAGCTTTTCTTCGGCCATACCTTTAGCCATACCTTCAGCCAAGCCTTTCTCTCTTCCTTCAGCCAAGCCTTTCTCTTGGGCTGCAATCTCAGCCGCTGCCATACATGCCATATTGTCACGTGCAATCCAAAGGCTATTTTCATAAGCCTCCCATTCCTTTTTTGTCAGTCTGTGGCTGTCGGCATACTCTTCCAATTGCTTGAATATTTCCTTCTGTGCCGTAAACGGCATCCTGCTTAATGCTTCCATATGCTTTAAAACGTAAATCCATTTATCAAAATCTGTATCACATTCATCCACCTTCTTTTCGAAAAGTGGAAGTACCAAATAGATGAAGCGAAGTTTGTTTGACGCTATCTCTCCGCTTTCCTTATCCGCCAGAACTATATCGGTTCTGAACTTATCAAGCTCTTCTTTGTTCGAAGTGTAATTCATAAAGCAGACGGTGTATATAGGTAGAAACCTGTATGCGTCTTGCTGTTCTGTCTTACCTTTGTCCACTTGCTCGAGTACACTTCTACACGCATAACAGATGGAGCGGTCGAGAAAGTTCGGCTGCCACCTGTTTTGCATCTCCAATATAAAGCGTTCACCTGTGTCGGTTTCGCAATATACATCATAGATTATTCCTCGCTGGTCTTTGGTTGAGGGCAATTCTTCCTTGTCCCTAAAAACTACATTCTTTACTTGAAGTTCTCCAACCAACAAATCATTAAGAAAGCTAATCAACAAGTCTTTGCTGAATTCCTGTCCGAAGAGTCGTTTGAATCCCCAGTCAGTAAAAGGATTTATGTATTTTCCCATAGTGACGAGTTTTAGATGTCTCAATGCAAAGATATTGATTTTCTGTGAATTTAGTATTGTTTAAGCTTGTTTTTTCTTCCAAAAACTTGTCTAATACATGAAAGTAATGTCTACTTGTTCAGCATATACTCCAATTGTCTTACCTGCTTGTCGGCATTATGTTTGCGTTGAGTTGTCATTCCCTCAGCCTTAAATCCGTCAAGTTCTTTCTGTAATGCGTTATACTTGATGTTCTGTTTCTTTTCCTTGTATTCTTGGCGAAGGATATAAATCTTCTCGGCATCCTGCAGACCTTCTACAAATCGTTCGAAGCGTATACTTGAACGTGGACCTGGGTATATACTATAACAGTCGCCCGAAGCCCAAGTGCGGAAGCGTGAGTCGCATAGTGGGTTTTGTGTCCAACTATTGTACGACCAACGCAGATAACCGTCATAGTCGGCAGCCACAGCATGTATGGCTGTCCATGTACCCTCGGCTGGAGGCGAGAATGTAAAGGTATTAGGGAATCCCTCTACACAGCATGTATAGTAGGTGCTAATCTTGCCTTCCTTGCGACGGCGTTCCTTAACTGGTGTCGGGTAATCGTTTCCGTAGGGTATACTATAATAGTATAGATCCTTTTCAATCTCGTCGTGATATGTACCTGCAAGTGTAATCTTGAAGTCGGGGTCGGCATCCTTGATAACCTTTATAGCAGCCTTCATTGCTTCCATCGGACGTTCGTCCATAGATATTGCAGTTTTCTCGAACCATCCTTTTGCACGCAGATGCTTGGCAAAGTCTTTGAGGAACACGCCCCAATACTCTGTGTAGGCATTGTCGCCGGGTTTAGCCTTTACAAATTGTATGCGATTGGTAGCCTCGTCGTAGTAGTCGAACTGCAAGTTCCATGGAATCATGGTGTAGCAAGATATAAGCCTATCGATACCCACCTCGTTCATCATAAACTCCACCCAACGGTCGAACACAGCATAATCGTATGTCCATGATCCGTCAATGTGTCGTATGCGTGTAACCATCGAGTCGAAGTGGTCCTCAGTCTGTCCATTCCACGGCTTGTGCATAATGCTAGTAGTAATTGAATATTGTCCAGCATCACGCAGCATTCGCATAATTGGGCGCATGGCATCAAAATGCTCTTTGCTCCATAGCGGCACGTTATAGTAGCGAGCCACCGAGTAAGGGTTCTGCCAAAGGTCCAAGTTGAGGTGCCATTGTTGAGCGTCGGGTAGAGTATGTGCCAATACCTCTAAGTTTACCTCAAGATGTTGCGCCTTCATATTCGATGCACTAACAGTCATTGTTCCGATATATTTGCCAGGTTTGGCGTTGCGTGGCACGTTGATACATAGCCATAGCGGTTGTGTGGTCTTGCTCTTTACGGGTAACGATGCGTTAATGTCGAGTACATCAGCCACGAGAACCGAGTCGTAGTCGGCAGGTTTGCGGTGTCCGCACCCCGAACCATCAGGATTAAGACAATCGCCCATAACGTATCTCACAAAGTATGTGCTTAGTGCCGATTGTGGTATAACGTCTTTGTCCGATTTAAGAGCCGACATCTCAATACGCACATCATCAAGATTACATTTGGTCCAAAGCACAGCCTGTGCATTGACACGTTCGCCTCGCCATGCCTTAAGCAAGGCTTTGTGTTGCTGCTTGACAGCGGGCACATCATACTTTTCGTAGCGTATATCGGTAGAGCCCCAGCTTAGTTGTACTGGTGTCTGCACCTTTGCCCATTGCGTCTCGTAGTTGGCAGGCAAAGGATAGTTGGGCTCGTTATAGCTTCCGAGAGGTGCCGCAGTAGTCTGCGCAGCGGCAATAGTGGTTATGGCGCAGAAGAGTAGGGTGTTAAGAATTCTGTTCATTCAGGTTTGAATTTATTGTTTAAACAAGTTTAGGTCTGTCGAAAAATATATGATATATGATGCAAAGTTAATGATTTTAGATTGAACAGGAAGCAATATTTTCAAGTATTATATATTAAATGGCAAAGTAATCGATGGAGTGATGTAATGAAATATCGATTAAGAACAATGTAGATTTTATGATATAAAGATTCCAAGAGGACGGGTCGGGTCTAGTCAGGAGTCAAATCTAACATGAGCATCAATATATAATCTGACATCATTGAATCTACTTTTGGCATCTATAAGAGCAAAAAGTCACCGAACAAGCTGTACGGTGTAACGTCTTTTGTTCTGACGATACCGTTATATTCAAAAGTCTCGAACGAATCCGTTATAAAAACAATTAATTTCAAAGAGCGCATTGTAAATGTTAAATTGAAGGACATCAGTACTTGGTCAACCGAGCACTTGTCCAAAAGCTGAGTAACAGAACGAACCAAAACGCTTAGGAAAGTGAGCTAAAATTGGTACAACGAACTGGACACCCTACCTATTATTTATACATTAGGCGGATTTTACATCATAAAAATGTCCAATAAAAGTATATTGTATTACTTTGCCAAGTATATTGTATTACTTTGCCAAGTATATTGT
>ERZ1023886.685-NODE-685-length-11725-cov-70.397172_pt1 | contig 11725 bp, 9 predicted proteins | sample MGYA00380395_ERZ1023886 | MGnify/ENA primary metagenome ERZ1023886 (study PRJEB33179, sample SAMN07449002) | human gut metagenome | biome: Human-gut; feature: Human associated habitat; material: Faeces | host: Homo sapiens | place: India: Bhopal | collected... | reverse complement strand
TACAATCCTTTTTCCATTTCTTGTTCGTTTTATATCGGTTATTTCTAACTATTTTATTATTGATATGCTTGCTCGTAAAAGCTATGTTATTTATACGCCTGTTCATGAACTCCCGCCACGGCTCTGCCGCTAGGGTCGTTCTGGTTCTTGAATGAGGCATCCCAGGCAAGGGCTTCGGCTGTAGAACATGCTACGCTAGGCACACTAGGTACGCTCTTGGCAGCGCTGTCGCTTGGGAAATGCTCGGCGAAGATAGAACGATAATAATACTCCTCCTTATTCTGTGGAGGGTTGATAGGGAATCGCTCAGCAGCATGCGCCATCTGCTCATCGCTGACGGCAGATGCGGTAATCTGCTTCAGGGTATCAATCCATGAATAGCCCACACCATCGGAGAACTGCTCCTTCTGGCGCCATGCCACTTCTTCCGGAAGCAGATCGGCGAATGCCTCACGAACCACCTTTTTCTCGATGGTCTTATCCGGACACATCTTCAGCACAGGGTTCATGCCCATGGCTACATCCAGGAACTCCTTGTCGAGGAAAGGCACACGGCCCTCGATGCCCCATGCAGCCAGACTCTTGTTGGCTCTCAGGCAATCGTAGAGATAGAGCTTGCCCAACTTGCGCACAGTTTCCTCGTGGAAAGCCTTGGCATCCGGTGCCTTGTGGAAGTAGAGATAACCTCCGAACACCTCGTCGGCACCCTCGCCGGAAAGTACCATCTTGATACCCATGCTGCGGATGACTCTCGCCAGCAGATACATCGGGGTAGAGGCACGCACGGTGGTAACATCGTAGGTCTCGATGAAGTAGATGACATCACGGATGGCATCCAAACCTTCCTGGATGGTGTAGTTGATTTCGTGATGCACGGTTCCGATGTGCTCGGCTACCAGTCGTGCCTTCGCCAAATCAGGCGCACCCTTCAAGCCCACGGCAAAGGAGTGCAATCGTGGCCAGTAGGCCTTGGTCTCGCCACCGTTCTCCACACGGGTAGAAGAATATTTCTCGGCTACGGCAGAGATGACAGATGAATCAAGACCGCCGCTCAGCAATACGCCGTAAGGCACATCGCTCATCAGCTGGCGCTTTACAGAAGCCTCCAGGGCATCGTGAATCTCCTTCACGGCTGCCTCTTCCTGAGGTTCCGCATCCTTCAGCTGGGCTTCAGCCTTCTTCTTATCATCAATCTGATATTTCTTCTGCATGGCGGCATACTCAAACCAGTCGCGGGTGTAGTAGCGCTTCATGCCTGGGTTCTTGCTGTAATAATAATGACCTGGGAGGAATGGCTCGTAGTGGTCGCACTGACCTTCCAGAGCCTTCAATTCGCTTGCTACCAGCACTTTTCCATCCTTATCATAACCAATATAAAGAGGAATGACACCGATAGGGTCGCGGGCGATGAGGAATTCATCACGCTCGGCATCGTAAAGGGCGAAGGCAAAGATGCCGTTCAGCTCTTCGAGCATCTTGGTGATACGGGCGTGGAGCGCATCCTCACCTTTATATATTAAGGTATCAAAGTCGGAATCTGCTCGCATCTCACGATAGAGAGAAAGAATCACCTCGCAGTCGGAACCCGTCTGATACTGGTATTTACCGGCAAAGCGGGCACGGATGTCCTGATGATTGTAAATCTCACCGTTTACGGCAAGCACCTGTTTCTTATCTGGTGCAAACAAAGGTTGGCGACCACTTTCTGGGTCAACGATGCTCAGACGCTCATGTGCCAGGATAGCGGAACCACCACAATAGATGCCGCTCCAGTCGGGTCCGCGATGGCGGATCTTCTGGCTCATACGAAGCGCTTGCTGTCGCAATTCAGGAGTTTGCTCCTGAATATTGAAGATAGATACGATTCCACACATAATATCTTTTCCTTTCTTTTACGGTTATTTTTATCTTTTTACCTGCTAACAAATATCACTTTGCTAGATTTCGACTGCAAAATTACTACTTTTTGATAGAATAAAGAAGATTTCTCTTGCTTTTTGTCTTCATAAAGTTACATCACTATCAGATAGGAAAATACAGCTCGCAGATTAGTTACATTCTGTAAGCAAACAATACCTATTAGGTTACAAAACGAAAGTTAGGCACAAAATCAAGGTTTTATTTAATTTTTCACGGAATATAAGTAAACAGAATCATTTAATGTAGCAGAAACACAAAGAATAATTAATTAATTCTAAAAACCCATCTTATCCCTCAGATTTTTACGGAAAACTTGGGTGATAACAGTTTTTTTTCTTATCTTTGCAACAAATTTAATAACATTCTAAACAATACGAAATTTAATATCAAGTATTCATGCTGATAGTTTCATGCAAACTATAGTTTGTACGATTTAAACATTATGAGAAAGAAACTGATCAATCTATTCATGATGACTTGCGTGATAGCCGGCGGCTTCACACAGGCATCCTTCGCTCAACAGGCTAAGTTGGGCAATCTCACCCAGTTTGTAAATCCAAGAATCGGAACGGGTGGTCACGGTCACGTATTCCTCGGAGCCAATGTTCCGTTCGGATATGTGCAGCTGGGCCCTACTGAGCCATCACGTGGCTGGGACTGGTGTTCCGGTTATCACCATTCCGACTCCGTGCTCATCGGATTCGGCCATCAGCACCTCAGCGGCACCGGTATCGGCGACCTGGGCGACGTGGCTTTCCTGCCCGTAACTGATGCCAGCCAGAAGGAAATCCTCTTCAGTCATGCCAACGAGAATGTGCGCCCGGGCTACTACGCCGTGAAACTGCAGCAGCCTAACGTGTGGGTAGAGCTCACAGCCACCCAGCGTGCCGGATTCCAGCGCTACACCTTCGGGGCAGATGCACAGCAGGCACAGCTGGTGCTCGACCTGAAGCAGGGCATCGGATGGGATGCGGCAAAGGATTACAACGTGGATAAGATTACCTCTACCACCCTGGCAGGCCATCGCTTCTCCAAGGGTTGGGCCAACGACCAGAAGGCATTCTTCTTCGCCGAATTCTCGCAGCCTGTCACCGTGAAGCCATTAGGCACCGGAAGATGGCTGATAACGGCAGCAGATGTTACCAAGCCATTGATGGTCAAGACGGGCATGTCGGCTGTAAGCACCGAGAACGCTCAGCTGAACCTGAAGAAGGAGATTCCGGGCTGGGATTTCCGACAGGTGGTGGCTGCTGCCGATGAGGCATGGAACAAAGAGCTGAACAAGATGAACATCGAGACCACCGACTCCGCATCACGCCGCATCTTCTACACGGCGATGTATCACACCATGACCGCTCCATCCGTATTCTCGGATGTCAACGGACAGTATCGCGGTGCCGACGGCAAGGTATACGATGGCAACTTCACCAACTACACCACCCTCTCGCTCTGGGATACCTATCGTGCGGCTCATCCGCTGATGACGATGATTCATACTGATATGCTGCCAGACATGGCAAGCACTTTTATCAATATCTATCGCCAGCAGGGCCAGTTGCCGGTATGGCATCTGATGGGTAACGAAACCAACTGCATGGTGGGCAACCCGGGCATCCCTGTGCTTGCCGACATGGTACTGAAGGGCTACGTACAGGATAAGGAAGGCGCCTACGAGGCAATGAAGCAGTCGGCGTTGAGAGAAGACCGCGGACTGGGGCTGCTCAAGAAATACGGCTATCTGCCTTACGACAAGGAGAAGACCAAGGAAACCGTGGCAAAGGGTCTGGAATATGCCCTGGCTGATGCCTGTGTGGCTAAGGTGGCGCGCATGCTGGGCAAGAAGCAAGACGCCAAGTATTTCGAGAAGAGAGCTAAATCTTACAGCACATACTTCGACAAGGAAACCGGATTCATGCGCGGCATCGGTTCCGACGGCAAGTTCCGCACCCCATTCAACCCATTCGCCGCCGAGCATCGTGACGACGACTACACCGAGGGCAATGCATGGCAATACACCTGGCTGGTGCCACACGATGTGCACGGACTCGTGAAACTCTTCGGCAGCGAGCAGAAGTTTGTTACCAAGCTCGATTCGCTCTTCATCGTCACCGGCAGCATGGGCGACAATGCATCTCCTGACATCTCAGGACTCATCGGCCAGTATGCCCACGGCAACGAGCCTAGCCATCACGTGCTCTACATGTACAACTATGTGGGCCAACCTTGGAAGGGAGCCCGTCTGCTGCGCCAGACCATGAACGAGATGTACAAGGACGATTTCGACGGATTGAGCGGCAACGAGGACGTAGGTCAGATGTCGGCATGGTATGTGCTTTCATCCATGGGACTCTATCAGGTAGAGCCAGCCGGCGGCAAATACATCATCGGCAGTCCTATCTTCGACAAGGCATCGGTGAACGTGGGCAAGGGCAAGACCTTCAGCATCATCTGCAGGGACAACAGCAAGGAGAACATGTATATCCAGCACATCAAGCTCAACGGCAAGCCATACACCAAGTCGTACATCATGTATAACGACATCATGAAGGGCGGCACCCTGGAAATACAGATGGGCAACCAGCCATCCAAGTGGGGCACCCGTCCTGCCGACCGTCCATAATATAAACTAACTAACAAAAAGATAAGAAAATGAGAAAGACTATTTTAGCAATGGCTCTTCTTGCCTCCATGACTGCGATGGCTCAGGAGAACGCCAAGGTGGATGTGCACGCACGCTATACCAAGGTGGTGACACCGGTGGATGGCAAGTACGAATCCAAGCGTCCGCCAGTGGAGGACCGCCTCTTCACCTCCACCGCCGTGGAGAAGAAGATCAAGGAAGTGCAGAAACTGCTGAAGAAGAACCCGAAGCTGGCATGGATGTTTGCCAACTGCTATCCTAACACCCTAGAGAGCACCGTTCACTACCGTGTGCTCGAAAACGGTGACGATGATACATTTGTATATACAGGCGATATCCCAGCCATGTGGCTCCGCGACTCAGGTGCGCAGGTTTGGCCTTACGTAGCCCTCGCCAACAAGGACGAGAAGCTGAAGAAGATGCTGAGGGGCGTGATTCTGCGCCAGCTGAAGTGCATCAACATCGACCGCTATGCCAATGCCTTCAACGATGGTCCTACGGGTGCCGGATGGGTGAAAGACCGCACCAAGATGCAGCCAGACGTATTCGAGCGCAAGTATGAGATTGACTCCTTCTGCTACCCTATCCGCCTGGCTTACGAGTACTGGAAGGTGACAGGCGATGACTCCATCTTCGGCGATGTATGGATGAAGGCAGTGGAGAATATCCTGAAGACCTTCCACGAGCAGCAGCGCAAGGTAACAGCCAAGGCATATCACTTTACCCGTGTTTCCGACCGTGCCTTCGATACCATCGGCTGGGACGGTTTCGGCGCTCCGGTGAAGCCAGTGGGATTGATTGCCTCCATGTTCCGTCCTTCGGATGACGCTACGATTCTTCCGTTCCTGATTCCTTCTAATTTCATGGCAGTATCATCCATGAACAAGGCAGCCGAGATTCTGAAGCATGTGGCAGCGAAGGATGCGGCAAAGAAGGATGCGGCCCTGAAGATTGCCAAGGATTGCAGCAGTCTTGCCGATGAGGTGCAGGCAGCCTTGCAGAAGTATGCCATCTACAACCATCCTAAATACGGCAAGATTTATGCCTACGAGGTTGACGGTTTCGGCAACCAGCTTCTGATGGACGATTCCAACGTGCCATCCCTGTTGGGTATGGGCTATATGGGTGATGTTCCGATGAACGACCCTATCTATCAGAACACCCGCCGTTTTGTTTGGAGCGAGGACAATCCTTGCTTCTTCCGTGGCAAGGCTGGCGAGGGCATCGGTGGTCCTCACATCGGATACGACATGCCATGGCCAATGTCTATCATGATGAAGTGTTTCACAGCCCAGAGCGACGACGAGATTCGTTTCTGCATGAAGATGTTGCTGAACACGGATGCGGGCATGGGCTTCATCCACGAGTCATTCCACAAGGATGATGCATCGAAGTTCACCCGTCCATGGTTTGCATGGCAGAACACGCTGTTTGGCGAGTTGGTGATTAAGTTGATCAATGATGGCAAGGCCGACTTGCTGAACAACTTATAATACACCTTATTATATATAGAGAGAAAGAGGATGTGCCATAAGTCCATGACACATCCTCTTTTTCGTTTCTTCATAGATTTCGTCGTTTTTCGTACCGGTAATTTGTCGTTTTTGGTGGCTTTATACCAAATCCACAACATTTTGTGTTAAAATACCATATAAGTAAGTAACTAATTGTGTGTTTTTGTACGAAAAGCAGTATCTTTGCAGCAGAACAATACGTTATAACGAAATGAAATCACCAGAACAGATAAACAAGATAGCGGCGGTTGTACTGTATATATTGCAGCACTTCAAGGACGGCGTGGACTATATCAAGTTGTTCAAAATCATGTATTTTGCGCAACGTGAGTATTTGGCTACCTATGGTTTGACCATTGCAGAGGACACGTTTAAGGCGCGTCAGTTAGGTCCCGTTCCATCGCTCACTTACAAAGTGGTGAAGATGGCAGAGAACGGCGACGAGTCGACAGACCTCAAAGGTTTTATTTCTTCTATTCGTGTGGACGAAAACCAAACGGTTTATGCCACGGCGGCGCCGGACATGGACTATATAGCCGATATGGAAAAAGAGGAACTGGATAAGACCATAGCCCAATATGGCGACGTTGACTCCAAGCAACTTTCGGAATTGTCGCACGATGATGCTTACAAAGCGGTGTGCGAGCGAATGAAAGACGATCCACAGAAAGATGTGCTTACACTCATTGACATTGCACGTGCAGGCGGTGCGTCGGACGCAATGGTAAACCACATTCGCCAGGTGCAGATTATCAAGGAGTCAATGGCATGTTGATAGACGATGCTAAAGGGGCATTGGCGGCAGTGAAAGCCGAGCGTGTTGGACACCTCACGGCAGAGGACGAAGCAAAGATTTTGCCGCTTGTGGCTTCATGCGGGTTTATTGACGCACACATGAGAAAGGTTTACAGGATAGGACAGAAATAAAGTTTACTCAAGTTACAATTATCACAATAATAAAGAGGGTGTGTCATGGACTTATGGCACACCCTCTCATTTTTATTGTTTTCTTCCTTTCTTCATCCTTGTTTCAGGATGAAGGGTTTAGAGATTCTTCACCTCATACAGTTCGGCGAGTTCCCAGAAACGATGGGCTAGGTCGTGGATGAACTTGCGGCCCTTCTCCGTCCATACCAGATAGGTGTGGGTATTCACCTTGCCCACCTTCTCGCTCCTGCCATCACTTGCAGGCGCCATATACGACTTGAAATGCGTGCGGCTCTTTGCCAGCCCCAGTTTATCTCCTCCAAGAAGAACTTGATAGGCAACAGGTCGAGGATACTATTACTATAATTAGCAAGTATGCAAATACACATACCAGCCAACAGATGGAAGAGTATTCCATAACGACGGGGAATGGCTACGAGGTGATGCTTCATGGTCATTAGCTTTATGGGTTCAACATGAAATAAATCCGCACAAAAGCATCAATTCCTCTTTATTGGAGCGAAACCATAGGATCTGTGTTTCATGGCTACAAAAGTAAGGAAAAAAAATGAAACCGCCATAACTTTTAGCGAAAATCTTTCAATTTTCCATATTTCCCCATAAAAATGCATAAATCCGGTATTTTTATGCAGAAAATCAATAACAAAGAGATAGTTTTTTCAAAAAAAGAAAAAAGCTGAAAGTTGCTGACTTGATAGTCAAATCAGCAACTTTCTTTTTGTCATCCATCTTTTACCTTAATTCCTTTGATGTCTTAATTCTTCTTGCCCCAATATGACTTGCGGTTCCTTGTACTATTGTAGTTGCTGAGTCCGGAATATACAATAGTATATTTTCTAGGATTGGATTCCCAATCACATTCTCTCTGCAAATACATAGGTATGCCATCTATGTAGAGAATGGCATTTGCTTTGTCGTAGGACCACTTGCCACCAGCATGGAAACCTGCAGTAATCTTATGACCACTACCCAGTGTCATGCTCTCAGAATTGCACTGCTGACCAAAATTATACTCCAGGGTGATATTCTCCCAGGTTCCCTTCAATTCACTTTCGAGAATGGTAAGCTGTGGCACATCACCATATCTCTCAGGCATAATGACTGGCCAGCCATCCTGTGTCCATCGAATGGAACGTACTTGTCCCATCATAAGTGCGTTTGAATATGGATTGCCATTTACTCCTGCCGGCAAACGACCTTGTGATGAGAAATACCAGTTACCTTCTCCATCATCAAAGACAGCACAATGGGAGATTCCTACCCAACCTGGACTATTGTTGAACTTGTACGGATGTGTCAGAATTGGATATGCCTCTCCACCCTTGTTGGTACAGTCTCTGCCATCCTTTCCATAGTAGGGACCTTCTATATTCTTGGCTCTCAGCACACGAGTGTTGTAAGCCACAGAAAGTTCATCGTAGGCCATGAAAAGATAATAGTAGCCATTGTGATATATGATCTCCGGAGCTTCAGATGCCTGCCAGCGACTATTGATATTGCGAGTATAGATACGTTTGCCATACTTGCTGATGTCTCCCCATGGGTCACCGATATTCTCATAAGGCATACCTGTATCCGGGTTCAGGCGCATGGCAACAATACCAGAATGCCATGAACCATAGATGAGGTAATGCTTGCCATCAGGGCAGATGATATATGACGGATCGATGGCATTATACTTGAAATATGCATTCCAGTCACCTTGACCGTTTCTTCCCCAGTTGAACCCATGGTCAGTGGAAGAGCAAGCCACCATGCCCTTGTCTGTCCAATGGTTGCTTGCTGGATCGGAAGTTTCCATCATGCCGATGAAAGCTCTTTCTGACCAGGTGTTGTCAAAATTGGCTGCATCGGCATATAAGCCATTGCCGATGTAATTGTCGACCACAATGCAATAGTACATTCGGTACAAGCCATTTCTCACCTTGCGAGCACATGGCGCCCAAAATCCATAACGAAAATGCTTGATAGCAGGAAGGCCCTCCTTTGCTCTATATTCATTCACCTTGGTTGCCACCCAGGAAGGCTGTCTTCTCATGGTGGAGCCTACCCAAGTCCAGTTGATCAAGTCCTTGCTCTTACGGCAGAAGAAATGGCCATGTCCATCCAAACTGTTACCATAAGAGGCATCAGTCTGATACATGTAGTAGTAGCCGTCATCAGCCTTCATAACCGTAGGGTCATGCACGTTGGCTAAATTCCAACTACCACGCTGGTCCCAACCTGCCATTGATGCATAATCATCAATATACGATGGAGGTGTGTAAGTACTAAGGCGACCTGAAGAAGCTCTTGTTGCCAACTCAGTTTCAACCTCTGCTGCAGGAGCTAGTTGCTGCTCCAAGCTGTCGGTACAACCTGACATGATGCCAAGTAGTATAACAGCCGTCATTAAAACATTCTTTTTCATTGGTTACTTTCGGTTTATATTAAAATTGTAGTTGTTTATTCTCTTGCCAATCCGTAATCAAGCATCGACTTTTCAATGCTTTCCTTTTTCAGAAAATACGTTTGGTGATGGCAAAATTACGCCAAAAGAGGCTAAGTATGGTGGATTATATGTAGAATTTTAGTGGATTATCTGATTCTTTTCGGAAAAAGGCTGTTTTGTGCAACTAAAAATAACAGTTCATATTATCAGGGAGTTTTTGTTTTGATTAATAGATAGATGTCATGACAGTAGCGATAACCCAAAAAGCCTCCGGGACAATCGTTTCTCTATTGCCTTGCAATCATACACATAGCCATTATGAAGATTCATCCAAGACTTGAAGGGTATGCCAAGATACCTCTCAAATTTCATGGCTAAATCCTCATTAAGATTGTGCTTGCCTTTAATAAACTCATTTAAATGAGTAGGTTGAACACCCATTTCGTACTATTTTTATACTCATTTTCCCCTATTTTTTTATATTGATTTTACCTTCCATCATCCCATGTTCCGTATTCAGTTATTCAGTTATTCAGTTTTTTTTTGGAATGGTGCATAGACACCCCTTAGAAAACTCGGGGGGTAGAAAATATATAAAATGTAAATTATATTATTATATTATATATATTATATATTAGTTAATAAACTTTATTTTTCTACCACAAAAGATAATAGGCCGAAAAAAAAACTGAATAACTGAATAACTGAATACGAAAGCCCAAAACTATGAGTTGCGAGAAAGAAAACTATGAGTTGCCAAGTGCTAAACTACGAGTTAGCTTTTTTAACTAAAAAACGGGGTTAGGGCTGCTGAAAATCGAGCCTTATCACAGGCCAAAATTTGGCGGTTTCAAAAAAAAGCCGTACCTTTGCACCGTGATTCAGATACAACGGATTGCTTTTCTTCAAATCACCTGATCAATCATCACTTGATCAATCACCTGATTTACCATCCAATCACTTGATCAATCATCAATCATCTGAACCACATTCAATTCATTTTATTAACCCGATTTATTAACTCTAAAAAAACTGAATGATTATGGGAAATTCTAAAGGAACTTTGAAGTACCGCAAGGTACAGCGCACTCCACAGAACGGTGAGAATGCAGGTAAGAAACTCTGGTATGCTACTGCCGTCAGCGACCGTGAGATGGATTTCGAGTCGTTCGTTACTCACATCTCAGAGCACGGCTCTCCTTACTCTCGTGGCTGCGTGCATGGCGTGCTGATGGATGCCCTCGACCATCTGCAGGAACTGATTCTCGATGGTAAGAGCGTTCGCCTTTCCGACCTCGGTCTGTTCAGCATCGGCATGACTTCCAGAGGCGAGGAGTCTAAGGACAAGGTTTCTGCAGCCAGCGTGGAGGGTGTTCACCTGATTGTGAGAAACACGAAAAACTGGAGCAACGCCGAGCTCAGAAAGAAGTGCAAGATTGAGAGCATCGACGCCAAGGGAACGGATGCAAGCGATGGTTCCGGCGACAATGGTGGCGGTTCCGGCAACACCACCGGCGGCAACCAGGAAGGAACCTCGGGTGGCAACACCAAGCCTGGTACTGGCGGAACTGACGACGGCAAGACCGACAAGGGCGATACCGGTGCTGGCGGCAGCGGTTCAGACGGCGACAGCTCTGACGTTGTCATCTAGAGCAAGCCCCCTTAGGGGGCTTTAACCAAGATTCATTAACCACTAAAAAATTCTCTGCTTATGACGAAAGAAACCTGGAAAACTCTGATTCAGATTGCCATCTCTATCCTTACAGCCATTGCCACCACGCTAGGCGTTACGAGCTGCTGCGGCCTGTAATGGCGAGAAAGAAGGAAGAAGAAAGATGGAAGAAGAACGGAAGAAAGTTGAAAAAGCCCCCGGTGCCATACGCATCGGGGGCTTTCTGTATTTATTCAGTTGGCATCGTATCTGCAGTTTCTACAAAATCTGCAGTATCTATCGAATCTGCCGTAACTGGTCTTCCGTCAAACCAGTTATTTCCTTGATTGTTGCCTCATCCATACCTTTTGCCAACATATTCTTAGCTATCTCAATACTTCTTTGGTTTTTGCCAACTTCTTCACCTTGCTTCATGCCTTTTTCCATGCCTTGTTCCATGCCTTGCTGATAACTGTCGTACTGAAGAGTTCTCTCCACGCTTACCGCATCCCAAAACTTATCATAGGCTCTGAGTTCGGCATCTGTAAAGCCTGAAGTTTTCAACTCCTCTACGGCTTTTCCTATCTCCGGGTCATGAAGCAGATCGGAAGGAACCTCCT
>ERZ1023886.684-NODE-684-length-11726-cov-30.060920_pt1 | contig 11726 bp, 11 predicted proteins | sample MGYA00380395_ERZ1023886 | MGnify/ENA primary metagenome ERZ1023886 (study PRJEB33179, sample SAMN07449002) | human gut metagenome | biome: Human-gut; feature: Human associated habitat; material: Faeces | host: Homo sapiens | place: India: Bhopal | collected... | reverse complement strand
ATACGCAGCCATTCTCTTATACGAAACCGTCTATTCAAGATCTGGATTCTCTGTTGAAGTCATTCTCTTATACGCAGCCATTCTCTTATACGAAACCGTCTATTCAAGATCTGGATTCTCTGTTTCTCCAGCGCAAGAACTTCAAATTTAACATGAACTTGGCTGGCAGTTATTATTTCGATGAGACTCCTCCAAAGGATGCGGCAGAGTTTATGATGCAACTCAATACGCTCCGTGCAGCCTTTAAGAATGCCGGAGACCTATACTCTAATTTCGGAAATCAGGTGACTCGGCGTACCCTCCAGACGGGCATTGCCAACAAAATAGTCAAGCTTTGTAAGGGATACGGCAAGTTGCTGAATGCTGACGAGAAGAAATTCTGCGCCTCTTCGCTGAATAAGATGAAGAAGGATACAGACGATGAATATCTGCAGAGTCTTCTGGAACTAACTGCCAATTCTTTGAGAAAGTAGTAAGTTCTTGATGTATAAGCTTTGGAAATGTGGAATTCTCTCTCAAAATATCGCTTTTAAACGATATTTTGAGAGAGAATTATCATTTCCTAGACTATAGTCTTGCTATAATTTTGTATCTTTCCTCTATAAAACGAAAATGATTTCCCTCGCATAGGCTAACCTTCCAGTTGAAATGTTAAAACTCCGAAAACTTGCTCAAATAATTCACCATCACTGTGCAAAATACAAGGATAAATGCTATTTTTGTGCACGTCAAGACCACATACTGCTTTCATATGCCTACATTTTTGAAGTTTAAAACTCGATTAATGAACACAGCTTCAAAGATAATATTTTTTTGTGACTTAGAGCACGTTGGTAGGAACTATTTTGCAGTTGTAGTCTTGATTTCTCAAAAAATAAGGCAAATCTCGCACAATTCGAGGGAAATCATTCAAGTTTTTTATTTTACTGGCTTATAATTCGAAAATTTTATATAAATTTGCGATGCTAAATGATATTTTAAATGTGGGAGATTGAATCTCCACTTAGAAAAGGAGTTTTTTGATATGAAAAAAATATTGAATCCTTATCTGAATAAGGAAGGTTACAACTGCGTTTGCTGCGCACCAAACAATCCGGTAGGATTGCACCTTGAGTTTTGGGAAGAGAATGAAGATGTTCTTACCATCTGGAAACCTGGTGAGAATTATCAGGGATGGGTAAATACCTTGCATGGCGGCATCATTAGTATGCTGATGGACGAAGTGGCAGGCTGGGTCATCAACCGCAAGTTGCAGACTACTGGTGTTACGATGCAATTGAACGTGAAGTACAAGAAGCCTGTGATGACCACCGATTCTCAGATTACAGTGCGTGGTCACATCGCCAGCCAGCGCCGCAACATCGTCACCATCCACTTGACCCTGGAGAACTCCAAAGGCGAGGTTTGTGATGAGGGCGAAGCCGTCTATTTCACTTTCGGATCAGACAAAGCCAGAGAAATGGGCTTCGAAGGTTGCAAGGTTGAAGGGGAGTAATAGCCTTCTATTTGCTGATACCACTACACCCTTGCTTAGAGCGTTCTGTGGAATTGAAATATCAACCATCAAAATCAGTTTTTACAGCATGCTACTCAAATAAAAATAGAATAAATAATTTATACAATATGATTTCATTTGAATTGGAGGAGTTGGACGAGATCTTACAGAATATCCTATCATAAAGAATATAACCGACATCAATATGCAAATACTCTTAGCATCAGCCAAAATCATGAATGCTGCCACATCTGTGGACATTCCGATGAAAAGCAAGCCTAAGTTTCAGGAACAAGCCGGACTGTTTGCCTTGGAACTTTCCACATGGGACACAAATCGTCTCATGAAGGAATTGAAATGCAGCCAAGCCATCGCCCTGGAGAATCAGCAACGATATCAGAGTTTCTGGAACGAGGAAGAGCTGTTGCCTTCCATCCTTGCCTACTATGGCCAGGCATATAAATATCTCCAGGCAGACAACTTTAGCCAAGATGATTTTGCTTTTGCACAAGATCATCTCTTCATCACCTCTTTCCTATATGGTCTGTTGCGTCCTTTGGATATGATTCATCCTTATCGCATGGAAGGAAAGGTAAGGCTGGATGCTACTAAGGGAAGGAATCTCTTTGCCTTTTGGAAAAATTATCTTACGAATATGTTGATTGAGGCAGTGAAAGCAAACGATGGCATCCTCATTCATCTAGCCACCGAGGAGTTTGAGCATCTCTTCGACTGGAAGCGAGTTTGCCAAGAGGTAAAGGTGATTCAACCTTTATTTTATGTGGACAAGGGTGACACCATCAAGATGTTATCCGTCCATGCCAAAAGTTGCCGTGGAGCCATGACTAAGTTCATCATTCAAAATCGGATAGACCAGCCTTCAGATATATTCAATTTCGAGTTGAATGGATTCAGATATGCTCCCAACTATGGAGATGAACTCCATCCTCACTTTATTAAGAAATAAATTTTAATTTACAAACGATAAAAGACTTACAATTATGGAAAATTAATCGTAGAGATAGAATATGCGTTCCATCATGTGCCACTTTTCATCGCTGGTAGCACCTTTGCCGCATTTTTGGAATTTGCCTACCACTTCTTCCCATTCTGCTTGTCTTGGGAGTGTGGCAAGTTCTGCCATTGATTTGTCCCAATCGAAATCTTCCGGCGCATCAACTATCATCACCAGTCTGTTGCCAAAAATGTAAATCTCCATCTCCAGAATGCCTACCTGTCGGATTCCATCACGAATTTCCTTCCATTGCACACCCTCAGAATGCAATTTGCGATATTCACGGATAGCCTCTTCATCCGATTCTAACTCCAACCACTGTACGTAGCGCTTGGTGGCTACGGGATATTTCTTCTGTTTATAACCTTCCATCATTTTCTATATTTAATTCATGTTTTACGTTCGTATTCTGTTTATTTTTGCAAAAATATAAAAAAAGTATGAGGAAAACAAGTCAAACTATTGATATTTTGTTTATTTTTGCAATATCGTTTTGCAAATGCTGCATGATCACTAAGGAAATACGGCACTTTAAAGCACATTTTAAAATATATCATCATAAAAATTATATCAGATGAAAAAACTATTTCTATCCCTCGCCTTTCTGCTCCCTGCTATGGGAATGATGGCACAGACACAGGTCAAAACTGCTGAAGGTATCCTCGAAGGAAAGGATCTCTCTGGCATCAAGGTTTTCAAAGGTGTTCCGTTTGCAGCACCTCCTGTAGGTAATCTCAGATGGAAGGCTCCGCAACCAGTACAGAAATGGGAGGGTGTGCGCGAGGCTAAGGAATTCGGAGCGAACCCGATGCAGGAACCTATCTTCGGTGATATGAACTTCGGAACAAAGAACAATAGCGAGGACTGTCTCTACCTGAATATATGGACTCCCGCCAAGACGATGAAGGAGCATCTGCCGGTATTGATTTATTTCAATGGTGGAGGATTGATGGCTGGTAGCGGAAGCGAACCTCGATATGCTGGTGATGCAATGGCGAGAAAGGGAATCATCTCTATCACTGCCAATTACCGTGAGGGCATCTTCGGATTCTTTGCTCATCCTCAGCTCTCCAAGGAGACTTCCTATAAGGGCTCAGGAAACTATGGTTTCATGGACCAGGTAGCTGCCATACAATGGGTGAAGGATAACATCGAGGCTTTCGGCGGCGACCCTAACCGCATCACCATCGTAGGCGAATCGGCTGGTTCCATGTCGGTTAGCGCCCTGATGGCTTCCCCTCTCTGCCAGGGACTCTTTGCCCAGGCTATGGGTTCCAGCGGTTCGGTGATGGGATTCAAGAAGATTGCTACCCAGAAGGAAGCCGAGGAGAAAGGCGTGCAGCTTGCCCAGATAATAGCCGAGAAGATAGGCAAGAAAACGGGCAAGAAGGTGAAAAAGAACGTAGGATTGAAGAACCTCGATGAACTTCGTGCGCTGCCTGCCGAAGAACTGATGATGCTGGCGGGCGTAAGAGCCCTTCCTGTTTATAATGTTGATGGATATTTCATGAAAGAACAGCCTACAGAGGTATTTGCCAAGGGCGAACAGACCAAGGTGCCTCTGCTCATTGGCGGCAACAACCTGGAGATGAACCCTGGGGCAGTATTGATGGGTAAAAAGCCAACCGTTGAGAACCTGAAAGCTGGTGCCAAGGCTACCTTCGGAGAAGAGAACATCGACGAACTCTTCCGTCTTTACGGAATCAACAGCGACAAGGATGTGTTGGAGCAGCCGGGTGTGAATCTGGCTTCGGATATCTTCCTGGATTATTCTACCTGGAAGTGGGGCAACATGCATAAGTTGACCGGCGGACAGCCAGTTTACCGCTATCGCTATTGTCATCCTCGTCCTGCAATGGCCATCAAGGGCAAGGTGGCAGCTTTGGCTGGCGGCGTGGTAGATGCCAAGGAAGGTGCAGCTCCTGCTCCACAGGATAAGGGAGCCGTTCACTCTGCCGACATAGAATATGCAATGGGCACTTTGCCTACCAACCGCGTGTTCAACTGGCAACCTGAGGATTACATGATCAGCGAAATCTTCAGCCAGTATTATGTAAACTTTGTGAAGACGGGCAATCCAAACGGTCTGGGTCTGCCGGAGTGGCCATCTACCAACGGCAAGGCCGTAGCCCCTGTGCTTCAGATAGATGTGAATACTGAGGTAAAAGCTGATGCCCAGATGGAGAAGCGCTATGAGTTTATTGACCAACTGTTTTGGAAAGAAAAATAATCTTTGTATTGCATTCAAAAGCTTTATAATTTTGTCGCAGATAAAATGACAAGGCTTATAAAACAGAATAAATAATAAAATTCATGTTTCAGAAATTCATTATCAATAGAGAGGGTGTACTGAAATTCGGACACGTCTATTTGCACCGTGATATGCTGGCTCCAGGAGAGCAATGCACATACGGTGGAGGACTATGGAAAATCGACGAAGGTCGGGGAGCCATAGTCCTCTATGGTCGAAGCTTCGATTTCGGTCCTCCCGATTTTGACTACGTGAAACAGATAGACTGGTCGGGCTTGGGGGGCACCCCTCGCCCACTGCTCTATCTGCCCCATTGGCCTAATGAAGAGGAAGTTGTGCCAATCCTGATGGACTAATATCTCTCAATCACCCTTTTTCTTCCTTCTGCATATTACAATCCTATTACATTCCTCATTATTCACGTTAAATTCAATTAAGTTTCCTCATGGAACTTTCTCTATTTCGAATATTTTTTCTAATTTTGCGCCACGTTAGTAACGGTTAAAATGAATATGAAAATTCTATGATAAAGAATCTGGTTATTTTATGATATGAATCAGATTTGGATGAAATAGGAATAATTTAGGTATTATATATATAAAATAGGTAAGAAAAGAAAAAAATGGAACATGTTTTTACAGAATCGATGTTTTTGGTGGGCTTCGTGATATTCATCGCTGCCATACTCGTATTAGACATGCTGGTTATCGACCGAAAGGCGCATGTAGTTTCCATCAAGGAAGCTGGATCCTGGACAGCAGTTTGGATTATTCTCGCCCTCGCCTTCGCCGTATTCATCTACTTCCATGGCGATATGGTGCACGGCATCGAGAACTTTGACGATTTGAAACTGATAGCCTCACGCTATGCTTCTCATCTCAAGCTGGATCCGAATGACTATGAGGCAAGTCTGCAGCAATATCGCCACTACATGACCATCTCTTACATCTCAGGTTATCTGATAGAGAAGACGCTCTCCGTAGATAATCTCTTTGTGATGATGATGATCTTCAGTTCATTCGGAGTGGATAAGAAAGATTATCAGCATGTATTAAACTGGGGAATCTTGGGAGCCATCGTACTTCGCTTTGTCTTCATCTTTGCAGGTGCAGCCCTCATCAGCCGATTTGCCTGGATATTGCTTATATTCGGAGGATTCTTAGTTTATAGCGGAGCCAAGATGTTCCTGAATAGAAATAAGAAGGAAGAAATCAATGCACTTGAACATCCTGTGGTGAAGTTCATGCAAAGACGTCTGCACTTAGGTCCTTTGGTGATGACGGTGGTATTCATCGAGTTTTGCGATCTGATATTTGCTTTCGACAGTATTCCTGCCGTATTCTCAGTATCACTCGACCCGTTTGTAGTGTTCTTCTCCAACATCTTCGCCATCTTGGGTCTGCGAGCGCTCTTCTTCCTCTTGGCAGCGATAGCCGATAAGTTCCGCTATCTGAAGGTGGGTGTAAGCGTGCTATTGGTGTTCATCGGTGTGAAGATGCTCATCCACGATTTCTTCGAGATAGATGCAGTAGCTTCTCTCGTCATTATCCTTCTCGTATTGCTCGCCAGCATCGGAGCATCGGTTGTGATTCCAAAGAAACAGGAAGCTTAAATTACAGAAAATTGTATAGCAAAATATAACCCTTCATCTTTTCCCCTGGAATGCCGATAAACACAGGGGATTTGAGGATGAAGGGTTTTTCTTTTGTTGACATCATCAGTTCCTGTTATGCTCTTCAAGCGGTCCCTCGGGGATCACGTGATGGGGAACAGGTGAACAAGAGACGAGCAACGAGGGATCACGAGGCGGGCAACGAGTGCCCAAACAAATGGCTATGATTTGGGCAACGCATCTATCATCATCAGTCGCTTTTTTGACAGATTAATCCATTTAATTGAATCAGATTTGTTATTTTTTTGCAACATGATAAGTGAAAGTCTGCTTATCAGTAACTATACGCAACAGATAGATACCTGCAGGAATGCCTTGCAGAGAAAGCGAGGCTTGATTTCCATTTATCTTCTCAGACTGTTTAAGCAGACTGCCGCTTATCTGATAGAGTTTGATGTTTCTCAAGCCACTACAGGAAACTGATAGTTGATGACTTTCGAGACGAACATCAATAGAAGGAGCTGCATTTACAGAGGCTCCGATTCCTGTAGATGTGTCCTGGGAAATAGCGAGGAGGTCGCCTTTACGCTTCAGGTAATACACGGGTCCCTGCGGATTGCCAAGTTCGATTTCCTTGCCTTCTATCTCCCCCATCACCCTCATGCGATAAGTATGACCATCGACAAAAGACAAATTGTTCTTGCGCAGCCAATAACTGTAAAGGGGTACCTCGAAGGTTGAAGAAACACTCACTTCATCATCGATTCCCCGCACCTGTATCTTTTCCTTGGTCTCTGTGTCTTCACCCATCAGCGTTATACGTCCTTCATAACTTCTGCCTTCGGATGCGAGCAGCGAGACTCCCAATTTGAAATTAGCATATTTCGTCATATCAATACTGCCTGATTCTATTTTCTCGTGGGAATCATCAGCTAAAAAGACTTCTGCTTTCGCCATTAGCGGCTTTTCCTGCGCTTTCTCCACCTGGATAAATGCAGCCTCCCGGTCGTGGATTAGGTTGACAGGATAGAACATCGTTTCTGCTTCATCGCCTGAGATGATGAGTTTCACTTCGTAGCATCCTGGAGAAAGATTTGAAGGCAAAGAAAGCAAAATTGGAATTTCGGTTTCGGTAAAACCTTCGATTTCGCTGAGCTGATCGACACGGGTATCCATCACGACCTCTCGACTATCATTGAGCAATTGTACTCTCAAATAACAGTCACGAGGTACTCCATTGAGATTTTTCAGCGAGAAGAATGCCTGTACTTTTTCCCCCTGTTCTACGCTGCCGATGAGTCTTGGCTGCGCCATTAACTGGAAATGAGGTTCTTCCGAATAGATTTCCGATATGCGCCCAGTTCTATCCTTCAGTTCCACTTCTACCACAGGTGCCTTTTTTATCAGAAAGAACTCATCCCACGACTGATCTTCTTTTCTGGCAACACATACAGGAAGGAGACGATAATATCCATCCTGAAGACCTGAAAGATTCAACTTGACAGGTTGTGCTTCATTGATAAGATAGTCGTTCCCCATCCATCCGGCATGATCGGCACCATAGATTCGCTGCGTAAAACCTCCCAGAGCATGATCATCAGAATAGGCAACCTGCATGAGGTTCCCATCCACATCATAGACTGCTATACCAATATCTCCCCGGAAAGGCTTCCCACTGTTGACGAATGAATTCATTTCCACTGTAATAGTCTGTGATGGGTTGAAATTCTTGCCAGTTGCCTCTTTTATCAGTAGCGAACCACCCTCATTGAACATCAACTGTGGGGAATTTTCCAAGAGACTACGGTCTATCTCCGGATATTTCCCATTATCGGGATGTGCTAAGATAGCCATGATAGCACGGTTGAATGCCAGCGGCTTACCTTGGAACTCACTACCTGTCTGCGAAACACTGAGGTTGGTGAGTGAATAGTAGGCATCACCCTGTCCCTCCCAACCGAAATTCATGTGGAAGAGTCCATTTTCATCAAAACCATCTGTCACCCATGCATGTCCGGAAGCAGCACCAGCCGGTCTGCCTTCCAGATAGACAGGACATCCATTGAGGAGTTCCTGCCGCAGGATTTCTGCAAAACGGGTAGGCCCTTCTATTGCTTTGGTGGCGTAGGCAGCCGAATAACCAAAGTTTTTTAGCAGAGCCTGATAGGCAAATATGACCTGTGTTCCGCTGGCGTTAGGTGTATATTGCATGAAAGAAGCCACGCCCACATCATTCATCAGCAAGGCAACGGCATCTTCCTGTTCTGATGTTGCACGAACAGGATAACGGTAGTCGGGCAACATATTCGCCCAATCATAATGAGACTGGCTGAAGTCTGCACTTTTCTTAGTATGATAATAAGTTACCTCATACTCATTCTGTCCCTTTCCCTGAAGAGGCCATTGATGGTAATACATCAATTGTGCGATGGCAGTAGCCACACATCCGCTATAAGGGTAACCTGTACGGGCATTAAAAGGATACGACTGTCCCCATCTGCTTTTCAGTAGAGGTGATACGGTTTGGGAAAACAGACCTGAGCGGGTATCCTTTCTAACATCTACCTTTCCTTCTTTCAGCACCTCGTATGTCTGGCGATACCCCTCCAATAGGAGTTTTACGCAGGGGTTGGCATTCAGCGTGTCGAGTGTTCCCTCAGTGCTGTAAGCCAAAATCTCCCCCATCTCATCATCGCCAGAGACAATCACAAATCCGCTTCCCCTGGCGTCATTATATATATAATAAGGTGTATCAGCTGTTTGAGAGAAACCTTTCGATTTTGCCTTTACCTCTTGGGATTGAGGTAAGGTGACGTATCTTTGAGCTATCTTCGCTGCTTTGCGAGGATTGATATTTTTACTATATACTGCCGGACTAAAGGCTAAAAGGATACAGACGATGGCCTGTGAAAGGGCTATCGAGGGGGAAAAGGATAGGATACTATGAATAACTTTCATGATGACTGTAAGTTGATAATTATTAAAATCTAATAGTTTTATTGATTGTAGAAATATCCATTTCTATATTTTTGCAAAGATACAAAAAATATTCATAATAGACTCGTTTTAAACAATATTTTATAACAAACTCTTATTCCGCCGCCCTACACCGCACCCATATTGTCATGAGTTGTTACGTTAATACTGTGAGTCAACGTGTATTATTAATAAAGCATAAAGTGGTCAACTTTTTTTATAGTTTCTATCAGAATAATGCAATAGGCTTCAACTGCTTACGAAGCTGCTTTCATTGCTCTACGAAATAGGCTTCATTGACTATCGAAGCCTGTTTCGTATTTCGAGGCTTTTTTATTCAAGTTTATGCTTTAGTAACGACAAGTTTTCAACAGGTGGCCAATCGTATCATTGGAAAGGGTGTCACCTCGAAGCCATTTTTCCGCTCAAAATGCACCTGTTCCCAAGTGTTAAATTTTGCAAATAAGACATATTATTGCCACGAATTGCTACATTATTTAGATTTTTTTCGTACCTTTGCTTACGAAACATGTTCTTTATTGGAACATAAGCAGTACAGACAGTCATCAAGGACGACATTACTATTATTATACAAATATTATATCATTATGAGAAAGAAAACCATTCTTTCGCTTTGCATGGCCGCGGCAGTCTGCATGTCAGTATCGTGTTTCACTGCTTGCAGCAGCGACAACAACAACGACCCCACGACTCCGGTAAAAGAGAAAGCCACGGCGGTTACCATATCGCCGGTGGTATATGTCACGGCTTCCGAACTGAAATATTTTGATGTCAACGTGACCGACGTCTCCGGCAAGACCGTGAAGTTGTCTACCGACAACACGGCAGAGCCAAGCTCCCTTGTCTCAAGCGTGTTCCTCGGAAATTCCAGCACATTGAAATCGACCGTGGAAGCAAACCCCGGCGACAAGCTCCTCGCCTACACCATCCCGGCAGAGACCATCAAGTCGTTCCCGGCCGAGCGCACCTATACCGTGAGCCGCACCTACAACGGCACGCGGCTCGAGGACGGCAAGAAAATACTCCTCGTCATGTTGCCCACAGCCGAGGCGAAGCCAAACAAGGGCGAGTTCAGCAGTTTCAAGGGAAGTATCATGGCATCGACATCGAGCGTTTCCTCACAGTCGTCTTTGGACAAGAGCAAGACGTTCACCACGGCTGTGACTTACAAGTTCGCCAACGCAAGCTCAATAGATTTCGCCACATCAAAATAATCTCTTGGGCATGAGAAGCATGCCACGGCAGCATTGATGCCACAACAGCAGAGAGGGGATGTGTCAAGAATGGGTTTTTGGCACATTCTCCTGCTATATATTTAATAGGATAGGTCCATACAGCTCTCCCGCTTGCCGTGTTTCCGCATCCATATTCGCAAAACCGTTTTTTATGAAGAGACTGATTTTTACATTCCTCGCCATGCTGGCCTTTTCAATAGGCATTAGCGCCCAGGCAAACAATGGCATACCACAGGCCAACGTGTCGCACCTGAAGTTTCAAGGCATTCCCATCACGGGAAGTATGAAATCTTTTTGCCAGAAGTTGCTGCAGAAAGGCTATAAATATGAAAGCCCCAACCTCTCTAAGACGTTGACCGGGAAATACATGGGCAGGAAGGTGAGGCTGTATGTCAATCAACATGAAGGGACGGTTTATTCCGTAGAGGTGGATTTCCTCTTGGAAACGAAGTCGGAGGCCGACGACCTGCTGCAGCAATTGATTGGCGGACTGCGCCTGAAATACCCAAGACTGCAAGAAGACACCGAGCACAGCGGATGGGAAACAGACCCGTCGGACGATTGCGTTTACACGTATGTGGCGCAAGTTCCAAGGGGCACGAGAGGACAGATCGACTGGAAGAACATGTTGGGCGAGTTCACCATCAACCTGCACGAACTGGTGATGGGCGACTATTCTTACCTGCTCGCGTTCTACTATATCGACGAATACAACAACCCTGAATGGAAAGACGCGCGGAAGCAATACTTGAAAGACCGCAAGGCAAAGTTGGCTTTGTAATCTAACGGTCGCGTGACGCGCGTTGACGCCCGTGATTAACCTACTCATAATTAAAATATCGTGGTCTTATCGACTAAAATAAAATTGATTGAATGATTTGCAGATTTTCAAGAACATAACTTGTAGAAAATTTACACGACTTAACGATACACATCATTAGACCTTAATAAAGCGCTTCTTCATTCATTTTTAATGCTTGGCTGTATATCTGTCCAACCGGCAATTGGCATTAGCAAAAGGTTATATAGCCAAACCCACAATAAAGCAGTAAATTTACCGCTTTATGTAAGAAAATGCAGAATATATTTGCTTTTTGCACAATTTGCACAAAGATTTATAT
>ERZ1023886.683-NODE-683-length-11726-cov-50.169994_pt1 | contig 11726 bp, 8 predicted proteins | sample MGYA00380395_ERZ1023886 | MGnify/ENA primary metagenome ERZ1023886 (study PRJEB33179, sample SAMN07449002) | human gut metagenome | biome: Human-gut; feature: Human associated habitat; material: Faeces | host: Homo sapiens | place: India: Bhopal | collected... | reverse complement strand
TATCTATTTTAATTTTATATTGTTTTTACTTTTGGGCGCAAAGTTACAAAAAAAATATGTTTTTCCCGAATAAAGGGGTAATAAATTAATAATTTTTCTATTAAAAATCCCGATTTGAGCATCAAAATAGTATCGGATGCTCAAATCGGGAATCAATATTCTGTTAAGGCTGGCTGGAAAACTACAGGTTTTCCGCCTCCTGCAGCCAGATGGAGGATGCGGCATCGCTAGGCATGCGCCAGTCGCCACGAGGACTGAGGCTCACGCTTCCCACCTTCGGACCATCAGGCAGACAGCTGCGCTTGAACTGCTGGTTGAAGAATCTTCTCACGAAGGTCTTGAGCCATTTCTTGATAGTCTCCTCATCGTAGGAATCAGGATCGTTGTCGCTGATCTTCACACGCTCCAACTGGGTATCGATAAACGCCTTCTTAGCCAACATGTAAATCTTGGAAGGACGGAAACCGAAGCGCAGGAAGTAATAGAGGAAGAAATCGTGCAACTCGTATGGTCCCACCAGATCTTCCGTCTTCTGCTTGATATTACCATTTTCATCGGCAGGAATCAGCTCCGGACTGATAGGTGTGTCGATGATGTCGCGCAGGGTGATGCGGCTCTGCTCATCCACCCCACTCTCGGCAACATGGTTCACGAGATGACGGATCAGGGTCTTAGGGATGCTGGCATTCACGCCATACATGCTCATGTGGTCGCCATTATAGGTAGCCCATCCCAGAGCCAGCTCAGAAAGGTCACCGGTGCCTATCACCATACCGCCCATCTTGTTGGCAAGGTCCATCAGAATCTGCGTACGCTCGCGTGCCTGCGAATTCTCGTAGGTTACATCATGCACACTGGCATCATGACCGATATCCTCGAAATGCTGGGTCACCGCCTTGGCGATGCTGATTTCCCTGATGGTAATACCCAGACTCTTCATCAGCGAGATGGCATTATTATATGTTCTATCGGTGGTTCCGAAACCTGGCATGGTAACACCCACGATGCCACGGCGGTCCATCTTCAGCTTATCGAATGCCTTCACGCAGACGAGCAGGGCAAGGGTAGAATCCAATCCGCCACTGATGCCCACTACCACCGTCTTGGCATGAGTGTGGACGATGCGCTTGGCAAGACCCATCAACTGGATATTGAAAATCTCCTCGCAGGAGGCATTCATATCGCTGCTGGTAGGAATGAAAGGATGAGGATTCACCTCGCGCTCCAATACGAATTCACGCTCGTTCTCGGTAGGTTCAGCATCGATGTTTCGGATATTGAACTGACCACCCAGAACAGAGTATTTGATGTTGCGCTGGGCATTGACATAGGTGGAATTGGTGCGACGCTCCGAACGGAGTTTCTCCACATCAACCTGCGCAATAACCATCTGAGGATCAAGAGAAAAACGTTCACTCTGTGAAAGTAAAGCTCCATTCTCGTAAACCAAAGCATTTCCGCCATAAACCACATCCTGCGTGCTCTCGCCGAAACCGCAGGAACTGTAGATGTAACCCGTCATGGTGCGGGCACTCTGCTGACTCAGAAGGCTCTTCAGATAGTTGTGCTTTCCGATGAGTTCATCGCTGGCAGAGAGGTTGAAGATAAGGTCGGCACCAGCCAGCGCCAACTTGTTGCTAGGAGGAGCCGGAGCCCATACATCCTCGCATATCTCCACGCCAAACTGCACGCCGTCGAAGGTGTGGAATATCTGCACATCGGGTGTCAGTTTCACCTTATGTCCGGCATAGCGAACCTCGCAATCGCGCAAGTCCTGCGCAGAGGCAAACCAGCGCTTCTCGTAGAACTCGCTGTAGTTAGGCAGATAAGTCTTTGGCACGATGCCCAAAATCTGTCCGTGCTGAATCACAATACCGCAATTCAGCAGCAGGTCGCCTGCTATCACCGGTGCGCCCACAATAGAGATAATATCGAGTTTGCGGGTGAAATCGAGCAGCATCATCACTGCCTGCTCGGATGAATCCAGAAGCATCTGCTGGCGGAAGAGGTCCTGACAGGAATATCCAGTGATGGACAATTCCGGGAAAGTGATGATCTCTACGCCCTTGCCTTCCGCCTGGGCTATCTGGTTTTCTATCTGTTGGGTGTTGAAGATGACATCGCCCACCTTGACGGCAGGGATGGCACTTGCCACCTTAATAAATCCGTACTTCATATTACTTTGAACTTTGAGATTTGAACTTTGAACTTTATGATTACTTTTATCGGATAGTAACCTGTGTGGCACCATATCCATACTCCTGGAAAGAAGCATCCTGATAGGTGCAGTTCTTATAGCGATAGTTCAGCTCGTGGATGAGTGCCTGGCGCAGAACGCCCTCGCCCTTACCATGGATGAAGATAATCTTCTGTCCCTTGTTCTTCTTGTTCTCAGCCATCGTCTTCTTGAAGATATCCATCTGATAATGAAGAATATCGGCAGAGTTCATTCCAGCAGTTGTTTCAAGCACTTCATCTGCATGAAGATCGATAACGAGGGTACCGTCATCCTTCTTACTCTTCTTCTTGCTGGTGTTGGCTATCACCTTCTCGTCCTTGTACATCTGCTCCTTCAATCGCTTGGAATCGATAACCAGCGGACGTGCCACCTCGTCGTTCTCCACGATGGTGAAGAGATAGGCTGGCGTCTCGAAGAAGTCATTCTCCTCGAAGAGATGAAGCTTGTAGAACTTCACTGGGTCGAGGCGGAACTGAACATCCGTAGCTGGCTTCAGAAGGAAAGGCTTGTCCTTCTTGTAGGCAATCAGCTGGATGGCGATGTGCTCCATCTCGTTCAGGGCTTCACGACCGAATTCCTCGATAAAGAGCTTGGTGTTCGGCTCGATTTCGCCCTCAGCCTTCAGGGTCCATGCATTGCCCTCGGCTACGAGATAGGTGTAGCGCAGATAGTAGTTGCTGTCGTTCACCATATACGATTCAAAGCGGGTATTGGTCACGTCCTTGATGTCGATAGGCACAAAGGCGAGATAGGCGCTGAGCTTGTTGCCTCCCGTACGCTCCTGAACCTGCTTCACGAAGGTAATCTCGCGGTCGGCAGCATCATATTCCTCAACGTTCATATCCACGTCGTTCTCGTGCTCGTTCAGGATAGCCTTGATGCTTCGACTGTCCTGATGCAGTTCGGTGTTGGCATGCTCCTCCGCTCTCTGCTTGGCATCCATCTTGGCAGAAATCATCTTGCCCATGGCATAGTCGTCCTGCTCTACCACCACTACCTCGTTGATAGGCATCGGAATCTCGAATCCATCTTCATCCTCTACCAACACAATGTTTTTGCCCTGGAAGCCGGCCACCTTTCCGCCGCCCACTTCGCTCAGGAATCTTACTTTATCACCTTTCTTCATAGCTATTTTATTTTTTATTTTTATCTAATCAATTATTTAGCCTTAAGGATAAATATTTTTAGACTTAAGGCTAAATATTATTAGCCTTAACTCAAAATAAATTTTCCCTTAAGCGGAATCACTCTTTCTGAAATGAGGATACACTTTGCAAAGATACAAAAGATATTGCAAAATAGGGATGATTTTAATATTTTTAATGCTGCCAGGAAAATATTCTATAGGAAATGAGCAGGAATTGGGATATTTTTTATATCTTTGCATCAATATTATAATGATATTAGTATTATCGACTCTTAAACAATATTGATTATGATTACATTTCCATGCGCCAAAATTAATCTTGGCTTAAACATAGTAAGCAAGCGGGCTGACGGTTACCACAACCTGGAGACCGTGTTCTACCCTATCCCGCTTACCGACGCCTTGGAAATCAAGCTGATGGGCGATGAATTTCCAAGCGAGGTGCCTTGTGACTTGAAGATTACGGGCAACGCTGTAGATTGCGATGAGCAGAAGAACCTGGTGGTGAAGGCATACAATATGATTGCTGCCGACTTCAAGATTCCTCGCATCCATGCTCATCTGGTAAAGCGCATCCCTTCGCAGGCCGGAATGGGTGGCGGATCGGCTGATGCTGCCTACATGATCCGTCTGCTTGATGAACGCTTCCGCCTCAACATCGGAATCCCGGAGATGGAGCGATATGCGGCCAAACTGGGTGCCGACTGTGCCTACTTCATCAGTGCTGACCCTGAGGATGGCGATACTGCCTGCTATGCTGAGGGAATCGGCGACGAACTGATGCCGGTGAGTGGTCCTGGCGACAACATGAAGGGCTACTACATCGTGGTGGTAAAGCGCGACGACATCGCCGTAAGCACCAAGGATGCCTATGCTGCCATCACCCCGAAACAGCCAGCCAAGTGCTGCCGCGACATCGTACGCCAGCCTATCGAGACCTGGAAGGAGGAGCTCATCAACGATTTCGAGGCTCCTATCTTTGCGATGCATCCTGAACTTGCCGAGATCAAGCAGAAGCTCTATAATCTGGGTGCCGTATATGCAGCTATGAGCGGAAGCGGAAGTGCCATCTTCGGCATCTTCAAGCATAAGCCAGCGAATATCGAGGAGCAGTTCGACGGAATGTTCTGCAAGGTATTAAAGCTTTAATCTAGTTAATAGTTTATAGTTAATAGCGGCTACGCCGTATAGACAAAAGATGTCTATAGTGTCTACAGAAAGATAACGTAAAATAACAGCAAGAATGCCCTATCAACTATAAACTATAAATTATAAACTCTAAATATAATGAACGAAGAAACACATCAGAAACTGATGACTATCAAGCGAAGCTTTCGCTTGCTGATGAACGGTCCGGGTTCGCAATCCATGCGCGACAAGGGCTTGGGATATAAGCTGAATTGGGGTGTGCCCTTCTATGAATTGAAGAAGATGGCGCAAGAATACGGCAAGGACTATGATCTCGCCATCGAACTCTGGAAGGAAGACATCCGAGAGTGCAAGATTCTTGCCACCCTCATCATGCCTGCCGATAAGATGCTTGCCGAGATAACGGATATCTGGATGGAGCAGGTGCAGAGCCAGGAAATGGCTGAAATGCTTGCCTTCAACCTGTTGCAGCATGTGGAGTATGCGCCAGTGATTGCCTATCAATGGATAGCAAGCGATAAACCGCTTTACGAAATAGCTGGTTTCCAGCTTCTAGCCCGTCTCTTTGCGAATGGCAAAGAACCTAACGATCGTGGTATCAATGAGTTCCTGGATCAGGCTGCCGTTGCCTTCCAGGGTGACAACATGGGTGTGAAGCATGCTGCCGCCAATGCCGTGATGCGTTTCTGCGATTTCGGAGAAGATTTCGAGAATATCGCAAGAGGAGCACTCAAGGGTATCTTCGAGATATAATTTTATCTGCGTAGAATCATTCATCGGATCTCACGCGGAGTTATCGGAAACATTCTTGCTTTTCGGATTACGCACGGATTAAACGGAAAGCGACCTGTTCGGTCGAGTAACCGGAACTGCATGATGTATAGTCACGCAGATTTCGCAGATGACGCAGATTTTAGGTCAAAAATCTGTGTATATCTGTGGAATCTGTGGGACATAAAAAGAGTCAATCAAAAAAATCTGCGTTATCTGCGAAATCTGCGTGACCTTATAACATGAAAAACTTCTGGTATTCGTTTTCGAAATTCGGAGTGAAAACACCCTTACCGATATTTTCCTTGATTTCTTCCTTACTCCAGAATCTGCCGCCAGCCAACTCTTCCTGACTCGGCTTCACCTCGCCATCATACACACAGCGATGCACATATACCAGTTCCTTTTCTCTCTGACTCTCAAACACATAGTGTCCTAAGCTCTCTGGTTCGAAATCCGTGATACCCAGCTCTTCCCTTACTTCACGATGAAGCGCCTGGTTCACGCTTTCGCCCAAATCCACATGTCCGCCACAGGCAGTATCCCATTTATCAGGCTGGATATCCTTCCATGCCGGACGATGCTGGAGATATAAATCTCCCTTACTGTTGAATACATGCAGATGAACCACAGGATGCAATATCTTGCTTCCATCATGGGCATGACCTCGGGTGATGGCACCCAGGATATTGCCCATTTCATCTACTATCGGAAATTCCTCGTTCTTGTTATCTGTCATCGTTTTTTTTAAAGTTTATAGTTAATAGTTTATAGCGGCTTCGCCGTATAGCAAGATTGCCCTATAGCAAGATTGCCCTATAGCAAGATTGCCCTATAAACTATCAACTCTTAACTATTAACTATCTATAGCGTTCCGTACTCCTCTGAATAGCGGAGCATCTGGTCGGTATAGCTCTCCTCGTAATCGAGATTCACATCGATAGGATTGCCCTCCTCATCAAACACCAGCGTCATCTTCGGATTGATAAAGCCCTTGTATGGAGCCAGATTCAGCTTCTTGTATCTTGCCAGAATCTCGCGATGCAAGGCTGGGTCTATATTCACGGCATATTTCTCCACCAACTGGCGGGCCGCCTCATAATCACCCTCGCTCTTGATACGCTGAATCTCGGCAAGCAAATCTCCAAACAGATGGCGGAGCTTCTCGTAATCATTCACCTTCACATAGGTTCGGGTAGTTACGATATTACCCTCAGAATCCTTCAGGGCATCCTCGGCAGAAGCATAGCTTACCTCTTCTGTCACCAGCTCCACGGCTCCCTCGGCATGCTCCAGTGTCCACCAGGCAATGAGGGCACGGTTTCTCATGTGCGCTTCCTCAATCTTATCGCCTTCCTTGATGCGGATGGTCTGGGTGAGCAGTCCGTTCATCAGATAACCATAATACTGCGCCTTGTAAGCCTCGTCGTTCGGAGTCAATCCCAATTCCACGAGCTTGTGATCGGCTACATAATATAATCCGAAAAGGTCGGCTCTCGCCTCCTCTATCGTGTTGCCATACGCCTTCAGGGCATCAGCATCGGTACCAGGCAGAAGCTGACCGCTGCCATGACCCAGGCACTCGTGCAAATCCGTATGCAGGTCGTCGGTGATATCGGCATACTGGTTCATCAGTGCTATGGTCTCCTCGTCGATAACAAACTCATCTCTGAATCCGTTGCCCTGCGCCGCCTTGTTGTAGGCATCGGTCAGGTTGCCGATGGTCACACTCTTCGAACCATGTTCCTGGCGAATCCAGTTGGCATTAGGCAGATTGATACCGATGGCCGAAGCCGGATATTCCTCACCGCCGAGCATCGCCGCACAGATTACATTGGCAGTAACGCCCTTTACCTCCGGCTTGCGGAAACGGGGATCCACAGGCGAATGGTCCTCAAACCACTGCGCATTCTGACTGATGGTCTGCGTGCGCTTGGTAGCCTCCAAGTCCTTGTATTCCACGATTCCCTCCCAGGTACCCTTCAGTCCCAGCGGGTCACCATATACCTCTATGAATCCGTTGATGAAATCCACCATGCCCTCGTGCTGCTGCACCCAGGCAATGCTATATCGGTCGAAATCCTTCAGATCACCCGTGCGATAGAACTTCACGAGCAGGTCGATAACGTGCTTCTGTCCCTCATTCTCGGCATATTTCTGTGCCTTGAGCAACCAGGATACGATTTCTCTGATGGCCTCACCATAGAGACCATCTTCTTTCCAAACCAGTTCCACCATCTCGCCATTGCGCTTGGTGAGTTTGGAATTGAGTCCGTAAGAAGGCGGGGTGGCATCGTCGGCATCCTTCATCTTGGCATAGAACCGCTCCACTTCCTCCTGGGTCACATCCTCATAGAAGTTGCAGGCAGAAGTCTGCACCAGGTCCTCGCCATCCGTCTGGTTCACGCGCTTCGGCATCACCTCGGGGTCGAAGATCACGGGTACCAGCAGTCGGAGCAGGTCTTCCTTGCTCTCTCCACGCTTCAGCGGCAGTTCCGCCTCGCTGATGTTCTCCATCAGTTCATAGAAGAATTCCTCAGAGAATCCCGGCTTGAATTTCTCGCAGCCATAATGGTGATGGATACCGCTGGCGAACCATACTCGCTTCAGATAAACCTCGAAAGCCTTGAAATCCTCGCTTTCGCAGATATCTTTTCCAGAAGACTCTCCGCTTTCGCTGATATCAGATGCCAGCGTCTCTGCTTTCTCTCCTGTTCCCTTATAGTGGCGATAGATTGCCTCCAGGGTCTTGCGGATGCGCAGGTTGTACTTTCCCTGCTGATCGAACGTGATGTCACGTCCCATCAGCGTAGCCATTGACAAGCAATAGATATACAATTTCTGATTGAGCGACAATTCGTCAAAACCCTTCAGCTCGTAACGAAGCATCTGGATGTCAGCGAAGCGCTCTTGGGTGTTTACATTACAATTTGCCATGTTTAAAACCTTTATTCTACCGCAAAAGTACGACTTTTATTTCAATTTTCAAACTTTTCTGCCTACTTTTCTTATTTTATAGAAGGAAATGTAATAAATATCCCGTTTTTTTAGTAACTTTGCAGGAATTTCTAACGAAAAAGATGTAAAAACAGTTAAGAGATATGCAAATCAACGAGATATTAAAATCGTACTTCGGTTACGACTCCTTCCGACCGAATCAGGAGGCCATCATCCAGGAAGTGATGCGGGGCCACGACTGCCTCGTGCTCATGCCTACGGGCGGAGGTAAGAGCCTCTGCTATCAGGTTCCGGCGCTGGCGATGGAAGGCACTGCCGTGGTCATCTCGCCCCTCATCAGCTTAATGCACGACCAGGTGGAGGCACTCAAGGCAAACGGAATCCCTGCCGAGGCACTGAACAGTGGTAATGACGTCACCGACGATGTCATCATCCGTCGACGATGCGAAGCTGGCGAACTCAAGCTGCTCTATGTTTCTCCCGAAAAACTCATCAGCGAGATACCTTATTTATTCAGTAACATCAAAATCTCGCTCTTCGCCGTGGATGAAGCCCACTGCATCAGTCAGTGGGGGCACGATTTCCGTCCGGAGTATTCCCAGCTCGGACTCCTTCACGAGAAATTCCGTGGCATTCCGGTGATGGCGCTTACGGCTACAGCCGATAAGATTACCCGCGAGGACATCATCAACCAGCTGCATCTGAACGGACAGACCTTCGTGAGCAGCTTCGACCGTCCCAACCTCAGTCTCTCCGTGCGTCAAGAAAGCACCAAGAAGGAGAAGCTGAAGTTCATCTACCATTTCATCGCCCGTCGTCCCGAAGAGGCAGGCATCATCTACTGCCTCTCGCGCAAGAACACGGAGATGGTGGCAGAGGCGCTCCAGTCGCATGGCATCAATGCCGAAGCCTATCATGCCGGACTCTCTGCCCAGCAGCGAGCCTCGGTGCAGGAGCGTTTCAAGATGGACCAGATAGAAGTGGTCTGCGCTACCATCGCCTTCGGAATGGGCATCGACAAGGGCAACGTGCGCTGGGTGATTCACTACAACATGCCGAAGAGCATAGAGAGTTTCTATCAGGAGATAGGCAGAGCCGGAAGAGATGGCGCACCAGCCGACACTGTGCTTTTCTATTCGATAGCCGACATCATCACCCTCCGTTCGTTCTGCGAAGAAAGCGGACAGCGTTCCGTGAATCTCGAAAAACTGCAGAGAATGGAGGAATACGCCGAATCACGAGTGTGCCGAAGAAGAATCCTCCTGAATTATTTCGGCGAGACATCGGCAAAGGATTGCGGTCATTGCGATGTGTGCAAGAATCCGCCACGCACCTTCGACGGCACCGTGCTCACGCAGAAAGCCCTGAGCGCCGTGGTACGTGCAGGCGAAAGAGTGGCTATTGGCACCTGCATCGAGATATTGAGAGGCATGCAGACTCCTGCCGTGGCACGCAACCACTACAACGAACTGAAGACCTTTGGTGTGGGCAGAGACGTGAGCGTCCGCGACTGGCAGGCATACATGCTCCAGATGCTGCAGATGGGTTTCTTCGAAGTGGCGTACAACATGCATAACCAGATGAAAGTCACGCCATTAGGCTGGAAGGTCCTCAAGGGAGAACATCAGGTTTCACTGGTGATAGTTGAGAATGAAGAGCGGGCTCCTCGTCAGCAAAAGGTCAACAGACCTTCAAGAGGAAGCAGCATCCCTGTAGTTCATGCCGAGCGTGTGATTTTCGAGGATGAAATATCAAACGTAGAAGATAAGAAGCTCTTCGAGTATCTGCGTAAGATCCGAAAGAATCTTGCCGATGAACAGGGCTATCCTCCATATATCGTGCTATCAGATAAGAGTCTGCACGAATTAACCAAGATGAAGCCAACCACCCTCCAGGCATTCGGTCTCATCAGCGGAATTGGAGAATTCAAGATCAAGAAATATGGCGATACATTTATCAAAGCCATCAAGAAATATACAGGCAAATAAAAAATAAGACATAAAAAAAGAGGTAACCCGGAGAAAACCAGGTTACCTCTTTTTTTATGATGAAACGGGGAAGCTTAGTTATTCACGCTACCTCCCACAATATCGAGCAATTCATTCGTAATGGCCTGTTGACGACTCTTGTTATACTGAAGATTCAGTTCACGCAAGAGTTCATCGGCATTATCCGTAGCAGTCTGCATGGCAACCATACGGGCAGCATGCTCACTCGCCTGACTATCCAACAAAGCAGTGTAAACCATCAGATGAAGCTGCTTAGGAATCAATACACCCAAAACAGTCTCCAGATCAGGCTCCACGATGAAGTCATCGTTCAGAGGATGCGCCTCTGCACGCTGTCTTTCATCCTCACTAGCCTGCTTCTTGCGCAGATACTCCTGAGCCTTCGCCGTAGCCACATTCGATGTGAGGTCACGGTCGTTGTCCTCTCCTATCGCCTCCGTGCTGAGGTCGATAGGCAGGAAAGTCTTCTGGGTCAGGATCTGCGAACCGGCACTCTTGAAGTGGTGATAGATCATCTCCACCTTGTCGAGTTCGCCAGCTGCATACTGCTTGGCAAGCTTGCGGGCGATGTCGGCACAAGCGCTTGAATTAGGATGATCGGCAATATCCATGAAGTTACCGCCTATCTTCAAACCCAGCTTCTGTGCCTTCTCAGCCACCTTTCTGCCGATAGGATATACCGTGATGTCGTCAATGCCATGAGCCTTATACTCGTCCACCGCCTGAATCATCATCTTGATGACGTTGGAGTTGAAACCACCGCACAAGCTGCTATTAGAGCTATATACGATGAGAGCCACACGCTTGATTTCCTTGTGCTCCACCTGCAACTCATGGTCCACATTCGGAGTACTCACCAAGAAGCTCTTCAGGATATGCTCCAACATATTCTCATAAGGCAGCATATTCTGGATAGCTACCTGAGCATGATGCAACTTGCTGGATGCCACCATCTTCATCGCACTCGTAATCTTACGGGTACTGTTGACGCTGGCGATGCGAGTCTTAATCTCTTTTAACGACGGCATAGGCTATTACGCTTTATATTGTCCTGCTACATTAGCCATGGTATCCTTGATCACCGCGATGCAATCGTCGGTGAGCTTACCATCAGCCAAAGTCTCGATTACGTCGGCGTGCTGGCTGCGCATAGCGTCGAGGAACTGATCCTGGCACTCGCGTACCTTGTCCATTGGCACTTCGTGCATCAGTCCGTGCACACCACAATAGAGGATAGCCACCTGCTCGCCCACTGGCATAGGGCGATACTGAGGCTGAACCAGCAACTGGTCGTTCTTTCTACCACGGTCCAGTGTCATCGCTGTTACGGCATCCATATCGCTTGAGAACTTAGAGAAAGCCTCCAGTTCACGATACTGAGCCATATCAATCTTCAGGGTACCAGCCACCTTCTTCATACTCTTGATCTGGGCAGAACCACCTACACGAGATA
>ERZ1023886.681-NODE-681-length-11730-cov-13.656617_pt1 | contig 11730 bp, 9 predicted proteins | sample MGYA00380395_ERZ1023886 | MGnify/ENA primary metagenome ERZ1023886 (study PRJEB33179, sample SAMN07449002) | human gut metagenome | biome: Human-gut; feature: Human associated habitat; material: Faeces | host: Homo sapiens | place: India: Bhopal | collected... | reverse complement strand
CATCCACCTCGATAGGAACGATTTTCTCCAACTGCTTGATGCGGCTCTGCACCTGTACAGCCTTGGTTGGCTTATAGCGGAAACGCTCGATGAAATCCTTGATATCGGCTATTTCCTTCTGCTGGTTCTCATAAGCACGGAGCTGCTGCTCACGGCGCTCGGCACGAAGAACCACATACTCATCGTATTTCACCTTGTAATCCTCTACCCTTCCGCAGGTAATCTCCAGGGTGCGGTTGGTTACATTATTGATAAAGGCACGGTCGTGACTTACCAGCACCACCGCCTTGGCACTCTGCGCCAGGAACTGCTCCAGCCACTGGATACTCTCGATATCGAGGTGGTTGGTAGGCTCATCGAGGAGGAGCACATCCGGCTTCTGGAGCAGGATCTTTGCCAACTCGATACGCATACGCCATCCACCGGAGAACTCCCGGGTAGGACGGTCGAAATCTTCACGGGTGAAACCCAGACCGCTCAACGTGCGCTCTATTTCCGCCTCGTAGTTTTCACCGCCCATCATCATATAGCGATCATGTTCCTGGGTGAATTTCTCCACGAGCTGGGCATAGCTCTCGCTCTCGTAGTCGGTGCGGTCAGCCATTTCCTGCTGCATCTTGTCGAGGCGCGCCTTCATCTCGGTATTGTGGGCGAAAGCCTTTCGGGTTTCCTGCTTTACGGTGGTATCATCCTGCAGTTTCATCACCTGAGGCAGGTAGCCGATGGTGGTTTCGTTTGGGATAGCCACCACGCCGGAGGTTGGCTTCTGCAAGCCACAGAGAATCTTCAGCATCGTAGATTTGCCGGCACCGTTCTTACCTACCAGGGCAATGCGGTCGCGGTCGTTGATTACGAAGCTTACATCATTGAAAAGTGGCTTTACGCCAAACTCTACTTTCAGTCCTTCTACTGAAATCATACTATTTTACTTTGAACTTTGAATTTTGAACTTTGAACTTTATGATTAGCAGTTCTGTTATTGCTCTGACTTCTTCTCCTTACGGAATGAGCAGGGAGGAATCTCCATAGCTCAGGAAGCGGAAATCATGAGAGAGGGCATAATCATATACCTTCTTCCAATCACCATGCAGGAAGGCACTCACCAGGAGAAGGAGGGTGCTCTGAGGCTGATGGAAATTGGTAACCAGCATCTTCACTATCTTATAGGTATAACCCGGAGCGATGATGATCTGCGTGCTGGAATGCAAGGCTTCCAAGCCGTTGCGGTCGAGGTAATCGACGATTGCCTGGATAGCCTGCACCGGAGTGATGCCTTCCACCAGATTGCCATCTGCCGACAACTCGTATGGATCCCACTGTTTTACATGCAAATCCTCCTCGCTTGCCTCAGGATGCTTGATGAGATGCACTCCCATATAGTAGAGACTCTCGATGGTGCGCACGCTGGTGGTTCCCACGGCAATGACCTGGCACTCGTGCTTGATGAGCTTTTCCAGACTGCGACGATGAACCACGATATATTCGGTATGCATCTGATGACCTTCTATCTCAAGACTCTTCACCGGCTTGAAGGTTCCCGCTCCTACATGAAGGGTTACCTCTTCACGGTCGATGCCATGCGCATCCAGGTCCTGGAGCACCGCATCGGTGAAGTGCAGACCGGCTGTTGGGGCAGCCACACTACCCTTGATCTTGGAATATACGGTCTGATAAGTGGTCTTATCACTTTCTTCGGTCTTGCGATTCAGATATGGAGGGATAGGCAACTCTCCCACTGCTTCGAGAATCTCGGCAAAGGAAACATGCTCGTTGTCCCAGTCGAAATCCACCCAATAGTTGGTGCCGCCACCCTTGGCTACCATCTCTGAAGCCTCTACACTGAGCGCATCTCCACGGCGCATGGTAGCAGAGAGAGTAAGCTGATGACCCTTGATTTCGAAGTCTCGCTTCAGGCTTCCCTCTTTCCATTTCTTCAGGTTACCAATCATACAGAGCCATGAGCAGTGACCCGATGTCTGGAACATCAGCTCATAGTCGGTAGGTGCAGCAGGCTCCATCAGGAACACCTCGATGAGAGCTCCCGTCTCCTTGCGGAAGTGCATGCGCGCCTGGATTACCTTGGTATTATTGAATACCATCATGGCACCCTTTGGCAGATAGTCCGGAAGATGGAAGAACACATCGTCACTCACCTCGCCATGCTTATAGACCAGCAGTTTACTGTGGTCGCGCTGTGAGATAGGAAACTTGGCGATGCGCTCATCTGGCAAATCGTAATTATAATCACTTATCTTAATATGTTTTGTATCCATTATGTTTTATTGTTAATTTCTATAATATTTAGGGTAACGTTTTAAACGAAACCAGCCATGATAACACTTCTTGTCACTACATATACCAATGTGAGCATTAAAATGACCATTGCCTTATCGATATCGTCATGATCATATCCTGTACTTGTATACTGGTTGGAGATATAATTAATCTTTGGAGAGATCCGAAGATAAATCTTATAATAAAGTAGATAGACAAGAATGCCAACGATGATACCGATAATCATGCCGCAAAGAATATCTGAAGGGTAATGTACACCCAGATATAATCGCGTCCAACAGTTTATGAGAGACCATATTACCAGTGTTATCGTGAGCATTTTACTACGGATAAGTAAGGAGAAGAAAACAGCCAGCGACATCGTATTGGCAGCATGTGCAGAGCAGAAGCTATAACCCTTCAGACGGATATCGTCCACAACCTGCACCATATACTTGAATGTAGGATCATTTGAAGGTCTCCATCTCTCAGCCAGCTGTTTGATGATGCCGTCAACCAGTCCATCAGCAAATAGAACGCAGAAGATTGCGCTTCCCACCACCAGGGCTATCTGCCCCATCGTCTCATTGTTGCGCATAACAACAAAAAAGAGCATGACGTAGAGTGGTATCCACGTCAGGCCCGATGTTAATATCTGTACCATCTGGTCAAGCATGATGTTGTCGCTACCATTGAAAAGGCTCAACACCTGCATGTCCATGTCTTGTATTTTACTGAAATCCATTATATTTCCTCTATATGTTTGGTTTCTATCCAACCTTCTCTGCCATCAGCAACACGAATGCCTCGCCATCCATTTATTGTCTTGTCGGTAATATCCACCCGGGTTCCTTCATGCAGGACAAACAAGTCAGCACTTTGTTTGGCTGGTGTCTTCTTGATATTTACCGATGGTTCCATAATGATGGCACCCGTCCTGTTTATCTGAACCTGTTTCTGCTGATAGGCAAACAGATTACTTATCAGGAAGGAAATCAGGAAGAACAAGCCTCCGAAAAATCCTATCTTACGCATGAAGAGCTGAGGACCAAAGAGATAAACCAATACGAGTATCAACGCCATGATGATACTGAAGATTCCAATCTTTGCCCAATTGTCTACACTCGTGTAGTTGACAAGCATCCTGTACCATGTGACGAAGAACATTTCTGATGCCGGTGTAATCTTGTCAATGGTCTTGCTTCTTGCAAACTGGAGATTGAAATTGATGTCCTCATCTCCTGGTGCATATAAGTGAGCACGCTCATAGTTGAGCACAGCCTTCGTGATATTGTCTGTACGGAAATAAGCATTGCCTAGATTGTAATAAATGGCAGCAGATGCCCTGGTCTTCAATATTTCCTCGTAGTCACGAATCGCTTGCTGATAATTGCCTTTCTGATACTCTGTATCTGCATTCTGTTTGGTGATGGCACCAGCCTCAAGAGTGAAGCCAAGCATCATTGCCAGAAGCATGATGAGGGAATATCCATTGCGATTGCTCTTGCGCTTCTTATGTGCCATATTGATTGCATTCTCTATTTCCATGATTCCTGTTATTGCAGCATTGAATGTATGATTCATATTACCCACTGAATCGCCTGGTGCATAACGCTCGAATTCACACTCATCAATAGCAGTAGTAAACTTCTTGATGGTATCTTCGTCTACGTTGTGAGAAATCATTTTCTCGCGGATGTTCTCACGATTCAGCTTTTCTACAGGTATATTCAGTTTGTAACTGATATATCCCCATAAAGCACGTAATACTTCATCATAAAACTCTCCCTGTTTGTGCTTTACCATCAAGAGATGAGCTTTCTTCAAGCGCTTGGTTGCCATCTTCTTAGCCTTGTTGGAGCGCATCTTGACGATGTCGGCATTTTCCATAGCTCTGCGATGGAAGACGATAATCAATGCGATGAAAGCAAGCAGAGGAATCAACAGACAGATCCAATAACTTGCGCTGCCATAAAACATGTCGTTGATGTTCTGGTGACAGTCTTTGCCGAGCTTCAGGGTATGAATGTCCTTGTCTTTATTGAAATCAGCACCTTCATTGCTGTCGCTTGAGCCGTCACCCTTATCAACCTTGATGGTGAATGGTTGAGTCTTGATGGTCTTATACCTGGATGATGATGTATCATAATAGGTAAATTCGATGGCTGGTATGGTATACTGACCTTGATTGCGAGGTACCGCAAGGAAGTCGTAAATCATATTGCCCTCCAGACCATTGGCTGAAAGTCGGGTTTTGTCTGTTATTTTTGCATCATACTGATCGAAGTCTTTCGGGAATTCGATAATAGGCTGTTTCAGCAGCTTCAGGTTTCCGATACCTCCTACAACCACACGTATATTGATCGGTTCGCCGGCTTTTACTTCTTTCTTGTCGATAGTGGCAGAAATATTAAACTTACCTACTCCACCTGAGAAATCAGCAGGACGTTGCGGTAATGGGTCAACCGAAATGGTAATACCCGGAGCCTTGATATCCTTGTGGACCTCAACATAGCCGGAACCTCCATTAAAGAAAGCTTCCATAGGATCAATATTACGGTTTTGCTGGACAACGATTCCCTTGAAATTGATGGAAGGTATTTCCAGCTTTCCTGTCATCTGTGGATACATGACGTATTGACTCCAGGTCACGCATTTGTATGGTCGGCCGTTGACCATCTCTGTATGGAACTGCTTCTGTTGAGGAAGCGGAACTTCCTGAGTGTGGAAACCTTTCAAATCAGGCATCTTACCCTCCAGTTGGGTAAGTTCAACCAGAGTATAAACCTTATAAGTCAGCAAGATAGGTTCTTGTTCTGTGACATGTTTCTTGTTGGCAGAAACCTTGATGAAGAGGTCGCTGCCAGAAATGCTGGAACCAGCCTGTCGCATATGAGGTTCATCATTATCATTTCTTCCATGCATCTTGGTAGAACCATTAGGATTATGGGCAGCCTGTCCGGTAACATTAATCTTAACAGCGCGGGATGCCAGTTTCTTTCCCCCTACAAGGACCTGGGAAGAACCGATGGTGAAAACACCATTCTTGGCTGCATAAAGCGTATAAGTAATCGTTACGGAAGAAGATGATGATGTATGTCCGTTTATCATCTGATAACTGGACTGTTGCGATGTGTATGGACCTGCAATGACCTCCAGCCCGTTCGGCACGTTTCCCATGCGGAATTCCTCCACGTCGCGTGCATTGATGGTATACGCAACACGGAAGTTTTCACCTGCCGCTACATGGGATGGAGCCGATACTTTCAGGTGTTGGGCAACAGCATTTATGCTGACGCTCATCAGTATCATCAAGATGATAGTAAACCTACCTATATGTTTCATATTTATTGTCTAATTACAAATTATATTCTTTATCTTACAAATGAATATCTAAAGAGACAGAGCTACCAGTTTTTGTCATATACCTTTCGGCGTGGCTGGCTCATTGCCTTCTGCATCTTGCGCTTCGTAGCTTTCTCTTGCTGGATAGCAGCGTTCAAGAGCTGGTCGGCATTGTCGCGACTCATTTTTTCCTGATTCTGCTTGTTCTTGTCAGAATTATTCTTGTCCTGATTCTTGTTTTGCTTATCTTTGTTTTGGTCGTTCTTATTTTGCCCGTCCTTATTTTTGTTCTTGTCGTTCTTCTTGTCCTTGTTTTTATCGTTTTTATTCTTGTCCTTATTGTTCTTGTTATTTTGATTCTGCTGGTTGTTCTTGAGCAACTTTTTGCAGAGGGCAAGATTATAACGAGTCTCATTGTCTTGAGGGTTGCATCTTAAAGCCATCTTGTAATACTCGATGGCCTGTGCATATTCCCGGTGGTTTTGCATCACCACTCCCATATTGTGATAGCTCTTGGAGCGGCGGAAGATATTGCTCTCCAATTGTGCAGCATTACCAAACTGAACCATTGCCAGTGAATCTTTCTGCTGCATCAGCAAGGCACAGCCAAGGTTGTATATCGCCTGTGGATTCTTCTGATTCTTGAAGATAGCCTTGCGATATTGGGTCTCAGCAGCTGCCCACTTCTGGGACTTGAAAGCCCTGTTTCCATGGCGTATCAAGTTACGGTCGGTTTGTGCGTCAGCGTTTGTCCCACAAGCCAACAGAAAAGCTACCGTTACTATTATATAATGTATATAGTTCATATCTTATATCATTTCTTCAAATCTTTCTTAAAGAACTTGACGTTCCTGAGTATTGGATTCTTTACTTCCATCATGCAGACCTCAATGAGGAGCAGGAGAATAATCAAGATTCCTACAGCCTGGAACTGTTCGTCATAAGCACTGTAGATGACACTGGTCAGATCCCCTTTCTGCAATTTAGCCAAGTCATCGTTGAGCGCTTTTTCTGCATCGCTAGTATTATCTACATGGATATACTGTCCTTTGCCAGCCTGTGCCAATTCGCGGCACATCTGCTCATTCAAGGCGGTCATTACAGTATTGCCGGCATTATCTGTCAGATAAGAGCCGTCTCCCATAGGGATTGGAGCACCCTTGGCGTTACCGATACCCAGGATAAATACGTTGATGCCTTTCTTGTTGGCCATCTGGGCTGCATCCTGAGCACCCGCCTCATGGTTCTCACCATCAGTTATCACGATGATAGCTCTACCGATATTTTCCTGCTGGGTGAAACTCTTTGAGGCAAGACTGATAGCCTGGGCTATGTTGGTGCCTTGAGTTTGTATCAAGCTTGGCGAAATGTTCTGCAGGAACATCTTGGCAGAAACATAGTCGCTGGTGATAGGCAACTGCACGAAGGCATCACCAGCAAAGACGATAAGACCAATCTTGTCGTTGCTGAAGTTATCTACCAGATTCTCTATCAGCATCTTGCTCTTGTCGAGACGGGATGGTGCTACATCTTCAGCTAGCATGGAATTGGAAATGTCCAGACAGATCATAGTCTCAATTCCGTTGCGCTTGTCGTGAGAAACCTTGCTACCCATCTGTGGGCGTGCCACCATCACGATGAGTAATGCCAGGGCTGCAAGCATCAGTACAAACTTTACCGTTGGGCGGTATTTGGATATGTCGGGCATCAGCTGTTTGAGCAACTCAGGGTCTCCCAACTTTTTCAGCTTTGCCCTTCTTTTTCTCCAACCTATAAAGCGTACCAATATGAGTACAGGTATCAGCCATAGTAGCCAGAGAAATATAGGATCTTCAAATCTTAACATTGTTCTATATATTTATGGTATTCTTCTGAGCCAAGTAATGCGCAGCAAAATCTCCAGGAGCAATACCAGGAGTGCTGCCAAGGCAAAAGGCTGATAAGCCTCATAGCGTTTGGCATAATGCTTCACATTGAATTTTGACTTCTCCAGTTTGTCAATATCTTGATAAATCTTCTTCAACTCCGCATTGTTGGTAGCACGATAGAAGTTACCGTCTGTGGTTTGCGCAATGTCGCGCAGGGTCTGCGTGTCAATTTCTACTGGAATGTTGACATATTGCACACCACCAGCTACTGGCATTGGGTATGGAGCCACCTTGTTGGTTCCCACTCCGATGGTATAAACACGGATGCCATAGCTCTTGGCTATTTCTGCAGCTGTCATAGGCGATATGTCGCCCATGTTGTTACTGCCATCCGTCAAGAGAATCACCACCTTGCTCTTAGACTTTGAATTCTTCAATCGGCTTACTGCATTTGCCAAACCCATACCTACAGCAGTACCATCATCGATGAGTCCGCGTGCGGCAATGTCAGTTCTTGTATCTTGCAACAGGCGCAGCAGACTGGCATGATCGGTAGTCATTGGACATTGGGTGAATGCTTCACCTGCAAAGATGGTCAAGCCGATATTGTCGGTAGGACGACCTGAGATAAACTCATTTGCCACATCCTTAGCCGCTTCCATTCGGTTTGGCTTCAGGTCTTCAGCAAGCATGGAGGTTGATACGTCCATAGCAAGCATGATGTCAATTCCCTCCACAGTCTTGTTGTCCCAAGAATGATGAGTCTGTGGGCGAGCCATGGCACACACAATGAGCACGAAGGCGATGCATCTCAGTACCATAGGCAGATGGATGAGTCGCACTCGAAGACTCTTTGGCGCATACTGATACATTCGGGTATCGCTCATGCGCATAGTTGGCTCACTTTTCTTTCTCCCAAGAAAATACCATAAGATATAAGGTATCAGCAACAGGAGTAGCAGAAAATATGCTTTACTTGCAAATTCCATTTCTTATAACATTTATAGTTTGCATCACTCTGATGATTTTATCTATCAGTTATCAGTGATGGTTTTTACATCAACAGCATGACAACTTGATAGATGATATAGCCTAAGATAGCAACAGCGCTGAAGCCTCCTATCCAAAGCAGCATTTTGATGAGGCGGCGTTGCTGCTGAGACTTCTGGTCCTCGCTACTGAGCGTAGGCACAATTTTCTCTTCCTTAGGCAGCTCATTGGTCTTCGTCTGGTCGATGAAGTTAATTGCATTTACCAGGTTGGCATCATTTTCATTCATCGGAATCTCGTATTTGGCGAACTTGACGAGGTCGGCTGTTGAGAAGAGCATTCTCAATTCGTCTATCATCTTCTGGTCGCCAGAAGCACGCAGGTTCTCAATGATTTCAGTACTGGTCATCTCCATGGCATTGAAACCAAACCGGTTTACTATATATTCACGCAGCGCATTGGTAAGGTGAGTATAGTACTCCTTCTGTGTTTCCTGGTTCGATGTACTGTGATGCTGTTTGATGTCGTTAATCTCTTTCAATGCCTTCTCATGGGCAGGCACACGTTTGATGATACGGATGCGGGCAATGATAGGCTTATTCTTCTTCAATCGGTTGCGCAGATAGAGCATTGCTCCACAGACGATTAACAGCAGAAAGCTCAACCAAAAGGCGAAGCTCCACTCACTCCAGAGGAAGGGATTCTCCTGCACCGTCTTGGGAGGATAGAACTGATTGGGATGAACCGTATCCACAGGTACTGTGAGCACCTTCAGCGCCAATGGGTTGCCGTGGCAGTTCTTACCGTCTATCTTCACATTGAGTGCCGGGATGGCATACACCTTCTCATCAAAAGATGTGATGGTATAGTCGCGGCTTACCACCATCTGGTTGTCACCTACATGCATGGTGTCGCCCTTGCTCTGCTCCACCACCTCAACGCCTGGAACTATCTGGGTCTGAGGCTTGAAGGATGGCATTACCACTTTGGCTCCCTTTCGGGCGGTTGCCTTAAGGTGCAGAATGGTTTGCTGTCCGATAAGCATCTGCAAAGAATCGATGCGCTGTTCCACAGTCTGGCAGAAAGCCAAACCTGGACAGCCCATTAGAGCTATTGTCAATATGATATTTCTAATTTTCAACATTGTTATCTTATTTTAGCTTCTCTGTTTGAACAGCATTAATAGCGACTTCGAAAAGTCCTCATTTGTAGCTACAGATGTCCAATCCACCTTGCTCTTGGCAAAGAGCTGGCGCAGTTGGTCTTGGCGCCGGAACCAATTCTGTGCGTGAGCTACTCTCAACTTTTTGGAACTGGTATCGATATACATCTCATGCCCTGTCTCTGCATCCATTACTTTCAGCAATCCTACGTCAGGCAACTGTTTGGCTCTCGGGTCATATACCTGAATGCCCACCACATCATGTTTCTGGTTGGCAATCTGCAAGGCATGCTGATAATCCTTCTGGTCGTAAAAGTCACTGATGAGGAAAGCCGTACAGTGGCGTTTCATCACGCGTGTGAAGTATTCCAAGGCACAGCCTATGTTGGTACGCTGGCTCTGAGGGTGGAAGTCGAGCATTTCTCTGATGATATAAAGAATATGCTTTCTACCCTTCTTAGGTGGAATATATTTCTCTATTCTGTCGGAAAAGAAGATGACACCTATCTTGTCGTTGTTCTGGATGGCACTGAAAGCCAAGGTGGCAGCTATCTCGGTTGCCAGGTCGCGCTTCATCTGGCGCATCGTACCAAAGTCGAGCGAGCCACTCACATCCACCATCAACATCACGGTAAGCTCTCGTTCCTCTTCGAACACCTTGACGAAAGGACGATGAAAACGTGCCGTGACATTCCAGTCGATGTCTCTCACGTCGTCACCATACTGGTATTCGCGCACCTCGGCAAAGGCCATACCCCTGCCCTTGAAGGCAGAATGGTACTGACCGGCAAAGATATTCTGGCTCAATCCGCGAGTCTTGATCTCAATCTTCCGAACTTTCTTTAAGATATCTTGTGTATCCAACTTATTACTTTGAACTTTGAATTTTGAACATTGAACTTTATGATTAGTGAAGTAAGTGAATTCTTCACTCTTCGTTCTTCACTCTTCACTTACTTCATCAAGGCACTTCCACCTTGTTGATGATGCGGCTTACGATTTCCTCGCTGGTCACTTCGCTAGCCTCAGCCTCGTAAGAGAGACCGATACGATGGCGGAGAACATCATGAGCCACAGCACGGACATCTTCTGGGATTACATAACCACGGTGCTTGATAAAGGCATAGGCGCGGGCTGCCTTGGCAAGAGAAATGCTGGCACGAGGACTACCGCCGAAGGTAATCATGTCCTTCAGGTCGCCCAAACCATAACGGTCAGGATAACGGGTAGCGAAGACGATATCGGCTATATACTGCTCAATCTTCTCATCGATATACACCTCGTTTACAATGCTGCGGGCCTTCAGGATTTCTTCTGCTGTAGTAACAGGAGTAACCGTTGGCAGACTGCCCTGGATATTCTCACGGATGATGAGCTTTTCTTCCTCGATAGTAGGATAGTCAATGATGACCTTGAGAAGGAAACGGTCCACCTGAGCTTCAGGCAGCTGATAGGTTCCCTCCTGTTCTACCGGGTTCTGTGTTGCCATTACCAGGAACGGATTTGGCAATTTGAAGGTCTGTTCGCCGATGGTAACCTGATGCTCCTGCATTGCCTCGAGCAAAGCACTCTGTACCTTGGCTGGAGCACGGTTGATTTCATCAGCCAGAACGAAGTTGGCGAACACCGGACCACGCTTTACATGGAAGGCTTCGTCTTTCTGAGAATAGATCTGTGTTCCCACCACGTCGGCAGGCAACAAATCTGGTGTAAACTGTATGCGGCTATAGTCTGCACTTACTAATTGTGACAATGTTTTGATTGCGAGAGTCTTCGCCAAACCAGGCACACCTTCAAGCAAGATGTGGCCGTCAGAGAGAAGACCGATGAGAAGACAGTCAACAAGGTGCTTCTGACCTACGATGACCTTGTTCATGCCCATTACCAAATTGGTAACAAACTGACTCTGTTGTTCAATCCGGATGTTCAACTCACGGATATCAATAGCTTCTGCCATAATTCTTATAATATTATTTTACGTTTTATTCTACCTTTTACGATGAATTAGGGTGCATATCTACACCCTCCCTCTTAAATCAAACGCAAAAGTACTGAATTATGGGGACAAAAGCGAATAATGCTAACTAAATA
>ERZ1023886.675-NODE-675-length-11784-cov-51.148521_pt1 | contig 11784 bp, 8 predicted proteins | sample MGYA00380395_ERZ1023886 | MGnify/ENA primary metagenome ERZ1023886 (study PRJEB33179, sample SAMN07449002) | human gut metagenome | biome: Human-gut; feature: Human associated habitat; material: Faeces | host: Homo sapiens | place: India: Bhopal | collected... | reverse complement strand
CGACATTCAGAACCACAATCTGACGCTCTAACCAACTGAACTACGTCCACCATTTTTTAAGCGAGTGCAAAGGTACGGAAAAAATTTGGTTCCACCAAATATTTCCGTACTTTTTTACATTTTTTTTATTTTGCAGGGCTGTTTGGCACTACAGGAGCTGCCTTTTCTGCTGCAGGTGCTGCTTTCTCTGCACCGGCTGCTGCTGGAGCTGCCTTCTGAGCACCGGCTGCTGCATCCTTGCTGGCACCTGGCATAGCAGGAAGAGCGGTCTGCTCCTGGGTAGCACCCTCCATTACGCTGCTCTCGCCCACAGCCTGTGGAGCTACGTAAGCGCAAGCTACGCTGATTACTACCATCAGACCGGCAAGGGTCCATGTAATCTTTTCTACTACATCGGTGGTCTTGCGAACACCCATGATAGAGTTGGTTGAAGAGAAGTTAGATGCCAATCCACCTCCCTTTGACTCCTGGATCAGAACGATGAGTACCATCAAGATGGATACCAGGACGATCAATACTACAAATAATGTGTAAATCATTTTTTTTAAAACTAGTTTTATTATTATTATTTATTTTCTTTTCTTCTCGTTAAGCATCAGTTTTTCGAGGAAGCGGAGCTGATCTATATAGAACGCACTCTTCTGTGGATGTTGCTTGTACAGGCGGTCGATAATCTGATAGGCTCGCTCGTACTTGCCCTGCTTGATGTAGATTCGGGCAAGGGTCTCCGTAAAGATACCACCGCTGTCGGCATCTGCTGCATCTGCTGCAACAGCTGCATCTGCTGGCTTTGCACTTGCTTCTGCTTTATCCGAAGCCTTATCCTTGCTTGCTGCATCACCATCCTCTACAGTCGATGTATCTTCAGAAGCATCTGCTTCCTCGCTTTCTTGCTTCTCTTCCTCCTTCTCCTCGCATTCTTGCTTTTCCTCCTCCTTATCCTTGTGGAGTTTGAATCCGCCTTCTTCTATGAAGTCGTCGATGAGTGCGATGGTTCTAGATGGCTGCTCGTGCTCGGTTTCCGTCTCCGTCTCCATCAGATAGGCCACGTAGTCAACGGCGGCATCGGCTGGCGTTGGCTTGCGCTTCTCTTCCGGTTCTTTCTCCCTTTCCTCTGCTTCGGTTGGGATGGAGTGGAGGAAGTGGTCGATGAGACTGCTGGTGCGGTCGCTCTTCGGCTTGCCTTCCACAGCTTCGTGGCGGTTTGAGTTCTGGCTCTTGAGCTGATAGTGGGCTGCCTCTACCATCTGGAAGATGACCTTGCGGTCGGAGATGTAGATGGCGGCACGCCGCAGTTCCTCGTCGAAGCTCGGGTCGTGGAGCAGGTACAGGTTCTGCAACATCAGAAGGCGAGCCGTCTGATAGTACGGATAGAGGGCCAGGAGGGCGCGCAAATCATAGAGCGTCTCCCGGTTCATTTCCTCAGGATGTTGTATCAATCTGTTTAGTTCCACGATATTATTAACTTTAAACTATTAACTCTAAATTCTACTACCAGTTTGCCACAGTGGCGTTGAAAATCTGGTCAACCAGGTCTTTTACCATCTGCGTTACCAACTCTTCCTGCACAGAGGCGAGGCTCTGGGTGGTATCGTAGGTCTTGGCAGAGGTGAACTGGCGCTCGAAATCCTCGTTGTGGTTCTTGGTGTTGGTGAAGCGTACGTTCACCGTGATGCTCAGCTCGGTCTGGGCTGAATATCCCTCGGCACTCACCGACTTGTTGCGTTGTGAGTATTGGGTAATCTCGCCCTCTATCTTCAGGTCGCCATTGCGGCTCACCTGGCGGAGCTGGGTGTTGCTGGCAAACTTATCCTTCAGTTCGTTGTTGAACATCGGACCCATCGGACCCCATACATAGGAGCTGCGGATAGGGAAGTCGGCCAACTGGATGGTCTTGGTCTTGGTGTAGTCGATGCTGGCACCGTTGAACTTGTAGCTCACGGAGCAGGCTGCTGTGACACCCATCACCAGGACGATGCCTATTATATATATGTACGCGCGTAGATGCTTCATAAATTGTATTTTTTAATTCTTCTGTAGAGCGTTCTGTCGGAGATGCCCAGTTCCTCGGCCGCCTTCTTCCGGTTGCCGTTGTTGCGTTCCAGGGCGCGCTCTATCATCTGTCGGCTCAGTTCATTGAGGTTGAGCGATTCGTTCTCGCTCTCATTCTCATTCTCCATGTCCTTGATTTCCTCTGCCTCGATATCCTCGGCATCCCGTCTTGGTTCGGCATAGATTCTGCCTTCCTGCAGATTGCCGAATTCGGAAGGGTAGTGGGGTTCAGGCATTCCCGAAACCGATGGGGATGTGATTCCCGAAACCGATGCTGGCATTCCTGAAACCGATGGTACGCCTGAAACCGTGGCTGGAGGCATGCCTGAGATGTTTTTCGGATGGCTGAAGCCATTGGCTCCGCTGAGTCCCCGAGCTTCATCTAGCTGGTCGCGCAGCGATTTCATCTCTCTTCGCAGGTCGCTCACGTTGCCCCTGAGTTCGTAGAGAATCTTGTAGAGCATCTCCCGCTCGCTTTCGTAGCTATGCTGCTCGTTTCCGGCTTGCGGAATGGTGGCGAGCTGGGTAGTTTCCTCATCTCTTGGGATGAACTGCGAGAGGGTTTCGAGATTGATTTCCCTTTCCCGGCTCAGCACCGACATCTGTTCGGTGATGTTCTTGAGCTGTCGCACGTTGCCTGGCCACTTATATTTCAGCATGAGCGCCTTGGCATCCTCGGTGAGTGAAATCTTAGGCAATCGATATTTCTCAGCCATCTGCATTGCAAAGAGGCGGAAGAGCAGGAGGATGTCGTTGCCACGTTCACGCAGCGGAGGCATCTGGATAGGGATGGTATTCAAGCGATAGTAGAGGTCTTCGCGGAATTTTCCCTCGCTCACAGCCTTGCGCATGTTCACGTTGGTGGCTGCCACAATTCTCACATCAGTCTTTCTGATTTCGGTGCCGCCCACACGGATGTATTCACCCGTTTCGAGCACACGCAGCAGCCGGGCCTGCGTCTGTATCGGCAGTTCACCCACCTCGTCGAGGAAGATGGTACCCTTGTTGGCGATGCCGAAATATCCTTCGCTTTCGCCGATGGCTCCGGTGAAGGAACCTTTCTCATGACCGAAGAGTTCGCTGTCGATGGTACCCTCCGGGATACTGCCGCAGTTGATGGCGAAATATCTTTCGCGTCTTCTCGGCGAGTTATCGTGAATGACTCGTGGGATGATTTCCTTACCCACACCGCTCTCTCCGATGATAAGCACGGAAAGGTCGGTCGGTGCCACCTGTAGGGCGACATCGAGAGCACGGTTCAATCCGTCGCTATTTCCGACGATATTGTAGCGTTGTTTTATTTTCTGTAGTTCAGAATTATCCATTTAGCTGCCAAAATTACACATTTTTTTTGAATTAACTGCCTTTTTTGCCCAAAAAGTGGGTATAATAAGGTAGAAAATAGGCGAAAATGTGATATTTCGCCTATTCTCTACGTATTTCGAGCCTATTCTGCTGGTTGTGGAGCAGGCTGTTCTGCTGGCTTCTGAGGAGCTGGCTGCGCCTGTCTTTCGGCAGGATTAGGCTGCTGTGTCAACTTTTTATCAGTCTGCTGGGCAGGCTGAGGGGCGTTGTTGTTGGCATTGTTGTTGGCTTTACCATTGTTGCCACCATTGTTATTGCCGTTGTTTCCCTTCTGGGCATTCTGCTCGTTGTTTCCCTTGGTGCCGTTCTGCTTGTTTCCGCCCTTTGGAGGGAATGGGGAAGGAACGTGCTTCTTTGGGATGGAGAAGCGAACCTTCTCGCTCTCGTCACGCTTCTCGTGGTAGAGCTTTGGCAGTGGGTTCTGGTAAGCCTCTTCGCTGGTTTCACGATGGCGGAAGGCATCGAGTGCCAGGAAGATGGCGTGGCGGAACGAGATGGCATCTGCCTCGTTGTAGCCTGCCATATAGTAGCATGGGGTGGTGTTGGCTGCTGTATGGATGATAGGGAGGCCGGCGGTATAGAGCACGCCATCCTCGTTGAAGAGGGAGTGGAATGGCACGGCTGCCTGGTCGTGGTACATCGCCATGACGCCATCGAACTCGTTGTAGTATCCGTTGCCGAAGAAATCGTCGGCTGGGTAAGGACCGAATGCCTGGATGCCCTTCTCGGCGAGTGCATCGATGGCTGGGATGATGATGTTGCGCTCCTCGGTGCCGCAGCTCTGTTCCTCGTTGATGCTTGGGTTGAGGGCGAGCACAGCGATGCGTGGGTTGGTGAGGAGGAAGTCGCGCTTCAGGGTGTGCCAGAGCAGGGTGGTTTTCTCCACGATGCTTTCCTGGGTGATTGACTTGGCCACCTGGGTGAGTGGTGTCTTGCCGGTGACGGAGGCAATGCGCAGGTCGTCGCCTACGAGCAGGCTCAGGGCATGGCTGCCGTCGCCCAGACAGGTTTCGATGTAGTCTTTGTGATCCACGAAGGTGTAACCTTCAATCTTGATGTTCTGACTGCTTACCGGGGCAGTGACGAGCACATCGTAGAGACCGTCGCGATAGTCGGTCATGGCACGGTCGAGTGCCTTGACTGCTGCTGCTCCTGATTCCGGAGTAGGCATACCCATATCCACCTTCACTTCCTCTTCTACGGCAGCGAGGAGGTTGATTCTTCCATCCTCAGCATCTTCAGCTTTCTGGATGATGGAGAACTGGGCTGGCAGGTTCATCGCCTTGCGATAGTAGGCTGCCACTTTTGGCGAGCCGTAGATGATAGGGGTGCAATACTCCAGCATCTCCGGTTCGTTGAATGCCTTAAAAATGAGTTCATATCCGATACCGTTGGTATCGCCGTGGGTGATAGCCACTTTGATTCTTTTGTTGTCCATGAAATTTTATTTTATAGTAGAAATCGCAGCTTCGAGCTGCTTGATTAATATTTTCTTTTTCATTTCGGGTGCATAGACAAAGGCGATGATGTAGAGGTTATTATGAATGCGACGCATCACATAAGGGCCTCCCATGGCATCCCCTTTCATCTCCCAGAGTCCTCTTTCTGAGAGATGAGGAATCACCATATACATGCTGTCGGTTTCACCCGGCATATTGGTTCGGAGAATGCTATCAATCAAAGCCTTGTCATTTACATGAAAAGCATTTGAATTCTTCATTCTTCGTTCTTCACTCTTCACTTTAAACACGAGCAGGTTCTGCATGCCCGAACTGGCGTTGTTCGAGATCCAGATGAAGTCTTTCGCCTTTTTGCTGGCGTTCATCGCTGCAGGAATCTTTATGTCGATTCCGAACATCTTTTTGATTTCGTCCTGCATCTCCCTGTTTTGTTTGCTGGGGTTGCCGGAGATGATATCTGCCAGATGTTTCAGTTCCACTTCATCCACGATGTGGCGGAGTTTCTCGCCATTGAGCCTTTCCCGCAACTGCTGTGCCGATTGGGCGGTTATGCGAATGATATTCTGTGGTGCTGCATTCTCGTCGTGGTGAAGTGTGACGGAGAAATCCCGCTCTCCGATATTCTGTTCTCCGAAATCCCGTTCTCCGATATTCACGACGATTCGGGTTCTTACGAGCAGATAGTTTCCCCGGGTCTTGCCCTTCTTTACCTGAATCAGTCGGCAGAGTGGTTCGGGTTGGGGCAGTCCTGTCACATCCTCCGTCAGCATCTTGGTTACGATGCTGTCGGTATCTCCCTCAAGCACCACCTCGTAAGGCATTCCCGTGCTTTTGGGCAGTTGATTTTCCTTTCCTCTGTTGCATCCACTCAGCAGAATGTAGAGTAGTAGGCTGATGAGAGGCAACTTTGTTGCTCTGCGTGCAAATGAGTGCTTCATACTTTACATACTCTCCAAAAATTTCTTACCCTTTGGAGTGTAGAGGAATATCAGGATGCTAACTGCAATTACCATAATAATTGTCATTGTTAAAGCCATGTAAAACATATTTCTTATTTTAAAGATTCTCTAACCATTTCTTTCCTGGTTTTGTATAAAGCCAAGCCAGAAAGCTGAGAGCTATGATGAGACTTATCGTCATTGTAAATGTAAATAGATCCATACTCTCCCTCCTTTATTTATGCTTCTGCTCCTCATCCTCGTGCTGTCGGATTTCTCCAATCTTCTTCGAGGTGCTGAGCAAGCCGCAGGCGGCGTGGATGTCCTGGCCGCGGCTGGCACGGATGGTGGTGAAAACACCATGCTGGGTGAGGTAATCACGGAACTGCTCCATCTTCTCGTCGTTCACACCCTGCAACGGGATGTCGGGAATCTGATGGAAACGGATGAGATTGAAACGGCAATCCAGACCCTTCACCAGTTTGATGATGGCCTTGGCATGCTGCATGCTGTCGTTCACGCCCTTGAACACGATGTACTCGAAACTCAGGCGGCGCTGATGGGAGAAATCGTAGTTCTTCAGCAACTCCACTACCTGCTCGATACTCATGCCCCTTTCGGCAGGCATCAGTTCGGCACGCTCCGATGGAATAGGGTCGTGCATCGAAATCGCCACATGGCACTCGCTCTCTTCCAGGAATCGCTTCAGCTTGTTCTTCACGCCCACAGAACTTACCGTGATGCGCTTTGGACTCCACGCCCAACCGTAATCGGCGGTGAGAATCTCGGTGGCACGAAGCACATTGTCGAGATTATCCATCGGCTCGCCCTGTCCCATGAACACGATGTTGGTGAGCTTATCCACCTCAGGCAGCGAGTAAATCTGGTTCAGGATGTCGCCGGCAGGCAAACTCCCCTCGAATCCCTGCTTTCCGGTCTGGCAGAAGAGGCAGTTCATCTTGCAGCCCACCTGCGAAGAGACGCAGAGCGTGGCGCGGTCCTTATCAGGAATATACACCGTTTCCACGAACTTTCCGCTTCGGGTAGGGAAGAGATACTTGATGGTACCATCCACAGAATGTTGTGCGTCAGAATATTCTGCGCATCCTATTTCGTATTCGGCAGCGAGTTTGGCACGGTTGGCCTTCGAGATGTTGGTCATCTCATCAATGCTCTTCACATGCTGCTCATAGAGCCACTTCGCCATCTGCCCACCGGTGAAGGCGGGCATGCCTAAGTCCTTTGCCACCTGCTTCAATTCGGCAAGTGTAAGGCCCAAAAGATATTTTTTTTCATTATTCATACTGCAAAGATAGTGTTTTTTGCCGAAAAATTGTTATCTTTGCCACATATTTTAAGATAATAAGTTGAAATAAAGATAAAAAACATAGTTTCAAGCCCCAAAACGGGGTGAAAAACAGAAAATAAGGAACAAAGAAATGAGAGAAAAAATAGACCTTTTCTTGCCATGTGAAGACCTGGAGGTGGCCCAAGAAGCACTCGGAGAACTTCATGACAACAAGACAGTTCAGCATATCAACCTGATGGTGAGCGCCGATTTCGCTGCCCACCACCAGGTGCCAGACGGCTGTACCTTCGTGGTTATCGACCGACTGGAGAGTAGCAACACCGTGGAGAGCATCGCCGAAAATGCCGATGCCGACTTCGTGATGATCTGCACCAAGACCACCCCTATCAGATGGGGACTCTATGCCTTGGAGCGTTTCCTGCGCACGGCGGATGATACCGCGGCGGTGATGGTTTACTCCGACCACTATTCGCTGGTGAAGGATGATGCATCTTCAGAAAATGCATCTTCTGAAGCAGATGCATCTGATTCGGAAAAAGTATCTGGTAAACTGGAAAAGCATCCTGTGATTGATTATCAGCAGGGTAGTTTGCGTGATGACTTCGATTTCGGAAGTCTCTGGCTCGTCAAGGCGCAGGCTCTGCGCAACTATATCGCCCAGCAGGATAGACAGGAATATCAGTTTGCCGGTCTCTACGACCTGCGTCTCTATCTGAGTAGGGTGGGAGAAATCTTCCATCTGAATGAGTTCCTCTATACCGAGAACGAACTGGATAACAGAAAGAGCGGCGAAAAGCAGTTTGACTATGTGAACCCTAGAAACCGTGAGGTGCAGATAGAGATGGAAAAGGCTTGTACCCAGCATCTTAACAAGGTGGGTGCCCTGGTGGACACCAGCTACTACCGTCTGCCTGATTTCGACGAACAGGAGTTTGAATACGAGGCTTCGGTGGTGATTCCGGTGTTTAACCGTGAGAAGACCATCGCCGATGCCGTGAAGAGTGCCTTGGCGCAGAAAACGGATTTCAAGTTTAACGTGATTGTGGTGAACAATCATTCTACGGATAAAACCGGAGAGATTCTTGATGAAATAGCAGATGACCGTTTGATTCAGATAGTTCCTGATAGAAAGGACCTGGGTATCGGCGGCTGCTGGAATGTAGCCATCAACAGCGACTATTGCGGAAAATTCGCCGTGCAGCTAGATAGCGACGACCTGTATTCATCTCCTGAAACCCTTCAGAAGATAGTGGATGCCTTCTACGAGCAGAAGGCGGCGATGATGATTGGCGCCTACCGCATGTGCGATTTCGACCTGAATACCCTGCCTCCGGGACTCATCGACCACAAGGAATGGACCGAGGATAACGGTTGTAACAACGCCTTGCGTATCAACGGATTGGGTGCGCCACGTGCCTTCTTTACCCCGTTGGTAAGACAGATGCAGTTCCCTAACACCAGCTATGGCGAGGACTACGCCCTGGGACTGGCTTTCTCTCGCCGCTACCGCATCGGCAGAATCTACGACGAGCTTTATCTCTGCCGTCGCTGGGGAGGCAATTCGGATGCCGCCCTGAGCATCGACAGGGTGAATGCCAACAATCTCTATAAAGACCGTCTGCGCACCATGGAACTGATGGCCCGCAAGCAGATGATGCAGGGCAAGGCGGATATCATGGAAGACAGCAGCATCTCCAGATTCTTCAACCGACAGTTGGAGAAATGGGCTGATGCCCGTCATCGCTTCCGCGACCTGAAGCATGTGGAAACCCGCCAGCTCTCGGAGTTAATCAAGCTGCAGTGGAACCCTGCCCGCATCGTGAGCACGGGTGCCAAGATAGACAGGAAGACCCTGGGCGAGCGCCCTTGCTTCCTTTGCGACCGCAACCGACCAAAGGAGCAGATGTCGCAGCAGATAGATGAAAACTTCCATCTGCTGGTGAATCCGTTCCCAATCCTTCCGGTGCATTTCACCATTCCGGCCCGCAAGCATCAGTATCAGGCCATCTATCAGAACTATGGCGAGATGCATCGCTTCCTCTCGCTTCACAGCGAACTGATGGTGTTCTATAACGGTCCGAAGTGTGGTGCCTCTGCCCCTGATCATCTTCATTTCCAGGCAGGTACGAGCGGAATCCTGCCGTTGCAGTCCAACTGGCAGCGCCTTTCGCGCAACCTTACCGACGTCATCACTCTGAACGATGAAGAGAAGATAGCCGTGGTTCACGACTTCGTGGTTCCAGCCTTCGTCATCATCTCGAAGAGTGAGGAGAGCGACGAGATGCTCTTCCACCGTCTTTACAGAGCCATGCCGCTGCGTGGCGGAGAGACCGAACCGATGATGAACATCGTGGCTTGGAGAAAGGGCGATGAATTCATCTCGGTGGTGATTCCGAGAGAGAAGCACCGTCCGGAGGCTTACTTTGCCGATGGCGATGCCCAACTGATGGTTTCGCCGGGTGCCCTGGATATGTCGGGACTCATCATCACCCCAAGAGAGGAGGATTTCAGAAAACTGACCGATGAGCGTGCCGAGGCACTGCTGCAGGAATGCGGTGTGAGCCAGGAGAAGATGAACAGCATCGTGAGCAAGCTGAAGGTGGCAAAGGAGGCAGAAGATTCCATTCTGGCTACATCTGCCCTATATAATAATGAGGAGGAACCAGAGGTTACCGTGGGCATCGTGAGTGCCCAGAAGGTGCATTTCTCGCTGAACAAGCCTTATCTGGCGAAGGGCGAAATCGTGATTGGCGAGCAGGAGGTGGAGTTCTTCGAAGGCGGCATCATGTGGAACGGCAATCTTTACAGTAAGCTCACCTTCCATCCGCAGAGCGACGACGCCTCGTTCTCTATCAGCGACGTGACCATCGGCGTGAACTTCCACTGGGAGCGCAAGGAGACGCAGACCTTCCTGGGTGCCCTCCGCTTCGTGGTGGAATCGGATAAGATTTATGCCATCAACGAACTGCCGGTGGAGCGCTATCTGGAGAGTGTAATCAGCAGTGAGATGAGTGCCACATCGAGCCTAGAACTGCTGAAGGCACATGCCGTGATTTCGCGTTCGTGGCTGCTGGCGCAGATGCAGAAGCGTAGGGAGGTGGCTGAGAGCGGCAACAATTTCTTCTCGTTCACCAAGAAGGAGGATATGCTGATTCGCTGGTACGACCGTGAGGACCACACCCTCTTTGACGTTTGTGCCGATGACCACTGCCAGCGCTACCAGGGCATCACGAAGGAAACCTCGCCACATGTTGCCGAGGCTATCAGGCTGACCCGTGGCCAGGTGTTGCTGGATGGCGGCGAGATTTGCGATGCAAGATTCTCGAAATGCTGCGGCGGAGTAACTGAGGAATTCCAATACTGCTGGGAGAATACGCCGAAGAACTATCTCACGGCAGTGAGAGACATCGCCTTGGGAATATCGGGAACAGGAAATAATTTAGGAACGAAGGTCCCTCTTCCTAATCTTACCAATGAGGATGAGGCAGAGAAGTGGATCCGCTTCAATCCGCCTGCTTTCTGCAACACGCAGGATAAGAAAATCCTCTCGGAGGTGCTGAACGATTACGACCAGGAGACCGTGGATTTCTATCGCTGGAAGGTAACCCTGACTCAGGAGAAGCTGCAGCAGCTCATCGCCGACAAGCTGAAGATGGACTTCGGTGCCATCCTCGACATGAAGGCGGTGGAAAGAGGAACGAGCGGCCGCATCAGCAAGCTGCAGATTATCGGAACCGAGAAGACCTTCACCATCGGTAAGGAACTGGAAATCCGCCGTGCCCTGAGCGATTCTCATCTTCTGAGCTCTGCCTTCGTGGTAGATAAATATGATGCAGATGAAAACGGTGTTCCGCAGCGCTTCGAACTGATTGGCGCCGGATGGGGACACGGAGTAGGACTCTGCCAGATTGGTGCTGCCGTGATGGGCGAGGAGGGCTATCTCTATGATGCCATCCTGCTGCACTACTATCAGGGAGCTGAAATCAAGAAACTCTATCAATAATAAGAAACTCTATCAATAATAAGAAACTCTATCAATAATTTGAATGTTGAATGTGGGGTGTTAAAAGAGGCTACGCTTCTTTTGACACCTGATGTTCTGAACCTAATATTAAAAATGAAATGGTAACAAAGAAAAATAGTCGAAATCCATGGGCTTGGATTCCGACCCTCTATTTTGCAGAAGGACTGCCCAACGTCATTGTGACCGCCCTCTCTGTGGTGATGTATATGCAGTTGGGCCTCACCGATGCCGAGGTGGGTCTCTATACCGGATGGCTCGCCCTGCCTTGGGTGATCAAGCCCCTGTGGAGCCCGTTCATCGACCTGCTGAAGACCAAGCGCTGGTGGGTGCTCTCCATGCAGGCGCTCATCGGAGCCGCCCTTGCCGGCATCGCCTTCTCGCTGCCTACAGCCTTCTGGTTCCAGGCCACGATGTGCTTCTTCTTCCTCATCGCCTTCTGCAGTGCCACCCACGATATTTCGGCGGATGGCTTTTATATGATAGAATTGGATGAGCATACACAGACCAAGTTTGTGGGACTGCGAAACACGTTCTATCGCCTCGCCATCATCTTTGTGAATGGTTTCCTGGTGATGCTGGCTGGTGTGCTCCAGGTGATGTTCCGCAACCAGATACGTTTCTCGTGGGCGCTTATCT
>ERZ1023886.667-NODE-667-length-11915-cov-13.368212_pt1 | contig 11915 bp, 8 predicted proteins | sample MGYA00380395_ERZ1023886 | MGnify/ENA primary metagenome ERZ1023886 (study PRJEB33179, sample SAMN07449002) | human gut metagenome | biome: Human-gut; feature: Human associated habitat; material: Faeces | host: Homo sapiens | place: India: Bhopal | collected... | reverse complement strand
CGAGTACATCTAATGCTGGATGCTAGACCCCTTTATATACACCCGCGAGGAGGGAACGGCGTCCGACTACGGTGGCGACTTCTATATCAACCTCGGCGAAATGAGCGAGGACATCCTCCGCGACGGAAAGAAATTCTATGAGAGCGGAATGCCTACGGACGGTTCAGCGGCTTACACCACCACACAATGGGGTAAGGTTCCGAACCAGGCTACCGTAACTTACGCCTTCGCTACGTCAAGCGGCGCAAGAGCAAAGCAGGACGTGGGCTTCAACGGACTGACCGACGAAGAGGAGCAGAAGTGGGAGTCTTACCAGGACTTCCTGAAGGAAGTGCAGGGTAAGGTCAATCCAGCTGTGTGGGACTCTATATGGGCAGACCCCGCAGGCGACAACTATCACTACTTCCGCGGTTCTGACTACGACCGCATGGAGGCTCCAATCCTCCGTCGCTACAAGTATATCAACAACCCGCAGGGCAACTCGCCCGACAACGACTCGCGTACGGAAGGCTACGACACGTCATACAAGTCGACACCTGACGTGGAGGATATCAATCAGGACTACACGCTCAACGAATATGAGAAGTATTTCCAGTATCGCATCTCCATCCGTCCTGAGGACCTCGAGATTGGCAAGAACTACATCGTGGACATGCGTGCCGACACACGACCGCTGCGCAATAAGAAGACGGAAACCGTACATTGGTATCAGTTCCGCATTCCGCTCAGAGAGTATGAAAAACGCGTCGGAGCCATCAGCGACTTCACCTCCGTGCGCTTCATGCGTATGTTCCTCACAGGATTCAAGCACCCCATCATCCTGCGTTTCGGCACACTCGACCTCGTTCGCGGCGAATGGCGAGTATACGAGCAGAACATTGACAATTCAAGTTCAACGTCAGGACGACTGGCTGTTTCGGCTGTCAACATAGAAGAGAACGCTGACAAACAGCCCGTCAACTACGTACTGCCTCCGGGCATCAAGCGCGGACAGGATCCGACGCAGCCTCAGCTCGTGGAGAACAACGAGCAGGCGCTTGCCATGACCGTCACAACGCTCGGTTCGGGCGAGGCTAAGGCGGTATATAAGAACACCACGCTGGACATCCGTCAGTATAAACGTCTGCAGATGTTCGTGCATGCCAACGCATTCGAGCAGAACACCACCGGGCTGGAAGACGGACAGCTCTCCGTTTTCGTACGTCTCGGATCGGACTATAAGAGCAACTTCTATGAGTACGAGATTCCGCTGAAGCTTACAGCACCGGGCAAGTATGACCGCTACTCCACAGCCGAAGCACGAAAGGTCTGGCCTGAGGAGAACATGCTGGACATCGACCTCAAGAAGCTGACCGACCTCAAGAAGGAACGCAACAAGGCGAAAGCCAACGGACAGGCATCGTACAACCGTATGTTCTCTGCATACGACTCGGACAAGCCGAAGAACAAGATTTCGGTGATGGGTAACCCGACTCTCGGCGAGATAAAGACGATGGTGATTGGTGTGCGCAACAACTCGGGCACGGAGAAGAGCGGCGAGGTGTGGCTCAATGAGCTGCGTCTGCGCGAATATAACAACTCCGGCGGTTGGGCTGCGCAAGGCAACCTCAACCTGCAACTCTCTGACCTGGGCACCGTGAACGTGCAGGGCAGGTATATGTCGTCAGGTTTCGGCGGACTGGAAGAGGGTGTGGCGCAACGCAGCACCGACGACCAAGCCAACTATACTGTCACGGCAAACATTGAGCTGGGCAAGTTCTTCCCCGACAAGGCGAAGGTTTCTGCCCCACTCTATTACTCAGTGACGAAGGAGAAGACTTCACCTAAGTATAATCCGCTCGACACCGATATGGAGCTGAAGGACGCTCTCGACGCAGCTGGATCGAAGCACGAGCGCGACTCCATTGAGAGCATCGCCGTGACGAAGGTCACTCAGACAAACTTCTCGCTGTCCAACGTCCGCGTAGGAATACAGAACAAGCGCCACCCGATGCCGTACGACCCTGCAAACTTCTCGTTCTCGTACAGCCACTCCCATTCTTACACGTCGGGAGAGACCACTGTTTATGAGAAGGAGGATAACTGGAGAGGATCGATGACCTACTCTTGGACGCCTGTATACAAGCCAATTGAACCGTTCAAGAAGATTAAGTCGAAGTCGAAGTGGATGGACTTCCCGAAGAAGTTCGGCATCAACTGGCTGCCGCAGAACGTAGGCTTCAGCACCGACATCACGCGCAACTACTACGAATTGCAGGAGCGCGATATGGAATCGACGGAAAATTCGGCACTCCCGCTGACCTTCTCTTCACAGTTCCTGTGGAACAGAGAGTTCAATATCAGATGGGATATCACGAAGAATCTGCACATGAACTTCCAGAGTGCCACGAACGCCGAGATTGAACAGCCTTACACTCCGGTGAACAAAGACCTCTATCCTGACCAGTATTCGGCATGGAAAGACTCTGTATGGACGTCCATCAAGCACATGGGCACGCCGCTCAACTACAACCAGTCGTTCCAGGCTTCATACAAGTTGCCTATCAATCTCCTGCCAATCTTCGACTGGATTACGTCGGACGCTTCGTACAACGCCACGTACAACTGGACACGAGGAACTGACCTTGAGGACGGAACGTCGCTTGGCAACAACATAGCCAACAACCGTCAGATAAACATCAACGGACAGTTCAACATGGAGAAGCTCTACAACCACGTGCCGTTCCTGAAGAAAACCAACGAACGGTTCAAGAAGGAGACCAACCGCAACAAAAAGATAGAGAGAGGCAGGCGGAAGAACTTCAACACCGTAAAGAAGGGCGAGGACGATAAGGAGAACGCCGGAAAGAAACCCGGCGGAAAGAACAAGCCTCTTCTTGGCGAAGACAACGTGGTGGGAAGAAACAAGAACCCGAAGAAGAAAGCCTTCGAGAAGGAGGTGACGCTGGCGCCTGACACCACCATAAAGGTGAACCACGCCAAGCGCACAAAGCGCATCATCGTTTCGGCGAAGACAGCTGACGGCAAGGCGTTCGACATCAAGTATCGCCGCGCTGACGCCAACAGCATCGTCATCCTCAACAAGGTGGACTCGGCAACGAAGATTAAGGTGTCGGTACTTGCGAAGGAACCGCTTGAGGACAAGACATGGTATAAGACCGCTCAGTCGGTGGCAAGAGTGCTGATGATGGTCAGAAACGTAAGCCTCAGCTACCGCAACCAGTACTCTATGGCGCTTCCGGGCTTCAAGCCAATGATTGGCAACATCTTCGGACAGCGCTCCGGAATGGGAGCAATGTCGCCGGGACTCGACTTCGCCTTCGGTTTCATAGGCGACTCGTACATTGACAAGGCAAGGGAGAACGGATGGTTGCTCATGAACGACTCATTGGCAACACCTGCCACAACCAACCGAACGGAGGACCTGCAGCTCAGAGCAACGCTCGAGCCTGTACGCAACTTCAAGATTGACCTCAACGCCAGTCGCGCTATGACGACAGCACGCTCAGTACAATATATGTATGCGGGCAACCCGACAACGCAGAGCGGAACGTTCACGATGACAACGCTGTCACTCAAGAGTGCATTCGAAGGATCAGGCAATGCCTCTAACGGCTATCACTCGCCGTCGTTCGAACGCTTCTGCAAGTCGCTCGACGGATTCCGCGAAAAGGTGGAGGCACGTTACGCGGGGGCAATTTATCCGCAGGGAACGGCGCTGGCAGGACAGAAGTTTGACGCTGCCAACGGAGCTGTAAACAAATACAGCGCTGACGTAATGGTGCCGGCATTCCTCTCCGCTTACACAAGTATGGGAGACGGAGGCATGTCCATATTCCCCTCACTCTCCAAGCTGCTGCCCAACTGGACCATCAAGTACAGCGGACTTTCGAAGCTGCCTTGGTTCAGGGACGTATTCAAGAGCGTGAATGTCAACCACGCATACAAGAGCGTATACGCCGTAGGTTCGTATTCGTCGTACAGCACATTCATGGAATACATGAACGGACTGGGATTCATCAACGACGCCACAACCGGAGCACCTATACCTAATTCTATGTATAACGTGTCGACAGTCAGCATCAACGAGTCGTTCTCGCCGTTGCTCGGAATAGACGTGACACTCAACAACAACATGACGGTGAAGGCGGAATATCGTACCACACGCGTGCTTAGCCTCAGCATGACGTCAGTTCAGATAAACGAGTCGTCATCGCACGACTGGGTGATTGGTGCCGGATACACCATCAACAACTTCAATCTCTTCGGAGGCGGCGGCACAAACAAGCACCGTCAGGTGAAGGGAAAGAAGAAGGGTGCCAACGACAAAGAGAACAAGACGGCTTCAATGACAAACCGCAGCCGATCAACGGGCGGCGTAAACAATGACTTGAAGCTCCGACTGGACCTCAGTCTGCGCAAGCAGGCATCCATCAGTCGCGATATAGCCTCGATGACGTCGTCAGCAAATAGCGGCAATACGGCATTCAAGCTGTCGTTCTCTGCCGACTACACGCTCTCACGTCTGCTTACCATGAGCTTCTATTACGACCGTCAGACCAACACCCCGCTGCTCTCGTCAAGCTCTTATCCTACAACGACGCAGGACTTCGGACTGAGCATCAAATTCTCGCTGACAAGATAACAGACAGAGTGTAAACAGAATACAAACAGGAAAGTTAACGGACTTTTGCTTTATTGAATCAATAAAAGCATTAGTCCGTTAACTTTTATTTCGTTATAAAAATCATAATAAATGAGTATTTCAAGGAATAAACGAAATACCTAACTTTGCATCCGCAAAACAAAACCATTCTTTTTATAGAATAACAAACAAAGCCCTCTATACAAAATTATGAACATCAACAAAAGTATGAAATCAAGAATGTATCCCGGCAAGACACTGGGAGCACTCCTTATTGTGCTCTTGCTAATGCCTCTCGGTCACGCTCTCATGATTCTTATGGAGCATTTTCTGGAACCGACAACGCTTCACTACTCGGCTTTCTTTATGGGTCTTGTGGGTCTCGCCATAACCATTTGGGGCATCTTCGTCAAGGGAGACACCAAGCAGACTTGCCTCGGCATAACTGGCGCAATGCTCTTCTGGACAGGATGGGTGGAGTTTCTGCTCGCCTATTACGCTCAGCGCTACGGCGTTCACTGCGACCTTGTAGGCAACGGCGTCGTTGAGACAGTCAGCCGATACGTCAACGGAGTGGCAGTAGACCACTCGTTTACCATCAACGGCACACCGTTGGAAGACTTCTCGCGCACAGAACTGAAGGAGATACGCGGCTCAAGACCAGAATATCTCATTATGCCAGCCACGTTCGGAATGTGGATAATGACCATCTTCATGTATGTGTTCTGCACACGCACAGGATGCGACTTCATCCGTTGGATACAGAATCATTGCGGCATAAAGCAGAACGTGGAGCTTCGCCCGATGGCATACCATCCCAGCGTAGTGGTGTTCATGGAATGGAACATCATGATGTGGGGCCTCTATCTCCTGCTCATGTTCTGCTACGACCCCGTGTTCTTGGGTAGCGACCATCCCGTCACTTACGGCATCGGTGCGGCTTGCCTTATATTCTCAGGCATGATTCTCAAGAAGCAGCTCCACATCGCCTCATGGGGCAGAAACCTCCGTATGGCTCTCGCCAACGTCATTGTCTTCTGGTCGTTCGTTGAGGTGGCTGCACGCAACGGATTCTTCAAGGAGATATGGGTGGACCCGATGCACCACGTGGTAGAGATGGTTGGCATCCTCGCCCTCTTCGTTGCCCTCATTGCCGGCTTCTGGCTTTACAATGCCAAGGACAGTCACGCTGACCATTCGGACAATTCAGAAACAGAATAAAATATAGAATAACATAAAACGTAAAAAATAAAAACAATAAGAATATGAAGAAGATATTTACTCTCCTCTTTGCTGCCTTCACAGCAGCCTCAATGTCAGCACAGCAGCACACACCAATGTCTTTCGTGGGAGCGTCCAACGCTAAAGTTTCAACAATGGACGTAAACAACGAGAGCGACACCATACAGTTTAAGATGAACGACCTTACATCCGGCGACATCACTTTGCCAGAGATGAAGGGCATGGCTGCCATTCCTTCGTTTACCATTAAGGGAGCCACATTCACGATGGGTGCCAATCACGTGGTGGAATTTCCTTCACAGGAGTTCAGCGCCACTGTCAACATAGGCGGTAAGGAGAAAGCCATTAAGGGTTCATCATTGAGCGCCACTTACAATATGGCAGACAACTCGTTTGACCTTAGCGCCACTTTCACATACGGCTCAATGCCTTTCCCCATCACTTACACAGTCAAGGGATATTACGTCAAGCCGGTAACTGACGCCATCAGCGTTTGCATCGGCAGCGCTTACACCTACACTAACAGCAGCGTCACCTACAACGTACGTAAGTATAAGGACGGCGACGTGGAGAAGGTGGATGTGGCAGTTCCCGCTTACACACTCGACAACACTCTTATCGGCAACCTTTCGCTTGGAGCATACACTGTTAAGGGACTGGTTTATGACAGCGAGCAGGGTGGATTCTATCGCGACTATAAGGACGACGGTCTCACATTCCACTTCTCGGCAGAGAAGGACGGCAATACCACAATTAACGGCGACTATGTCTTCAACAGCAAGAAGGACAACAACATCCTCGTGAAGTATGACGGCACAAAGGTTACTTCCATCATCAACAAGTTCCAGATGGGTGCAATGCCGTTCGACATCGTATCGACATTCAATGTAAACACCACTGCCATCAACACCGTAAAGACAGACAACAAGCCTATGGACGGCAAGGCATACAACATTGCCGGACAGCGCGTGAGCAATGACTATAAGGGCATTGTCATAATCAACGGCAAGAAATACCTTAGAAAATAAAGCAGAAACAAAGAATAAAAACATTGAAATAACAGGAATGTTAAAGTATTCACTCAAATATTCCATCCGACTTGCCGTTGCATGCATGGTGATCTTTACCACCACTGCCTGCAACGGCATTCTCGACGATATATACGACCAACCAGACAAGGAGATTGTGGCTGCAAAGGGACAGCTGGTCGTGGACGCAACGAGCTGGACCGACTGGCACTACTTTGACCTCAAGAAGCTGCAGCGTCTGGCGGAGAGCGGCGACGAGGAAGGGCTGCAGAAAGCACAGATGGAGCCTGAGACTTATCCAATTCCGATGACGCTGACAAAGGAGTCGGACGGCAAGTCGGGACAGTATATGTACTGGTTTGATGTGTTCGGAGAGGGAATAACGAAGAGCGAGTTTCGCGAATTTACGCCTTGCGACCCACAGGAAGAACCTGAAGAATGGACCATAGCCATTCATCGCAACAATGTCCGCACGAATGGTGGAGCCGTTCTGCGAACCAACTGCAAGTCGATGGCCGAACTGCCGGAGTCGTCTAAGGCTTTCGACGGAATGACTTTCACGGAAGACGAATGGTCAGAGAACGACGTTTGGGACGGACAGGAGAAGATGCTGTTGGGTCTGGTGCCGTCGCAGGGAATAAAGATAAACCGCCTGCTCTCGTCATGGCTCATCGTAAAGGTGCCGCCAATGCCGCCAGAGTTCTCGATGGACAGCCGCGTGTTCGTGCTCCGACTCAACGACGGAACCTACGCCGCTCTCCAACTCAACAACTATCTTTCGCCGCAAGGAGAGAAGTGCTTCATGACCATCAACTATAAGTATCCTTATTAATACATTAATAATATAATGATAAAGAGAAACGCTCTTATCGCCACCATCTGCTGTTCAGCGCTGCCACTTGCCGCACAGACAAGCGAGGCTTTCACTGACTCCATCATGCGCAATTACATGCTGGAAGAGGTGGTGGTAACCGGAACACGCACACCGAAACTGCTCAAGGACACTCCTATCCAGACTCGACTCATCACCTCACGCGACATCGAACGTACTGATGCCACCAACGTGCAGGATCTGCTACAGCAGGAAATACCAGGCGCTGAGTTTTCATACGCCATGAACCAGCAGACACACCTCAACTTCTCCGGTTTCGGAGGACAGGGCGTGCTGTTCCTTGTTGACGGTGAACGTCTGGCAGGCGACGTCAGTGGCGATATCGACTTCTCACGCCTTTCCATGGACAACGTGGAACGTGTGGAGATTGTGAAGGGTGCGGCTTCGGCTCTTTACGGCAGCAATGCCAATGGTGGAGTTATAAATATCATAACCAAGAAACCTTCAAAACCTTGGACGCTGAACGTCAACGGACGCATTTCGAAACATGGCGAACAGCGTTATGGCACGTCGTTCGGACTGAAAGGCAAGCACGTGCACAATCTGCTCACGGCTGAACGTACGTCAATGGACAACTATAACGTCACCAGTGCGCCTAATCCTGTTACGCGTGTCATCTCCACCATCTATGGTAGCAAGACCGTCAATATTGGCGACAAGCTTACATGGGTACCGACAGACAAGCTTTCATTGACAGCACGCGCAGGCTATTTCTTCCGCGAGACAGCACGTACGGCAGACCTTCCGGAGCGTTATCGCGACTTCTCGGGTGGACTGAAGCTCGGCTGGAACATCTCTGACGCAGACGACCTGAAGGTGGGCTACACCTTCGACCAGTACGACAAGTCGGACTATCAGACTCGTCGCCGACTGGACATCCGCGATTACAGCAACGTACAGAACTCTTTCCGTGCCGCTTACAATCATTCGTTCGACAACGGCGATGTGCTTACCGTCGGCGCTGACTATATGCATGACTATCTGTTCAACACCAACCTTGAGAACAAGAAGAGAGAACAGGACTGCTTCGATGTCTTTGCACAGTACGACTGGATGGTGACGTCAAAGCTGGAGGTGGTTGGAGCATTGCGTTATGACTATCTTTCTGACGGTCAGAATTCGCGCGTTACGCCAAAGCTTAACGTACGTTATCGTCCTTGCAGCAACATCACTCTCCGCACCGGTTACGGTATGGGATTCAGAGCGCCGTCGCTGAAGGAGAAATACTATAATTTTGATATGGCTGGTATTTGGATTGTTGAGGGTAACGAGAACCTGAAGCCGGAACTGAGTCACAACTTCAACGCTTCTGTAGAAATGGTGAAGGGACAATATAACGTTACGGCTTCGGTTCTTTACAGCCACGTCACCAACAAACTTTCTACAGCAGCTCCTTACTTTAAGACTCCAACGGACAAGCTGCCTTACCTCCCCTATGCCAATCTCGGCGAGTATAGTGTTTGTGGCGGCGAACTGGCTGCTCAGGGAAGATGGGACAACGGTCTGTCTGCACGCCTCACATACGCCTACACCAACGAACAGTTGGCAAAGGACAAGGACGGCAACACCATCAACAACCAGTACATTCCAGCTCGCAAGCACGCCGTGAACGTCCGTCTCGACTACGATCATGACTTCACAAAGAATTACGGGATAAGCGCTGGAATAAGCGGACGCGTTCTCTCTGGAAGCGAAAACGTGGAGTATAAGAACTATTATGACGTGAGCGAAGGAACCGTAAGCGTCAAGTATCCTGCTTACACTATCTGGAAGCTGTCGCTCGTGCAACGCATCGGCAAAGCCATAACGCTGACCACAGCTCTCGACAACCTCCTCAATTACCGTCCCAAACACTACTATCTGAACTGTCCGCTAACGGACGGCACCACGCTGCAAGTGGGGCTGAGAGTGGACATTGACAAGCTGTTTTAGGAGGCTTCTCTTTAGGCTCTGGACGGTCTGGCTCTTCTGACGTTCTATAGAGGCTAGACGTTCTAGAGCTTCTAGAAGAGCTAGAAAAGCTAGAAGGGCTAGAGACACTAGAAAGCCTAGAGATGCCAGAAAGGCTTAAAGCCCCTCCTCCCCCAGCAAGTCCTTCAGCCTCTTTATCTCTTCCTGCTGCTTGTAATATGCCTTAAGCGCTCTTTGCTTAAGGTCTTCGTAAGCAGCCTTCCATTTCTCGGCAGCGGCACGTGCTTCGTCAAGCTCCTTTCTCCTAACAGGCAGCTCAGCCTCCAGTTGTTTGAGGCGAGCGTCCTGCTGCTGTCTGTAGCCAGTCCGTGCCTTGTACATACGTTCTTTGATGCCTCCTTCCGTCACAAACTCCCTTTCCAGCCTTTTCAGGAAAGACATCATCATACGGTCTATCATGTGGCAAAGCGTTAGGGCATAATTACACATCTGCTCATCACTCCATGTCTGGAAGAAAGGCTCATAATCCTTCAGCTTGTTATGACGGCTGCAATAATCAAGCATTACGTCATAACGCTCCTCTCCCGCTACATAAAACTCGCGATGGCGCGACTTGAGATAATCCTCAAAGTCCTCACGTAGCTCCTTCAGCGAAGCTCGCGCCACGTTCAGCAGCTTCAGCTGCATTTCTGAAGACGTCACACCGTCAGCCAGCCCCTCCACAATGTTCTGCTTGCAGGAACGGGCAGCCTGAATGACCTGATCGCGAGTGCGGTCCTTATAAAGATGGATGAATCTGTCACAGAAGACGAACGATAGCTGATAAATAACGTCAGCCTTCTGATAAAAGAAAAGGTCCTCCCACTTGGTCTGTCTGCCAAGCACAGAAGGAACATTGTTATTGTTGTCTGCTATGTCCATAGATGTAAGGTTAGTAATATCCATAGATGTAAGGTTAGTAGTAATTAAGAAAAACAAAGAATGGCAAGCTACAGCTGCATGAGCTGCTGCTTGCCATTATCATTTTTATCATGGAAGCCTGTCCTATTAATAAAGGCCAAACCGCCCTGATTATTTAGACTTCTTATTGTCCTTATAATACTTCAGTCCACCCTTTACGTTCTGTATAAGAGCCTTTGATGAATATGTGGCGCCACTCACGCCGTCCACCTTCATGGCTGAAGCCTCATCCACCGACTTGCCGACGAATCGCTTAAGTAGCTCTTCTGCCTTGGCGAATACAGCCGGAGTTTCCTGATTAGGAAGCGACTCAATCTTGACTATCTTATTATTGCGAACGAAAATCTTCACTGGCGTATTGCCCATATATCCACGCGCCTTCACTATTGAAGAAGTATTGATTACGGCAACATCCTTATTGTACTTTATGGCGTTCTTGCTGACGCAGAAGCTCATCAGAGCGAAAGCGGCGCATGCCACAGCCACAGACCAAACATTCTGTTTCATAAGCAGACTTATTGTGTTAGGAAAGATTTATTTCTTGTCGTAGGCGTGAAGCGGATAGTCTGTCGTGTAATGCAGTCCGCGACATTCCTTGCGCTCGATGGCCTGACGTGTAATAAGGTAGCCAACGTTAATCATATTGCGGAGCTCGCAGATGTCACGACTTGCCTTCACACGCTTAAACAGTTCCTCTGTCTCCTCATAGAGCAGATCCAGACGGTCCCAAGCACGCTTCAGACGAAGGTCAGAACGAACAATGCCAACATAGTTTGACATTATCTCGCCCACCTCTTTCACGCTCTGCGTGATAAGCACCTTCTCCTCATTGGTCATCGTGCCCTCGTCGTTCCATGCCGGAACCTGCTCGTTAAAGTCATACTCATCGATATGCTCCAATGAATGCTTTGCAGCAGCATCGGCATAAACCACAGCCTCAATGAGCGAGTTGCTGGCAAGACGGTTGCCGCCGTGAAGTCCTGTGCAAGAACACTCGCCGATGGCATACAGACGATCAATGGACGACTGTCCGTTGAGGTCTACCTTAATGCCGCCACACATATAGTGCGCAGCCGGGCGAACAGGAATATAGTCAGTCGTGATGTCGATGCCTATTGTCTTACATTTATGATATATATTGGGGAAGTGCTTCTTCGTCTACTCCGGGTACTTGTGCGTAGAGTCCAGAAAAACATGGTCGATACCATGTATCTTCATAACCTTGTCGATGGCGCGA
>ERZ1023886.664-NODE-664-length-11981-cov-90.849069_pt1 | contig 11981 bp, 5 predicted proteins | sample MGYA00380395_ERZ1023886 | MGnify/ENA primary metagenome ERZ1023886 (study PRJEB33179, sample SAMN07449002) | human gut metagenome | biome: Human-gut; feature: Human associated habitat; material: Faeces | host: Homo sapiens | place: India: Bhopal | collected... | reverse complement strand
CGGGCAATGAGTGCCCGTAACTTGGTCTGTCGATGCCCATTACTTGGTCCCTGAGTGCCCACTTGACGGGCACAGACAGACCACTTAATGATCTCTGACAGAACACCTTATGTGCATTTGTTCCTAATTCTGCTTGTCAGTTTTTTCTCTTATTCCTAGTTTGTATTGTCATTCATTACATACTGGAATAGTAGACGCTAAAGTTTTTATAGAACTGGAAGAGTAGACACTTCTTTTTTAGCCTTTTAAATCGACTCAAAGCCGAATTTTATGATACTTATTGCGATTTTATGATACTTCTATGATACTTTTCTGTAAAATATATCGAAAGTCTCATTTTTGTATGTCGCAAAGTATCAGATATTTAGAATGTTATTTCCTCTAAATAATGATACTTTGATACTTTTTCTCGAAAAAAACTTTTTTGTGCGGGAAATAAATATGGAGAAAAGGCAGAAGCAGGAAAATACATAAGAAGTGCCGATAGTGGTGCCAAAAGTTGCTTTTTTAGGCACTTATCTTCCTAGCTATCACCTTTCTCAATATCCGTGACAAGATATTGGAGTGTATTCCGAAGAACCTCCGATTCGCCATTTCGGCAGGTATTGGTATGTTTATCGCCTTTATCGGTTTGAAGAATGCGGGCATCATTACTGCCAATGCGGATACTTTCGTGCAGCTCGGCAAGTTTACACCAGTCAGTATCCTGGCTCCTATCTTCCTGCTCATCAACTATGCTTTCGGATAAATCAACGATAGATAAAACAATTGGCGGCAATCTGCATCACGCAGGTTGCCGCCTTCTCATTCTAACTAACTATCTATCAACTATTCAAAAAATGTATCAATATATATCGAGTATATCCAGGGCTGATGCCCTGGATGTAGTTTGTTGTTTTAATCTTGGTGCTTACTTCAATCTGATGATGTTCAGAGAGCTGGCTGGAATCTCTACTGTGGCACCATTCTTCTCTGTAGTTACGTAGTTTTCTACAGGATAGATGTTGGTAGGATTGTCGATGGTGTTCTCCTCCAGACCATTCTTGGCAGAAAGGCGGATGAGCTTGCCATTCTTGATTTCCTTGCCCTGAAGATTAATCTTCGCTGTGGTGTGCTCGGTGCTGGTGTTGGCAATCTTCAGGATTACCTCGCCCGTCTGCTCATCAAGTGTGGCTGTTGAGAAGATACCAGAAAGGGTGTTTGCCTTCAACTTGGTAGAGAATACTTCCTTGCCATCCAACTTGGCGAAGATGCTGTCGCCTACTACTTTCAGCTCGATGTCATACCACTTGCCGGTTTCAATCTTGCCTGGGCAGGTAGCAATCTGACTCTTGGCACCATTCACGATAGACTCCACACCGTGCTGGGTATTGTTCCAGCCACCGAGGTTCAACCAGCAGTAGTTGTTCTTATCCACGTAGTTGAAGATGATGAGGAAACCTTCGTTGCCGGCATCCTTCTTCGCGCGTACCTTATATATATAACCATTGCTGGTAATCTCGCCTGGGTTCAGACGGATGCAGCTTTCCTCGTTGCTGGTCTGCTTGATGAGGCTGCCCTCAGTCTTCCACTGTCCATGGATATCGGTAGGCAACTCCTGGAGTGTCATTGGCAGCGCCTTGCCGTTCTCATCGCTGTAGCCCTTGTCCTCGAAAGATACCTGGGTGTTCCAGGTTCCCATGCCCACACGGCAGATGGCTGGCTTTACACGAGCCTGATCATACTTGTATGGATTCTCCTGGTTTACCTTCAATACACGGGTACCGATGTTGTTCGCCATCACGTTCTGAACGTAGTAAGATGGAGTTCCGAATACCTTATCAGATGTATACTGAATCATATCCGGTGCCCACATACGGTTGTTGAGGTTGGCGAAGATAGGAGCATAGGATGCCATGGTCACGATATCCGAATTGTTCTCGATGCCCATCATATAGACAGCCTCACCGAGTGCTGCATCGAGCGAACCCATATTGCCGAAGCCCTGGGTTACGGCATATTCGCCTACATAAATCTCGCTGCCCTTGCGGTCGTAGTTATCATACTTGTTGAAGTTCTCGGCAAACCAGGCAGGGTTTCTGTAGTAGTGCTCGTCGAGCAGTTCTACGCTCTCGTTACTTTTCCACTTAGGGTTGTCATCGCCCCATGCTACCACGTTGCCGATGAGGTGCATCTTAGGATATTTCGCCAATACGGCATCCTTGAACTTCTTGAAGCGCTCGTAGTAATGGTCGCTCTGCTGGCGAGGGTTTGGCTGGTTGTTCTCATTACCAATCTCCAGATATTCGATGTTGTATGGTTCCGGATGACCGTTCTTGGCACGCAGGGCACCATATTTAGAGGTAACAGGACCGTTGGCATACTCCAGGGCATTCATGCACTCGTCAATCCAAGGCTGGATGCTATCCACAGGAGTCATGCCGCCATGCCACAAACCTACGTTTACCACATAGAGAGGTTTGGCGTTCAAATCCTCGGCAAGCTGCAGATACTCGTCGAAGCCCATACCGTCGCTGGTGCGATAGCGCCAGTTTACATTCTTGTGTCCCGGACGCTCCTCGATAGGACCGATGGTCTTCTCCCAGTGGAATGCATTCTCAGGTGACTCCTGTCCCTCTACGTAGCAACCGCCAGGGAAGCGGACGAACTTAGGATGGATGTTATAGAGAAGCTGAGCCAAATCAGGGCGCAAGCCATTCTCGCGATTCTTGAAAGTAGGAGGGAAGAGGCTTACCACGTCCAGAACGATGGTACCCTTTCCGTTGGCTACGAGTTCAAACTGTGCTTTCGCATCGTTGGCATTGGCTGTAAGTTCAGCTGTATATTTAGTCCACTTCTTGCCCACCTTGGCATTGAGGGATGTTTCTGCATACACCTTATCGCCCTTGGCGTTGGTGAGGCGTGCCTTCAATCCGCCCTTGTAGCTACCTTTCGCCCAGAAAGAGAGTTTGTAGGTTCTGCCCTGAACGGCGTTGATTCCCCAGAAGCCTTCGTTGATGAGAGAGGCTGTGGCAGCAGGCTTTGCCGCAATGGTAAGCTGGAGAGCCTTGCCCTGTGCCTTGTTGAGCAAACCCTTGTTGATGAGTTGTGTCTGGATCTTTGCACCTTCCTGAGCCGCAGTCTTCCAGGTAGGGATGTTCTTGTCGTCATCCTCGAAAGAGCGGTTGCTGATGAGTTCGGCATAGAGTCCGCCGTCTGCAGCATGGTTGATATCCTCGAAGAAGATACCATATAAATTAGGAGAAACCTTGATGCCCGGATTTGAGGCATCTACATGGATGGTTACTTGGGCGTTGGCAGCCAGCGTTGTGGCGAGCACAGCCGAAAGCAAAAACTGTCTTTTCTTATTCATTATCATTAATTGTTTATTTTCAGGTTTGTTTTTATTTTGTTGCTTGTTATTTGCTGGTAGCATGAAGCTGCAGCTTTTGGAAGTTACTTCCTGCTGCGATTCATACATAACTGCAAAAGTACACAAAATATACGGAAAAGAGGTGGACAAAACGGAGAATATAGTGTAAAAGGTGGATTTTCTGCTGAAAATCCACCTTTTTATCTCTCTGCAGGTTGATTAGTACGCTAGTATCATAATTCGCTTTCGTTTATTCCAGAATCAGGCGTATTGGCATCGCCTTGTAGCGGCCATTGTTATTGCCGTTGCTACCACTCACGAATCTCATATTGGATAATCCTATCCTCTTGTTGTAAACATCAAAGTATCTATACCAGAAACCATATTCAGGACTATCGGCACTGAAGCCCTGCGTACCTGACAGCAAAGTCTTGGTCCAGAGATTCACATGGATAGGGTTCTTATGGCTCTCGCCCTCCAAGAATCCACCCATAGGCAGATAGATGTACGGCAACTCGGAATCCACCGTCTTGATACGCACGCAGTTGTAGGTTTCTCCTAACGATGTGGACTGTGGTACCACCTCCAGATTGCCTGCATTAACTAATTCTTCGAACACGGCATCAGTTGGAATGGTATAGCCTTCTGGTGCCAAGGCGCTGGAGAGATCCTGAGAGGCATCGCTGGTGCTCTTTTTTTCAGAGATACAGAAATAGCCACCAATGGCTTTCTTGTTCTTTTCCAGTGCCACCACATCTGGGGCATAGTAACCATTGTTGGATGCACCTAGGTTGCGGTCTAACATATAATAAGTAGTGGTGGTTTCATCGGTCTTCTTTCCCACTACCTTTACCACACCATAATAGAACCAGCCCTCCACCTTCTTCGTGTTATCCCCGTTTTCTGTCAGCTGATAATCAGTATATATCTTGGAAGACTCATCTATCTTATGGAAGATACCAGTATGATAAACAGGATAAGTGATCTCGATGCCAGCCTTGTTGGTGATGATAAATGAAGACTTCCACAAATCTTCGTTTGCCGTAGTATTGGTAAGGCTTACCTTCCAATTGCCATTATCTTCTTTCACATTGATTCTATTATCCGTGTTTGTAATCTTATCACCATCAAGTTTAGGGATAAGATATGTGATATTGGCTGTTCCCACGCAGAAATGCAAACCATCATTTCTCACAGCCCCTTGCATTTCTTCAGGAGTGATGCCTTGCACATCCTCGTCCAACCATTTGAAATAGTTGGCAGCTCGGGTGGAGTTATTATACTGCATGGTAACGGGTCTCTCAGGATCATCTCTTCTAAAGTCGAAACCAGCCTGCTTGATGGTTATATCCAGAGAAAGGTCGCCAGAAGTAACGGTGATGGTTCCTGTACGTGGATTCTCTGATTGGTTATTCTTTTCAAGCGTAAGCTTCAAGGTATATTTCTTGCCTTTAGAAGATCTGCTTGTCTCTGATATATCATTCTCGGTCTCTTGCTGACAAGCGGTTATCCAAGAATTATTTCTCTTGACACTATATAGCGCACCATCACTACTCGTTGCCTTTGGCAAGGTAGTAACAATGGTTACGGTAGCCTCTGTTGTGTTTGCATTTATCTCCGGACAATCGCTCACTCCCAGTTCATAGTCTTTGCAAGCTATCATTTGGGTGATTTCAGGATTATCGTCCCGCACCTCTACTTCCAGTCTATTCTCTGGCTGACTCTTCTTAGCCTCATCAATCGTAGAGAAGCCATAGTCGTTTACCTTGGTTACCTTGATGGTATAATGGTGGTTGCGGAGCAAGGCATATTGGGTTGTCTTTTTGTTATCCTTGTAGAGTGCCACCTTATAATATCCTTCTCTATAATCTTCTTCTTCGCTTTTCTTATATTTCGCCTTGATGATCACCATTGCCTTGCCTGCGGAAGTTTCATTTACTGCCACGGTGGTTGCGGTACCGCCGCCCAATGGGTTGTCTTCCGTTCTGAGAACGGTAGATTCTGCCAAGTCATCGGTCGTAGGCTCAATATAATTGGCAGGAGCTATGGCTGCCTTGGTTGCCATGTTATAGACGTACAAGCCTGCATTGGTGAAATAACTCTGGATGCCTTTGTCTATCTCCAAACTAATCTTGGCGCATTGGCGCAACATCGGCACAGAAGGATTAGCTTCCAAAAGTTTATCTATAGAAATTTCACCCCAGCAGATAGGGGCATCAAGCTGAGGGACTCTCTCCTTAGCAGCAGTGAGAGACTGCAAGTCTTGCGCCTCGCTTTCCGTCATGTCGCTGGCATTGGCTACAAGATGTACATTCTTGGTACCAGCAGGTACATTGGTTATCTTTACCTTGTAGCTACCATCAGACTGCTGTGATAAGCCAGAATTGCAATCTGTCTTGCCTAAGTATTCGTTTTTGTCTCCATAGAACACAGCGCAGAGCGAATTGAATGTCTCCGAGGACTCCGCTCTTGTACCAATCTGTTGCTTGGTGAAGTTGGTCAATTGAAGGGTCAAGACAAGTCCCTCGGCAGGGAATTCATCCCCGCCGAGTCCGATAGCCTCCATTGTATCCTTGCAAGAAACAAGGCTGAGGAGCAATCCTATCCATATTATTAAATGTTTGATCTTCTTCATTGCTTAAACTGATTTATAACAGTGTTCAAATCTGATTCTAATCTTATTTACTTCACATCAGATGGCTTGCCAGCGTGCCAAGAGCCATCGTAATAGCCTGTGTCGTCATACTTCTCATAGCTGTTGCCATTGAAAAGGAGAATGGATTTATCGTCAGAGATTTGATCAGCAGTCATAATTCTGATGTCCTTCTCGTGGTCTCCCTTAACAGCCTTGAGGGTAATCACAGTCTTATACCAACTATTGCCGAGATCTATGCAACTCCAACTTTTTTTATTTTTGTCGAAAATGGTGAATTGTTCTCTATCGCTACTGTTATTTTTTAGTTGGGCAATACCATAGACCTTAAACCATCCATAAGTCTGGAATTTGGTGTAAATGGTAAAGTCGATGTTCTCAATAGTTGGCATGTCATCATATATGTTCCAAGTAGGATCTGATGTAGGATCATAGACAATCCAACCCTCTTTATCCTCATAGTCGAAGAGAGGAATACCCGGCTCCAAGTGATGAAGGCAACGATGAAGCGTATAACCTTCCCCCTGATTGGTATTGTTACTGAATATAACCAATGTTTCACCAGGTTTGATGGTCCTTTGTCCCGAAGCACCATGATCTGTAGATTTCGACTTGGCATCCTCTTGGAAGTCCTTGTAATACCACCCCACGTTCGTATAATCCGCAGCCATTTTATCACCAGGCCAGTGTCCTGTAAATTTCCAAACAGGAGAGTTGGCTACAGTTCCGGTTGTCTCACCGATCTGGGTATAGACATAGACATAATGATTGTCTGGTTGAGGTGTGTAAATTTTGTTGTTATTACACCACGAATATTCATACCATCCATCTGCCCAGTTGGTATTTCCTTTTTCCCCATTATAAGTCTCTTCCTTTTTTTCATCAGGTGTACCCTCATAATTATCAGTTCCATTACCTCCAGTATAATGTGAGCGGTCGTTGATGGCACGGAAGTTGATACGATAGTTACCTACGGCAGGCTTTACCGTTACCTTGATTATCTTCTTGAAGCCTTCTGCAGATTCCTTTGGCTGCACAGTGAGGTAATGTACTGTCGTGGTAACAGGGTCACTGGTTGCCACAATCTTGAAGGTTCCTTCTGGAGTATCAGAAGTCTCACAAGATGCCTGAATGGTTGACTTACCTACGGTGGAAGAGGTTTCGTTATTGGTGAAAGCCAAACCGCCGAGGTTGGTCTTAAACTGTACCACTTTGGTATTGTTGTCGCTACCCCAATAGATGGTTACTTCCTGTGGATTTACCTCAAAATAAGGAGAGGCATCATAGGCAACATCGAGATACTTCTTGATGTTGCCAGCCTTAATCCAAACCTTTGCCGTACCACTGTATTTTCCTTTATATTCGGAGAACAGAATGTCCTTGTTGATGTTGAATGTGATTCTATTCTTTACTGCATCTAGCTTGTTCAACACAATCACATCTTTTTCACCACTGGATGTTGTTACCTTTTCATCGCAACCGAAATTATCCGCTGTCAGTATTACGTTCGACTTATAGTCGATGGAGTCTGCCGTGGTAGATGTTACGCTCGCCTTGGTCTTGCTTACCCACAAAGTAGTATGGTTGAAGTCGGCATCTATCGTTACAGGAGTCCAGTCCTTTACGCTCACATTACAGTCGAGGGTCGCGTTTCCCAGACTCTTGATGTTGCCGATAATCTCATAATAGGTGCCACGAGGGAAGGTTGGAAGCTCTGTTGTAGAACTTTCATTCTGCTTGTGACCTAATGGAATGATATACTTGTTGTCGATTTTTCCATCGATGCTTCCTTCAATAGCCAGTCGTGACTGCTGGGAAGCATCGGCGATGTATCTCTCCGGCAAATAGTATGTGCCTTGGAAAAGCCATTTGGCTTTGGAATTTGTTGGATTGGCATTGCCTGTGACTCCTTCTTTGAGGGTGATTACATCACTGTCGTTTATATTTGCATTTTCATCTTTTCGTGTCCACGCATCCCCTTGATAGTAAAGGCCATTGCTGTTGCTGGTAGAGTTAACCTCATATTCCTTGCTCTCAAAGCCCTTTTTATACTCATCTGTAACCTGAGACTGGCTGAATTTTCCATCCCAGCATAGAGATGTGCTTGGAGATAACTGCTGCGCAAGAATGTTCTTGATTGAAAAACTTTTGCCGCTGAATACAGTTGCTTCAGCAGGATCGAAAATGAGATTCAACTTTACCTTGACACAGGTGAACTTCAGATTTGCGATAACAGTTGCTGATTTATCTGTTGCCTTGATTTCTGTTTCTTCAGTTTTGCCGTTGATATCCTTTGGCTCGTATATCATCGGGATATTCGTGCAAACAGGCATACCTGGCTTTGTTCCGACACCATAATTCAGTATTTCCTTTTTGAGATCATCTTCTTTCTTAATAGTCTGATTACTCAATACATCACTCATATTGGCAACCACATAGATATGGTAAGTTCCTGGCTCGATGGTGAGCTGGTAATTGGCAACGTTTTCTTCCAGCATCATGCTTGCCAATGGCGCAGGAAGATTCTCTGCTACCAGCTTTCCGTGATTATTTACAGGAAAGGCGTAGAGGCGAAGATCATTGATCTGGCATTCATCTACCGTGGCATTATAGGTAGGTACATCAGAGGAACTGCTGCTGAAAGCCTTGCCGTTCGCACAGAGCACGGTTGGTACCAGCACGTGCAGGTTGCTTGACGAGTTGGGGGTATATCCGTTACCCTCCAACTCGTCGTTACAACTAACTGCAAATAAACTAGTCAACAACCAAACTATGAAACCTATATAGATATGAAATCTTCTCATGATAACTTTACCTTTTACTTTTTCCATCTCGATGCTTCCATCTCGATGAATGATTTACGATTATAAGTCGACACGCTGTATGCGCTTGCTCCAGTCGAGGATGGAGATGCCGAGTTGCATATACTGCCACTGGTCGCCTTTGAGGAAGAAGTCGAGCTTGTAGTCGTATTCTCTATCCAGGAACTCCTGTGCCGAATAGTTCATGTTCTCGAAGGCTCCTCTGCCTTGGGCGAGACAATCGGCTAGATTGATGCGGACCACTTCTTCGCCCGTCTTCTTGTTCCAGATGCTCAGTATTGCATTCTTGTCGTTCTCGGTTACGGGATGAAGTACGACTCTACTGAACATCAGGGCTGCGATGGCTGTTCGTTCTGTTACTTTGCCATCTTGATTCTTGAATTCGGTGGTCCATGTCTTGTATGGAGTGTATCTTAACTCCTCGTCGGGGAGGAGGGAATTGTCGTAGTTGATGTAGCCGTTGGCATCGGTTATCTGATAACTGAAGTCGTCGGCATTGATGTTGGTAGGCTCGTTGAGCTGGTGCAGTCGGACGGTGAGCTGCTTGGTATCTCTGACGAGGCTGATGGTATGTTTTGTTACCTGTAAGTCTTTTACTTCTACGAGATGGTCGCTGAGTCCCTGCCAGAGTGTGTCGAGTGGGAGAGATTGATTCTCTACGACAGCTGGATTATCCTCCGGGTCGTTGCCGTCAGGGCTTTGGGCATTCTGGCGATTCGGACTGGTGCGGTCGAGCCTTACGTTCAAATCCTTGATGTCGCTGCCTTCCTGGGGAATGGCGATTTGGAATTTGGCTCCATTATGCGTACGGGTTTCTTCGTATTTCTTCTGGAAGGCGAAGGTGGCGAAGCGATATTTGCCCGGTTCCAGATTCAGGCGCATGGTATAGTTATGGTCTTTCAGCGGCTGCGATGTCGCACTGTTGTAGGCATCTTGGCGAGTGATGAATTTACCCTGCTGATCATATACGAACACGCTAACTCCGCCTACATGATCATTGAACATGTCGGCACGTTGCACGTTGTAGTCGTACTTGAACTGCAGGTCAACTCCCATATCGCAAGAGGGCAGGTCGTCGTGCATCAAGTCGTTGCAGCTGCTGAGCATGCTGCCGAGAGCGACGATGGTTCCGAAAGCAGCGGTACGGCTGATAGCAGCCATGCTGTCGAATCCCCATTCCATGCGTATATTCTTGATCCAACTATGTAACTTATTGTTTGCCATGATGCTTTTTGGTTATTATCAATATAATGTTTCAGAATATCAGGTTGTGTTTCTAGCTTCCACTATGGTGAAGCAGAAAACACAACTCGTATGTTTTAACGAAGGCGGGAGCCTAAGCTCCGCCTTTCGTTGTTATTACTCGATTACAAATCTACCTTCTGTGTACGCTTAGCCCAGGAGAGGATCTTCACGCTGACGTTGATGTACTGATCGTTCTCATCGTCGGGATCTGTAGGCTTAACCTTAGGAACGTCAGGATAACCAGGACCACTAACGCTATTTACAGAAAGCTCGTACCAGTTATTACGGAGTACACCGTAACGGCCAAGCCAGTTGGCATTGTTACTGTCGTATGTCTTATCACCAGCATTCCAAGGAGTAAGCTCGTTGAAGTGCTTTACACGTGCGACATAGTAAGAAACGCCACTCTCGAAAGTAGACAAACCTACCATAGGGTCTGTTCCTGATGCTGCCTTGAAACCAAGTTTAGTATTAATTGCAGTAATATCAGCATCTGAAATCTCAGCTGTTCCATGCTTTACATTCGCTTTTGTAATAAGATGGATACCTGCCTTTGCTAAATCTGTACCTGTAAGTATTACTTCCACCTTGTTAGCATCAGTCTCATTTAATACCTCCATAGCCTTAGCCTTAATCTGAGCCTCTACCTTTGTAGCATTCCACAACTGAGAGCTGTTACCCATCTTGTAGAAAGTATCTCCAGCATTAAAACCATTAGGTGTGTACGTGGCAGAGAACAAAACTCGTGTTGTCTGACCCTGCACCATGTGATCAATGTCGAAGGTATTCTCAAGACAGTACTGAGCCTTCTTTGCGTCTTCACCAGTCTTGAAGTTAGCCTTTGTTGCCATTGTAAACTCACCCTCGCAATCAGCTACAGAAGCGAAATTTGTTTTGTAGTTAGGATCTGCTCCCCAATATACGCGTGGGAATTCTGTAAGCTTTGTATCATGGAAACGATCCATTTTTGCATTATTGGTAGCGGCAGGAGTAACAGCTGTCTTCCAAATATCTTTCCACAATTCATCAGTTACATGTACAGGGAAAGTCTTTTTGTTGGTAACGTCAAGAGTCCAACCTGTAATGTCAACCTTGTCGCCATCATAGTTGCCACCACTAATATCAACGTGCTCAGAAGAAGTAGAAGCGAGAGAAACCTTAGCAAGACCACGCTCTACATATACTGTAGTAGCTGTAGAGTTCTCAGCCTCCTGCTTAGAAGCATAGATATTCTTGATTTCAACAAGAGTTTCAGGAGTATTATCGGCAACATACTTAGGTGCATTAGCCATAAAGAAACCGTTGTCATACTTCAAGTAGTTATCAGCTGTTGCGTTATCAGCTTTCTTGCTCCAATCTGCATATGTCTGGCCTTCAGTAGGATAAGTGATTTTTGGAGCCGTTTCAGAATTGTTGTTAAGAACAATAAGAGCATAATAACCCTTATTTGCGCCAGCTTCAGCCTTTGTAATTTTAGCTGTCAACTTGGCTGTTGTGGTTATACCACTTGTGCTGCTTGATGTCCAAGGCTCCATATTACCGAGGTCTACATATTCCTGGAATATAAATTTACCAGTAGTAGCATCTTTCTTGAAGAGAAGAAGAGTTGCGTCCTTAACAGCATACTCATTCTTGTCACCATTATCAAATGATGGTGAACCTGATGGTGTGCCATCTGCACGTGTACCGCTTGTTGTTGGCAAGTTGATAGAGAAAGATGCATAGCTTACACCTGATTCATTCTCACCTGAACCATTACCACCATTTACTAAGTCGTTGTTGCTAGAGCAGCTGGCAGTCATAGCAGCCAAAACTGCCAATCCAAAGAAATGTTTAATTCTCATAATTGATATGATCAATACTGCGTTAAATTAATATTTAATCGTCTGTAAATCAATAACTTATATTA
>ERZ1023886.660-NODE-660-length-12030-cov-83.176701_pt1 | contig 12030 bp, 9 predicted proteins | sample MGYA00380395_ERZ1023886 | MGnify/ENA primary metagenome ERZ1023886 (study PRJEB33179, sample SAMN07449002) | human gut metagenome | biome: Human-gut; feature: Human associated habitat; material: Faeces | host: Homo sapiens | place: India: Bhopal | collected... | reverse complement strand
ACTATTGCACAACCCCTTTCTTTGAAAAGAACGTAAAATCAATAGTATTATTGCGATGATTGTAGTTTTATTAACATAAAGCTCTAAAGCAGCCAAAGGAGAACAAGAACAAGGAAGCCGTGGAGACCAACAAGGATATCGAGCAGTTGTTGCTTTCCATCCAAAAGGCTTTCGAAGTGCTTGTGGAAAAGAGAACGGACTTACCTATTCCTACCATTGCTTACGACACTCGTTCGCCAGCCTCATTACGCTGGAGGCAGGTGTGCTGATAAGCTTGAAGTATATACGGCAGTTTTGGGAAATAGAGCCAGCTTGGATTCTATTACTGGAACATATTACGGTGTGTTACCACCTAATGTTGAAACAACACTCACGTTAAATGCTGATGGTACCTATTTGTTGATACAGTCATACAATGAAAAATAGAACAAACAGGAAAGGTTAAGAGGAACTTTCCAAGTGCTTGACTACAACATCCTGATGCTTGTGCATCCTTCATGTGGTGAGCATACCTTCTACAAGGTGAAGGATGTCAACCATATTATTCTGATAGCTTCGTTTGGTAATGAGCCCAAAGAAATGGAGGCAAGACAATATATATTGAACAAGAAAAAGTAAAGCAATATTAATCCGTGGATAGAAGATTTGCTACCCCCGGATTAATTTTAAAGTTTTGCTTTTTTCTGGATTCAAAAGTTTCTTTTTCCTTCCCCAAAAATGTACTAAAATTCATCATGCCATCTTTGCTTTTCTGTTTATTAATTTATCGTTGTCGTAAAATAAACGACATGAAATTACTAACAGGAATAACAACTTTGGTTCCAGAATATCCGAAATTATATCTTTGAATATTTTCAATGAAATGTGGCATTTCAATAAAACTATTTGAAAACACCCTTTCTGAGCATATTAACAGATGTTGAGGCACTTTTGAAGCAAACTGTTTTTCCTTGCCATTAGCAAAAGGTACATCTATCTTAAATTTCTCTTTAGGCGTTAATATTTTTACAAACAGTTCAGGTATAACAGTCGTACTATTTTCAATATACATATTAGCTTCCCATTCAATCATAGATAAACTAAAATCCCCATATCTACGCAAAAGTTTTCTTCTTAAAAGCTTAACGTTTGGCAATGTGTCATTGTTTTCTTCTATAAAGAATACCACTAAATTTTGTTCGGTTTGATTTTGAATAATGTATAGAAATGACCCCTCAGGGGAGTTCTTACTTGGCACTCCCCTGAGATATTTTTTAGTTTTAATATTATATTTGACTTGACTATTGATGTCATTGCTACAGAACAACACAATAACCAATAGAAACATATAAAATTTCATTGTTCCATATTTTTAACAGTTTCTCTCCTCGCTGATATTGACTTATCAACTAATTCCCTATTTGCGTCAAGAGTTCCATCATAGTGATGAACAGCTCTATTTCTATCTCCACCAGACTCTACAAAAATTAAGGCATGCCCATAACCTTCATGTGAGAATGTTTCAGCAGCACCTGTAGGTGATAGCGAAGGGTTTATATTAACATGAATCGAGTTTGGATTTTCTGCATCAGCCTTACCTAAACTACCATTAGTTGGCATATAGGTGACTCCTAAGTTACCCGTTTCTCCTGTTGTATTTCCTGTGCTACTCGTAAAGTCAGGATCCTTGAAATCATCCTCTGTATAAACAGGTCTAAAACTTTCTATGCTTACTTTTTTATTGTAAACATATTTTGTCTCTTCAAGAGTTGTTACGTATATGTCATAATTACTTTTCACCAAAGTTTTAAGAGAATTAAAATTTTCACTATTTCCACTATATTGGTTCATCACATTTAAATCCAAATAGCCATTCTTATCAAGAGTAACATACTGTCTGGCATCTTTAGGTAAAGTGTTTAAAATTATGGACATTGCCAATGTTCCATTTGGTTTTACCGCTTTCCCATCAGGATCTATGAATTTTATAGGATTATTCTCTGCATAGCAATAGGTGGAAGAGAAAGGATATTTTTCTTCGGAAATATCCGTACTTATCCACAAACTCACTCTCGGGTCATAGTATCTCGCCCCATAGTAATACAATCCCGTCTCCTCATCGAATTCCTTCGCATTGAAAAGATAAGGTGTATTCCAAATGTTGTTGCGCTCCTCAACGAAAACCTCACCAAAAGGAACATACTCAATATGCTGCACCACCTCACCGTCAAGGTTGGTGATGTAACTACTGCTACCCAAATGGTCTGGGTGGTAGTAGAACTGCATCTTCTCGTATGCGTCACTTTCTTGGAAGTTATTCTTTGCAGCTCTCGCTAAAGCCTGTGTCTGCGCAGCCTCCAAGCTGCCGTCATTGCAGCAGAAGCCCTTGCCGTCCACATAGTCGTTGTTGTCCTCGCCATTGTACGGCACTGCAAAGGTTGCATAATTATCCTTGATAACCTGCAACTGTTGGACATATTTTTGCTTATAGTCAACAGAAAGTCCATCAGTCTCACTACCTGCATACTGAATGCGGCGTGGGTCTGAACCATAAGAGTCGAAGTCACCAATCTTGCTGACTACACGCTGACTACCAATATAGATGTGCTTGGTGTAACGTCCGCCTTGGTTGGCTACGAGGTAAGGAGATACATACAAAGAGAACTTGGCTGTGTTTGTGCGACCACCAGCAAACTCGGAGTTCACATAAACTTGGTCACTCTCGCCTGATGTCTTCACCGTACGCTCACCGTCTGCATCATACCAATAGTTGGTCACAAAGCCGTTATCATCAGAAGCAAGGAGACGGTTCTCTTCATCCCATTTGAGTTTGCGCTCTGCGGTCTTCTCGTCAGCCATGCCATCCTTCTTTGTACGGCTTGTATTGACATAGACAAGATTACCGTTGGCATCATACTCATAAGCATGATTGTTGTTCACATTCTCGCTTTCTGAAGGTGTCTCCTCCGTGCGGTAGTTCACATCCTTCACATTGGCAAGTTGGAACTTCTTGCCTGTCTCTGTTCCATAGGTGTATGACAAATCATAACCTGCATTCAATGTGCCGTTGAACTGCACATTGTTCTGCGTGAGAATCTGACGCTTTGATGTGATACGGTGCATATTGTCATAACCCATCGCAAGAGTGTAACTTGCGGTCTTGTTGTCAGCACCAGTATAAGTGCCAGTTGCGCTGACAAGACGGTATAGGGCATCGTATGTATAGGCATGCGCCATCTGTCCGCCAGCCTTTCCACTCTGTGGAACTGACGCACCGTTTACCACGCTGAGCACATTGCTCACCGCATCGTATGTATAGGCATTGTCCATAATGGTGTTGCCACCACTATTCACCGTGAGGTTCTGCAATCTGCGACGCTGTGGGTCGTAGGTGTAGAACGTCTCCGCACCGTTGCAATACTTCAAAGAAGCAAAATGTGTATATTCTTTGACTTTTCCTGTTGATTTTACAGGAGGTTTATATCCTTGTCTTGATGATACATACATATGTTCTTATTTTGGGGTTTAATAAAAGAACGAAGATTGCTAAAGTTTATTGCTTAGGATTACATCATTTTAATGGTTAAAACACTATATGCTTGTGTCGGAAAGGTATATATGAGCTGATGGTAGAGTCGTCATCAACAACAATGGTCCTGATTTGATAAACTCAGCAGGAATACTTGCTATTCATTTTTTATGATGGGGTTATGTTTACAAATTTGAGATTTCATGTAAAAAAGTCCTAATTTCTATGTTTCTCTTCTTGCAAATTATGGGATATTAAGAAAAATATCGTATCTTTGTCCCCGAATTAAGGCGTTCTTTGCATATTGCAAAATACAGAAACGAGCAGAAGTCCGCTCGTTTCCATATTGTTACCTATATAATATAGGCAAACGCCCAACTTCTTGATATTCAATCAAAGACCAATTTAGAGCGAGTTATATTTATTAACGTTACATTTTCATCATTCCCCCATGCGAAATCAAAATCAGATGCCCTTAGAAACACCACCGTTGATGCTTCTAAGGGCATAGTTTAAGACAGTTACAATCTACTTTATCACCAGTTTATAATTACTTCCGTTGGCTCTACGAACTACGTAAATGCCAGGAGCATTTGGCTGCTCTATCTTCACACCATCTAAGGTGTAATAGCCAATAATAGGCGAATTGCTATCTATCAAAGTATGATTGATGCCCGTTGACTGAGATACGCCTACGGCATAAATCTTCACGCAGTTTTCGGAAGCCGAAGCAGAAAGTGCCGCAGCTCGTGATAATGGGCGGCAAGCCGCTACCTGGTGAGCCTTTGCAGCTTCTGCATCATCAGCCACCTCCTGCTCGGCTCCATAGATATAAACGCAAGTTTCCTTATCTACACGATAAGCCACCTCGATGGTTCCCCTATCCGATTTAACAAAGGCCTGTGGTTCCGCCTCGCCCACCTTTACATTGAGCGTGTTTTTACCCACAGTCTTGCAATCTATCACCATCGTTCCGTCGCCGGTATTCACCTTTACGATTAATCCATTAAAGCGATTGGCAATATCCGATTTTCCTGGTGCCAAGCTGCCTATTCCTGCCACTTCGGCAGCTGTCATGGTAGAATTGAGCACGATACTTCCATCAGTACTGTCGTAGCCATCACCATCGCCCACTGTAACATAAACATCTCCAATCACCGCATCGCCTAAATCAGCTTCTTCTGAAATGCCTGCAGCAAACGAAGTTTTAGAATCCTTATCCATTGCACCCACCTGGTTAACTGCCATAATCTTATCAGCAATATCTGGGAACTGAGCCTTATACTGCTCTACCAATTCGGCAGGCACCTTGATGGCAGCAACGCCTTTATTCCAAAGTTTAGCATCTGGATGAGGTGTTGGCGACATGCAAGTTATCACGCAATTTACCCCTTCTTTCTGCTCAAAATAGTAGCTACAATTATCCTCGACATTAGCCGTAGAAGGAATATAAACCGTCTTAGCAAAAGGGCAATTATGGAAAGCATTGATTCCTACACTCGTAACGCCTTCTGGCAAAGAAATGGTCTCTAAGGCTGTTTGTCTAAATGCATAATTTCCTATCGTTGTCAAACGAAGTGGCCAGTGGATATTTTTCAGAGAAGAACAGCCATAGAATGCACCTTCTCCAATATATCTGATGCTATCAGATAAATTGATGGTTGTAAGATTCTTGCATTCAGAGAATACATTATTGCCAATATATCTGATACAATCAGATAAATTGATGCTTGTAAGATTCTTGCATCCAGAGAATGCATTATCTCCAATATATCTGATGCTATCAGATAAATTGATGGTTGTAAGATTCTCGCATCCACTGAAAGCATAATCGTCTATTCGCTCCAAGCAAGAAGGAAGAGCTACCTCAGTGAACTCTCTACCAGAGAAAATTCCGTTCGGCAGACGACGTACCTTATCACCTATGACAATCTTCTCCAGAGGTATATTTGACTCCATTAAACGCTCGCATTCGGCATTGATTGCATTATAGGTAAGGCTCCAAATATTTGAGCAACCATAGAAAGCACCACCACCAATATACTCCACCGTTTCAGGAATGGTTACCTTTTTAAGATTCTTGCATTGATAGAATGCCTCATCACCAATTCGTTTGAGTCCCGGCATTTCAGGCAGAGTCTTTATTTGCGTACCGGCAAAAACCCGACTACCTATCTGCTCCACAGAAGCTGGGATATGGAATGTGGTTGCATTTCCTTGCCAATTTTCAAAAAGTTCATCTGCCAATGTTACGGTTCCATCCTTGATAGTATATTCCTCGAGGTCTCTATCCACACACTGATAAGCCACTTTGCCAATATAGCGGATATGATTCTCTGGCTGAATGTCGTTGACGAACGGGCAGTAAGAACTATAACCAGTAAAAGCAGTAGAACTGATATCACGAAGTGTAGATGGCAGATTTGCCTCCTTTACAGGCGAATTAGCAAAGGCTTTATCGCCAATATACTTCAAGCCCTCTCCTATCGTAATCTTCGTCAAATTCGGGCAGTCACTAAATGTTCCCCCCAGGATACTATCGCATGGCGTTGCCATCTCGATTTCGGTAATCGGAGTATTAGAAAAGGCGCCTGCACCTATTTCTACTTTTCTATCTAACTTAAGAGCCTGCAACGGAACATAACAGAATGCAGATTGACCAACATGCAGAAGGCTATTTGGAAGATTATCCAGCTCCATTTTTGAACAAAGACTAAAGGCATTATCACCCACAGAAGTAAGTTTCGCAGGGAAATTTATCGTTTCTAAAATAGAACAGCCATAGAATGCTTCTTTATTTATACGGCTCACTCCTTCTGGAATCTTCACACCTCTCAGGTTTTTGCAATCACCGAAAATATCTTCTCCTACTTCGGTCATGTTTTCTGGAAGCTTCACGACCACAAGATTCTCATTCTTGATGAATGCCCATGCCAGGTTATTACGGTAGCAATCGTATCGCTTGTAACCAAATCCTGCAGGTACTTGCTCTGTGCGATTCTCCTTGCTGAAGATATAATTATATATTTTTTGTTCCTCATGGAAACCCTTGGATGGAGAGTATGTTCTGTACACGGTTTCATCATACTCAAACTTCACCTTTTCCAGGTCAAGATAAGCAAGGCTTCCAACGAGTCCTTGGGCATCGGCAAGAAACTTCAGGTCTTCACCATTCATGGTGCCGGTAAGCACAAGTCCGTTTACCTCATCAGGATCCAAATCGAGAAGCTGCTTTTTCAGCTGACCCGGCTTTACCTCTATCTGATAGGTATTCTCCGGCAGTTCGTTGATGTCATATCGCTTCGTCAGGGTATAGGTCATAGGAATATTATACCTCATTGTTCCGTCTGCCAGAATCATGGCTGCACGCACCGTAGTGGTAGAGGCGATATGGATTTTATCCCCCTTATGATAACGCTGGGAATGGCGGTTTGGCATAGAACCATCTAATGTATAAACGGTGATGTTATATATATCGTCGCCATCATCAACCTGAATATCCCATGGATTGAGCGTTAAATCAAATGGGTCGTAGAAAGGTCCTGCCTCGCGCGAGAATCTGATGATTGGATCCTCCCAATTATTCACTGGATAATAAACATAAACATAACGCAGCACAATATCATGCGGTGCTGTAATCTTCAAACGACTATTCCCATCTACGCCATACATGCATAAGCTCCGTTCACATTCGTTGGAACTGAGCTTACCGTTGGAAATAGATACATTTAAAGTTGCTATCTTATCCCAAAACGCAGGATCAATATCATCATAATCCTTATCAGGTTCACGCCAATAAGTCGCATTGATTAATAAACTGGCGTTGCCGATAAGTTCAGGAATCACCGGTAAGGTTATGCTTCCTCCTTCCTTGATAATCAGATTACCCTCGCCGGCATAGACATTATCAAAAGTCCATCCCGAAGGGTGATTCAACTGCGATGGATCCAGCTTTGTCTTCCCATCAGAAGTTCCCACTACATTTTCAAAGTTCTCCTCAAAAACAGCCTCACTACCCTGTGACAAAGCTGGCTGTATTCCTATGCAAAACAGGAAGAGGAAAAGGATTAATTTTATTCTTCTCATAACAGTAAATTTATAAGTTATTAATAATGAAGATTATATCACTCTACCTGCAAAGATATAAAAAAGATTCAAACGAGAAATAGCCATAGCCGCCTGGGATGAAGATTTATACGCATTAGCGTTTCTTTTTTACACATTGACGCATCCATTTACGCTTTTACGCTTCTTTTTTACGTATTGAAGTGAATTCTTTAACGCATTGAAATGGTTTTCCGTATTTTTTTTGTACCTTTGCGCCCGGATATTAACTATTATTTTTTTAGTATAAACGTATAAACAGATAAAACGTATGAATTCAAAATCAGTAGCAAAATTAGCAGCATGCGCCTCAGCGACGCTACTGTTGTGGGTAAGCCTGACGAGTTTCTCGCCTGCAGTTGCCAAAAACGCCGAAGGTTTTACGGAAGGTAATACCGAAAGAAATACCATCGGTACTCTTTCTGAATTAAACCAGATTGAATACGAGAAGCATCTCCTGCCTTCCAACAGCATCAGCGCCGGATGCGGATATTCATGGCTCAGCAACGAAATTCTTACGGCTAACGGTGAAAGCCTGAACAGAACGCCAACCGGCTTCGATGTTACCCTGGAATACGCCCATCTGTGGAATCTGTGGAAGCAGCCGAACGCCTACCGCCGTCCTTTTTATATGGGCTTCTCCATCAATGCTGTGGGCAGCAGAACCAAGGTGAAAATCCCTAGAAACGGCGGCAATGACGCCAACGATGTGATCATGAACTATTTCGTCGGTGCGGGTTACAAAATGGCCTACAAGACCAACAAGCGCTTCATCTGGAATATGGTGCTGAGCCTTGGCTACGCCTGCACAGACGATGATTTCAACACCATGGATGGCTTTGGTGTCTATGCGGAAATGGGATGCGAATACTTGCTCAGCAAGCACTGGTCGGCTGGCGTGAGTTTTGGCGGTATTAGCACCTCTTATAAGCAGCCGGCAGGATGGGACGGCAAATCTAGATTCGGCATCGATCACAATGGCTTGCGCGCAAAGCTGGGGTACTATTTCTAAGATAGCATCGCGGAATATCAACTATACTTTGAACTTCTGTCTTGCGGCAATGGAGTTTACTCTGCATTCTATCCCTATCGGAACAGCTGGAGTTAACAGGGTTAACAGTTAACAGCTGATTTTTGCACCTTTTTCTGGGGATTTGCTACCACAAAATAGCGCAAAAAGGTGGATTTTTAACTAAACAGGGGGTAAATTCTGTTTTTTATGTGGCAAAATAATAGAATTTATACCACAAAAAGGCAAACTTTACGAAAAGAAGACACAAAAAGTTTGTACCTTTGCATCAGTTAAAACAAAAAGACGTTGTGAAACGTTTTATCATCATCTTTTACTTATACAAATAAATTATGAAAAAAACGAGTTTCCATGGGGATGGGAGCTCGTTTTTTCGTTTTTTAGTTCCATTGCACCCAAGATATTAACTATAATTCAAGTAATAAATAAATGAATAACTGAGCTTTTTAAAGGCAGCGAGGCGATACTCTACCTTATTATTATAGGTAGAATATCGCCTCGTTGCCTTCGTTGAAGAGAAGATCAAGGATGCTCATGTTGGGCTGGAAACCAAATTTCTGCTCATACACCTGATAATAGCGTTTCGACTCGAATTCGGCATCAGGGAGCGGTTTCTTGGGGCGAATGGCTTCGCGGAAATCCTTGATACTTTCAACTTTATGATTAGTAAAGCTGTTGAATTCTTCACTCTTCACTTTTCGTTCTTCACTTAAAAAGTACTCGTTGGTGATTGAAATCTTGGGACGGATATCCAGAAGTTCTATCATCTTCTCTGTAATCTCCATGTTGAAATCGAAGAGGAACTCGTATTTCTTCTCGTAGAAGGGGCGAATGTCGTCCTGGTAATACTCGAAGAAGGGGCTCTCGCCGTAGGCGGAGAGGAGCGCATTCCAGTGAACATGGCGCCAGTTGGCGTGGTCGGAGATGCGGATGTCTTTCATCGCCAGCGATGTGTTGTGGTTCGTGGGGATGGTGAGGGCGAGGGGGCCGTTGGTGGTTGGGATGAGCATGCGGTTGCGATAAGTTTGCTTGATAAAGCTCTCGTGGCGCTCTATCAGGCACTCGTCGTAGCGGTTCAGCTTCTGATACCACTGAATGGGGCCGAAATAGGTGGAGGATAATAATGCTTTCAAATTCTTATGTATTTATTAATAACGTGTTTATTCTCAAAATAGCTTATAGGCTTTTCCTATCATCTGATGCTTGTGAACCAGCTGCTCGCCGGCAGACGTCTTCAGGAGATAGAAGCGGCAATCCTTGCAGCCGCAGCGCTTGCAGCACTCCATGGGGATGATGTAGCTCGCCTTGCCGATGCGGAGGGTATCGCCAGGGAGCTTCTCTATTTGCCCGATGAAATATTCTACGATTACTCGCTTGAAGCGTGGATTGCGACCCTGACTGAGACTCTGATTGCGGAGCGGAAGTGCCACGGAATCGGCATAAACCACTATCTCGCCACGATTGAAAAAATCGCAGTCAATCCTATTCACTATCACCCGGTTGCCCTCTTCCAAATGCGGAGGGAGACCCCCGGCGGGCACCGTGAAGACAGTGAATGCATAGGTTCGCACCGCCCATACCAGGAGCAACGACAAGCCTAAAGCTATTAGGAATTTAACTGCGATTTTCAATCTATCTTTCTATTACTTGATGTTATCTACGAAATTGAAGAGGCGGTTCCAGCGGATGCCTGAGAAGCCCGGATGGTCAGGACTGTGGCTCCACCAGATGAAGATTGGCTTGCCAACGATGTGATCCTCTGGCACGAAGCCCCAGTAGCGGCTGTCGGCTGAGTTGTGGCGGTTGTCACCCATCATCCAGTAGTAATCGAGCTTGAAGGTGTAGCTCTTCGCCAACTTGCCGTTGATGAAGATGTTGCCCTGGCTGTCTACCTTGAGGTCGTTGCCCTCGTAAACCTTGATGCAGCGCTCATATACTGGCAGGTTCTTCAGCGTCAGAGCGATGCTCTTGCCCTTCTTCGGAATCCATACAGGACCATAGTTATCGCATGTCCAGCCGGTGTAGGCGTTGAGCGGATAGAGGTCGCCGTATCTCGCATCGGTGTTAATAGAGATGCTCTCTACTAGGTTCTTGTTCGCCTTCAGGGCGAGATAAGCCTTCTTGGTGAGTGGAATCACGCCGCTCTGATTATACATCAGCAGGTCTTCGTTGGTGATTCCCAGCTCATCGGCAAGGTCGATAGGGAACTCGCCCTTGAGCTTCATCTTATAAGTATACTGCACGTTATCAGGCTCCTTGTTTGCCTTTCCGTTCAGATAAACGATGCGGTTCTTGATCTGCAGGGTCTGACCAGGCAAGCCCACGCAGCGCTTTACGTAGTTCTCGCGGCGGTCGGTAGGACGGCTGATGATGTCGCCATATTCGCCCGGCATGCTGGCGATGTAGTTGCGTCCGGCAGCATACACCTTTTCGAAGTAGTGACGCTGCTGCAATGGGTTCAGCACGCGCACATCCTGCTGCTGTCCGTTCTGCTCCAAGAGCTGGTCACCGATAGAGTAAACCATCTGATAGTAATCATTCGCCTGATAGCGCTCCTCGTTACAGAGGGTGTCGCCGGCAGGATAGTTGAACACCACGATGTCGTTGAGCTTCACGTTGCCCAAGCCTTTTACTCGGCGGTAATCCCAGTGAGGCCACTCCACGTAGCTCTTCACGTTGACCAGCGGCAGGGTGTGCTGGGTGAGCGGCATGGTGAGCGGGGTTTCAGGGATGCGAGGGCCATAGCTTACCTTGCTCACGAAGAGATAGTCGCCCGTGAGGAGACTCTTTTCGAGAGAAGATGATGGAATCACGTAGTTCTGGAAGAAGAAGAGGTTGATGAAATAAACCGCTACGAGGGCGAATACGAGCGCATCAACCCAGCTCATGATGAAGCGCACGGGGCCTTCTTCATCCTTCCACCACTGCCAGTGAATCTTCTTGGTGATGTAAACGTCGAAGATGAACGGAACCACGATGAGTCCCAGCCAGCTCTCAACCCATATCAGGAAGAGGAGGTAGAGGGCGAGAACCACTGCGAACTTCGCCCACTGCACCTTCATATTGAGGTTTTGTTTCTGTTTATCAATCATATTTATTAGATTTATTAGAACTTAAATAAATCTGATGTGGTGAGCAAACCGGTATGGTTGGCTGTGAACTCTGCTGCGAGAACGGCTCCCAGGGCGAAGCCCTTGCGTGAGTGGGCACTGTGCTCGATGGTAATCATATCAGCATCTGAATCATACATCACGGCGTGGATTCCAGGAACCTCACCATCGCGTACGCAGTTGATAACCAAATCCTCATCGGTGATGTTAGCATCGCCCTCATCGTGATGACCATCCTCTGTCCAGTAGGTTACGCCACGCTTCCAATCCTTCTTTCT